>Ga0209109_10000865_pt1 | contig 16649 bp, 14 predicted proteins | sample Rifsed10ft2_FD_184004 | JGI IMG/M metagenome (GOLD analysis project Ga0209109, IMG submission 184004) | Soil microbial communities from Rifle, Colorado, USA - sediment 10ft 2 (version 2) | ecosystem: Environmental > Terrestrial > Deep subsurface > Rock core/Sediment | place: Rifle, Colorado... | reverse complement strand
AGGGGAGTGCGCGTGTCGTCACAGTATTCGTTAGGATCGGCGCTTTTACAGGGGTGATGATCCCCCCGGTGAAAGCGTTTTTTTCGTCTTCGTGCGAGAGTCAAATGTCATGGATGTGGTTGGGAAAAAAGGAGCATGAGATGGTTATGAAGCAGATGAAAGTTTCGCAGCTGGCGGTTTTGTTGGGGATGGGGCTCTTCATGGTGGCGTGCGGGGGAGAAGTGGGGGAGGGGCCGATCGTTCCACCGCCGCCGGCTCCTGCTGAGTACGCCGACAAACATATGCCGGCCGGTTGGTGGGCCGATGCGGCAAAAATGGAAGAAGGGCGGAAGCTCTTCATCGGTGAGACAAACATTGATGTGAATTGTGCCAGCTGCCACGGCAAGGACGGCAAGCCGGTCAAGGCGGGTGCCCGTGACTTCCGCGTCGGCGAGCGGATGAAGCTCTACTCCGATTCAGTGTGGGCTTGGCGGATTTCCGAAGGGGTCCCCAATACGAAGATGAAGGCGTGGAAGAGCAAGCTGTCAGAGGAAGATATCTGGAAACTGGTGTTATTTGAGCGGAGCTTAGGGTTGGCTGGGAAGGGGTGGGACGCTGACAAGAAGTCATGGGTTGATGCGGCGGGCGTCTCGGCTGCTCCTGCTGCACCGGCAGAGGCACCTGCTGAAGCTCCAGCTGCTCCGGCACCAGCGGGCAAGTAAGGGGACTTCAACCTAGGAGCCTGTGCGATATTAACCCAAACAACGTTTTGCCCTGAGCGCTCGGGTAGGGTACCCGTGTATTCGCTTAATGATAGCCTAGGATGCATGCGATGCCTGGACGAACGTGTCGCCTCTACGGTCATAACCAGATCCTCTTGGTGCTCCCATCAGTTCTTGTCGCGGGGGCAACGCACGGTTCACGGTTCACGGTGAACGGTGAATGAGAGTGCGTTGTGCTGTACGACGCACAACCTCCTGAGGCTCTGGACCACCACCCGACACCTAGGGGCCTTCTGGCTGCAGGGGTGGGTAGAGTGAAGAGCGGGGAGTACGGATTTAAAGAAGAGGGCAATCCCTGGCCGTCTATCCGTGGGCTGGCCGTAAGGAAGGGAAAACATGATGCAGATCTCTCAATGTCGGACAGAGTCCTAGTGAAGAGGGGCGGCGAAATATCATGAAAACGTGGCAGCGCAGTCTCGTGGCGGCATGTGCGCTTCTGGTGCTGTTTGGAGGAGTGGCCTATGCCCAAGCTCCTGGCACACCTACGATGGAGTTTCCCTATACGGGGAATAGGACCGCAGTATGGATCGTCGCCCAGCTTCACATTCTGTTTGCGGCGTTCATTCTCGGCGCCCCGATCTTTGTCGTGATCTCAGAATGGATGGGGTATCGGAAGCAAGAGCCTCGATACGATCGCTTGGCAAAAGAAGTCACAAAGGTGACGGTCATTCTCTACAGCATGACGGCCCTCACCGGCGGCCTGTTTATTTTCGTGCTCCTGGCGACGTACCCGCAGTTCACCACGTGGTTCATCAATCAGTTCTATCTCGTGTTCGCGGTGATCTACCCGGCGCTGTTCATCAGCGAAACCATCTTGTTGTACCTGTATTTCTACACCTGGGACTCCTGGAAGGGTGAGAAGAAGGGTCGTCATATCGCCCTCGGTGTGCTCTTGAATCTGATCGGTTTGATCACGCTGTTCGTGATCAACGGCCCGACATCGTTCATGAATACTCCGGTGAAGGGGGAGGGTATCTCGCCCCAATTGTTCCTCGAAACCGCGACCTTGTGGGACAAGATTGCCAACTACAGCTGGATGCCGCTCAATCTCCACCGGATCGTCGGTAACGTGACGTTCGGAGGATTTGTGGCGGGCATGATCGCCGCCTACATGTATATGGGGGCGAAAAAAGACGAAGAGCGGGCCTACTACGATTGGATGGGTTTTGTCGGAAACCTGATCGGCGTGGGCGCGATGCTGTTCCTTCCCTTCATGGGATATCTGTTGGCGTACGAGCTCTGCGACTACGATGCGTCGATCTGCCCGTACATGATGGCCGACCAGCTCTCGATGTTTTTTGAAATGCAGGGAGCGATGATCGGACTCATGTTCTTGGCCAGCAACTATTACATCTGGCTCAGCATGAAACGCATTGAGGGGGTCGAAAAGGTCCGGATGACGATCCTGGCTCCCATCGCGATGGTGTTGCTCCCATTGGTGATGACCAAGGTGATGACGGACTATCCGGTTCCCGACCCGATGTCGTTGGCGTTCCTCCTGCCGTTGATCCTGGCGCCGTTCACTCTGGGCCGGTTCATTCCGAATGCTCGGTTCATTCCGAAGACTGTGTCTGCGCGGACCGTCATTAAAATCGGCTTTTTGATGGTGGTCGTGGGCGATGCCATCTGGCTCACCCCTCACGGATTCGTTCCGACAGGCGCTAAGCTGGTGGCGGAGTTGGAACTGCCGGAATCCTGGAACTTCCTGGCGTTGATGCCGGCCAAGAATTCTGCGGCGTTCACCTTGGTGTTCGTCACGGTCGTCAACTACGTCATTTATAACCGGGCCATCAGGCAGGGCACGATTGTCTGGGGGAAAATCGATTTCGCCTCCCAGTTCGTGCTGATCTTTCTGGCCTTCAGCTCAATTTGGACGATGGGCTTAATGGGCGCCGTCCGCTCGCTGCTGCGGAAGTACTACCACACCTACAATTTGTTGCCCGACTTCACCGCGGAGTCCTTCACGCCGACGCTGTCATATTCTGCCTGGTGGATTACAGGGATTACCGTCGTCTTTTTCATAGTCGTGAGTTTCGCCATTATCGTGACCCTTCGGCCTTCCGATTCGAAGGGGCACGCACCCGAAGGCAGTCCTGTTCCTGCCAGGGCCAAGTAACCGGGGTGCGGAACGTCTACTGAAGGAAAGAGAGTCTGCATGGGGAATGTGATTAAGAAACTGGCGATCGGTCTGGTGGTGGGCGGCGCGCTTGTCGGTATTACGAGAGCGCTCGAGTTTCCCTTCGTTTTTCAGATGATGTTCTTTGGCTACGCGATGTTGGGGGCTGCCGTCTTCATGTTGCTGGACGCGCCGTCGCTCAAGACTATGAGCGGGACAAAGTCCGTGATCGCTCTATTGGCGTTCTACATCGTGCTGTGTACGGTGTACATTGCCGGCGCCTCGATGTGGCCGCAATACGATCCGGAAGATGAAAAGGGAAAGATCGCCAAGATATTGGGGCCCAAATTTGCTGCGACTCAACAGGGAAAAGCTGAGGAGTTGATTGCCCGCGCGAAGGCGCTCGATGAGCAAGTGAAAGCCTTAGAGGTGCGGCTCAAGGCACTGGGCGGGGATGAGACGACGAAAGAACCGCAGGCTGGTGCTCTCCCGGTCACAACCGGCGCGGCAACCGGAGACTTTATGAAGCTGGGTGAAGAGCAGTGGCAGCTGCAGGAATGTTACAACTGCCACAAGCTGAAGGGTGAGGGTGGGAAGAAGCGCGGTCCGGAGTTGGACAACATCGGCACATATCTTACGGTCGACGAGATTAAACTGAAAATTCTCGACCCTAAGAGCTTTATGGCCGAGGGGTACGAGAAGGATTGGGAAAAGGGCAAGATGCCGGACAAGTATAAGGACCTCATGGAGGAAAGCGACGTCGTGGCGCTCGCCGCCTGGTTGGGTACCTTCAAAAATACCTCGGTGCCCACGCCAAAGCCGATTAAGAAGAAGTAGCATGCAGCCCCAACTGAAATCGAAAGTTCGTTGTGCGGACCGGGACGTTGGAGAAGTGACCAAGGTCATCATGGACCCGCTGTCCTTTGAGGTCAGCCATATCGTCGTGTCGATGAACGGCGCGAGCGAACGGCAAGTGCCGATGGGCGCGGTGCAGACCGTGATGGACGATCTAGTGCAACTACGGTCGTCTTCGTCTGAAGTCCTGGCCCTGCCGCCTTTCAAGCGTGACGATTATGTCACGCTGCATGAAATAGAAGTCCCGGGCCTTGAGAAGCATATTGACGTCACGCCGGGCGAAGTCCTGGTGCCGCTCCCTGAGTTAGAGCGGAACGTGAAGCGGCGGAAGTTTTTCGCAAACTTGACCTACGTGATGGGGTTGTTTATCGGACTACCGCTGGTCTACCCCGTGCTGAAGTACGTGATGAAGCCGATGTTCGCACCGTTCGACAACCAATGGCAGAAGATCGGCAACGTCGGAAAGATTAAGGCGGACGATACCGGGACCCAGTTCGAGTTCAAGCATAAGGTCAAAGAGGCCTATTTGCCTGAAGCTGAGATCGAGAAGAACGTGTGGATCGTAAAGGCGACTCCCGCGGTGCTGGAAAAGGTGTATCAGGGGAAGGATATGGAATTCCGGGATGCCACAGGGAAAACCCTCTGGACCAATAAGAAGGACATACCCTTCATCGCATTTTCCGGCAAATGTCCCCACCTTGGGTGCGGATATAAATGGCGAAAACACAAGGTACTCGGGCCGGTCTTTCTCTGCCCTTGCCATGTGAGCATCTATGATGCGTCCGGCAAGGTGATAGAGGGCCCCGCCCCCCGTCCCCTCGACGTACTGCCGATTCAGGTGACCGAGAGTGGGGAGGTGCAGATTATCGACATGGAATTCAAAGCCGGGACAAGGGTCCAATCGCGGATGGTTTAGATGAGCCAAACTCCTTCTGCCGGCACGCAGCTAACGGTCGCCGAAAAAGTTTTCGACTTTGTCGATGAGCGGGTTGGGCTGAGGCTGCTGACAGCCAAGATGCTTAATGAGGCGGTCCCAGGCGGCTCTCGCTGGGCCTACGTCTTCGGGTCGATACTGTTGTTTATCTTCATCATGCAGGCGGTCACGGGCGTTCTGCTGATGCTCTACTACGTGCCCACCGCCGACCATGCCTACGCCAGTACCCAATACATCCTCCATGACGTCGACTACGGCTGGTTCCTGCTAAGTTACCATTTCTGGGGCTCCACGGCGATGGTAGTCTGCGTCTTTGCCCATATGTCCCAAGTCTTTCTCTGGGGCGCGTATAAGAAACCGCGTGAACTCATCTGGCTCGTTGGGCTGTTGCTCTTTGCACTCGTCATGGGATTCGGCTTCACGGGCTATTTACTCCCGTGGGACCAGCGAGCCTATTGGGCCACGACGGTCGGCGTCGAGATTATGGATAAGACGCCGTTGATTGGTGACTTCCTGGCGCGGCTCCTCAAAGGAGGTGCGACTCCAGGGCAGATGACATTGAGCCGGTTCTTCGTCATTCACGTCATGGTGCTTCCCGCAGCCCTGATTGGGTTGGCCGGGTTGCATCTCTTCCTCTTTCGATGCGCGGGACCGGGTGGTCCATTCCGAGGGACGCCGCAAGAGCTGAAGGCGAAGACCGACTATTTTTTCCCACGGCAGATTTGGAAGGACGTCGTCGGGATGGCAGTGGTCTTTGCCTCCATCTGTGCAATGGCCTTTTGGGAGCCGGTGGTCTTGTTGGAAGAGGCGACGCCTGACCCGGGCGACTATCACCCGGAACCGGAATGGTATTTCTTATTCTTATTCCAGCACCTGCGCCTGAAGATGTTTTCCGGTGAGTTTGGGCAGTTTCTTGGTGCGATAGCATTTCCCAGCCTCCTTGGGGCCTTGCTGATTGCGTTGCCCTTCATCGACCGGAGCCCCGAGCGGAATATTTTCAAGCGCCCCATTGCCCTTACCCTATGGGTGTTGTTCATGGTTTCGATCCTGATTTTCACGGTCTCTGCGATTATCAATCGAGAGTTTTTGGACTAGCAGAATGCTGAAAAAGTCCGCCAGCGACATGCTCGACACCCGTGAAGCGTATCTCGTGAAGCGTCGTTCGTTTCTGGATTCATTCGGACGTCTCACGTTTTACGTTTCACCTTTCACGAACGGCAAGGACGGACTTTTCCCACGACGTTGGGTACTTGCATGAACGATCAGATGTCCCCCACAAAGCTCGGACTCGGTATTCTCTGGCCCGCTTTTTGGACCGGGTTGCCGATCAAGCTTGCCATCGCCGTGCTCTTTATGGCGTTCGGGATCATACATCTTGAAACCAGGATCGCTCTTGCGTTCTTGATGCTCCTGACAAGTCCGGTCACGGTGTTTGCTCTTCCAACGATCACCATGGGATTGGAGTCGCACATTGGCGAAGGAGTCGGCATCGCATTGCTGTTCTTGCTGGCGATTCCGATCGATATCTGGGCGCTCGGGGTCGTGGGACGAACATTTTTCCTCGAACGGTTGCGGCGCGAACCGCCAGATGGGTTGGGGCTGACTCTCTGGTGGAAGTGTGCCTTGGTCGGCGCCATCTTTGTGCCGATCCTCTGGGTGGCCGAGAGTGCGACCACTGATTTCTCGATCTCTGTTGCCCAATCGATATTTGAGACGGGTTTTCTGGAGGGAACTCCTGTTCCGGAGCGGATCAGCATTGAGTTGACCCTCTGGGGCACTGTGGCCACAGGGGTGCTTCTGTTGTTGTTCGGCATCGGTTTCTCGCTCGTGGGACGGGTAATCCGTGGCACGGTGCAGTCGGCACGGCATGCTCCAGAGAATTATGAAGGGCTGATTACCCGCTGGGATCTGATGCGAGTGCCGGCGGATCAAGGATTGCTGCTGACAGCATTGTCCGGCGTGGCCGTTGTGTTGTCGCTCCTGTTCTGGTCTGCTCTCCCGGTGTTTACACCGCACCCGCACGACTGTTGCAAGAAGGAGGAAGTGAAGGCAGTGCCTGCGTTCAAACCCCTTGAGACGCTGAATAAAGACGAAAAAATGATTGCACAGCTTGCGGCGCGGGTTGAATTGCTGGTAGAACAGCGGGCGAAAGCTGAACTGGAAAAAGAGCGGAGTAAGGAAAAAGGCAACACAGGCAAGGAAGAAGTGAAAGTACCGGAAGCAACAGAGCCGGCTCCGCCTGCCGCCATGAAACCGTAACGTGGGAGATCAAGAGGTGAGGGCAATGCGACATCAGGGTGGATGGATTCAGCGACTTCTCGGGAGCGGCAGCGTTCATGGGGGGACGCTCTTGGGGCTCGTGATGGCAGCGGGCCTCCTCAGCCTTCCTGCGTTGGCCTTTGGGGCAGATGCTGTGCCGCCAGCTGCGACCGAGTATCGTGATATTCCCTATGTCGGCAGCCGGAACATGATCTGGATTGTCGCGCAGCTCCATTTGCTGCTCGCGGGATTTGTGCTGGGTGTGCCGATCTTCGCCTGGTTGTGTGAAGTCGTCGCCTGGAAGACCGGCGAAAAACGCTACGACAAATTAGCCAAGGAATTCACCAAGCTCCTGACCTCCGCCTATGCCACGACGGCGCTCTTCGGCGGAATTCTTTTGTTCCTGTTGATCTCGTTTTATCCCAAGCTGATGAACTACCTGACCGATATTTTCTTCCCGTCCTTTATTGTCTATTGCCTTCTCTTCCTGGTCGAGACCGCGACCCTGTACCTCTATTGGTATGGCTGGGATGCAATGCAAGATGGCGGCAAGAAGACGTTCCACATTTTTCTCGGCTTCATGCTGAACTTCTTTGCGTTCTTCATCATGATCGTGCCGAACTCCTGGGCGACGTTCCAGGCCAGTCCGGTCGTGCTTGCCGAGGGATCGGATCTCGCGCGGGCCTGGGCCGCAACATGGAATCCGACCTGGTGGCCGGTGAACATTCACCGCATCATTGCGAACGTGGTGCTCGGTGGCTACATTTGCGGCGCCTATGCCGGGATTCGTTATTTGTCCGCCAGGAACACGGAAGAGCGCGACCACTACGACTGGATGGGCTATGTCGGGAACTTCATCGGCGTATTCGGTCTGTTGTCGCTCCCTTTTGCCGGCTACTGGCTCATGCGTGAAATCTACCAATACAACCAGCAGATGGGCATCACGCTGATGGGAGGCTTCCTGTCGTGGCTGTTCATTCTGCAAGCCATGCTCATCGGGGTGCTCTTTCTCGGATCGAATTATTATTTCTGGCTGGGGATCACCTATCGGATACCCGGCTCCGAGATGAAATACCGGAAGCCGATGTTGGCGATGTTGATTGCGCTATTGCTGTGCCTGGGTGTCTGGATGACGCCCCACTCGCTCGTGGCCAGTATGGAAGAAGCGAGAAAGATGGGGGGCAGCCACCATCCGCTTCTTGGCGTGTTCGGCGTCATGTCGGCCAAGATGACCGTGGCGAATCTGATGATTCTCGTCACATTCATGAGCTTCATCATGTATTGGCGGGCCGGCAAGCAGGAAACGGCGGGCTGGGCCAAGGTCGCCAAAGCGATCATGGGCGGCATCCTTGCCCTCTCGGCGATCGCGGTGATCGTCCTCGGCGTGTGGGGGTATTTCGTTCCCGCTCTCATTCGCATCAATTACTTCTCGACGACGCAGGTGCTGGTCGTGCTCGGTGTCATGTTGACGATCACTCCGCTGACGGCCTTGCTGCTGAGAAGTGCCAAGACCACGACGGAAATGGTCTGGGGCAAGATGCCTGCTCGTGCCGGCTACGCCCTCGTCCTCAACGCGGTCATGGTCATTCTCCTGATGACGCTGATGGGCTACGCACGGTCGTCCTCGCGCGTCCATTGGCATGTCTATGGCGTGCTCCGCGATACGTCGCCATACGCGTATTCACCGGCGCTCGGCTCTGCTGCTGCGATCATGGCCTTGAACACATTTTTCTTCTGCATGATTGTCGCCTTCATCTTCTGGGTGGCCACGATGAGCGATAAGGCGAAGGCGCCTAGTGCATCGACAAAGAGCGAGTTGCCGCACGGCATGCCGGCGTTGGCAGGCGCATCGAGTGCGCTCGATGAACCGAAAGTGCCCAAGTTCTGAATGGTGTGTTCTGAGTTTTGAGGGTCACTCAGAACTCAGCGCGTCTAACTACCCAAAGGGGATATATGAGCGAAGTTGTCCAATTACAGTTGATTGGTCTCTCAGTGATAGGAATCGGGATTCTGATTCTCCTCTTCATTCGCGCCACATTCGCCCGGGTCATAGGATTTGTCTGGATTGTGCTGGGCCTCTTCACGCTCACCGCGTTGTCGGTGCCCCAGATGGCCTCGTTACCGCCCGTTGAGGAGAAGTTCGATATTGCCACGGTGAAAACGCCGACCGACATGGCGACCATCGGGCAGAAGATCTTCTTTAGTAAGGGCCAATGCGCGCTCTGCCATACCATCGGCCCCAGCGAATCGGCCCGCTGCCCGGACCTGAAGGGGATCGGGGCCAAGTTAAGCCGTGAGTTTCTGTTCGAAAGTTTGACGCAACCGCAGGCCTATATCTATCTCGACTATCGCCATGAAGGCATAGCGAAGGAGTATCCGGCCCGGATGCCCTACATCAATAAGAATCCAATCGGGCTATCCAGGAATGAAATTCTTTCGGTCATTGCATTCCTGCAGCAGATGAGTGGGGAGCCGATTTCTGTCACTGTAGCTGAACTGGCCGCGCCGGGACAGGAGGCGCCTGCCGCGCCGGTGAAGGCATCTCAGTCAGATCCAGTAGCCGTGGCGCAAGCGCACTGAGGAGGAATTTATGGGGCCGTTGATCAAGCTGATCGTGTTGAATGTGGTCGTCTATGCGATCTTGAAATTTGTGGTGCCTAATATCCCTGGCTCGGCGCCGCTGCCGGCTAGCCTGGTTTTTCTCTATATGATGCTGACGACGTCGGGGTTTGTGATCTTCGCCACAGTGAGCGCAGAGTCCAAAGAGGCCTTTTGGGGTCCGATCCAACGGTTCCTGACGGGAGAGAATATTGGCGGGCTGCAAGCATTGCGTTATGGCGTCTTGATTCTGTTCCCTTTGCTGGTCGGCTGGCAAACCTATAACAGCACGGCGGTAAGCGATGCGCCGCCATCAGAAAATCGGACGATTCACCCGGCCCCGCCAGGCGAATATACCGGCTTGTCGAATCCAATTTCAAAGACACCAGACGCTATCCAGCAGGGGAAGGGCTTCTATGCCGCATTCTGTTCTCCTTGCCACGGCGGAAACTTCGACGGCAAGGGGCCGGCGGCCAGGGGATTCAATCCTCCCCCGGCCAACTTCTCCGATCCAACGACGATCGCCATGCTCCAGGAAAGCTATCTCTTCTGGCGGATCAAGAAGGGTGGCGTCGGCCTCCCGATCGAAGGGATGCCATGGAAGTCTGCGATGCCTCGCTGGGAGGTCGAACTTCCTGACGAATGGATCTGGAAAATCATCATGGGCGAGTACGATGGAGCGCATCAAGCGCCGAGGACTTGGGAGTAGCGGAGCAGAGGAGGGGATGGGAGACTGTAGATCTCCTGTGTTCGCGCAACGTGCGGCCTCAGAAGGCCCTCGTTGGACGCGCGCAGTGGAAGGCACGCAGCCTCACCCTCTGAGAAGAGAGTAGGGAGAGGACGGAACTTATGAAACATGGACTGAACCAAATCGTTCCAAATGTCGTCGTCTGTGTATGGCTTGCCATGGGTTTCCTGATTGTGCAGCCCGTCTCAGCCGAGGAAAAGGTCGCAGCTACCGCTAAGCCAGACTCAACTGAGTCAAGCGTCTCGGTTAGCGCTCCGATGGTGAAGGGGACCCTGCCGGCCGATGACCCGACTGCGGCGGTATGGAACAGCGCGACCCTGGCGAAATTCCCGATGTCGCCGCAAGTCCATTGGCCGAATCGTATTCTGGATGCGACAGTTAAAGATCTGAACGTGCGTGCCTTGCATGATGGGACCAACGTCTCCATTCTCTTGGAGTATGCCGACCCGACGGAAGATCCAGACGATTCAGCCGCGGTTGAGTTTATGGTGGGCGACAAGAAAGCCCACTTTGCGCATGGTCAGCCGATGGCGCAGGTGGAAGGCGGCCCGGTCAATATTTGGTATTGGAAGAACAAAGACGACAAAGGCGTGGACATGAATGCCAAGGGCTTTGGCACAATCAAGGTGCAGACGCACCAAGACGTGAAGGCCAAAGGCGTCTACGCCAATGGCACATGGAAAGTTGTCTTTACGCGGCCTCTCGCGACCGAACATCCGGACGAAGATACGCAGATTACGCCAGGTGGGTTTATCAATATCGCCTTCGCCGTCTGGGATGGCAAGAAGGATGCAAGCGGCGAGCTGAAGGAGAAGGGGTCCCAAAAGGCGGTTACTTCCTGGTGGAATTTCCGAGCAGAGGCGCCGCCGAATTATGACGGCTATTACTATGCAGCCATCGCTGTGGGCCTGGCTCTCGGGTTTCAGTTCGTTCTGATCCGCAAGCTCAAGAAAGGGCATTCAGCATGAAGGCGGCTCGTCGATACCTATTGGGAGTGGTGGGTGCACTGGTTGGCATCTGGGCCATGGCTAACTTGGGTTGTGCGAATGAGCAGCAGCAGAAGGGGCATGAACTCTACGGCCACTACTGCTCGCACTGTCATGGTGAGAGCGGACGCCAGAACGAAGGATTCAATTGGTCCTCGATGCCAGATCCGAAGCCCAAAGATCTCACGAACAAGTCAGAGATGAGCACCCTCAAGGACGTAGACATCTTCAATACGATTTCACGCAACATGTTGGACACGAGTGAGGGCGGGGATGTGATCGGCGACGATGATTTTGCCGTGCCCACCATGCCGACCTTCAAGTACACCCTCTCAGAGGAAGAAATTTGGTCCATTGTCGGTTATGTCCGCGGCCTCCACGGCATGAAGATGGAGTTTAAAGTCGAGGAGCGGAAGAAAGAGTTGGCCGCGGCGCTCCAAACGGCCCAAGCCAATTTTGAACAGGCTACGAAGACGTATGAGGAGGCCGAAAAGCTAGCCAGCGATGAGGCCGAGAAGAAAAACGTCGATGTCGATGATGCCGTCTATGCCAAGGAAATGGCAGCCATGGGACAGGCGAAAAAAGATCTCGATGCTGCGCAGGCTGCGGCGAATAATTTGGTGACGAGACCAGGAAAAGGCGTGAGCGTTGCCCGACCAGACCTCACCGTAAAACCGGAACAGGTTGCGAAGATGGTGGAGCTCGGAGCGCGGCTCTATTCGGACAAGTATGGCTGCAATGGCTGCCACAGCATCGGGGAAGAGGGCGGCAAGGTTGGGCCGGCGCTCGACCGTGCAGGATTCAGATTGAACGGAACCTGGATCTATCGGTGGCTGAAAAATCCTCAGGCGATGAAGCCGGAAACCAGGATGCCGGCGCTCGGGCTCAGCGACGCCGACGCGAAGGCCGTGACAATGTACCTTGGTTCGTTGCGTGCTCCAGCTCAGTCGGATGCCCCGACCGACAAGCCGGCTGCCCCGGTCGAGAAGCCGGCGAGCTGAACTTAGCAGGCTGCTCAAAATGCCGCTCTCGTCGTTCGTGAAACGTGAAGCGTGAAACGTCAGAATCCGGAAACGAAGGACGCTTCACGAGATACGCTTCACGGGTTTCAAGAGCGCAGCGAGAACGCCGCGGGCTGACTTTTTCAGCATCCCGTTAGAGCAGAAATCCCGCAACCAATCCGATAAGAACGGCGGCTCCCACCCACACATGTTGCTGAAACATGTGGAAGGCAGTGGGAACCGGTATGGCCCCTCTAAGCTGCAGGGCTTGCCGCAGACACCACACTCCAATGGCAGTGAGCGCTGCATAGTAGATCCATCCGATGTGGGCGAGCCAGCCTGCGAGTCCCAGCAGCAGCAGCATTGCGCAGAAGACCGTGCCGACGGCGAGCCACGTCGAAGACCCGAACAACAGCGCTGAGGATTTCACGCCGATCTGACGGTCGTCCTCCCGATCTTGAAGCGCGTAGATCGTATCGTATCCGATCGCCCAGCAGACCGTCGCAGCGAACAGGCACCAGGCCGGCGCTTCGATGGCCCCCCGCGAGGCGGTCCAGGCCATGACGGTGCCCCAGCCGAAGGCGATACCCAATATGGCTTGCGGGATGTGGATGATGCGTTTCGCAAAGGGGTAGAGGCCGGCCAAAAGGATGGCAATCGGACTTAAGAGGATTGTGAACGGGTCAAGGAGCAGCACGAGCATTCCGGCCAGTAAGAGGAAGAAGCCGACGATCAGCAGGGCATGCGTAACGCTGAGTTCGCCAGACGCGAGTGGACGGACCCGCGTACGCGTCACATGTCGATCGAAGGATCGATCCGCTAAATCGTTCAGCACAACCCCTGCGCTGCGCATCACAAAGGACCCGGTGACGAAGATGGCGAACAAATAAAGCGGAGGCATGCCGCGAGCGGCCAAGACCAAGGACCAGAGAGTCGGGAGCATGAGTAGCCAGGTCCCAGTCTGATTCTGGAGGCGAATAAGTCGGCTGATGGCCGACCAGGAGAGCCTCGGCGCTGATGGCGCTCCCGGTGCCGGAGAAGAAGACTCGGTCATGCGAGTGAACTTAGCCGAGGGGTGTGGGGCTGTCAATCGCGAGACGCGGCGCGTGAAGCGCGAGAGATGCGAGACAGGCGCGACTTGAAGTTCGAAGTTCTGGGTTCGAAAGTCTAAAAATCTCGAATTTCTGACCTCGACCCCTTGCGTCTCGCCCGTCCCGCAAGTCTCGCTCGTCTCGCGCGGCTGAGCCGCTGAGTTGTGCTCGGAGGATGCTTTCTGTATAAGAATGATAGTGCAGGTCATTGATTCAGCGCATCATTCCCTCCTGTTTCGTGCAGCCCTATGGGTTGTCGCAGGATTCTGTGTTGCGACGTTGACGAGCTGCTCCCTTTTCTCGAGCCGAGACGGCGCGACCATCGGATACTATCTCCCTCTGACAGTCCAACTTCGATCTGACCCCAGTATCGCCGGGGCGCAGCTCACCTATCAGGACGCCTGCGGCCAGAGACAATCCTTGCCGATCGGCGTTCCATTACAGGACACGCTCAAGCGCAAGACAGCCCGCGTTTTTGAAAAGGTTCTGACAGGTGATACGGGATCCCCGTCGATTCCGGATGGCTATGTCGATGCGGCGTTGGGCCTGGCCCATGTCGATCTGGCAATCCTTCGAAAAGCCAACAAGAGCTATCCAGCCACGGTCACCATGGGATTGGACTTTGCCTATATGGCTGCCGATGGCGCAGTCCTCTATAGCAAGAAGCTTCAAAGCATTGGTCGTGGAGAAGTCGATGTTACCGAGGCCTCGTGTGAGGTAAAGGGACTCGATAAGATTGCCCAAGAGGCCATGGGTTATGTGACTGATGGTATGGCTAATCAACTCGGGACGTCGAACAAGATTGTCGATGCCGCCGAAGCCCGCAAGGCCGATGGCCCCAAGGCAGCCGCGCCGAGGTCGGCAGCAACCGTTCCTGTGCCAGGTACAGTGGACGAGCCAGCCAGGGTGATATTCCGGGCGATTTTCCGTAACGAGAATCGCAACCAGGTGCTTCATAGTGATGAAGCCATTGCGATTGAAATTGAAGTCAAAAATGAAGGGCCTGGAACCGCACGGGCTGTCGAGTTGTCGGTGACTGCCACACCGCCCTTGATCGAGCGGATCCCCAGCGCGGTATCCGTCGGCGATCTGCAACCTGGCGAGGTGAAACACATGACGCTGGACGGTAAAGTCGGCACGGTCAAAGACGCCGTACAGGCGGAGTTGACGTTAATTTTACGTGCCGGATCCCCATCGGTCCAACTGCCGTCCGCCAAGAAGTTTCTAGTGACGATGAAGCCTAAGTCTGCGACGGAGGCTGTGGTGCTGCCGGTCAATGTCGATCAGCTGCCGAAGCGGGCTAGTATACTCAAACAGCCGAAGGCCGTAGGCATTGTCATTGGTGTGGGGCGGTTTCGGGAGAGCGGCATTGTCAGGGTCAAGTACGCTGCTCGGGATGCGGAAGTCATGGCCACGTACCTCAAATCGATCGGGGGGATTCCTCCCAGGCGCGTGCGTACCCTCGTTGATAACCATGCCCTCAAGAGCGACCTGGTCGAGGTTTTGGAAGAGTGGCTACCCAAGCAGGTGAACCCCACTTCTGTGGTCTATGTCTCGGTCACGGGCCGAGGAGTGGTTGAGGCCACCACCGGCGCCGTGTCGATGATGATGTTTGACAGTACGGCCAGGTCAGGCGCGCGCCGCTACTCGCTTCGTCGGCTGCAGGAGTCCTTGGAAAAATTGCCGATTCAGCGGGCCATTGTGATGCTCGATCTCTCGTTGGAACTGGCACCGGGCAAAGAGACGGCAGGCACGATCGCTCCGCTGTGGGAACAGGATGGAAGGGGGAACGAGAAGATCATGTGGATGGTCGGCAACCGGGGACTTCAAGAATCCCATAGTTATGGCCCGGGCCGGCACGGGTTGTTTGCCTATCAATTGCTCAAAGGCCTGGGCGGTGCGGCAGACCTTGATAAGAACGGCACTATCCTTGCTGGCGAACTATGCACCTATACAAAGTGGCAGGTGCTCAAGGTGGCCCAGGAACAGTATGGCAACGAGCAGGAGCCCCTCTGCCTTCCTGGGCCAGGCCAGGGGGCCTCGGTCAGGCTGCAACCCGTGGGCCGGTTCAAATAACGGTCGTTAGAGCCTCGGGCGCGGAGTGTCTTGTTCATCATCTGCCGTCTCTTGTTGCACGAAAAACCCCTTGAGCATCAGAAAAAACCCGTGTAAGTTGTGGGCTCTCTCGAAAGGGCCGGCGTAGCTCAGTTGGTAGAGCAGCGGTTTCGTAAACCGCAGGTCGTCCGTTCAATCCGGATCGCCGGCTCCAAATTTCAATCACTTGCGTTGCTTGTTCCGACCACAAGCGTCTCAGGGTGCGGTGGGGGTGCGGGTGACCTTCCCCCAATTCCGTGGACACCGGGTTAAGCCACAGCCGTCCTCGCTTCGAACTCGGCCGGGGAATAGTAGCCGAGCGTGGAGTGACGCCGCCGCCGATTGTAGAACACCTCAATGTACTCGAAGATATCCTGTGTCGCTTCGTTCCGAGTGGTGTAGCGCCGATGGTACACGAGCTCGCGTTTGAGTGTCCCGAAAAAACTTTCGACACAGGCATTGTCCCAACAGTTGCCAGTCCGGCTCATGCTGCCGGTGATGCCGTGCTCGCCGAGCAGCTGCTGGTAACGCCGTGCCGCGTACTGGCTGCCGCGATCCGAGTGGTGGAGCAACCCCACCATGGGCTTCCGGTGCGTCAGCGCCATGGTGAGGGCCCGCTCGGCTAGATCCACGGTCAGCCGGTGGCCCATCGCCCAGCCGATCACGGTCCGCGAGTAGAGGTCGAGGACCACCGCCAGATACAGCCAGCCCTCGGCGGTCCAGACGTACGTGAGGTCCCCGGCCCACACCCGGTTCGGCTGCGCGACTGTGAACTGGCGATTGAGGGTATTCTCGGCCACGGGGAACTGATGATGGGACTGGGTGGTGACGCGCCACTTCTTGACGGTCTTGGCCCGGATCCCTTCGACGCGCATCAGTCGCGCGATGCGATGTTCGCCGACCCCGTGTCCCCGCTTCATCAATGCATCCCAGATGCTGGGACTGCCGTAGGTCTCGCGAGACTCTCGGTGGATCACTCGGATTTCCGAGAGCAGGAGGCGGTTGTGCCTGGCACGGCGGCTCTCGGGCCGATCCTTCCAAGCGTAATAGCCCGTCGCCGATACAGCGAGCGCACGGCACATGAGCCGGATGGGATAGCGACGGTCGTGCTCGCGAATGGCTCGATATCTCATCGGGACTCCTTCGCGAAGAACGCCGCCGCACGTCGTAAAAAATCCCGTTCCTGGGTCACCCGCGCCAACTCCC
>Ga0209109_10000864_pt1 | contig 16654 bp, 17 predicted proteins | sample Rifsed10ft2_FD_184004 | JGI IMG/M metagenome (GOLD analysis project Ga0209109, IMG submission 184004) | Soil microbial communities from Rifle, Colorado, USA - sediment 10ft 2 (version 2) | ecosystem: Environmental > Terrestrial > Deep subsurface > Rock core/Sediment | place: Rifle, Colorado... | reverse complement strand
ATATGAAACTCATTCCGCTGCGTACCAAACTCGATTTGGCAATTTTACCAATAGGTGATAATTTTACCATGGATGTAGAGGATGCTATTATTGCTTCTGATTTTGTAGACTGCGATAAAATTCTTGGCTATCATTATGATACTTTCGGTTACATCGAAATCGATCATGAGGCGGCCATTCGTAAATTTTTCGACAAAGGAAAGGATTTGATGCTACTGGAAATAGGAAGTTCAATAGAGCTGTAGTTTTTTAGAAGCTATTTCCTGCTATCCGCTTGTATCCTCACTTGCAAAAGAAAGCAAGTAAAGGATACCGCTTTTATCTGGGCTAGGGTTTTTCGTTGACTCGATACCTTGTGAACTTTGTGAAAAAACTTTGTGAGCTTAGTGTTTAATTTTTAAATCAATCATGCAAAATAAATATTTCATTTTTTTCGTACTATTTCTAGTTTCAATAAATACCGTTTTTTCTCAAAAAGACGGTTATTGGGATAAAACTCGTGCTACAACCGAAGAAATTACTGTTTCGGCAAGAGATAGAATTATCATGAAAACTCAAGATTTTCCTGAAGGAACTACCGAAGTCATTTACAGAATAACACTTTTGGATAAAAATCAGCAAATGGCGGGAAGTTTGGTTTCGGTTTTAAAAGCTATTCCAGATCCAACGGGAATCAGTCAGGGTTCAGCAGGAGCGGTTTTTATTTTGTCTAAAATCTCAGGTGATGACAAATGCAAGTATGCAGTTTTTTCTAGTTCAGACTTAGCTACAAAATACAAAGAAAACGGTAAAACGGATGACGCATGTTTGGTTCAGGATACGCCGGTTAGTAAAGATGCCAAGCGACTTTCTACTGAGAAATCGGCTTGTATGAAAACAAATTTAGGAAATTTATGGTTTGGTTTCGAAAGTAAGAACTGGATTATGAACCAAAAAATTATTTTGGAAGTAGTACCGTGGGTAGATAACAAACTCAGTCGCGGCTGGACGCTTGAAAACAGAAAAGCAATTATTGATCAATGTAAAACATCGAATATGGCTCAAAAAATGACCAATTCAGATGATTTTTGCGTGTGTATTCTCGACAAAATCCAAACTAGGTATAAGTTTAAGGAATTCCAAAAATTATTGGCTGTAGAGCGTGCTAAAGCGTTCAAGGATTTTGGCAACAGTTGTTTTGGCGAAACCAGTCTTTCTAAAAGTGTTTATGACGATTTGCGCAAGCAGGCCGCTGTATTAGCAAAACAAGGAAAGCAAGGCGAAGCTATTGTGAAATTGACGACTATAATCAATGATGGAAAAGCAACTGCTTTGGATTACAATGCTATTGGGAATAGTTATCTTTTGACCAAGCAATACGGTAAAGCGATTAAATTCCTGAAAGAAGGCGAGAGGCTAGATGATTCGGAATTATTGATAAAACTTAATTTGGCACATGCTTATTTGTTGAATGATAATTATTCTTCAGCCAAAGCTATTTATAAAGAATATCTAACTCAAAATGTTACCGATAGTTTGGGTTGGAACGAAAAAGTAAAGTTAGATTTCACTGCTTTTAAAAAGGCAGGAATAATTTCCAATGACTTTGAAAGAGTTTTGAAGTTGATTGATTAGATAGATTAAGTTTTGATAAAATAAACTATGTACACGTTTCTCATTTTAAAATAATTCATAACTCATAATTTAGAATTTCTTGAAAGCAACCTATCACAAATATATTCTTAATTTCAAACGCCCGTCAGGAACTTCCCGTGGCGTTATGAATGAAAAAGAAACTTGGTTTGTCGTCTTGGAACAAGAAGGTAAAAAAGGAATAGGCGAGTGCGGAATCCTTCGTGGATTGAGTATCGATGACCGACCGGATTATGAAGAAAAATTGAGATGGACTTGCGACAATATTCATCTTGGAAAAGACCAACTTTGGGAGGCTTTATTGGAGTTTCCATCTATACAATTTGGAGTGGAAATGGCGTTCCAATCTCTAGTGAGTGAAACTCCTTTTTTACTCTTTCCTTCAGACTTTACAAATGGTTCAAAATCGATACTGATAAATGGTTTAGTTTGGATGGGCGAGGAGTCGTTTATGAAGGAGCAAATTGAGGAAAAACTGGCCCAGGGTTTTCGATGCATAAAACTCAAAATAGGAGCGATAGATTTCGATAAAGAATTGCAATTATTGCGGTTTATTCGGGAGCATTTCACTCCGGAACAAGTTGAAATTCGTGTCGATGCTAACGGTGTTTTTTACGAAAATGAAGCTTTAGATAAATTATCACAACTATCTGAATTTAAGTTACATAGTATAGAACAACCGATACAAAAAAAACATGCTGACAGGATGGCAGAGCTGTGTAAAACCAGTCCTTTTCCTATTGCTTTGGATGAAGAGCTAATCGGAGTGTTTACATTAGAAGAAAAAGAGAAATTATTGGAAAAAATAAAGCCGCAATACATCATTTTGAAGCCTAGTTTTGTGGGCGGTTTTCGAGGAACACAAGAGTGGATTTCTTTGGCTGAAAAGCATAAAATTGGGTGGTGGATTACCTCTGCTTTGGAGAGTAATATTGGCTTGAATGCCATTGCACAATGGACCTTTTTACAACACAATTTGATGCCTCAGGGATTAGGAACCGGAGCGCTTTATACTAATAATTTTGACTGTCCGCTGGAAGTTTTAGAAGGGCAATTGTGGTACAAAAAAGAGTTGGATTGGGCGTTTGATTTTGTTTTTTTGAAGTAGATTATTTCTTGATTTTCTTTTGTTCGCCGTCTCCTAATAGGACCGATAATGTCTTTAAGCTTGGTGTGCGATCTGCAATTAATTTTACGATGCTGATGAAAGGTATGAATAGAATCATTCCCGCAGCGCCCCATAGAATACCTCCCACAATTACCATTACAATAATGACAAGTGTGTTTATTTTTAAACGACTTCCAACTGCGAAAGGGAATATAACATAAGCTTCCAATATTTGTACAATAGAAAATACAAGTATTACACCTAAAGGATACCAAATTGAATTATAGGTTATCCACGAAACTGCAATTGGTAGGAGCGATGATATCATTATGCCAACATATGGTATAAATGTCAGTATAGAAGCAATAAAACCAAAAAGAAAAGGATGTGGCACCCCAATGATTAATAGCCCAATACTGTTTAAAATTCCAACTATCAGATATACTACTAACATGCCTTTAATGAAATTATAATAGGCATGAATCGTTTCCACAAGGATTTCATGAATGGTATTTTTTCTTTGAGCCGGAAAAAGATCGTATAATGCGTTTGATAATAGTTGGCGATTGTATAATATAAGAGCTGAAAAAACAGGTATTATCAAAAGAATAAAAAAGGATTCTGATATCGAGTAGGCTGTGTTTCGTAACAAGGAAAAAGCCTCAGAACCGGAGTTGTCGATGGTGTTTTTAATAAATTCTAATTGTTTTTCATTGCTTATGTCAAAACGTTCCGTGATAAAAATACTTATTTGAGTCGCTGCGTCCATAAGTTTTGCTTGCAACAACTGCCATTCACGTAAAAATTCCATGAACTGTGCTAACAGTAAATAAATAATTGCTCCTGCAAGCAGTGTGATAAAAAAAAGGGAAATAATAATTGCAGTTCCTTTATTTATTCCTTTTTCCTCCATCCATTTGCATATCGGATACAGAATAAAACTAATGAGTAATGAAAAACTTAAAGGAATAAAAAGCGTTTTTCCAAAGTAAAGTATTAATGAAGAAAATACTGTTAACTGAATGATTTCCAGTGCTGAAAAGGTTCTTTTTGAAGTAACCGGGTTGGGTATATTTGGAAACGGTGCCATACTTTTATCGTATTATAACTTCTATTTCTTCCCTGACTTTTATATAGGTTCTTATGCAGAATACTAATACTAAAAGTACAAATTTTAAACCGATTAGTTATTTTTAACGATAATTATATTGCTAAATTGTTTATTACAAGGTTAATAACCGTCTGTGGTAATTAATTTGGCCCAAATGATAGGCTAGGTGAGTAGTTAAATGAATCAAAAAGAATTCAGTAGTTATTTTTGTTTCAAAAACTAAAATAGGATATTCGTTTTGTAATATTTCATCCGTTACAGAGCTAAGTGTGCTGTTGACAACAGATTTGGTTTCTTCAATTTTTTTTAATAATTCTGCTTTAGGAATATCTTTCATTGAAAATTCAAGCGGTCGGTTTCTGATGTAGTTAGTGTTTCCAAGTTCAGCTCCAATGTACGCATTAAGATTTCCGATTAAGTGCAAACAAAGATTTCCAGCTGAATTAGCAATACCTTTTTCGATGTGCCAAATTTCATTTTCATTTTGGTACAACTCAATTTCCTCTTTGAGTCGATTCAAGTCCCTGTTAAAGAGTGTTTTTAAAACTTCAATTAGCATCTTTATCCTCTTTATATTTTTTTAAGGACAACAATGCTTTTTCATTAATTTTTTTATGAAAAAACCCTGTCCATCCAAATAAATGACCTTTAATTCCAAAAGCCTGTTTGGACCATTTCCAAATATCAAAATCATCCGTATGTTTAATGATTAATCCATCTTTAAAGTGGAACTGAGCCTTAATAACATTAACCACTTTTCTATTAGTTTGGCTAAAGTTATACGTGGCAATCCATTTTGCAGAACCAATATATTCAGTCGCTTTTACTTCAGAAAATTCAATTTTTATTTTTCCTTTACTTTTTTTAATCAACATTTTCCACATGTCGCAAACATCATTCCCTTTTAATAAATCAAAGACAGGATCACGAAACTGTATATTAACATGATAGCATTTACACATTGTTTCGGCATCAGCATTTGCAAAAGCAGTATAAAATTTGATTAAGGTTTTCTCGTTTTCTTTCATATTAGAATAAAAATGGATAGTAAAAATAGTATTTTTTTTATTAAAGATCTCCTTTTTAAATTTTATGCAATTAATAATTAATAAAATTTAAAATTATAATTGGTTATTTAGATTGTAGTTTATTCATTAGAAATTAGTTTGAATTTAAAATTAAGTACAAAAAAAGGATAGACTTTTAAGTTTCTATCCTTTTTGGTAATCAATAAATATTAACTAAATAATCAACTACTTTACTTTGCAGGAATTATATCAATTACTACAGTACGGTTATAGAAACGTTCCTCTGGAGTTTTGTTTTCAAAAGGAGATTTATTTTCATCTTCTCCAAATCCGTTTACTTCAAATTTAACATCATTTCTACCGGCTTTAGACAAAGCACTTGCAAGAATACCTTTAACATCATTAGCACGAGCTAAAGATAAATCCACATTATGAGCTTCCTCACCAATAATATCTGTGTGACCGTGAATGATAACAGTTGCTCCTGCAGGAATTTTAGGAGTTACAATATCCGTTAGGTATTTTTCATAGATAGCAATTGCTTTTGATTTATTGAATTCATAAATAATGCTATATCTGATACCTTGCTCCGTTTTTGCAGGTGTCCAAAGTACAACATGCGCAGTAGTTTCTTTTTCAATAATTTTACCACTTTTATTTTGACCTATCATTTTTACTTTAAAATCTCCTTCAGGTCTGTCGCCTAAAATTGCTTTTCCAGGAATACTTGTAACATCTTCACTATAAGGTCCAAACGATTGTACTTTTCCTTGTTCATCTGTCATTTGTACTGACCATGAAGATAAAGTTTCTTTAGCTCCTTTGTTAGTTATAGTAACATAACTTTCAGCTGGTGCAACTTGCAGAGGACTGATAACTACAGGTTTCAATGGTGCATCAGGTCCGCTTTGAAATTCCATCAATAAATCTGGAGAATTGCTTTCAATTGAAACTCTGCGATCTCCTTCACGAAGAAGTTCAAGCTCTAATGTTGCTCCCGGTTGTTCTGATGGGATATTTGGTTTGCTTTGTCCCTTAGTAGTAATTCTAGAAGGATTTATAGCAAATACATTTACCAAATATGTTTTGATAGATTCTGCCATTGCAACTCCGTCTTCAGAACCTTTTTCTGATGAACCCACCAAAGTAATTGTCGCTGAAGGGTTTTTTTGCATACGATCTCCAAGGATGTTTAAAACATTGTAATAAACAATCATCTGACGTTTTGAACGATCTGATAAAGTTTTTGGAGCAAATACTTCCAATTGATCTTCTTTGAAATCTTTAACCTGATTTTTGTTTAATAAAACATAGCGGCTTGGTATTTCAGTTGATCCATTATTGAAGAATACATAGTTTCTAAGTGGGAAAATTTCAGTCATTCTTGTTTCCCCTTGAACATTGCTAGGAGAGTTTACAGAGAACTGAACATCACCGTCTTTTACCATATCCGTAGATTCTTGGATATTTTGTCCTTGTCCAAACTTTAATGCAACTCCAGCTCTTACAGTAGTATTATTCCATGTTTCAGTTGAACGTGGATTTTGACCAAAATAAGGTTGGAAAGAAACAAAAGGAGACAATACAAATTGTGTTTTGTTGCTATCTGATGAAAGTGGAATATCGTATCCTGCTCCAATTTGCATTGAAATAAGAGTTTTATTTATATTATCAAAATCACCTTTCACTGCAGGATTAGCTTCCTGATCAGGATACGCCGGGTTAATACCTAATTGGTAAGTAAATGATTTATCCATGTTGAAAGCCAAACGTGGTCCACCAAATAGATAAAAATCAGATTTAAACGGTGCAAAACGCAAACTTGGTTCTACAGTAATATAACTCACGTTCGTTTTTAAGTCAGCTGGGCAGTCACAATCTGTTGTCATTTGGTCAAATTTACCTTTACGACTATCGTAACCTGCTTGTAACATAACACCCCATCTAGAATCTGCAGGGCGATATTCTAAAAGTGGCGCGATGAAAAGTCCTGCACCAAATCCGTCATGAAACGCAACAGGAGATGTAAAACTAGCATTCATTTGTTGAGTTGAGCCACGGTAGAAATTGAAATTAGCACCACCTGCAACTCCAAAAAACCAAGAAGGTTTTGTATATTTAACTGTTTGTGCTTCCTGTGCTTGAACAGGCGTTTGGAAACTTAACCATGATAAAGCAACTATTGCAACACTTTTGATGGTTAGATTATTAGAGGACCATGCTACGCAAGATCCCTGCTTAATATTGTTTTTAATTTTCATTTTTTGTCTTTTGTTATTAGGTTTTGTTTAAATAAATCCCGCCCTAAAGACGGGATATTTAAAACTTTGATTAATTACTTAATTGGCAGGTACATTAATAATTGTATTTACCATAGTTACCGAAGCAATTAATGAAATTGCTCTTCCATTTAATATAGTTTCTTGACCAGGAAGGGTTGTGCTATTACCTGGGGAAGATAATGTAACACCGTCTTCTGCTATTATGTTTCCTGTCATTACACCACCACCGGCATAGTTGATAACTGCTGTACTACCTACGTACCAATATACATTTTTAGCCAAAGCTCCACCTATCAATTTAACATTTCTGGAAGCTGCTGGAGAACCTACTGTTAATGATGACTCTGCCTGGAAAATCCAAACATCAGTTGCACTTCCAGATAAAGTTAAATCTCCATTTGTGATTTTGTAAGTACCACTGGCTGTTTTATAAACTCCTGCGGCTAAAGTTAATCCACCTAGCTCACCTGATCCTTGATCACTTCCTCCTGGTTTTGAAGCCGGAGAAATACTGTTATAAAGATCTCTGGCAGCATTCAATCCCTCTAGTGCGATTTGTGCTTTTGTAGCATTTCCAGGTGCTGGTGCTGCAGCATAGATTCCGCCAAAAACAAGTCCGTTATTAAGTGGTGTAACTGTATAAAGCTCATTAGGTGAAGCTAATTTATCAGTGAATCCGGTTACCAATGTAGAAGCTGCAGTTGTTCCGATACCTCCGTTATTAATCATAGTATTCAAACCTTGATTTGTTATTCCGGCGTTTCCACCAAATACTCCGAAGAATAAACCTGCAGTAGGAGCAGGAGCATTTGCAACCAATGTTGTAAAGTTCCACACATAGTCATTTGCTAATGGTACTCCGGTTGCACTTTTTGTACCAGTTGTAATTGTAGCAGTATAAATTTTACCTTCTAATAGATCATTTGTTGGGTTAAAAGAAGCTCTAGATCCTGAATAAGATACAGTTCCTGCAATAGTTGTTGTCCCTTGTTTTAAGGTAAACGTCGTTCCATCGATTGTTAATGGATCCATAATCATACTAAAATCAGCAGTAATCGTTTTTGAAAGACTGATTCCCGTTGAATTGTTAATCGGATCTGTAGAAGTTACAGTTGGAGCTACCAGAGCACCTGTTGTAAATTTCCACACATAGTCAGCTATTAAAGTGGTGTTGTCTAAATTTGTTACTGTCTTAGAAACAGTAGCTGTATAAACTGTATTTGGCGATAAAAGCACAGTAGGAACAAAAACAGCGGTAGTTCCACTGTATGATACAGTTCCTGAAACAGCCGTAGTTCCTTGTTTTAAAGTATAAGTAGTTGTGTTGATTGTTGAAGCCTTCATTGGCATATTGAAGTTAACACTTACTACTTTATTTAAAAATACGTTATTAGCGTTATTTTCGGGATCAGTTGAAGCAACCATTGGAGTAACTGTTAAACCGGTGCTAAATGTCCAATTAGTCTCTGTTTGTAATGCATTACCGGTAAGATCCATGACCGTTCTTGTTAATCTAGCACTATATGTAGTGTTAGGAGCAAGTAAAGCAGATGGCTTAAAGGTTGCTGTTTTATTTGCGTATGTAATTACACCAGCTATTTGAGAAGTACCATTTTTTAAAGTAAATGAAGACTGGTTTATTGTTTCAGCATTCATTTCTTCGTTAAAGCTGACAGCTATTAATTGGTCAAGGGGAACATTTGTAGCACCATTTAATGGAGCAGTAAGAGTTACGACTGGACAAACTCCGTCGATTTCTACGAAATCATCATCGGCGCAGCCAGAAAAGAATGCAATAAACACTATTGCAAGGGTTAATAGTAAATTTTTTGTTTTCATATTTATGTTATTTTAGGTTAAGAAATTATGTTTAACAAAGATTGTTTAGTTATAGTCTAAATCTATTACACAATTAAAAAATTACCTTGTAAAATTCACATATTAAAAATTTATAATTTTTTATAAATAACTGATATGTAATAACTTGCGGTTTTATGTCGTTTTGCTAAATAGATGGTGTTAAAAAAACATGAAATAAAAACCTAAAAAAATCTTAAAATTTAATTCAAAATCATTGTGATTTTTTTTCTGAAATAAAGATATATCTGTAATAGTACAAAAAGTAAATTTGGTACTGTTTCTAATTGTCAGGAAGAATGTCAAGGCAATAAAATCCTCAAACAAAAAGAATATGAAGATAAAAAAGTATCTGCATTTCTAATTTTAATTTTGGTAATCGCGAAGCAAAAAGAAAGGGCGTAAAATTGAGAAGTGAAAAACTACAAAGTAAAAAACTGAAATTATAATTCCCGATTTGAGATTATTATTTCAGTGCTGTAAATGTTTAAATATAAGCGGAATTATTCTATAAATCGATTTCACCTTTTTTCCCTAATTCGGAAATAAATGCTGTAAGGTCTTTGGTGAAACTATCTAAAGATAAAGCAGATTGTTTTATATAAAGTAAGTACTCTTTAAGTTCTTCTGGAGAATTTGTATTTTGATCCAGGAGTTGTGATAATCCTATAATGTTAGTAATGGGTTGTCTAACTCTATGGGAGGTCATGAACATCATTTTTTCAAGCCCTGCTATATATTCTTTTTGATATTCTTGTGCTTTCTGAAGTTCTTTATTTGCAGAGATATATTCATTCGCGCGCTTTTTCTTTTCTTCATTTTGAAAAGCAAGTTCCTTATTAGCAATAATTAATTCTAAAGCTCGTTTTTCCTTTTCCTCATTTTGAAAGGCAAGCTCCATATTGGCAATAATTAATTCACCAGCTCGTTTTTCCTTTTCGTCATTTTGAAAGGCAAGCTGTCTATTTGCAATATTTAATTCTGCTTCGTGAATCGCTCTTTCTCTATTTTTAAAAGCAAGTTTTTCCTTAGCAATTATTAGCTCGGCAACTTTTTTTTCATTTTCGATGTTTTGAAAAGCGAGTTCTTTATTTGCAAGAATAAATTCGGCGGATATTTTTTCCTTTTCTTCATTTTCAAAAATAAACTTTCTACTTGCAATATTTAACTCCGCAATTTGAATCGCTATTTCACAATTCTTGAAGGATAATTTTTTATTAAGAAGTATTAGTTCTACAGCTCTTTTTTCTTTCTCTTCATTCTGAAAGGCAAGCTCTTTTTTTGAATCAATCAATTCAGCTGTAAGTTTTGCTATTTCTTGGTTTTGATGCTCCAGTTCTTTATTGATAGTGTATAATTGTATTACATATTTTTCTTTCTCTTTATTTTGAAAAGAAATGCTTTTATTGTAATAAATTATATCATTTTTCTTAGGAGTAATCATCAGTTTTTTATTCAAAATTTTAAATAAGTGCAATATTTTTAGCCGAACAATATAATAATTAATCTTATATGGTTTTAAAAATAATCAAAAAAATATAATTATTTAGAGTGCTGTTATTCTGGTAATTCGCTCGATTTTAATGGGTCAATTCGTTTAGAAACTATATTTGTAATAGCAAACTGTAATACGTTACCCAGTAATCTTTTGAATGGATTATGACTAGATCTTACAATTACTTTTTTGGTAAAATAGCCTGTTGCCATACCAATTACATTACTAAGTAAATTTCCTTTTAAGTCAGGTGCTGTAGCCATTTCTGAGAAGACTCTTTTTATAATGTTTAAAGGCTTTAAACTATCATAAGTTTCTTCAAATTGTTCTTTAAGTATTCTTAATTCCTGCTTTTGCTTGTATTGTAATAAAGCGATAGTTTCCTTTAAAGTATCCGTTTCGTTTCTCTTTTTCATACTAACTTTTTTTTATCATTTTTGTAATTATGAAATTGCTTACGGGGAGTTTAATCCATTGATCTTTAAAGCTATTTATTAGAATGGCCAAAATAAAATAGACACTGCCAACTACAAAGTAACCATAATAGGTTTTTCCAAGTAATTCGCCTATCCATATAGAAAGTCCAATATTAACCAATAGAGCAAACATAGCAACAACAATAAGAACTGTTAATCTTGATAAGAGTGAGGATAGAACATCTGCAGATTTATCAATAACGTTAAGTTTTGTTAATTCTACGGTTGTTCGGGTATAATCCTGCGCTCTTTCAAAAAGCATTTCTATTGTTGTTGCCTGGTTGTCCATGATTTAAATTTTATGCTTATTGATTATGAAATTTTGGTATTCAAATAATATTAAATATTTGAATTTTTAATTCCGTTTTTAAGATCATCAAATTTTGATTTTCCTTCTGCTTTTGAATCCTCAAATTTTGATTTTCCTTCCGCGATTAAATTTTCACCTTCTTTCCAAATTTTTTCATATTTGTTAGTTATGGTTCCTAATAATGTATCTAATTTGTCTTTCAACTCATCAGCATAATCATTACTTTTGTCCATAATTTTTCTTCTTGTTTTGTCTCCTTTTTGAGGGGCAAATAAGATTCCTAATAATGCTCCGGCGGCAACACCACCTAATATTCCTAATACTACTTTATCTGCTTTCATAATTGTTTTTTTTTTAATATTTGCATTCTATTATTTATAATCTTCTTCCTTGAATAAGTCTTAATATTATAGCGATAACTGCAATAACAAGAAGTATATGTATAATTGATCCTAAACTGTATGCAAAGAATCCAATTGCCCAAAAAATGACTAAAATTACTGCGATTGTGTAAAGAAGGTTGCTCATGATATTTTTTTTTAAATTATTATTATTATTAATTTGTACTTAAATTTAAAAAATTTAATTGACTGTATTATAGTTTTTTATGAATTTTTTAAATCTAAGTATCTTTTATTTAAGATTTTGTCCTAGTTAAATGAGAAAGCACCGTAGAAACTTAATACACTATTTTTTCCGTCAGGAAAAGTATAGTTTGTTCCAGAATAACTTCTTTCTTTTCCTACTTTTGTAAGTCCGTAATTGTAGCGTACACCAAAACTAACCGTTTCTAAATCAAGACCAAGACCAGCTGCAACACCAGCATCAATTTTATTGAAATCATCCGTATTTATATTGTCTTGGAAATTATAGGTTCCTGATTCGTTTGTAGTTTTCCCACTAATCAAATAACCAGCGTAAGGACCTACTTGAACATTAAAGTTTTTTGTAACATTTGCAACTAACATAACTGGTACTTCAATATAATTCAGTTTGAATTTTGCAGTTCCACTAGCAAAAGAATTATTATAAACTACTTCAGCACCTTTTCCAGTATAATAAATTTCCGGTTGAATAGAAATAGAATTGGTTACCGGTACTTTAGCATATAAACCAATATTAAAACCAGTTAATACATTTTCGTCATCTGCATTGTCTGTATATAAATTAGAGAAATTAACTCCTCCTTTTACACCAAATTTTGTAACGTTACTTTGAGCGTTACTATTTGTATAACCCATAAAAGTCAAGACTAATGAAGCTAAAATTATTTTTGAATTTTTCATTTATTTTTAATGTGTTTTTTGTTATAATACAAAGGTGGTCATGATTGAGAAGAAAAGTGTTACAAAACTTTTTGTAAAACTTATATTATTCACACCTAATCAATTCTTTTTGGGTTTGTAAAATCAATTTTTAATTTTTATAAAATTAAAAAGCATAAAAAAAGGCGAGTTAAATAACTCGCCTTTAGAATATTAATTGTTTTTTTGTTCCTTATCGTCATATATTTTATATGCTCGATTAAGTAGATCTATATCTTGATTGTATTCTCACTTTAATTAATCTTGGTTATTGGAGGAAGAAATGAAGTTGTTATATTTTAAAAACGATCATTGTAAAATTTATTTAAAGTCCTTCAATGATTTTCAGTAATTCTTCTTTGGTTTTACCTAGTTTATTTTGAAGTTTTGCAATCATTTCGTCTTTTGTACCTTCCTTAAACAACATATCATTATCAGTCAAAGCAGCGAACTTTTGTTTTAATTTATCTTTTTGTTCATCCCAATTCCCTTTTGATTCTTCCGTATTCATTTTGATTTATTTATACCATAAAAAAGTGTTTATGATATTACAAAGTTCGATCAATCATCAATAAAATGGCTTATAGAATTTAACTCAAAATTTACATCTTTCACACATTTCTAATGAACTTTTTTTTATTAGGAAACAAATAAATTATTTATTCCCAATTTCATCATCTAGTCCAATTTCTTCATCCAACTCTTTTATTTTTTCTGCAAGTTCGCTGTATTCTTTAGAAAGTTCGGTTATTTCTCGCTCTGTTTTTGCTTCGGCATTCATTACCGCATTACTAGCTGTATCGTGAGATGATACTAACTCATTAATTTTTAAATGCAATGAAGCTGAAAATTTATTGAATGATTTTTGAATAATGAATAAACTTAAAAAAGTAGTCCCAAAAATTATGTCTCCAATAATTTGATGCATATCTTTTGTAGCTAAAAAACTGGTAATCCACCAATACAGTACTAAACCAAAAGCAACAATAAATGTAATCGAATTACCAAGTATAGTTGTTGCTACTGAAGTGAGTTTTTCAAAAACACTTTCTAATTGACTGTATATTTTAACCATGAATTATAAGTTTATGCGTTTAATTTTTAAAATTATAAACCAAGTATATTAAAAATAATTGATTTTTACTATTTCTGCAAATTTATAAATTCAGTTTTATAATTTTGAATTTATATTTATAAAAAAAACACTCAATTTATATAAATTAAGTGTTTTTTAATGCAACTATAATGCTTTTTTAAAATGCAATTGTTCCTAAATCATTTGTATTACCTACTGTTACTACGACAGTACTTTTAATCACTGGTAATAAAGGTGATGCAGGAGTAATAGTTACCGTATACGTTCCTGAAAGAAGTCCCATAACTAAAAATTCTCCAGTTGCGCTTACGCTTGTTGAATACGATAAACCGGTTAGAATATCAACAGCAGTGACTACAGCCAAAGTACCGACAGGAGTAATTTTTCCTTTTATGTTACCGCTTTCAGCCGCTACAATTGTTCTAACAACAGGTTTCAATTTATACGCTCCATTTCCTGTATTCACAATAGATTTGTTAGCATCAAAATCAAGTAAGACACTATACAAAATACCTTGTTGAAGTGTTTGGTGTACCTGAAGTTTCAATCCTGACTGTTCAGCACTTGGAGTACTCAAAGGATAACTTACATTATCAACAACTACTGTATTGTTTGATCCAAGTATAAGTCTAATCTGTGCTACTTTAGAAATTTGTAAGGTATCAGTAGCAATAAGTGTACTTTTCCCATTAGTCAAATCAAGTAAGTTATAAATTCCTTTCTGTACATTCAACATTACAGTTTCTCCACCGTCTCCGGTTACTTCAACACCTAATAAGTCAACATTTACTTCTTGATATGGACCAGGAGCATCAGTCATTCTTACGGCATAAGGATAACTTGAAGCTGTTTCATCATTATTATTACATGAAGTCATAATAATTCCAAGTACGATAAAAGATAAAATAATTTTAATTTTTTTCATTTTCTTAATTTTAATAGTTATAAAATACCTAATTGGTATTTCGGTAAAGATAATAGCAACTTTAAAAGCATTTGTTATACAACTATAGTATTATATTATAGAATTTACACCTTTAATATAAATTTAATGCATGTTAAATTTATTTTTTGGCGGCAGCAGCGCTATCTTCTGCCTTCTTCATGGCATTTTTTAAATCTGCTTCTTCCAGATTGTCTAATTCTTCCTGTTTTTTATCTTCGGTTTTTTCCTTTTTCTTAAAATAACCTCTCAATAAAAAATTATGTTTTGCGGCTTCAGTAATTTCGGTAAATCCTTTGGTAGTTTCCTGGATGTTTTTCATTGTAGAGTCTACCATTTTACCCATTTTTTTATCCGTCACTAATTTTGATAAAGCACCGTCACCATTATTCATCTTAGTGGTGAATGAAGAAAATTCATTGGAACTGGTTTCAAGATTTAAAAGCGATTTTTTTATGCTGTTGGCCATTTCTTTATCAGTCATTAGTTTTGATAAAGTCCCGTCTCCATTGTTCATGCTTTGGGTAAATTGAGCAAGTTCTGCAGTAATAATACCTGCATTGTCTACGCTTTTTTTAACGCTACCCATCACATCTTCCATATCGATTGGTATTTTTGAAGCGATTACATCATTATTTTTAACTATTTTATTCGAGGCAATTCCAGGAGAAATGGTTAATACTTTATCACCCATTAATCCGTCAGAACCTATACTTGCAGTTGCGTCAGTCTTAATAAACTTTCGTACTTCATCCTTAATAACAAAGACTACTACTACAGAGGAATCAGTTATTAATTGAATGTCACTTACAGTACCAATATTAATTCCTGCGAAGCGTACGTTATTACCTATTTCAAGGCCACTTACACTTTTGAAATTAGATTTTAAATTAAATGTTGAACCGAAAAGATTTTTCTGCTTCCCAACAAAATAAATTGTACTTACAAAAAGGACTAGTCCAATTATTACAAACATTCCCAATTTCCATTGGAACCCAGATTCTTTATTCATAATTTATATTTTTAATTATTATTTTAATGTTTTAAATAAAAAAAGAACGTACCCATTCGTCGTCACTTTTCTCTAATTCTTCATAACTGCCTTCAGCATGAATTACACCGTCTTTCAAAATAATCAATCGGTCTGCAGTATGTTTTGCACACGCCATATCATGAGTAATAATGATTGAAGAAGTTTTATTTTTTTTCTGTATTTCCAATATTAATTCGCTTATTTCCCTAGATGTTATCGTGTCTAATCCTGTTGTAGGTTCGTCGTACAATATTATTTCAGGTTTAAGAATCAGTGTGCGTGCAAGTCCAATCCTTTTGCGCATACCGCCGGATAATTCCGAGGGCATTTTATCAATGGCATCGGCCAAGCCAACACTTTCTAGAACTTCAATAATCTCAGCTTCTAATTCTTCTGGGGACAAATCCGTTACATGCCGTTTTAATGTAAAACCAAGGTTTTCCCGAACGCTCATAGAGTCATATAAAGCTGCATTTTGAAAAAGAAACCCAATTCTTACCCTAATTTCATTAAGTTGATTGTTATCCAGTTTGGTTATATCTGTATCAAATACTTTTATTTCGCCTTTATCCGCAACGACTAATCCAACCAAACATTTAATAGTTATTGATTTCCCAGATCCTGATTTCCCTAAGATTACTAAGTTTTCTCCTTTTTTTACAATTAAGTTGACTCCTTTTAATACTTCGTTTTTCCCAAAGGTTTTATGCAAGTCTACAATTTCTATTATTGAAGTTTTCTTATCTGGTAGGGTAGGAGTATCTATATTTTTTTTCTCTTGTATCATTTTAGAAGAATAAATCAGTTATTTGTACCGCTAGCATATCAATAATAAATATGGTTAATGAAGCAGTTACTACTGCAGAGTTTGCTGCTAAACCAACACTTTCAGTACCATTAGCGGCAGTAAATCCTTTATAACAGCCAATCATTCCAATAAAAAAACCAAAGAAAAATGTTTTAATAGTTGCAGGTACAA
>Ga0209109_10000863_pt1 | contig 16656 bp, 12 predicted proteins | sample Rifsed10ft2_FD_184004 | JGI IMG/M metagenome (GOLD analysis project Ga0209109, IMG submission 184004) | Soil microbial communities from Rifle, Colorado, USA - sediment 10ft 2 (version 2) | ecosystem: Environmental > Terrestrial > Deep subsurface > Rock core/Sediment | place: Rifle, Colorado... | reverse complement strand
GACCTCAGCCACTACGTGCTCGACGCGCTGGCCGAGGCAGGGGATACCCTCATCGGTGTCCAGCACATTCTACCTTTGCTTATGGGCGTCGCGCGCCCACAGGCTGATATGGCGTGCTACCAACGCGCACTGGAACGGGCTGAGAGTCTTGGCCTGAACTACGACCAGTCGGAAGCCTTCGCGCAGGCTTACGCCACCGACCTGACGTGGCTGATTCAAGGCCCGCCCGGCACCGGCAAGACGCGCGTGCTGGCACATCTGGCGGAGATGTTGGTAGAAGATGGCAAGCGCGTGCTCATCACCGCCTTCACCCACCGCGCCATCAACAACGCTCTCAACACTCTGGCTAGAGTTGCGCCCGACGTGCCTGCCGCCAAGATCGGCCAGCCCCACCGCGCCGACGACGCGTGGGCTTTGCCCACGGTGCGCGGCGTGGAGAACTATCCGTACTTCAACCAATCGCCGATGGCGGAGATGGACAAGGGTTACGTCATCGGCGCGACACCCTTTGCCACTCGCACCAGGCGGTTGAGCGGTGTCGGGTTTGACGCCATCATCTTCGACGAAGCCAGCCAGATCACCCTGCCGCTGGCCGTGATGGGGATGCTGGCGGGCAAGCGCTTCATTTTCTTCGGCGATCAAAAACAACTGCCGCCCGTGCTCACCCGCCGATACAGCGGCGGCGCTTTCCGCGAATCGGTCTTTGAGGTGCTGGCCGACCAGGGCTTCGACACCCTGCTCACCGAAACCTACCGCCTGAACCGGGAGTTGGCGGAGTGGCCGAGCGCCACCTTCTACAACGGCAAGCTCCATCCGGCTTCTGAAAAAGTGGCGCAGCGGCGACTCGAACTGGAAACACCCTCACGCTTCGCGGAAGTCCTCGACCCGGCGCACCCGAAGGTTTTCCTTGACCTTCAGCATCGGAACGCCACCACCCGCAACCACAAAGAAGCCAGCGTGGTCGTGGATTTGCTGCTCACCCTGCTGGAGAGCGGCCTGCCGCCCTGGGAAGTGGGCGTGGTGGTGCCCTACCGCGCACAAGGCCGCGAGATCCGCGCCTTGCTTCGTGCCGCTCTGCCCGATGCCGAGACGCGCCAGCATATCGTCGTGGATACGGTGGAGCGCATGCAGGGGCAGGAGCGGGAAGCCGTCATCGTCTCGCTCACCACCAGCAACCCGACCTTCGCCGCGCACCTGGCGGAGTTCTTCTTCCAGCCTGAGCGTTTCAACGTGGCCGTCACCCGCCCACGCTCCAAGCTCGTCGTCGTCGGCAGCCGCCACGTGCTCAATGCCCAGCCGGATGATCCGGATCATCAGGCGGCGGTCGCCCTCTTTCGTGATCTGCTCAATTCGTGTTCGTACCGGACGCTGGACTATCTCACCTGAAGCTGTATGGCCGTCATCCTGCCGGATACCCCGCTCGTCACGACCTCCCCGGAAGTCGCCCGCCTTCACCGGTTGCTCAAGCAGCTGCCCGATGAAACTTTCACCGTCTGGCACCGGCTGACCATCCACCCGGAGCCGGGGCCTGATTTCTGGGTGCTGCACGCCGACCGGCGCGGGCTGTGGATCAAAGTCTCCAATCTCACGCCGGTGGGCGCTAAAGTCTTCACCCAGGCCAGCCTGTTCGAGTCGCCCGTCTCGGCTCCAGCGGAGGCCGAGCATCAGGCGCTCCTGAGGTTCGCGCGCCAGCATTTCTCCACCACGAAAACCAGGCCGTTGCAGCAGATCCCGGCGGTGGTAGCCTTTCCCAATCTGAATGAGTCGGACTTGACCCGCCTGGCCGATGCCGTTCAGACTCCACCCACCATCATCTGGGTTGGCAAGGAGCGTCTCTCGCCCGCCGCGCTCGGGCCCTGGCTCGAGGCGCACCTGGGCACGCCGTTGGCGGAAGACGAGATCGCGCGCCTGCGACAGGTTTTCACGCCGGAAGTCATCATCCCCGCGCACTTCACGGTGCGCGCCCCCACGGGGGGAGCGACCATGACGCCGGGCCTGCACGAGCCGATCCAACGCTACACGGCGGCGCAATCTACTCCCTATCTGCTGGACTATGACCAGGAGCGCGTGCTGAAGACGGAGCTTGATCTTTCGGATGAGGCGCAGGCCACCCTCACCGACTTCAACCTCCGGCTGGTGAATGGCGTCGCGGGCAGCGGCAAGTCGCTGATTGTGGTTTACCGGGCGCAACTCTTGCGCCGGCTGTATCCGCAGAAGTCCATCCTCGGACTCACCCACAACCGCCCCTTGATCCACGATTTGCAGGCCCGTTACCGCGCGCTGAACCCGGATGGCGCGCCCGTCGAGTGGCTGACATTCAATCAATGGTGCCGCCGTCTGTGGGGGGAACGCCCATTTCCCACACCCATTAGCATCGACGCCAAGCGCCAGCTCATGACCAACGTCTGGCATGCACTCCTGGCGGATACATCCCTCTCCGAGCAGATGCTGCACGACGAGATTGACTGGTGCAAAGACCGGCTGATCTTCTCGCGCGACGATTATCTGGCCGCCGACCGCATGGGGCGCGGCTTCGCCCTCACCGAGGCCCAGCGCCAGAAGATGTACACCGCCTTCGAGGCCTACCAGGCGGAACTCAACCGTCGTGATCAGATGGACTGGGGCGACGTACCCCGGCAAATCTGGCGCTGGGTGCAGGCCGGGCAATTGCGCCTGCCCCGGTATGACGTGATCCTGGTGGACGAAGCCCAATTCTTCGCGCCCATCTGGTTTGAGCTGATCAAGCGCGTGGTCAAACCCAACACAGGCCATCTCTTTCTGGTGGCTGATCCGACTCAGGGCTTTCTCAAGCGCCGCCAATCCTGGCTGGCAAGCGGGTTGGAAGTGCGCGGGCGCGTGCATCGGCTGAAGAAGAGCTACCGCACGACGAGGGAGATTCTGGACTTTGCAACACTGCTCTACCGCACGCGTGTCCCGCACGACGACGACGATATCGAGACGCCGGACCTGTTTGACATGCCGGGCGGCCTCTTCCCGCAGGTGATCCCGCTCACCAGCGAACAGGACGAAATCACGCGCGTGGTGAACGAGATTGACCAACTCATCCAGCAGGGAGTGCCCAAACGCCATCTGCTCGTCATCCACGTTGATTGGCACGGTTGTGATCGCCTGCTGGAGCGGCTGCAAGCCAAATTCGGGCCGACCGCGGCGGTTGACCCCAAAGAAGCCGTGCAGGGTGACGCCATCCGAGTGTGTACGCTCAACGCGGTGACCGGGTTGGAGAGTCCGATAGTGTTCCTGCTCGGCGCACATCAGTTGTTTGAACTGGAGCAGAGCGTGCGCCTTTCAGACGAGGAACGCACCGAGCTCATACGCGACAACACGCGCAAACTGTACATGGCTCTCACGCGCGCTGGGCAGCGCGTAGTGATGACCTATGCGGGGCTGCTGCCTGACACCTTGAGAAACTTACCGGGGATGGGCACGTCGGGATGACCAGCATGCGTGAGATTCACGATATCCCCCGCCTGCGCTCGCCGGATAAACGCGAAGCGGAACTCTTCGTGGATTGCTACCCCGCTGAGCGGGGCGCAAGCGGCGGCGACGTTACTCGGCTTCCTCGGGCGCTACGACTATATCGGCGTGGATACCGAAGCGATTAGCGCGGTGTCCAAAGCCTTCTATGGCGGCCCCATCGGCGAGAAGGAAGTGCAGGCGGTGTTTGCCAAATGGGGCAAGTACAAAGCGTTGGCCTGCTGGTTCTGGGATTTCTCTGGCCAGCAACAATCACCCATGGATGCGTGGGAAGCCAAAGCGGCATGATCATCTCAACCTGATCGCGGAAAGGCCCGGCCATGCCAAAGTGGAACCGAAAGTTTGCGGGCGAGTGGCGTATCAACGAAATGCCAGATAGGGACGATGACTATATTGAAGAAGGGGAAGGCAAGCCGTACATTAGGCTCAAAGCCAGATACGAGGATGTTGTTGATGGCGAGTATGAATGTGGCCTATCGAATGGCATGATAGACGGCGCGGTGCGTAGCTTTGGCGGCGAGCACATCCTAGTCTTCGGCTTTGAAGGCGCTGACGAGATGGATCCGGCGAGCGGGGGCGGCTGGATGCGGCTGCGCGACGACGGCTTAATGGAGGGCGAGTTTGTCAATAACCTGGGCCAGTTTGTCGCCAGACGAGTGATGTCGAAAGAGAAGCCACAGGCATCAAAACGCCCCAGGGGACGTCGAATAGGCTGATCCAGCATCACGTTGTATGCACTTCAAGCCATCGCTGGCTCTCGGCGCGCGCCTCAGCAGGCAAATACCGCGATTCTGCTCGAGCCTTATGCATGCTCTCCAAAGCTTCGTTCATTCGTTCATTGGGCAGGCTTGCCTGTTAGGCAACTTTGGTTAACCTGAATAATTGGCACTGACCCATCTGCTCCCAGACCGCTCGTTCCTACGACCGCTTTCGTTTCTTGCCCAGCGCGATCAGGAACATCACGCTCTTTCCTTGGGCATGGGGCGAAAAGAAGTTGGTCACGGCGTCATCAAAAAAAGTCAGGCCCGTGGCCCCAAACCCTAAAGCGTAGGCTGCCAGATAGAGCCGGCCGGCAGCGAGACTGGCATCGAGTTGCGCCGCTCGGTAGCCCCGATTCCCCTGCCTGGCCAAGATGGGCGGCAGGTCGGCCAGAAAGAAGATAGCCACACTGGCATCGGCGGCTAAATCCTGATGGAGGGCCAGTTCGCCAGCGGTCGAACGGAAGTTGCCCGTTTTGAGCAACTCCAGCGCTTGCCGGTCAGGGTGATAGACGTACGCGCCGGGTGCCAACCCGTCCACCGCGTTGACAATCAAATATGCCTCGTTGAGCAGCGCTTGTGGTGATTCTAGGAAGTCGGCGTTCAGGCCGCGCAGCGCGCGATCCAGCGCGGTGGACAGTTGGCGAAAGGCGATGGCCTCGCGCGCAAACGCACGCGGGGAGCCTCGCCGCACGATCACCTGTTCAATGGGATCGGGGGGGAGTTCGTCATCGGCCAGAGGGTGCAAAGCGGTGAGCGGGCCGGTGGGCGCGGGCCGAGCCAAATGGGGCGGAGCGCTGCGCCAAGCCGCCACCGCGCTGGCATCGGGCAGGGAAGAAGCCGCGTGCATGACGCGGATCGCCGGGAAGTCCAGCTCGCGCCGGGAGTAAGGCTCAATCTCTAAAGAGAGCGGTATCACCGGGGGCGCGGGCAGGACTGACGTATCTGGCGTGGCCCCAATCGGGACCAGCGCCAGGGCCAGCTCTCGCTCCGAATCCAGATCCAACAGACGGCTGAGCTCGGCGTCCACAAACCCCAGCACCACGCGCGCGGGCAAGCGGTGCGCCGCCGCCATCGCCAGTGTGTTCGCCAGAAGGGTGCCGCCGTCCCAAAAGGCGTGGCGGTATTCACGCACCTGATACTTGACTGCGTTCCGCCAGATGACGTCGGTGAGCACAAAGGTCGCGGGGGCATACGCTACGCTCGGCTCGTGCGCACTCGCCGCAACCAGAACCTGGCGGTAGTCGCCCTGGCGAAGTCGGCGCAGCGCGAGCGCTTGCGGGTCGAAATGGTAGACGCCCGCTTCCAGACCTTGTCCTGAGCCTGTCGAAGGATCGGGCAAATCCCCACAGACCAGATACAACTCGATGTGATACAGCGCGCCCGTGCAAGCGGCCGCCCGAAACGGTATGCGACCCCATGGCGGAGGATATTCAAGGTATTTGGTGATGCCCGCCGAAAAGTACAAGAGGCGAGCCACGGTCGGCAAGTCCAGCACAGGCTCGCCATCGATCGTTTGTGCTCTGCCCGCAATAGCCTCCAGCGCGGGCAAACTGGGTGAGGAGTCAAGTGGCAGTGATAGGGGCGGCAGGCCTTTGTAAATTTTGAACAGCAGGGGTTGCCGGCTGGGATCGAAGGGGTGCTGTGGGTTCATCAGCCGCCCGGAGGGATGCTTGGTGCCGTTATGATAGTGCCAGGTGGCCTGAATATCGTGGTTGCTCATAGCCTCTCCTATCCCGTACACATCCTTTCACATTCTACATCCATCCCGGATGAGTATAGAAAGAACAAGCGGTCGGCTGCAACGCTGGGGGTGTTTTATTTCTCTACTTTTCCCTCGTGAGTGCTATCGAGATAAAGGGTTGAAACCAGCGCCTCGAGTTGCTATATGTTGGTTGGTGACATTAGAGAACAAAAGTGGGCTGCCTGAGTGGGCGTGGCGAGAGCGGCAACGGGATATGGAGTGGATTAGAGAACACCTACATTGTTTGAGCCGGCGGCGAAAACGGATTGCCTGTCGCGTAGAATTGCAGCTGATTCAACGATACGGATGCGGATGGCACGAAACCTACGCTAACGTTAACATAATTCAAATACCTTCTATGTGCGGCTCTAATGCATTCCAGGCATGCTATAGCTAATGAAAGACTGAGTCTATGTGGCTGAGTCTATAAGTCGGGAGGAAACCATGACCCTTTCACTGTATCGCCCCAGGCACCTGGCTGACGCAATGCAACGCTTGTTCGATGAGTCCTTTATGCGGTCTCACGGCAGCCCGTATGTCATCGAGGACGACCCCCTACTCCTGGACGTGCTGGCCAAGGACGACGAGTATATCATCACCGCCGCCATACCCGGCCTCAAGCCGGAGGACGTGAACATTGAGGTCCAGAACAATACCGTGACGATCCGCGGCGAGGTGGTCGCACCCGAAGCCGATGGTCAGGCCCAGTGGATGCTGCAAGAGCGCAGCTACGGGAGGTTCGCACGCACCCTGAATTTCCCGGTGGAACTGGACAGCGTGAAGGCTGAGGCCGCCGTGGAGAACGGCGTGCTTAGTCTGCGCGTCCCCATGGCCGAGACGGCTAAGCCAAGAATGGTCAAAATCCAGGCGAAGTAAAGCCTGACCCTGACCCAAGACGAAGAAGCTGTCCCGCCGCCTGATAAGCGGCGGGCATTTTTATTTTTTCCAGGTCCGGCGGCCAAGGAAGCGGTTGGGGAAATCAGGGAGGTGGACCTTACCGATCATAGGGCGAGATGCGTCGGCTGAGCTGTTCTCTTTCGTGAGTGCAGTTTGATAAGCTAGCAGTCTGTCGGAGAACTGAATAAAAACACAGGTTCGCTGGTACACTTCCGGCATGGCCAGAAAATGTGGTCTTGGGATGACTGAGCGGGTGAACAGTCTCGTCCGAATCGCCTTCTTACACGGGAGCGCCTGCGGCCCCAGCCGCCACGGTTCACCATTGGCGTATACATACGTCAATGGTGAGTGATGCTCGATTATGCTATAATTTCCCACAAAATCACTGCACTTTTTTGAAGGTGCAGTGATTTTGTGGGAAATGACCAACTGCAGCAGGGCTAGGTGCTATGAGAAAATCCTTTGAGCGAGCTCGGGAAATATTCCTTCGCCATAATGGCATCCTCAAGCTATCACAAGCCAAGAGACAAGGTATAGATCAAAAGACGTTGCACGAGATGCTTGCGGAAGGTCTGCTTGTAAAAGAGACGCGTGGAGTTTTCCGTCTATCTGACTTCCCGCCGCTGAGCAATCCTGATGTTATACAGGTATCCATCCGTGTGCCGTCTGCCGTCATCTGCCTAATCTCAGCACTCGCGTTTTACAACCTGACTACCCAGATACCAAACCGAGTCTATATTGCATTACCCCGACGCACCCAAAAGCCGCGGGTTGAGTATCCGCCCATCGATGTTGTCTGGCTGAGTGACAAGCCGTATTCATTTGGAATAGAAAAACACGAGATTGATAAGGTTCTTGTGCCTCTCTACAGCAGAGAGAAGACCATAGCTGATTGCCTTAAGTTCCGGGATAAAATCGGTCTCAACATAGCGCTCGAAGGCCTCAAGTTCTATCTGCGCGAGCCATCTCCAGATATCGAGAAGCTCCTGCTTTCTGCGCGCGTTGACCGTGTCGAAACCCTTATGCGGCACTATGTTGAAGCGGCTCTATGAAAAAGCCGATAAAAAATTTGCCGACGTCGGTGCGTGATCGTCTGGCCAGAATAGCAAAAGATCGGGGCCTACTATTTCAGCAAGCCCTTTCCTACTATGCTATCGAGAGACTTCTCTACCGGCTGGCTGCATCAGAGTACAGCGAAACCTTTGTGCTCAAAGGCGGGTTGATATTCATTGCACATAGACTTCCTCTCAGGCGGCCAACGAGGAACATCGACTTGCATGCTCAAGGTGACAACTCCCCAGAGGGGTTAGAGCAAATCATCCGGGCCGTCTGCAATCAGCCGGTCGAACCCGATGGCATGCAATTCGCCACAGGCAGCCTCAAAGGCGAGAGGATCAACCCCGGTGCCGACGTTGCGGGAGTCCGCATGACACTTCGTGCTTACTTGGGGGTAGCAGTCATCCCCATGCAAATCGATGTAAGCTTCGCCAATGTGATAACCCCAGCCATCACGAAAGCCAACTACCCCTCGATGCTGGGGATGCCTACTCTTGAGATCCGGACCTATCCTTTCGAAACGGCGATTGCCGAGAAACTCCATGCAATGGTCTTCCTGGGAAGCATCAACGACCGGCTGCGGGACTTCTATGACATCTGGCTACTGTCCACAGAGTGCACTTTTGACGGGGAGGTCCTATGCCACGCTGTCGTGGCCACATTTCGCCAACGAAATACGCCCATTCCACAGGAGCCACCTGTGGCATTCTCAGATGGATTTGCCGAACAGAAGGAAGCTCAATGGTTGGCTCTCTTGAGAACGTTCGAGCCAGGTGCAAGTCGGGTGCCGGATTTTAAGGGTATCCTGGGTCAGTTACGGCAGTTCCTCAACCCGATCCTACTCGCCGCGGCAAAGAATATCCCTGTCCAACAACAATGGTCGCCAAGCAAAGGATGGCATTAAGCTTTGCGACATTTGCGTGGACGGAATCATTTTGCCTCTCATGTCAATGGCGTTACACTACTCTCATGCTCCTCTTCCACGCCGCGTGGCTTCCTAATACAAACTCCACGCCTGCCCGCCTTGCCCTTTGGGGTGAAACCGACCAAACACCCGCCTCACGCCGCCGCTCCACAGCAACCAAACGCTTGGTGCCTCACCCCTTTGGTGCTTCGCCCGAGGCGTTACAAGCCGCTTTGCCTCTGCCTGATCTGACGGCGGAACCTGCCATGCTGGTGGCGCGCCTGCCCTCAGCGGGCGGTGAGCCTCAGCCTTCACGCCCCTTTCTGCGCGAGGGGGTGGCGCAGGGCAAAGCGACTCTCGCCACGTGGCGCGTGCCCGCCCTCACCTTCACCCATCGCGATGCGATGGCCTTGCTCATCCACTTTGACGACGAAGCGCCCCTCACTGACGACGTGCGCTTTTGGAAATCTGCCGCACGCTTTGCGCTGGAATTGCTGGTAGGCCAGCGTTATCTCCCCGCGCTTGTGGAAGGGGGCGAACGGTGGTTGGCCCAGTGGCGGCCTGTGTTGGACTCGCCAGAAGAGCAACCCCTTGTCGAACGGCTCGTCAAAGCCATGCCGCCCGCCGCCCGCGCGCTCACATACAGCGATAAAGAATCAGAACCCGGCCCACGCGCTCTGCTCACCGATTTTCTCAATGTCACTGTAGATGCTTTTGCGCGCGCATCGGCGGAGTTTGGCGCGCGGCGAGGCCGTGCCAAAACGCGCCCCTCGCGTAGGGAAGCTTCACCCGGCGAGCAGTGGCTGGGCGCCCTCGTGGCCGATGACCCGGCGGTGGATTTGCCCGCTGAGTTCATCGAGCAATATCAGGCGTGGGCGCAACCGGCTCAGGCCGCCGATGGTAACTTCCGCTTGTGCTTCCGCCTCGACCCGCCCGAAGCGCAGGCGGCTTTCGGCGAAATCGTCGTCCCCAAAGCCAAAGCGCGTGATTGGGACTTGCGCTACTTCCTGCAGGCCAACGATGATCCCAGCCTGCTCGTCCCCGCCGAAACCGTGTGGCGTGAGCGCGGTAGTACCCTGAAGTTTCTCAACCGCAAGTTTGATCAACCCCAGGAAAAATTGTTGGCCGGGCTGGGCCTGGCCGCCCGCCTCTTCACGCCCATCGAAGATAGCCTGACTCAGGCGCGCCCTGAAGACTGCGCCCTCACCGCCGACCAATCACACGCCTTCATCCGAGAGGCGGCGTTGCTTCTGCAATCATCGGGCTTTGGGGTGCTGCTGCCCGGCCTCGGCACCAAGCTCGGGATACGCCTGAAACTTGGCTCAAAGAGCCAGACCCGGAAAGGGCCGCAGGGCGGCGTGGCGCGTTTGGGCTTTGAGAGCGTCATCGCCTTTGATTGGGAACTGGCCCTCGGAGATCAACCGCTCTCGCAAGAAGAGTTCGAGAAGCTGGCCGCGCTCAAAGTGCCGCTGGTGCAGATTCGCGGGCAGTGGGTAGAATTGCGCCCGGAGCAATTGCAAAAGGCCCTCGATTTTGTGACGAAGCGTGAGGCCGCAGGCGAGATGACGCTGGACGAAGCGATGCGGATGGCGCTGGCTCCCGGAACGTTGGCCGGCCTACCCATCACGAGCGTGGAAACCGAGGGCTGGATCGGCGACCTCGTGGGACAGTTGACGAATCACGCACGCCTTGCGCCTCTGCCGTCTCCTCAAGATTTGGCCGGCACTCTGCGTCCTTATCAATCCACCGGCTTTGCGTGGCTGGCCTTCCTGCGGCAGTTCGGGCTGGGCGCATGTCTGGCCGACGACATGGGGCTGGGCAAGACCATCCAGACGATTGCCTTGCTGTTGCACCTGCGCGGGCAAGGCCGCGTTTCGCGAAAACCCGCGCTGCTTGTCTGCCCTACCTCGGTGGTGGGCAACTGGCAACGTGAAGTCGCGCGCTTTGCCCCGACGCTCAAAGTGCTGGCGCATCACGGCGGGGAGCGTGAGAAAGAGAACTTCGCCAAGCAAGCCAAACGTCACGACTTGGTGCTGACTTCGTACGCGTTACTCCACCGCGACGCGAAAACCCTGAGCGAAGTGAAATGGGGTGAAGTGATTCTCGACGAAGCGCAGAATATCAAGAACCCGGATACGCGGCAGGCCAAAGCCGCGCGCCAACTACCGGCTGAGCATCGCATTGCCCTCACCGGCACGCCCGTCGAGAACCGCCTCACCGAATTGTGGAGCATCTTCCAGTTCCTCAACCCCGGCTACCTCGGCTCGCAAGAGTCGTTCCGCGCTAACTTCGCCAAACCCATCGAGCGCGCGCAAGATCCAGAAGCGGCTCGCCGCCTCAAGGCATTGGCCGGGCCGTTCATCCTGCGCCGTGTCAAGACGGATCCGACTGTCATCCATGATCTGCCCGCCAAGAACGAGATGAAAGTTTTTTGCGGCCTCACCCGCGAGCAGGCCACGCTCTATGAAGCGGTGGTGCGCGACTCGCTCCAACAGATTGAAGAGTCGGAAGGCATCCAGCGGCGCGGCCTGGTGCTGGCAACCCTGCTCAAGTTGAAGCAAGTGTGCAACCATCCCGCACAACTGCTGGGCGATGGCAGTGCCTTGCCGGACCGATCGGGTAAGCTAACTCGCCTGGCCGAAATGCTGGAAGAAGCGCGCGCGGTGAAGGAGCGCGCCCTCATCTTCACCCAGTTTGCCGAAATGGGCGCGCTGTTGAAGGCGCACCTGCAAGCCACGTTCGGCGACGAGGTGTTATTTCTGTACGGCGGCACGCCCGCCAAGGCACGCACCCCGATGGTGGAACGCTTCCAGAGCGACGCGCACGGCCCGTTGGTCTTCATCCTCTCCATCAAAGCGGGCGGCACCGGCCTCAACCTCACGCGCGCCAATCATGTGTTTCACTTTGATCGCTGGTGGAATCCGGCGGTTGAGAATCAAGCTACCGACCGCGCCTTCCGCATCGGCCAGACGAAGAACGTTCAGGTTTACAAATTCATCTGCGCAGGCACGGTGGAAGAGCGTGTGGACGAAATGATCGTGCGCAAGCTGGCGCTGGCCGAGAGCATCGTGGGCACGAGCGAAGCGTGGGTGACCGAACTGACCACCGCGCAGCTGCGCGAATTGTTCACATTGCGCAAAGCCGCTTTGAACTGAAGAAGGAGAGACAGCGATGTGGGGTTGGTATCCAAAATCCAGGCCGCGCCGCCCGGCCCCTGGGGGCGGCATCAAGGCGCGCACCGGGCGCGGCCAGCAATTCGGCCAGACCTGGTGGGCGAGCCAGTGGATCACCGCGCTGGAGCGGCTGGTGGACTCGGGCCGGTTGACGCGCGGGCGCTCGTATGCGCGTAGCGGGCAAGTGCTCGACATTGTCATCAAGCCGGGCCGGGTGGACTCGCGCGTGCAGGGGAGTCGCCCTTCCCCCTACAAAATCCGCATCGAGATTAAGCCGCTCACGGATAAAGAATGGAACAAGGTCGTCGAGGCGATGGCGGCGCAGGCCATCTTTGCCGCCAAATTGTTGGCGGGCGAGATGCCACAGAACATTGAAGAAGCCTTCGCCACTGCCAGGGTCAGCTTGTTCCCGGATAAGCGCGGCGATTTGGTCACCGAATGTTCGTGTCCCGACTGGGCAAACCCATGCAAGCACATTGCCGCGGTGTATTACCTGCTGGGCGAACAGTTCGACGATGATCCGTTTTTGATTTTCAAATTGCGTGGGCGGGACAAAGCTAAGATTGTGACGGCCCTGCGCGCCCGGCGCACGGTTGAGGGGAATGAGCCTGCCTCCAGATCGGCAAAACGCGCTCCCGCCCCGCCACCCACAGAGAAAGTCACCCCCCTGTCCGCGAGTCTGGAGCATTTCTGGGCGGCGGGCGACGAACTGGAGACTCTGCGTTTCACCCTCGCCGCGCCGGAAGTGGATGCCGTCCCGGTCAAGCGGCTGGGCGCGCCACCCTTTCGGGCCGCCCGGCCCAGTTTCATCGTGCAGATGAGCGCCGCTTACGCGGCCGTCACGCGGGCAGCGCTGGCGCAGGCGTTGGAGGAATAGACGACCCGTCAGCGAATCGGTGAGCGCGAGGCTTGCCCAAGATCTTCTACAATCTGGTCAAAGGTGACAAGGCGGGTGCGCTCGGCTTTGGCAGCCGCTAGCAGATCGGGAGTAAAGCCGCGCCGCGCGAACAGCGCATAGTGCACCTTCCATTTCTTCTTGGGGTCGAGCGGCATGCGGGCCGTCACCTTCTCAGCTCGTTCTTTCAGCTTTACGTAGTCTGCCCGCTCAACCAGGCGATCACCCCATTTGGCTTCCCCCATCAGCACGTTGGCCTGCCGCCAGTCCACAGCGACGACATCGACCTGGTAGTGGGCGCCTTTCCAATCAGAGCCGACGATCTCAGGCTTGAACGGCAGGTGTCCCGCAAATCCCTGGGTCTCGGTCCACAGGCGGCACAGATCCTCGAAGGCCTCAGCCACAAAGGGGCGCAATTGTTCAGTAAAGTTTCGTAGAACCGGCTCATAATTGTGCTGGGCGAGATACATCCGGCTGGGCTCCACCATCCGGTAATAGAAGCGCAGGAACGGATCGGCCAGGTAATAGCGAGCATTTCGCGCCAGGGCGTAGCGTTGAGGCGGGACGCTGGCGCGGATGCGTTTGTGGATGAGCCTAAGCTCGATCAAGGTGTCCAGAACCTGAGCGACGCGGTACGAGGGGAGGAGTGCGGTCGAACCGATGTCGCCTGCCTCGTGATGGTCGTGCGCGACTGCGGAGAGAGTGCTGGCATAATCGGGCGAGTCGCGGCGCAGCACATCCGAGATGATCACGTCCGCTTCATTCCGGAGCGGAGACAGGTCAGACAGAAACAACTCCCGCACGTTGGTCATCAGGTCTGCCCCATCCTCCCACTGGCGCAGGTAATCAGGGATGCCGCCCACGACGGCATAAACCGCCAGCCGTTTTTCCGCTGAATACTGCGGCACAAAGGGCGTAATCTCTGTAAAGGCAAAAGGCGGCACGTAGAGCTTGCCGGTCATCCGCCCGAACAAGGGTGCGTCCGAGTGCAGGAGTTTCTCCAAGGCGCTAATGTGCGAGCCTGACAGAACAAGACAAACATGGCTCTGATCCTTGAAGAGTTGGTCCCAGGCGGCTTGGAGGCGGGAGGGCAGGGAAGGGTCTGCTTCCACCGCCCAGGGGAACTCGTCGAGGATAAGCGTGAGGCGCTGGTTTCCAATAAGACGGCGTATAGCTCGGAACACGTCGAGCCAGTTGTCGTAGCGCGGTGCATTCTCGACGTCAGTTCCGGGTTCGGCCTGCCAGCGCCAAAACTCACGGATCAAGTCAGTCCGCAGATTGTCTGGAGTGGCCGAGCGAGGTGCGATCCAGTAGAAAGCGGGTCGGCCTGAGTGGGCGGCCCAGTGTTGCAGCAGGCTGGTTTTACCGACGCGGCGGCGGCCGTACACGAGGATGAACGACGCGCGATCACTCCGGGCGAGCCGATGGAGGTCGGACAACTGCTGTTCGCGGTGATAGAAGGGGAGCGTATTTGCCATATTACTGCATTTCAAAGAAGTTCCTTGTAATGCAGTTATTATAGTCTGGCAGGCGGTGGGCGTCAAATAGATCGGGGCAAAGCAAACGACCGTTTCAAATCAAAAGCATGTACCGTTCGTGGCGTTGGTTATCATAACATCGCTAGCACGCGGACCAGATTTGTTAATTTGCGGGCGGATGGCACGCAGCACCTGCAGCTCGCCCGCCAGCGCGGTGATGCTGTACTCTTCTTGGCGAAGCGAAACACCAGCCGGTCGTTGACGATTACGACGTCGTTGACCAGGCCGTCGCCGTTGAACACGGCGGTGTGCACCACCCAGTCGGGCGCGATGGCTTGGATCTGCCCCGCGTAAGCCTCAGCCGAATCTGGCATCTGCCTTCCGATGGGCCTTATACTGGCTTTAGCCCGGCTTCGATCTGCGCGCGCTGGGGCTCCAGGAATGGGGGCAGCGCCAGGCGTTCGCCGAGGGTTTCGAGCGGCTCATCTATCGCAAAGCCGGGGCCATCGGTGGCCAGCTCGAAGAGGATGCCGTTCGAGATGCGGAAATAGAGCGAGCGGAAGTAGTAACGCTCGACGATCCCGGAATTCGGCACACGGTACTGCGCCAGCCGCTTAACCCAGGCGTGCTGTTCTTCGTCGTCCGTGAGCCGGAAAGCCACGTGATGCACGCCGCCGCGCCCCAGCATGGAGGCCCGGGCATCGCGCTGCTCAAGCACCTGCACTTCCTTGCCCGGCCCGCCGCCATCCATCGCGTAGATCGTCACGGTCTCTTTCGGATTGTCCAGGGCCGGGTGTTCAGCCGTTTTTTCGAAGCCCAGCAACTCGATAAAGATCGGCTCCATCCGCGCCAACTCGGGGACGGAGAGCAGGACACTGTGGAAACCACGCGTGGCAAACTCCACCGGAATGTCGGTGCGATCCCAGACTTCGCCCTCGTAGCGGGCGCCCTGATCGTCGACCAGTGTGAGACGCTGGCCTTCTGGATCATCAAAGCGGACAATGGCGCGGCCGGCGAAGCTTTCCAGGCCGCTATGCGTGACGCCCTGAGCGTCAAAGCGGCTGATCCAGTAATCCAGGGCCGCCCGGCCGTTGACGCGGAATAGCGTGGTGGCGATGCTGTCGGTGCCGCGGACGTTCGGCGGCGTTTGCGGCCAGTCAAAAAACGTCATGTCGGTGCCGGCCGTGGCGAGCTTGTCGGCGTAGAACATGTGGTAAGCGCTCGTATCGTCCTGGTTGACGGATTTCTTGACCAGGCGCAGCCCCAGGACGCGGGTATAGAAGTCCCGATTGCCTTGCACATTCCCGGTAACGGCTGTCACGTGATGAAGACCATGGACTTGCATGTTAGTTTTCCTTTCCAGCAATTGTAGCGCAATAGCCAGTGTAGACCTCTGGCGTGACGGGGCGTTAGCGGTGGTATGCGCCGATGATGATTCCCTAATTGGAATTTATCGATGAGGTACGTCATCGAGTCGTGGTGTGTGATCTAACAGCTTGACTGATGGCAAAACGGGTGTATATTCCGAGCAGCACGGTGGATCAGCAACACAGCCTTATCGTCTATTCCCTGGCTGGATCCACAACTGTGTGCATTTGTGAAAAACTTGAGCGGAACGGCATAGCACTGGGTTGCAAAAACGCGATTCATCACCCAGTGCTATTTCTCCCGCGGAAGACGCCTTTTAAGCACAGGGTTCCGGGTTCGAGTCCTGGGCGGCTCACTTAGAGCAAGTGCTTTACCCAACGGCGACCCAATTCCTTCGCAAAAGCACAAGGAATTGAGCCGCCGTTGGCGTTTAAGACCCAGTGCTTGACCCCCTGCCCCAAGACCCAGTGCTTTCCGACCTGGATTCTAGCAGGGCAGGCCAGGGAACAGCCAGAAATGCGCGGGGGCGGCGTACGTCGAATTGAAGCTGGCGCTCAGCCGGAGCGTCAGGGAATATCGGCGAAGCACGAAGCTCACCCAGGCCGAAATGGCGAAACGGATGCGATCCAGCCAGTCGCGGGTCGCGAAAATTGAGGCCAGTGATGCTTCTGTGTCGCGCGAATTGTGAAGCAGGCGTATAATCGCGCCATTGAGCGGACAAAGCCCTCGCCAGTTGTGGTCGGCACAATCCGGCGTATGGGGTTTAGGGGGCTGGCCGCCATCCCCTCTCAGGAATTTGGGCTGGAGCCGTTCGCGTTCATGGCGGGCGGCTCGTTTTGTTTGGAGCCATGGTCTACCATTGTCAACATCGCGATGCTGACTACCCAA
>Ga0209109_10000861_pt1 | contig 16700 bp, 19 predicted proteins | sample Rifsed10ft2_FD_184004 | JGI IMG/M metagenome (GOLD analysis project Ga0209109, IMG submission 184004) | Soil microbial communities from Rifle, Colorado, USA - sediment 10ft 2 (version 2) | ecosystem: Environmental > Terrestrial > Deep subsurface > Rock core/Sediment | place: Rifle, Colorado... | reverse complement strand
GGCGGCCTTGGGCAGGGACTGGAGCTTCACACCGCCATTGGATATCAATGGCTTGTCCGCATATGTTCGTTGCCGAACAGACGAATGCGCCGATTGTGGGGTCCCGGGATAGGGAACATACTCGCGCCCCCTGAAACGAAGGCGGGCGCAGATGCGCTATTCCCCTCGCAAGATGCTGCGGATTCTCGCCACGGCCCTGTCCCTGGCCGCTTCGGGTGACGTGGCGGCGCAGGGCGCAGGCGGCGATTCCGCGGCGGGTGCCCGGCGCGAGCTCGGCGAGCCGGACCAATGACTCAATCTCAACATTCATACCTACCTGTTTTCCTATCACACCGACCAGGAAGGCGTGCGCCGCAGCGGCCTGGACAACCAGCTCAACCTCGGGCTGGGGCTCAATTACACGCTGCACGAGGACGAGCGCGGCATCGGCTTCGCCGAGGCCGGGTTCTACCGGGATTCGGGGAGCCATGTGGCGAAGCTCGCGGGCGTGGGCTACCAATACAAGTATGGCAGCTGGCGCCTGGGCGGCGCCCTGGTGGGTATCCAGAGCCCGACCTACAACGACGGCAGGTTCTTCATCGCGCCGCTGCCGATCCTTACCTACGACCTTGGTGCCGTGAAGCTCAACGCCGTCTACGTGCCCCGCTACGGCGAGTACAACAAGTTCGCGGTCTTCGGCTTCTACTTCTCAGTGCCGCTGGGAAAGTAGTGCGCTAGTCGGGCCAGCGCGGGCTCGTGAGTTCGATGCGCCAGGCCGCTCCCGCCGGGTGCAGCGGGCCTTCGAACCGCACGAAGGCCGGCAGCTCGTCGGTGACGATCCAGGCGTGGGAGTCGGGCGGCATCCTGCCCAGCAGCGTGGCGAGGAACGTCAGCCACGCGCCCGGTCTGGGGCTGAACACGTAATGCGTGGCACTCTTGGCCAGCTCGCCCACCAGCACCTTGTGCTCGCCTGCCTGCGTCACTTGCAGCTCGACGAGCTTCGCGGCGGGCATGAAGGCGACGATGTGAACGGTCTCCTGCGCCCCCTTGGGAAGGTTTTTCGCGATGTTGATGACCATGCCGTTGTACGTGTCGGGCGGCAGGGCGAGCGTGCCCTCGGTCACGGCCTGCGCCCCGCTCAGGTGGTCCGTGGTCGTCACGCGATACTTGCCGGAGGCGCGCTCCAGGGAGATCTCGGTGTCTTCGCCGAATACGGGACCTTTTTGCAGCAGGCGATAGCTCTGCATCAGGAACACACCCTCCTGGGTGAACACCACCTTCTCGTCCAGGAGCGAGCCGTCCTTGAAGCGGAACACCATGCGGCTCTCCACCTGCGCGGCGCGCACCGACTGCAGCAGATCGCCCGAGGCGATCAACTCACCCTCGAGCGTGCGCAGCACGAGGAAACCGTGGGTCAGGCCTTCCGGGAAGCGCACCGGGACCGGCGCCGCCGCCGCAAACTGCGGCCAGAGCAGGCCGGTCACCAGAGCGATGAGGACCGTTCTAAGCAATGGGGATGCCTTGCCGGTGGCGCACGTCGGACAGCAGCCGGGCGAATTCCTTCCTCACCACGTCGTAGCACTCGCAGCTGCGCGACTCCAGGCCGGCGCGCTCGAGCACGGTGATATGGCCGCGGCGGTAGCGGATGACGCCGGCCGCCTGCAACCTGCCGGCGGCCTCCGTGACCCCTTCGCGGCGCACGCCGAGCATGCTGGCGACCAGCTCCTGCGTCATGACGATCTGGCCCGAGGGGATGCGATCGAGGGTCACCAGCAGCCACCGGCACAGCTGCTGCTCCACCGAATGGTGCCGGTTGCACACGGCGGTCTGCGTCATCTGAGTTATCAGTGCCTGCGTGTAGCGCAGCAACAGATGCTGCATGGCGCCGGAGCGCTCGAACTCTTCCTTCAGCAGGCGGCGCTCCAGGCGGTACGCGACGCCCGCGGTCTGCACCACGGCCGAGCTGGGCGTGGTGTTCCCGCCCATGAACAGCGATATGCCCACCATGCCTTCGTGACCCACGCCCGCCACCGAGGCCGATGCGCCGGTCGCCATGACGTAGTGCAGCGAGACGATGCACGAGACCGGGAAATAGGCATGCTGCAACTGCTCGCCGGGCTCGTACAGCATGTCGCCGAGCCGCATTGGTACGCGTTCCAGGCGCCCAGCCAGGCGCTCGAACTCGGCCGCGGGCAGCGCGGCGAGGAGCTGGTTCTGACTCGATTCGTTGGATCGTTGCAAGGCGCCCTACTGCTTCGCGAAGATCTCGACGCCGATGCCGCGGTAGCCGATGAAGCGGCAGGCCTGGTTGAACATCGGCTCCCCGCTCACCTGGAACCGTTGCTGCGTGCCGTCGGCATTGGCGCGGCTGAAGACGAAATCGAGGAACGGCTGCCGCGATTCGATGATGGCCTGCAGCGCCGCGCGCTCGGCCGCGTTCCAGCCATCCGCGCGGGGGGCGCGGGTCTCGCCCGCCAGCGGCTCGACGCGCAGCCCGAGCATCTCCAGCACGGGGCCGGACACCTTGGTGAATTTTCCGTTCTCGTCCTGCTCCCAGTACCAGTCCGAGGCGAGCTCGGTCAGGCTGCGGTAGCGCGCCTCGCTTTCGCGCAGCTCGGCGGTGCGCTCCTGCACCGTGCGCTCCAGCACCTGGTTGGCGTCGGCGAGCTTGCCGTAGAGCAGCCGCACTTCCACCGCGTTGCGGATGCGCGCCCTGACCTCGGCCAGGTCGAACGGCTTGCTGATGAAGTCCCGGGCGCCGGCGAATAGCGCGCGCAGCTTGTGGCCGGGCTGGGCGGTGATGACGATCACCGGGAGGTAGCTGTCCGAGGCGTTGGTCTTGAGGCCTTCCATGACCTGGAACCCGTCCATGCCGGGCATCTGCAGGTCGAGCAGGATGAGGTCGTAGTGGTTACTGCGGTGCAGCGCGAAGACCTCGCGCGGGTCCATGGTGGAGGCCACGCGGGTGTAGCCGGCTTCGCGCAGCATGTGCTCGAGCAGGATGACGTTCGCCTCCTGGTCGTCCACGATCAGGAGGCTGGCGTTGAGGATTTCCGACTCTGCGAGGGTCATGCGGGCGCCTTGTGCGAGGATTTCAATGCCGTGTCGAGCGCGTCCATGAACCGCTCGACCTTGATCGGTTTGGTGAGATAGCTGAAGAATCCCGCCTCGAGGCTTTTCGCGATGTCGCGCGGCACCGCGTTGGCGCTGAGCGCGATGATGGGGATGTGCGCCGTCTGCGGGTCCGCGCGCAGGATCTGCTGGGCTTCGTTGCCGCTGATGCCGGGCAGGTTGAGGTCCATCAGGATCACGTCGGGCTGGTAGGCGCGCGCGAACTCCACGCCCAGGCTGCCGTCGGCCGCGCTCAGCATGCGCAGGTCGGGGCGGCGCGCGATGAGCTGCTCGACCAACTCCAGGTTGGCCGGGTTGTCCTCCACATAGAGCACGGTGCGCAGCGGCGCGCCGGCGGGCGCCGCGGCGGGCGGCGGCGCCGCGGCGCGCGCGGCTTTCGGGTAGACGAGCAAGGGCGTGTTCGCCAGGCCCAGTTCGACCCAGAACACGCTGCCCACGCCGACCACGCTGTCCGCGCCGATGGTGCCGCCCATCAGCTCCACCAGGCGCTTGGTGACCACCAGGCCGATGCCGGTGCCTTCTTCCTCGCCGGCCTGCCTGCCGAGGCGGTTGAACGGCTGGAACAGCTGCGCCAGCTGTTCCGGGGCGAGTCCCGCCCCGGTATCGCGCACGCTGATTCGAATCGAGGCCGCGGCGGCCGGGGTGCATCCCACCGTAACCGCGCCTCCAGGCACGTTGTACTTGACGGCGTTGAAAAGAAGGTTGATCAGGACCTGCTTCATCCGGGTGCGATCGGCGCTGACGAACAGGGGTGCCTCGAATCGCGGATACGCCATCTTGATGCCGCGCTTCTGCGCCTGCGGCTCGATCATCGCGCGGCACTCGAGCATCAGCTCGGCCAGCGAGACCGGCTCGCGCGACAGCGTCACCTTGCCCGACTCGATCATCTCGAGATCGAGCACTTCGTTGATCAGCTCGAGCAGGTACCAGCCGGCCTTGAGGATCTGCTCGAGGTTGCGCTTTTGCGCGGGCGTCGGCGGCGGCGTGCCCGATTCCATGAGCTGCGCGAAGCCGAGGATGGCGTTGAGCGGCGTGCGCAGCTCGTGGCTCATGCTGGAAAGAAAGTCGGTTTTCGCGCGGTTGGCCTTTTCCGCGGCGGCCATGGCCTCGTTCAGCTTCGATTCGACCAGCTTCCTCACGGAGTTGTCGGTGCCGATCAGCAGGTAGCCGATGATGCGGCCGTCCTCGTCCTGCAGCGCGGTGATCGACACCACGGCCGGAAAGCGGCTGCCGTCTTTTCGTATGTAGGTCAGCTCGTAGCTGTCCTCGATCTCGCGCGAGGCCTTGAACGCCAGCGCCTCGAACCCCGGCGCGATCGGGGTGGCGAGCTCCAGGCTCAGGGCTTCGGCGCGCTCCTTCACCTCCTGCGGGTCGTGGATGTCGCTCGGGCTGATGCGGTTGACCACTTCGGCGGCCGTGTAGCCCAGCATGCGCTCGGCGCCGACGTTGAACAGCTGGATGATGCCTTTCGCGTCGGTGGCGATGATGGAGAAGCGCGCGCTGGTCAGGATCGCGTTCTGCAGGGCTCCGGCAATGAGCATGGTCATGTCGCCTTCAGCGCACCAGTTGGTTGATCTCGATTATCGGCAGCAGGATGGCGAGCACGATGAGCAGCACCACCGCGCCCATCACCAGGATCATCAGCGGCTCGAGCAGCGTGAGGAACACCGCCAGGCGGCGCTCGAGCGCCTGGGTCTCGAGGCGCGCGGCGCGGCTGAGCATCTGCTCGAGCTTGCCGCTCAGCTCGCCGCTCGCCACCAGGTGCACCAGCAGCGGCGGAAAGACGCGCGTTTCGCCGAGCGCGCGGGACAGGCTCACGCCCTCGCGCACGCGGGCGATGGCGCGCTCCACCGCCTCGCGCATCACCGCGTTGCCCATGCCCTGCGCGGCGGACTTCAGCGCGCCGAGCAGCGGCACGCCGCCGGCGACGAGGATCGCGAGCGTGCTGGCGAAGCGCGAGGTGTCGACGCCGCGCACCAGCGATCCCAGCCACGGCAGGCCGAGCAGCAGCGCGTGCCAGCGGCGCCGGGGCGCCGCGCGGCGCAGCAGCACTCGGGCGGCGATCGCGCCGCCGACGCCGGCGACGGCGAGATAGGGCCAGGCCGCGCGCAGGAAGTCGCTCAGCCCGATCAGCGCGCGAGTGAGCAGCGGCAGGCCCTGGCGCGACTGCTGGAACACTTGCACCACCTGCGGCACCACGTACATCAGGAGCCCCGTGACGATGGCGAGGGCGACCACGGCGACGAGGATCGGGTACAGCAGCGCGAGGCCGGTCTTCTGGCGCAGCGCCTGGCGCGCGTCCAGGTAATCGGCCAGGTGCTGGAGCACGGTCGGCAGCGCGCCCGACTCCTCGCCGCCGTGCACGAGCGCGCGGTAGAACTCGGGAAAGCTGCGCGCGTAGCTGCCCAGCGCCGCGGCGAGCGACGCACCGGCCATGATCTCGGCCTTGACGCCCGCGAGCACCTCGCGCGTCAGGGGCGACTCCACCTCCTCGATGAGCGCGGCCAGCGCCTGCTCCATCGTGAGGCCCGAGTCGAGCAGCGTCGCCATCTGCCGCGTGAGCAGGCTCAGCTCGGCCGCGCCCAGCCCGCGCGCCCAGGGCTGGCGCGCGCGCTCGCGCGCGGTGGCCTTGTCGAGCACCGAAGGCAGCAGGCCGCGCGCGCGCAGTTGCATGCGCGCTTCGCGCGGCGAATCCGCCTGCACCACCCCGGTGACGGCGTGGCCCGTGGCGTCGATCGCCTGGTAGTGGAAGGCCTGCATGGCGCTACTCGCGCGTCACGCGCACGGCTTCCTCCAGGCTGATGACGCCGGCCGCGGCCCAGCGCATGCCGTCGTCGCGCAGCGATTTCATGCCGCGGGCGAGGACGTGTGCGCGCAGCGCCTGCTCGGAGGCGCGATCGTGGATCAGGCGACGCAGGTCGTCGTCGACCGTGAGCAGCTCGTAGATGCCGGTGCGGCCGCGGTAGCCGGTGCGGTTGCACGCCGCGCAGCCCACCGCGGAATAGTAGGTCGCGCCCTCGTGCACGATGGGCTTGCGGCATTCCAGGCACAAGCGCCGCACCAGGCGCTGCGCGGCGACGCCGATCAGGCTGGAGGCGAGCAGGAACGGCTCCACGCCCATGTCCACCAGCCGCGTGACCGCGCTCACCGCGTCGTTGGTGTGCAGCGTGGCGAACACCAGGTGACCGGTGAGGCTCGCCTGCACGGCGATCTGCGCCGTCTCCAGGTCGCGGATCTCGCCGATCATCACCACGTCGGGGTCCTGGCGCAGGATGGTGCGCAGCGCGCGCGCGAAAGTCATGTCGATGCGCGTGTTGATCGGGGTCTGGCTGATGCCGTCGAGGTCGTACTCGATCGGGTCTTCCACGGTCATGATGTTGAGCGCGGCGGTATCCAGGCGGGACAATGCCGCATAGAGGGTGGTGGTCTTGCCCGAGCCGGTCGGGCCGGTGACCAGCACGATGCCGTGCGGCTGCCGGATCATCCGGTCCATCTGCTCGAGCGTCGCGTCCTCCATGCCGAGCTGCGACAGATCGAGCCGCCCGGCCTGCTTGTCGAGCAGGCGCAGCACCACGCGCTCGCCGTGCCCGGTCGGGATCGTCGACACGCGCACGTCCACCGGCTTGCCGGCCACGCGCAGCGTGATGCGGCCGTCCTGCGGCAGGCGCTTCTCGGCGATGTCGAGCTGCGCCATGATCTTCAGGCGCGACACGATGGCGCCGTGCAGCGCGCGCGCCGGCTCGAGCAGGTCGCGCAGCGTGCCGTCGATGCGCAGGCGCACCACGGAGCGGGTTTCGAACGCCTCGAAATGGATGTCCGAGGCGCCGTCGCGCAGCGCCTGGGTGAGCAGCGCGTTGATCAGCCGGATCACCGGCGCGTCGTCCTGGCTGTCGAGCAGGTCCGCGATCTTCGGGATCTCCTGCAGCAGCCGCGCGAGGTCGACGTCCTGCGACAGGCCGTCGGCGAGCGCCGCCGCGCCGGCGGCCGCGCCGTTGTAGCTGGCGGCGACCACTTCGTCGAATTCCGCCTCCGGCACGCGCCGCGCGTGCAACGGCACGCCGAGCACGCGGCGCAGTTCGGCGAGCGCGCCCGCGCGCGCGCCTTCGCGCACCGCGACTTCGGCGGACTCGGCGCCGAGCGCGCTCACGACGACGCCGTTGGCCTTGGCGAACGCGTACGGGATCACGGCCTGGGCACGTTGATCATGGGCAGGTCGCGCGGCGGCAGCTGCGGTGCCTCCATGTCGGGCAGCGGCGGGCTGGAAGGCGGCTGCGCGTTCTTCTGCTCGCCGAGGATGTAGTCGTAGCGCGACGCCGTGAGCGCCTGCGCGCGCTCGGCGTCGCGCAGCACGGTCGGACGCAGGAACACCATCAGGTTGGTCTTGGTGCGCGAGCGCGTCTTGTAGGTGAAGAGGGCGCCGAGCAGCGGAATGTCGCCGAGCAGCGGCACCTTCTCGACGCCGTCGCGCACCGAGTCCTGGATCAGGCCGCCGATCACCACGATCTGGCCGTCATCCACCAGCACGGTCGATTCCACGGCGCGCTTGTTGGTGATCACGCCGGCAGGGTTGAACGTGTCCTCGACACTGGAGACTTCCTGGTAGAGCTGCAGCCGCACCGTGCCGCCCTCGGAGATCTGCGGCTTCACCCGCAGCGTCAGGCCGACGTCGCGCCGCTCGACGGTCTGGAACGGCGTCGGCGTGGTGGCGCCGCCCGAGAGCGCGTACTGCCCGGTGATGAACGGCACGTTCTGGCCGATGATGATGCGCGCCTCCTCGTTGTCGAGCGTCAGCAGCGTCGGCGTCGACAGGATGTTGGCGTTGCTGTCGGTCTCGAGCGCCCGCACCAGCAGGCCGAGGTTGAGGACTTCGCCGATGCCGGGAATCGTCACCGTGCCCTTGATCACGCCGATGTTGAGGCCGCGGCCGGCCGAGGTGGGGCTGACCGTCAGGCCGAGCAGGTTCTGGCCCGGGCCGCCGAAGTTGGTGCCGCCAAACGCCTGCGTGCCGCTTTTTTCCACGCCGCTCAGGCTCTGCCACTGGATGCCGAACTCGGCGGCCTTGTCGGCGGTGATCTCGGCGATCAGCGCCTCCACGTAGACCTGTGCCCGGCGCGCGTCGAGCTTGTCCACCACCGCGCGCAGGTTGTTGTAGATCGCATCGGGTGCGTTGATGATGATCGAGTTGGTGGCCGGATCGGCCTGGATCATGCCGGGCGTCGGCGCGGCCGCCGCCGGATTCGCGGTCGCGGACAAGGGGGCGGGCGCGGCCGCCGCGCCCGCGGGCATGGCGGCCGGCGCCGCGGCCATGGTCCGGGTCGTCGCGGCCGGGGCGGATTCACCCAGGTGGATCGCGCGCAGCGTCTCGGCGACTTTGGTCGCCTCGGCGTTCTTCAGGTACACGACGTGCAGATTGCCCGCCGCGCTGGTCGGCGTGTCGAGCATCGCCACCAGGCTGCGCAGCCGCGCGATGCGCGACGGATCGTCGGAGCGCGCGATCAGGCTGTTGGAGCGCGCGTCCGCCACCACGGTGATGAGCTGCGAGTTGTCGGTCACGGCCGCGCCGGCGCGCGGCGGCTCGGCGAACAGGCGGTTCACCATCAGCGCGACATCGAGCGCCGATGCATGCGCCAGCGGGACCACGACCGGGTCGCCGCCGCCCGGCTGGTCGATGGCGTCGATGATCTGCGCGATGCGCCGCAGGTTGCCCGCGTAATCCGTGATCACCAGGGTGTTGCTGCCCGCATAGACGGTAATCGGGTTCGCGGGGGAGATCAGCGGGCGCAAGGTCGGCAGCAGCTGCGCCGCGGATTCGTGCCTGAGCGTGAACACCCGCGTCTGCATCTGGTCGCCGACGCCGCGCGAGGGCTCGCGCGGGCCGACGGTGCGCCCGGGGTGCAGCTTGGCGTCGGCTTCCGGAATGAGCTTGACCATGCCGCGATCCTCGACGGCGGCGAAGCCCTGCAGGCGCAGCGCCGACAGGAATACCTCGTACACCAGCGCACGCGACATCGGCCGCGCCGAGATGATGCTGACGGTGCCCTTGACGCGCGGGTCGATGAGGAAATTCTTGCCGGTGATCTCGCTCACCGCCTTCACCACGCCCTCGATGTCGGCATTGACGAAATTGAGCGTCACCATGTCCGGACCCGCGGGCTGCACCTGCATTTGCACCTGCGGCTGCGGCTGAACCTGCGGCTGCGGCTGAACCTGCGGCTGCGCCTGCGGCTGAGTCTGCGGCTGCATCTGCACCTGCGGCTGCGGCGGGGGCGGCACCTGCGGCTGCGCCTGCGCCTGGCCGATCAGGGCCGCCGTGACGATCAGCATCGACATCAGTTTCGTGCCAGGGCTCATTTGCCGCTCTTCTCCGGCAAGGCGAGCGTCTCGCGCGCGCCGTTGCGTTCCAAAACGATATGATCCACGTGGACCTCGGCGAGCCGCAGGCCCGGGGCGATGTCCTCGCCTTCCGTTACCGCGAGCGAGCGCGTGCCGTCGAGCCGCAGCACCGCCTGCCCGCCCCGGCCGCCCGCGGCGGCCACCACGCCCATCAGCTGCAACGCGCCCGAGCCCGTCGCCGCGGCGGCCGAGCCTTGCAGCGCGGCGCCGAACAGGCCGCCCGCCGACGAAGCGCGGCCGGCGAGCTGCACGGCCGCCGGCGCGCGCGGCGCAGGGGACGGTGCGAACCACGTCCAGCTCCAGTACGCGAGCACCACGCCAAGGAACGCCAGTGCGGCGAGGGTTACGGCAAACGCGGCCTTCTGCAATCGCATGCCACCCGCCAAATGAGGCACATCCTAGAGGCGAGGCCGTGCGGCGTATGTACGGTGCCGAACAGTGATGCCGCCTGTTCGCTGGCGAACGGAGCCGGCCTATGTACGCTCCCGAACAGTGTGTGCGGGAGCGAAGGCGTAATAGGGTGCAGGAGGTTCAGATGCCAAGGTTGCAGCCGCAACGCGGCTTTACGTTGCTCGAGATAATGGTGGTGGTCGTGATCCTCGGCATTCTCGCCGCGCTGGTGGTGCCGAAGATCATCGGCCGCCCGGACGAGGCGCGCGCCATCGCCGCGAAGCAGGATATCGCCAGCCTGATGCAGGCGCTCAAGCTGTATCGGCTCGACAACCTGCGCTATCCCAGCACCGAGCAGGGGCTGCAGGCGCTGGTCGTGCGGCCGGCGTCGGCGCCGCTCGCGCCCAACTGGAAGGCCGGCGGCTACGTGGAGCGCCTGCCGAGCGACCCCTGGGGCAATCCTTACCAGTACCTCAATCCCGGCGTGCGCGGCGAGCTGGACGTGTTCAGCCTGGGCGCCGACGGCGCGCCCGGCGGAGAGGGCAACGATGCCGACATCGGCTCGTGGAACCTCTAGCAGCCGCGGCTTCACGCTCATCGAGTTGCTGGTCGTGCTGCTGATCATGGGAATGACGGCCGGCCTGATCGGCGCCATCGTGCGCCCCGACGATCGCGCGCTGCTGCGCGCCGAGGCCGAGCGGCTGGCGCAGCGGCTCGAGCTCGCCGCCACGGAATCGCGCCTGACGGGCAAGCGCATCGCCTGGACGGCCGATGGCGCGCAGTACCGGTTCTGGCGCTGGCGCGACGACGCGGGCTGGTCCGAAGCGGGCGATGGCACCCTGAGAGCGCGCCGCCTGCCCTCGGGCATGGCGATCTCGGACTTGCGCATCGAGGCCAAGCCGGCACCGGGCGGCCTGCGCCTCGAGTTCGATCCGCATGGCGCGCTCGCGTACGACTTCCGCATGACGCTCGGTGAAGCGCGCTACGCGGTGGCCGCCTCTCCGGTCGGCGAGGTGCGCATCGATGCGCCGCGTTGAAGTCCGGTGCCGCCGGGGGTTCACGCTGGTCGAGGTGCTGGTCGCGCTCGCCATCATCTCGGTCGCGCTGCTGGCCGCATTGCGTGCCGCCGGCCAGGCCACGAACGCGGTCGACGAATTGCGCCTGCGGCTGTTCGCCGGCTGGGTGGCCGAGAACCGGCTCGCCGAGCACCGCGCCCGGGGCGACTGGCTGGCGCTCGGCATCGGCCGCGGCTCGCAAAGCCAGGGCGGCGTCGACTTCGCCTGGCGCGAAGAAGTGATTGCCACGCCCAATCCGGCGTTTCGCCGCGTGGACGTGTTCGTGTCCGCGCCGGCGACGCCCTCGGGCGAAGCGCGCGCGCTCGCGCGCCGCACCGGATTCGTGGTGCGGCCGCCGCCGGGAAGCAATTGAGGCGAGCTGCCATGCATCAACGCGGCTTTACCCTGATCGAGCTGCTCAGCGCGCTGCTCATCCTGTCGCTGCTCGCCGTGATGTCGTTCCGCGGGCTGAGCGCGGTGCTCGACGCACGCGACCAGGTCGGGCAGGAAACGCACAAGTGGCAGCGGGTCGCGGCGTTTCTGCAGCGCTTCGAGCGCGATATCCAGCTCTCGGCGCCCCGTCCCGTGCGCACCGCCGGCGGCACCGCACCGCCCTGGCTCGGCACACCCGGCAGCGGCCTGGAGTTCAGCCGGTTCGCTTCGACCGAGGGACTGGACGTGGCGCGGCGCGTGGCCTACCGTCTGAACGACAACCGCGAGATCGAGCTCGCGCTGTGGCCGGGTCTGGACCTCGCGGCGAACGCGCAGCCCGCGCGCTACGCCGTGCTTGCGGGGGTCGCCGAATTCGACGTGCGATACCTGGATCGCGCGCTCGCGTGGGTGCCGGCCTGGCCCGCCGCCGCCGGCGATCCGCCGCTGCCCCGGGCGGTGCGGCTGCGCGTGCGGCTGTCGACGGGCGAGGAACTGGTGCGCGTCTTCGCGCTGCAATCATGAGCGCGCGGCAACGCGGCGTGGCGGTGGTGATGGCGATGGGCGTGGTCGCGCTCGCCGCGGTCGCGGCGGCGGCGATGCTCGCCTCGCAGAGCACCTGGTCGCGGTACGCGGAGCTGGGCGCCGAGCATGACCAGGCCAAGGCGCTGGTCCAGGCGGGCGTCGACTGGGGGCGCGCCGTTCTGAGCGACGACCGGCGCCTGAGCAACGTCGATCACCTGGGCGAACCGTGGGCGCTGCGGCTGCCGCCGGTGCCGGTGGACAACGGCGAGCTCGCCGGCCGCATCGACGACCAGCAGGGCGCGTTCAACCTGAACAACCTGGCGGTGAAAGGCGTGGCGAGCCCTGCGCATGTCGCGCAGTTCCAGCGCCTGTTGCAGGTCCTCGATCTGCCCGCAGCCCTCGCCGCCAGCCTCGCCGACTGGATCGACGCCGACAGCGAGCCGCTGCCGCAGGGCGGCGCCGAGGACAACTACTACCAGTCGCGCCAACCGCCCATCCTCGCCGCCAACCGGGCGCTCACCGATGTCGCCGAGCTGGCGCTGGTGCGCGGCTACGACGACGCCGTGCGCGCGCGCCTGCGGCCGTTCGTTTCCGCGCTGCCGGGCTTCACCGCGGTCAACGTCAACACCGCCGCGCCCGAGGTTCTCGTCGCCGTGGTCCAGGGGCTGGACCTCGACGCGGCGCGCGCGCTCGTGGCGCGGCGCGAGCGCGCCTATTTCCGCAACCCCGCCGAGTTCCGCGCGCAATTGCCCCCGGGTACCGAGGCGGGAGGCAACGACATCGCCACTGCCACGCAGTTCTTCATGGCGAGCGTGCGCGTGACCATCGGCAGCGCCGAGGCGCGGGGCAGCGCGCTGCTCATGCGCGCGTCGGCGGGCTGGCCCGCCGTGGTGTGGAGAAAGTACCCGTGAGCCTGCTGCGCATCTACGCCCCGCTCGGCGAAGCGCCGTCGCGCTGCGCATGGGCGCTCGTCGATGGGCGGCAATCGACCCGCGGCGAGGGCGCGCTGGCCGAACTGCCGCGCGCCGCGCAGCGCGTGCAGCTGGTCATCCCCGCGGCGCAGGTGCTGATCGCGCGCACGCGCCTGCCGCAGGGCGCGCGACGGCGCGCCGGACCGGTGCTCGCGTTCGCGGTCGAGGAGGCGAGCGCCGCCGACCCCGAGGCCAACCAGGTGAGCTGGGTCGGCGCCGCGGGCGACGCCGATGCGCTCGCGGTGATCGACAAGCGGGGGCTCGAGCGCTGGCGCGACGCGCTCGAGGCCGCGGGCCTGCGCGCCTACGAGGTGCACTCGGAGATCCTGCTGCTGCCGCGCGCGGGCCGCGAATGGAGCTTGGCGTGGGACGGTGCCGAGGGGTTCGTGCGCACCGGCGAGTTCGAGGGCGCGGCCACCGATCGCGGCGATCACGCGTCACCGCCATTGGCGCTGCGCATGATGCTCGAGGAGGCGCAGGTGCGCGGGTCGCGGCCCGACGCGATCGCGGTCTATGTCCTGGCGCCGGGGGCCGAGCCCGACGTGGCGTCCTGGGAGCGGGCGCTGGGCGTTCCCGTGCGCGTCCAGGGCGCCTGGGACTGGCGCACGGCGCCGGAAGACGCGGGCATCAGCCTGGCGCAGGAACGCCGCCGCTGGCGCCTCGCCCCCGGCGCGCTAGCGAGCCTGCGGCCCGCCGCCCTGATCGCCGGCGCGGCACTGGCCCTGCACGGTGCCGCGCTGGTCGTCGACTGGGCGCGGCTCGGCAGCGAGCAGCGGGCCGTGCGCGCCCAGATGGAGGCGCGCTTTCGCAGCGTCTTTCCCGATGCCGCCGCCATCGCGGATCCGGCGCTGCAGATGCGGCGCCAGCTCGCGACGGCGCGCCACCGGGCAGGGTTGCCCGACGAGGGCGATTTCGCGCTGATGATCGAACAGGTCGTCGCGGGGCTGGAGGGACTGCCCGCGGGCAGCCTGCGCACGGTGTCCTACGAAGGCGGGCGCATGACCCTCGAGCTCGCCATGGCCGAGCCGGCTGCGCTGCGGCGCGTCGCCGCGCGCCTCATCCAGGCGGGTCTGATCGCCGAGGTCACCGGGGCAAGGCTGATCACGGTGCGCGTTTCATGAAATCCGCGCTGCGCGCAGCCTGGGCGTCGCGCGCGCCGCGCGAGCGCCTGGTGATCACGCTGCTGGCCGCGATTCTGGGCGCCGCATCCTACCTGGGGCTGCTGTACTCGGCGGACCGGGCGCGCGCCCAGTTGGGGCTGAGCGTCGCGGCGCTGCGCACGCAGGCGGCGCTCCTCGAACAGCGGGCCGCCGAGCACCAGCGCCTGCGCGCCACGCCTGCGCCGACGGTATCGCCGACCGATCTGCGCACGCTCGTGCGGGAGCGGGTCGACGCCGCCCGACTGTCGGGTGCGCTCACGCTGCTCGAGGCGCCGGATGCCGCACACGTGCGCATCGCGTTCGGCGCCATGGCCTTCGCCGACTGGCTGGACTGGATCGCGGCCTTGCAGACGCAGCAGGTGCGCGTCGAAGCCGCCCGCATCGAGGCCCTGGCCGCGCCGGGCCTGGTCAGCGTGAGCGCGACGCTCGCTCGCGCCGCGCCGCAGTGAAGCGCTGGATCCAGGCCGCGTTTGCCCTGGCCGCCTATGTCGCGGCGCTGGTCGCGTTCGCCCCGGCGACGCTGATCGATGCCCGCCTGCAACGCATGGGCGAGGGCACGCTGCGCCTCGCGGAAGCGCGCGGCAGCCTTTGGTCGGGTGCCGGCTGGATCGAGGTGCGCGATGCGCATGGCAGGGCGGGCATCGCCAGGCGCCTTTCCTGGCGCGTGCAGCCCGTCTCGCTGCTGCGCGGCCGCTTGGTGGCCGACGTGGAGCTCGAGCGGGCCGCCCAGAGATTCCCGGTCACGATCTCGCTCTCGCGCCTGGAAATCGGCGCCGTCCAGGCGCGCCTTCCGGCGGCTGCGCTGAGCCTGGGCATGCCCGGGCTCGCGGCGCTGCGCCTCACCGGCGACGTGCTGGTCGACATCTCGCAGCTCTCGCTCGAGCCCGGCCGCGTGCAAGGCGCCGCGACGCTGCAATGGCGCGCCGCCGGCTCGGCGCTGACGCCGGTGTCGCCGCTTGGCGACTACGAGGTGCGCTTCAGCGCCGCCGGCCCCGCCGTGCACGCCGCGCTGCGCACGCTGGTGGGGCCGCTGCAACTGGACGGCAAGGGCACCTGGTCGCACGGCGCGCGGCCGAAATTCGCCGCCACGGCGCACGTGCCGGCGGCGCAGCAGGAGCAGCTCGCGCCGCTGCTGCGCCTCATCGCCGTCGAGCGCGGCGCGGGCAGATTCGAGATCAGCTCGGACAACCCCGCGTTCGGGTCCTGAGCGGCGAAGTCCGGCGTTATGTGCGCAGGCGCACTGTCCGCGCCCGGCGCGCGGCACAGGATCGCGTCATGGAAAGGCGCGCATGAGCAATCGGCCACGCAGTGCGGCGAACGCCGGCCGCGCGCTCCGCGCGCTGCTTCTCTCGGCGTTCCTGGCCGGCTGCGGGGGCGGTGGCGGCAGCGCAGACAGCAGCGGTTCCGGCACGCTCGGCGTTTCGCTGACCGATGCGCCGGCCTGCGGCTTCAATGCGGTGAACCTGACCGTCCGCCAGGTACGCGTGCACCAGAGCAGCGACGCGTCCGGCGACGCCGGCGGCTGGTCGGAAATCACCCTGAACCCGGCACGAAAGATCAACCTGCTGGACCTCACCAACGGCGTGCTGGAGTACCTCGGCGAGACTGCGCTGCCGGCGGGCCATTACACGCAACTGCGCCTGATGCTGTCGGCAAACGACGCTTCGAACCCCTTCCGCAACTCGGTGGTGCGCTCATCGGCGCCCGGCGCGCAGATCGCGCTGATTACGCCAAGCGCGGTGCAAACCGGCATCAAGCTGGTCCACGGCTTCGACGTGCCCGCCGGGGGGCGCATGGACCTGGTGCTCGATTTCGACGCCTGCAAGTCCGTCGTCGCGCTTGGCAACGGGGGCTTCCTGCTGAAACCCGTGGTCAAGGCGATTCCCTCGACATTCAACGGCATCCGCGGCTTCGTCCATGCGAGCCTGCTTGGCGGCAACGTCATGGTCTCGGCGCAAACGAACGGCACCATCGTTCGCGCTACCGTGCCGGACATGTCGACCGGCGCGTTCGTCCTTGCACGTCTGGACGCCGGCCACTACGACGTCGTGTTGACCGCGGATGGCCGTGCCACGGCGGTTGTCAATGCGGTGCCGGTCGAGAGCAGCGGCGTCGTCGCGATCAGCACCGAGGCCGATCCGATCGTCCTGCCGGTGTCCGCGACCCGGACCATCAGCGGCAACGCGATACTGAATCCCCCCGGCGCTGCGGATGAAGCCGTGGTCGTGGCGGCGAAGCAAACGTTCGGCGGCATCCCGACGGTGACCGTGCAGTGGCAAGCGGCCGATCTCCTGACCGGGGCCTACGCGTTGACCTTGCCCGTGGGCGCGCCGCTGCTCGGCACCTACCTCGTTGGGGGCACCTTGCCGATTCCACTCGACCCGCAAGTTGCGCTGGCAGGCCAGTACACCGTCGAAGCCTCCGCGAGCGGTTACCAGACGCAGTCCATCAGCCGGGACATGTCCGCGGCGGATGTTATCCAGGATTTTGCCCTGGTCCCCTAGGGCAATCTCTGCCATCCCGGTCGCGCGTGCTTCCACCGGCGCGCAGTTCTACCGGCGAGCGCCCCTGGCGCGCGGCTCCGCGTGCCCGCGGCGATGCTCATGCGGCGCCGCTCAGCGCCGCGCCAGCAGTGCGCCGATCAGCAGGCCCGCCGCCGCGGCGAC
>Ga0209109_10000859_pt1 | contig 16733 bp, 25 predicted proteins | sample Rifsed10ft2_FD_184004 | JGI IMG/M metagenome (GOLD analysis project Ga0209109, IMG submission 184004) | Soil microbial communities from Rifle, Colorado, USA - sediment 10ft 2 (version 2) | ecosystem: Environmental > Terrestrial > Deep subsurface > Rock core/Sediment | place: Rifle, Colorado... | reverse complement strand
CATGGATGAGGCGATTAGAATGCAGACTGCAATGCAGACTTTCCGCGCTGCAGGACTGGCAATGCACCACTCTACTGCTCTTGATCCGCAGGACGTTATCCAAGCACTCTTTGAGAACGTGGTGAAACATACTGAAGCGATTCAGGTTGCCAAGTTTGGCAGACCTGATCCTGACAATCACATGGCTCCTGTATCATGGTTAAAGAAGATTATTGATCCAATGGATTATGATACTGCAAAATTGCGAGCAGGTGGCACGGTGCCAGACGTTGCGCCTGGAATGGCCCCCATGTTTCATGGTTCCAAGGGTTCTCTACCAAGAAACCTAGAAGCCCTTGAAGGGCAAGCATCTATTGGGGATGGAAACCTATTTGGCCCTGCTCTTTATACGTCCACCGACAAAACCGTTGCAGAAACATATACTGCTGGTGGAAAACTTAACGCTATTGAATGGCAGGGCGATAAGCCCCCCAACATACTTGACATTGAGGGTCCAGTAACTCCCGAATTTCGTAGTGCGTTGGGTAAGCTCATGGATAATGTGGAGGCTGCTAAAAACAAATCTAATCCTGATATGTTTAATCCTGAGTTTCCTGAGAATGGCCCTGGACCTGAATTTATGGATCAGTGGGAAACGTTACGTGCAGTTGCAAACGGTACAGAACTTCCTAGGGGCGGAAAGCCTGTTACTGCCGAATTTATCTATGACACACTCAAGCGTCTTTCTGCTAATATGGGAAGAATAGATGGGATATGGTCAGACATAGAGATTCCACAAAGATTCAATATCTTTCTTAGGAACGAGGGTATTGACGGCCTTCGTTATGAAGGCGGATTGAGAACAGGAAACAAAAGGCATGAGGCAATTGCTTGGCTCCGCATGGAAAAGCTCAAGCCAGCAAACATAACGCCCATAGAAGAAAAATACATTCTAGAACCTGCTATTATAGATGCTACTCAGCCTGCAGGCCAACGCTATAAAGCTCCCAGCGTTAAGGGAACACGAGAAGAGTTCGTTGAAAGTATTCGTGAGGGCGGGGTTAAAGAGCCTTTGAATGTTGGCATTGATCCTGAAGGCAACGTGATCCTTATTAACGGTCACAACAGGTTGCTGGCTGCTGAGGAACTAGGCATTGAAGAACTGCCCATTAGAATCGTACCTATGGGTGCAGTTGACGATCTCACCAAGTCTACGGGTGTGAATGTCAGCCACTATTTGAGGAAAGATTTTGTGGGAGAGGATGTTGCTATTGATCCTCTCAGCCCAAACCTTGCTGAAGAGATTGCTGTTGCTTCTCGCGCAGGTCAGAAGACTTTGGCCGAGACCTTCGACGTACTTCCCTGGGACCCGTCGCCATTCGTTACTGAAAAAAATATTTTGAAGGGTACGTTTACTCTTGGCGATGCTGATGTGCCCATGAATGTGCAGGGTGCGCTGCGGGGCACAGGTATGTCTTCAAAACAAATTGCTGATACTCGCAACATGTTACACATGGCCCTCATGTCTCGTGACGAGTTCGTGAAGCTTAGTCCTCTAGCCCAAAGCCCACGCCTAATGGCCGTACCTCTAGAGGGAAGCAACTTTAAGGTTACTCTTAGCGCTAATGGCGAACTCGATATTACTTTCCGCTCTGGCATGAACCTAGCAGAAAAACGGGATGCTATCGAAGCAGCTATTTCTAAACTAGATACAGAATTCAAGACAGGACTTCTGAAAGGTAAGCTTACTGCTGCTGGTATGCGAGACATTGCCAGCAAAGCTGTGGACGAAACAACTAGTCGTGTGCTTTACCGCTATCTGAACAGGAAGCTGGCTGCCCTGCCCCCCTCAGTATCTGAATGGATTACTAAGGAGCCTGCTGAGCTAGTTCAGACTCGGGCCTTGTACGACTATTTTGAAGAAGAAATTAATTCGTTTGTTACCGACTATGCTGCTCTGCAAACTAGGAGCGGCCAGCTTATTACCGACCCGAAACAACTAAAACTAACAAGCGCCAACGAAGTACAGCGAAGAATTAATGGCTTGCGTGAAGCTGCTGACAAGCTTGGTGATGCAGGCTATGATATTGCCTCTAAGATCATGCGTGGCGTTGACGACCTTACCTCAGTCGGCGACCCTGACTTTGTGAACCCTAGCCGCTTCGGTCTTGCTGGCCCTGCCGTAGAGGGCATGGCCGTTCAAAAAGACCTGGCTCTGTTTCTGCGAAACGTGGCCCGCAATAGCGCTATGATGTATACGCCTGAAGGTATTGCTGCCGCTAAGATCGCTACAAAGAACGGCTTGCGGTGGTGGAGAGCTATGGCAACTATTGCTAGGCCATCGTTCCATATCCGCAACCTTGTTGGTGGTGCATATATGAACCTGATTCATGGTGTCAGCAACTCTAACTATGCTATTGTGGCGAACAATGCTCCCATAGTTAGGAAGGCATTGCGTGCAGGAAAAAGCTTGGATGAAGCTTTTGAGACTCTTCCCGCAAATGCTAAAGAACTATTCCGTGATGCATGGGAAGACAATATAATGTCAGGTTTCGCAAGCACCGAATTCCGTAAGCTTACTGCAGGCCAGAAGCGTGAACGGCTAGCTTGGGCAAAGGTCAACGATATTGACGATTTTGTTTTGACTCGCATGGGTTCTCACTTCATGGAAAGCATTGAGGACCTGCTGCGTGTTTCACTATATGCACGCTATTATGATCCGAAGAATCCTGGGTCAAGGTTCTTGGCTAAAGAGATGGTTAACGCAACACACTTCGACTATGTGAACCTAACGCCCCTGGAAACTAAACTTAAATCTTTTATACCGTTTTTTGTGTGGACGAGGCGGAACCTGCCACGGCAGATACAGTTGGCCGTGGAGAACCCCCGCTACGTTCAAAAGTATCGGGCCATGATGCAAAGCATGAACGACAACCTTGGCGGAGAGGACCCCGCCAATCTCCCTGAGGGGGATTCGTTTTCTGCTTTTGCTGCAGGCACTAACTACTATGTTAATCCCAACACTCCGTTTTGGGCGAGGGTTATGATTGACCCTGACCTGCCCATCCAAGACCTTGTGAACCTGCCTTCCCCTAACATCGGCAACCTGGTTGACTATGCTAATGATTTGTTGGGTCCGCATATTTCCACACTCGTTAACGTGAATGAGCAGCGTGAGTTTGGGGATGTTAATGCTCCTGCACCTTTCAACGCAATCCTTAAATCACTCGCTGCAGTAGGACTATACGATGAGACAATGGAGGGTGACGTTCGTATGCCCTATTTGATACGAAGCATTCTGGAAACTGCCCTGCCGTTTGGTCGGGAAATAATTGACCCTCTTACTGGTGGCCCGTCTGATCCTAACAGGCAGCAACGACTAGGCATCAGCGAAGATGATGGCACTCTTGAAGCTATGTTGAAGAACATTGCTGGTGTTGGTTTGAGCGGTGTGGGTGTTAAGCTCACTTCGCCTGCTGATGTGCGTGGCGTAGCTGCACGTACCAATGAGGAATTGGACCAGCTTATTCAGGAGCTTAGACTGCAGGGGGCTTTCCCCGCAAGTGAGGGTTAGTACACTAACAACTATATTAAGAAAAGGAAACATATTATATGCCTAAAACAAAAAGTATACGGAGAGGTATTCCTAATCCGTTTAATCCGCAGGACCCCGACTGGCAGCCCACAACCACCACAATGCGGGCTTCAGGGAACACGCCTGCAGTTGCGTCAGGGAAAGACCCACGTTATAATTCGCGACTGAAAGCGTTGAGCGCAGGGTCGCAAAGTCGCGGTCGTTCACGCATAAAGCGTAGAGCGACAAGCTAAACAAAAAGAAGGAAGGATAATACATATATGAATTGGGGTAACATAATTTCCAGAGCGATCTGGACGTTCGCCCAGGCCGCGCTCGCCACCTTTGTTGGTCTTAACGTGGCCTTTGATGTGGCAAGTATCAAGTCTGCTGCTATCGCCTCCGCCGTTGCGGGCGGGGCCGCTTTGCTGTCTTTTATTAAGACAATCATAGCGGAGCAGCTTGCTAAAATAGCGTAAGTTAACATGAGCAACCACGAGAACACTGAGGGACTGACGATTAGGGAACTTGTTTTGGAAGTCCGTGAAGATGTGAAAGAGATCAAGGAGCTTATCCCACATTTTGTTACGTTCCGTCAGCTTCTCGGGGCTGCTGCTACTCTTGCTATGATAGTAATTGCTGTTATTAACGTGGCAACCTAGTGTATTTTAATACACTTTAAACTATATTATGAAGGGATATTGTCCTTTCCGTAACCCGTGCGCGGTGCATTGTATAGAAAGGAGAAATTATGCCTATTAGAATTCCAAGTGCTTTTGGTGCCCTGCCGTTCAACAAGCAGGACAGTATTGATGCTTTCGCCTTTCATGACGATTTCATTAACGCTGCTCTTTTGGCCGACCTAGTGGACGGCACTGGTGTCTTGTACAACGGTGACTACGACTGGTTCGGAACTGAAATTGCTGGGGCTGCTGTTTCCAACGTGACTAAGGTTGCTGTTGTTGCAGACCATCCTGGTATCATTCAGCTTAAGGCGGGTTCAACCTCGCCTGCTGATGGTGATGCTGCCGCACTTCAGTTCGGTCGTGATGGCGCTGCAGTTCAGGAAAGTGTGCTGCTTGACGGTAACGGTGTTTACATCGCTGCTGTTATTCGTATCCCTGACGTGGACGCTCAGAAAGTAGAGTTTGGCTTTTGTGGTCAGGCTCCTGCTGCTGTCAACTCGTCTGCCCTGGACATTGTGTCGCTCGCATGGGACCCTGAGGACGCTGCCAATGTTGGTGACGTCTGGTTCCTGGGCCAGGTTAACGATGCTGGTACTGACTCTGAAGTCGTACTCAATGACGTTGACTACGTTCAGAACGATTGGGTTCTGTTGGAGATTGCTGCAGACGACGCGTCTGCTACCTTCCGTGTGACCACGGAGGACGGTAGCTCTACAGAGACCCTGCAGCCTACGACTGGTATGCCGCTTGTCGGTCTGCGACCGTTTATCTCGGTTGAGAACGTTGGCGCTGCTGAGGAAGTGGTTGACATTGACGCATTCCAAATCCGCTATTTGCGGAGGAATACGCCTTATGGTACTTCAGGTTACCTGGGTGCATAGCCTATAACTATCCGCTAAGGATACAGAAAAGCCTCCCGCTAAGGGAGGCTTAACTGTGCTCGGGTGTCTCGATTCAATTATGAGGTAGTGTTGAAGTGACTAACACCCCCTTCCGAGTCGCATTAAGCCTAAATAATAGTGGTGAATCTTCTGGAAAACCAGGAGAGAAGCTGCGACTAATCTCAAAGTAATGGATTTCGTATCCCGTCGCATATAGTTTGAGGATGAAGGTTTCAGGGTTGAGAGGTCTACGGTAGTGAGTGTCGTCTAAAGAGTCTCCTACAACTCTGGCTTCTACGAGTAGTTGTCCTTGCGTCCACTCTAGCAGTTGGTCTTCGACGCTTTCTTCGACTGCATGAAGGAACCATCTGGCATATACAGTGTCGTCAGGACGGCACCAATGCGAACCCATGTAGTTTTCAGCCGTGTAATTGTGCATATATTGAGGATCAATGCCTACTATAGTATGCCCGTTGGCAAGAAAATACCTCAGGTCTGCAGCATCTCCACAACCAAAATCATAAACAAGTCCACCCGTTATGCGGGGTTCAGCCCACACCGCAAAGTCAGAAGGCTTTGTCCTACGGAACGTATCGTAGAATTCAGCCCAATAGTTATCGTTCATAGCGGCTCTTTTTGGGAAACAATAGTTCTAGTGCCATTTGTACGTTCGCTAATTTAAATGTGGAATCCAGGCTGGACAGAAAATCAGTGTTAAGCCTGAGTAGCTGTACAAGATCAATGTTGGTGACAGCCTTAACGTTCACATGTTTCACAGCTGCACCCTTCTGCACCATGTTTCCATAAACGTTCGGCCAACGAACAGGAATGCCCTCGTCTAAATGAACGGGAGCTTTCTTCCTGTTAATGAGCATGGGAATATGTGTTTCAAAATATAATGGGTCTTTCACACCAGCCCTTGTTAACACGCCAAGAGTGTTAGCTAGTATTGCTCCCCATTCACCCGACGTTTTGGGGCGATTAAAACATGCATCAACTAGAGTGCCATTATAGTAGTTGGGCAATTTCTTTTGTGGACGTAAAACAAAATGGTCGTCTTCCATTAGATACACTTTGGGCGTGAGTCTTTCGTCTTGGCACATTTGTATGAACGAATAGTGTAGTCCCATCCACTTGTCTTCGTGCTCTCGCTGAATCCATTCTACATTTTGCAACCACTCAGGTAATGGGGTTGGACTCATTACCCAAACCTTCCCGACACTCGGCAAGTTTTTTAGCGTACGCAGCGAGTAGCGTAGTTCGGGTCCTGGGTGTGGACCAATATTGTATACTGCGTCAATGCTCATGGGGTGGGAATGGTAGTAGTAGTGGGAGAGGACGACGCAAATGCGGGTATATCTAAGATAAGCCCTCCACCCTCTCCCATTAGAACCTGCGGGTAAGCACCATTCCACCTAGTAAACAAAACGTATTCGTCGGAACTCATACCAAGCAACTCCTGACGTTGCCTCTCAGCCAAAGCCACAGTTACTAGAGCGTCAGCTTCACCCTTCGCCGCAGTACGCTTCTCTTCAGCAGCGAACACAGCTATTTCCACCCTATGTTCCGCTGTAAGAATCTGCCTGTTAGCAATCCGTTCCTCTTCGATAGCTGCCAGAATACCAGCTTTAGGAATGGTGTCCTCAATGGCTACGAACTCTATCATAACCCCGTTACGAAGCAATTGTGGACCTATCTCTGTCTCAATGAGTTCTGCAATCTGATTCTGATTCGGAGCTATTTGTTCTAGGCTGTACCTACCAATAGCGGTACGTAATGCACGTAATACTGCTGGTTGAATGACCGTTGCTGGCCCGTTAGCCAGTTCAGAGTAAACGTAGCTTGCGTCGCTAACAGAATAGTTGATTGCAATAGGCACCCTTATCTCCTGAGTATCCATAGTGTGCTGCCACACGTTCTCGTCGCTGTGACGGAACACCTGGGTTTGAACGTTCACGTTCGTAACGTACTGTCTGAACGGTATGACAACATTAATACCTGGTTTTAGTTCCTGTTCAAGTATTCCACCATTCATATCAAACACGACGCCGTTGTAGCCTCTAGGCGTGAACGGTAGGAGTGCTGTCAGAACCACCAGGATGCCCGTAGCGGCCAATCCGAACAGCACCCTGCTGCGGCGTAGCGCAAAGCGCCTCACAGGTTCGTCCACCTCATTTTCGGGGTTTTGAGTCATTGGGCGGGACAGTCCCGTCAGGGCTATGCCAACGCCTGCAAGTATAGCCACCCCCATTGCTACAATGTGAGCGTTTTGTGCTAGTAAACTAATCATCCAAGCGACCTTTCTTCATTGTTCTCTCTTTCACTATCGTTCCTTTCGCCCCTAGGAGGCTGACCAATATTAGAATGCGAAGCCACGGGCCTCTTGTTGCTACCACTCTCACTCCACTCCCACGTATAGCCGCCATGCTGCAGAAACCATAAGTCACCTTCCTCAATCTGGCTTTTACATTCATCTACAAGAAAATCAGGGTAGGTTGAATAAATACCTTTACATCCCCACTCAATACTCATGGCAATGTTGGGAGTAGCGTTATCCATTCTGGATGCGGCAACGCAGGCAGCCACTTCGGGATCATCCTTTGTGTTATTGAGTGCATTCTTCCCCAAGACCTGCCCGACGCAATAATTTTCTGCTTCGGTCATGGCTAGAGGATTCCAGTTCTTGTCGTAGAGCCTCCACATAGGTACGTCAGCAGTAATGACTATAAACCCGCCGACAATTAGGGCTATTCCTGCCACCCAAAACATGAACTTTTTCATGGTGTTTCAATGACTCCAAAAATGGAGTCTGCAATCTTAGGAAGATACGCTTTAAGCGTTGCTGTGGTCAAATTGTCATAAGGCGTGGCCTCCCGCTCAGGAGGCTCAGGCGGGTCAAGGGTTCTCGAAGCCGCAGAAGTTGGGTTCATCTCGTATACATGAACCTGCGCAGGGTTATCATAGTATTGTAGTTTGTCAGCATCAAAGAAACTGACAGCAATATCAAGAGCATGTTGAGCGTCTTTAGCCTTAACGATAGTGTAGTCGGCATCCCCGCCACCGCCGCATTCGTAACAGAACCCTTCTGACAGACCATCACGTACGGCTATGTAGTGTTTGTATTTCATTACTCGAACCTCTTAAGCAAATAGGTTTCAAAGCAGTCACCATGAAGCCAGACTGAACCGACGAAAAGTTCTCTCCATTTGTGGTGGAGCAGCCTGCGCAGCGTAACCTTGAAAGGTTCATCGCAGCCTCCACATTTAACAGTAAATCTAGGTGTTCCTTTTAAAATCCACTTCATTCAAACCTCCTGAGTAGATCATGAATCTCAGACCCATCCAAAGTCCCCTGCTCCTGCAACAATTGGGCTACAAGCTCAACCTCGTCCCTGTGAGCATCCAGAAATTCGTGAGTGTTCACGTAAATAGCATTCACCCAATCCTCAATCTCCGACCAGACCTCAGCGGGAACACGTTCCTTATCCCACACATACACACTATTCCCCATAGCATATTTCAAATACATGTCCTCAGCAATAGCTGACGCTTTGAACAGGTCGCTACTAGGACCAGTAGAAACATCCTCTGCAAAATAATGTTTCTCCGCCCAAGTAGAAGCCAACGACACCATCATATCAGCAACAAGCCTACTCTTAAGAGTGTAACGGTCCACACTATTAACGGCCTTCACAAACCCACCCATCTTTCCACGCTTATGAACACTAGCAAACTGGATAGGAGCTTCAGGTCTAACATGGTGAGACATTACAGCATGAGCAGCCTCGTGAACAGCAGTACGCCACCTGTCCTCGGGCAATTCCATTTCACCACTAGCCTCACCCATCTGCACTTTCAAAAGGTAATCACGCAGGTCAGTAAACGTAACGTAATCTCTTCCGTCACGAACTGCCGACAGCAATCCTTCGTTCACCATGCTTTTAATGCTGGCACCAGTAGCAAGCGGATTCTCTCTAGCAATGACCAAGATTTCATCATCAGTCAGAGTATGCTTATGAATCTTGTTCAAATATCCTACAATAGTTTCGATCCTTCCCGCAAGCTGCGGATAGTCCATACGTATTTTACGATCATATCTTCCAGGTCGCAGCAACGCAGGGTCTAACGCACCCTCCATGTTAGTTGCTGCTAAGTGAAGTATGCGTGGTTCGATGGGAGGTAGCGGCTCGAAGCCTAACCATACACGAATCTTATTGTACATGCCACGGCTTTTCTTCATGCCCGACATTTCAGTAAGCATTTGCTGAAGAATACCGCTACCACCGCTAGTAATCTGAATGGCATCAGCATCAGACACGTTACGATTATACAGTTTAGACACTAGCTGTTGTAGGACTCCGCCGCCTCTAGAACCCAACACATCAATCTCATCAAAGAACACTACACAGCCACCAAACTTGATAGCGTACTGGCGCAGTTTCTTAAAAATTAGTTTAACCCTACGCTGCGGAACCCCAGCCCACATTGAGGTAAAGCTTGTACCGTCAATGCTTATAAAAGGCATTTCCGCTTCCCCTGCTGCGGCCTCAGCCAAGTAGGATTTTCCCACACCAGGAGGACCGAACAACATAACACCTGTTGGCATGAAGCCACCAAGAGCCTCCACTTGGGCAGGCTTGTTTAGAATCTCAAGCACTTCCTTCACGGAAGCCACAGCCTTATCCTGCCCATACACGTCAGCGAACCTGGTCTTAATAGAGTGAGGTAGCGTAACATCCATTAGCCCCTGGCGGGCTGCAATCTCCTGTATGCCCAGGAAGGACACGAAACCTAGCGCCAGTCTAATCATGAACTGTACAAGATCACCCATGTTCTGACCGATCAGAGTGGGAATGCTTACCGCACAGTTAACTGCACCTTCACAGGAAGGCGAGCTTGCATCTATAATATAGCCTATAGCTAAACCAATAATAACGATACGCCACACGCTTGCGATACGGTATCGGGTGTAATCGCTTAGGTTGAACCGCTTGCCTTTAATCCACGCATTGTACTTCTGCGTTTTAGCGTAGAATCGTGCGCTGCGCTCCTGCCTGTATTCGACGAAAGCTTTGACAACATAAAAGACTACGAACAGGTAGGCCGCTTTTCCGAAGGGTCCTTGCAGCCAGGGGGTAGGGTAGGCACGTTCGATTAGGAAGGCGAAGACTAGTGCCCATCCTATCTGACGTGTTTTGAGAGTCCAATGTCGTTTAGGTTTCATCTAATATCCTTCTCACAGTTTCCCCATCATCCTTCATATATTCAACTGCTCGTTCGAGGTTCTCAACCCTGTCCCTGAATCGAGCCAACGCCCCGTTACAACTAGCGCACAAGAGTCCCCGCACTCGGCCGTTCTTGTGATTATGGTCGACTGCCAGGAACCGTTTAGTAGTGCCTCCCCCACAAATACTACATGATCCTCCCTGTGCTGCGAACAGTACATCGTAGTCACTGATCGTAATACCATACGTCTGCTTGAGATGGGTGTTGTGCTTGCTGCGTCGGGCACGTCTAGTCCTTTCCCTCTTACTCAGGACCAACAGCAGCACGCACCTTGTCTAGGGCAAGCTGCAATGTGTCCAGTTTCTTGACCATAGCCTTACGCTTATAGGGGTTTGTAGTAAACCATAAAGAAACAGTGCGAGTACAGTCATTGATTTTAAGTTCGATACTCATGTCTTGATTAGAACGTGGTATGTGAACTGCCACATAAGAATCTACCTGATCTGTTGCTGGTTGCAGAAACTTACGCCATCTCATTATGTTCTCTCTCCTGCCTCGCACACTGAGTACACTTCGCTGAAGTCCTGTTCGTAAACCATAAACCGCCAAGATCAGCATTATCCCAATCCATAGCGGTTCCCAATGCTCGACCACACCAGGCTGAGCCGTCCGCGATCCAAACGGGGTCCCGCCCTAAACAGTGGTCGTGCTCCCACAGTGGGGAGCGATACCATGTCCCTACTGTTAAGGGTTCTTCTACTCGTTCGGCTACGGTACGCCAGTCTTTCCTAGCCAAAAGGTCTCACAGCCAGTACAAATGGTTTAAGCGAATCTTCCAACATCCTAATAGTATGGTCGGTGCCCAAAGAAAACCCATCCCACACAATGATAGCACGATCACATTCGTTTACCATTGTCTTGTTCCTTACAAACCCTGCTCTCTTGCCTAGGCCCTCCCAATTAGCAGGATAAGATTCAACCTCATATCCTTTAAACTCAGCCCAGGCTCGTGCTTCACGGTCCACGCCTGGTGCTTCACCTTCAATAATAGAACTGAAAGGTATATCAAACGAGTAGGACAAATTGTCAAATATATGCCAGAGTTGCTGACGATCTAAATTATCGTTTGGTATAGAACGACTGCCTGCTACGAGAAGTTTCATAGTAGCGCCTCTACAATCTCAGGCCAGTCTATACAGTACTGACTCACGCCAAGACCATATTCTTCCTGCTCTGCCTTGTTGTGTGGGGCAGGAAATAGGAATCTTTTGTTGTGTACTTTGTAGCTCATGTTGTCGGCCCTGTCGTCCACAATAGCATCAGCAATCATGTTTGTTTTTTGGGTCGTGAATGCCAGGTCACGATAAGGAATGTTGTTTTTGTTGAGCCACTTCGCCGTATTTGCAACGATCTTGTCGAACGCCCCGAATTTGGTAAGTCGTGACGTAGCCAAATAGATACTCCATTCCCCGTCGCTGAGCTTCCATAGCGCTTCTCTCGCACCAGGGATAAGCGGCCCATTCGCATAGATTTCTTCTGCTTCAATACCTAACCTCCACCATCTCATGAACTCACCTTTGGGAATGTTCCAATCGTCCCATATATTCCATTGAGAATACTTTGCCATTGCCGCTTCAACAGGACCACCGTAAACACTATAACTTCCAGGCGTGTACAGACGATCCAACGCTCCGTTCTTATGCAACCACTCAGCTATTGCCTGCACAAAATCGTAGACTACATTGTCCAAGTCAACGATAATTGTTTTACGCATGTAAAAGCTCCTGTATAAGTTCAGCAGAATCAGCCTTCCACTCGTCTTCCCACACCCTGAACTGTGCAGGCGTAGTAGTCTGACCGTACAGTTCAGCCTCCTGTTGACGTTGATGCGCCCACAAGTAAGCCTGCCCATCAATCACAACCTTTAGAGTCGCTGCAGTTACTTCATCCATCATAAGTTATTCCTCTCTTCGCCAGTTCATCTTTGACGTACGCCAATAGTTTCTCCAACTGATATTGAATAGCATAATGGCTCTTGTAATTGGATGCGTAGGCAATGGAACGAATGGAGCGTCCATCTCGAAATCGCAGATCGTACAGTTCACGAAGTGCATCAGGCATCCCCTCCACTATTTCCTCCATGACATCCTGTAACGAATGTGGTTGAACAGGCTCGGGGATCGCAATGTCTCCAAGTATCTGATCGTTGCCAATCAGTATTTCCCACCTAGTCCTGCCTTTCGTCAAACTCCATCAGTTCCTTGTACGCCCACATCAAATCTTTAGCGTGCCTGACCGCCAGCGAGCGGACAATATCGTTTTTGTTTGCGTACGCTAACGCTTCTAAAGCCTGTGTGTCGTCAATTAGTTTCAATATTAAACCATCCATACTATTCATCGTGTGCTCCGATCAACGTCGCTTCAGCGGTGAGTTTCTCCCAATCCAACCTGTAATATTCCACCTTATCAACCTCGAAACGCTGCACGCCATACTCTTTAACAGAAGCGTTAACAAGTTTAACAATGCTCTTATAGGATAATACTAGGAACTGTTTCTTACTAGAATTCCACACGAAAAGCACTACACCTAGTAGCCCTAATTCTCGGGCAATCTTATCCCACACTTTGAGAGCATTAAACTTGGTGACCTTCATGCTTTTAAGTATCCCGTCCCTGCCCAAACCCATGACTTCCACCAAATACGTTGCGGTCACGAAGTCTGGCTGATGTCTCAACTTTTCAGGGAAGGTACTGAACTTGATTCCTTTGGGTCTCCTGTATCCGTAGCGTATAGCGTTGCCTAATGGTAGGACTGCCTCGAACACACCCTCCGCTTCGTCACCCATTGATGAGAAGCGTCTGTTAAAGGGCTGTTCCGAAAATGACACTAAGCAAGTTCTTCCTGCAATGCTTTGTAGGCGTCGTACACGCCCCGTCTATATTCAGAGTAAGTTTCTTCATAGCCAGGAAATAAGTTCTTCTGTTCGGCTCGTCTGCTTGCCTTGGTTAGGCGCTCGTAAAGCTTTGCTATAAGCGTACCGTTGCTACGAGTAAAAGACCCGTTAAACACTGGTGCCCTGACCCAATCAATATCAACATACGTTGCTTCCTTGTTGGCTCGTACCTGACAAAATCCTATCATCCAATCATACGGGTCTATCATCTGTGCCTCGATTCGTTAATGAGAAAAACAATAGGATTAAAGCGTGCCAAGCACAGTGCGCAAGGTGGCTAAGTCCCGACTCTGTATCAACATCTTCTCTATTCCAAAAGGCCCAAGCGTGACGCTGCATTGCGTCGAAGCTGAGACTCCATTGGTATCCTTTACGGAAATTGTAATCGTCATATTTTTGCTCTCCGAAGGCAAAGACCCTGCCAAGTTCAGACAAAGATTCCCAAGGTGCTGCGTGTAGTCTAACATCTTTCTGCCCTTTCTGTCCACCAGTTTCGCTGGTGACAATTATTTCGGCTTTGCCCTCGCCCTCGATGAAATCGAAAACTCTGCTCATAGTTCTACCACTTCCGTCCAGGCAACATACCTGAACTTCTGGTCCTGGTCAATAAAGATTCCGCCCGTAGCATCCTTACTACCCACCCTCGCAGCGTAACGAAACTTAAGATACGGTTCACTCGACTTCCTCTTCCTCCGATGCGTAAACCCCATTCCCTTCATCGTCTGATCCAGTCTCGCTTTCCTCGATAACCTCGCCATCAACTATCACATCCTTGAGTAGTTCATCGTAAAGTTCGTTACCATATTCGTTCACATAAGCAGCAAGCATGGTTTCAGTGTCCATAAGTTTCTCGTACAAATCTTCGGATGCACGCTCATACGTTATGATGTAGCGAGCCAGGTCCTGCACCTGCATGAAGCCTAGTTCTCTACCGCTCCCCGCATTAGCAGAATCCATGATGAGTTGGACTGCTCTAATAGCGTCCTGCATCGTATTTGGCTGGTTCATTCATCCTCTCTTTGTCGGGTCGCCAAATCCTCAGCGACGGTTGCAATGTCATGTCCAATTCGTCTATATCCGTACCGAACGCACGGTTCTTCAACACGTTAAAGCGCAGCGTATTCCTTAACGCAAGACGAGTCACGTAGTCTAGCTCAGGGTTTCTGGCTGGCTGCCACAACCCTACCACATAGTCTGCTTCTGTAAACCCTGCATTACGGGCCGAGTTCTCGGTAGGAGGTTTATACCTTGGCTCCTGCCTGTTCGTCTGATGCAATACGAACACTCGCATGTCTTCAATTTTAGCCCAATCTTTCAGCATGGTAGCCTGCTTTTCGGTTGCCAAATACCCGTCGCCGCTGGCCTTAGCACCACCAAGTAGTTCTAGGTAGTCTAACACAATAAATTCGGGACGAACCCTGTTGACCCTTTGAAAGTCGGAGCATACTGCACTCATTGTTTCTAACGCAAGACCCGTACGGTCTTCAATCCAATGCTGCGGGAACGCTACTGCCATATCCCACAAGTCTACGGGAAGCCTTCCCTTATCGAACTCGTGTTGTACAATGGTCGCATCTTCCCCACTCCACATAGAGTACATTCTCAAAATTGCTTGCATATATGGCATTTCCATTGAGAAGAAGATTGACGGCAGGGTCATGTTGTTGACAATAATGTTCTGCCCAACAATCGACTTGCCTGCTGCCGACCTTCCTATAATCATGCAGACTTCTCCTGGCATTGGCCCCCCGATAACTTCATCAAGTTTGGGGAGGCCAGTGCCTACTCTTTTCGTGGGGTTCTCTGCGAACTCAAAAGTTTCTTTGATTTGGTTGTATAATTTAGTCACTAAAGGTAACCGTCGGCTGCCTTGCCAGCCCACACGTCAACATTAGTTAGTTTCTTGTCCTGCTCGTCCTCTGTTTCCTCGGGTAACGATGCTTCTACAGCCTCCAAGAACCCTTCACGTTCCTCAACAATCCAATTTAATATCTCGTTGAGATCGTCGAGCGTTGGTGTCTTGTCTCCTGCTAGAAGGTATGAGAGTATGGTTATACGCAGCTTTGGGGAGCGTGGATCGAACTCGTTTCGGAGTACCTCCAAATCCTGCTTAGGTGATCTTCCGTACAAAAGCTGCCCTTTAGAACGCTGCTGTAAGTTCAGCAGCTTTCACTAGTGCGGCGGCTTCCTCGGTGGGAGCGCCTTCCTGGTCGTACAACCAGACACTTGTTTGCATGTCCTCTGACTTGAAATCAGGGAACTTGGGCTTCTCTTTACCGTCAGCTTTAGCCTGGCGGAAGTCGAACCATTTCGATCCGTCTTCTGCGAAGAACAATGTTCCGCTAATCTCTCTAACAGGAGCGCTAGCTCGTGGCGCACGTTGTCCACCACCTGATCGTGGTGCGTCGTCGGCATCAATGTTAAATGTCTCATGTAGTTCCATGAGAATCTTGTAGTTGGTTGCAACAATGTCAGGGTTTAGGGGTGTCCCCGCCACCTGACCTTCTGCACTAATATAAGCACTAACCTGCAACAGGATGCTCTTGGTCTTTCCGTTCATGTTTTCCTTTCAATATATAGTTCGTAACTTAAATCGAAGAGCGGGCCGAAACCCAAATCTTCTTGCTCTTGTGAATGCCAAACTCGCATTCCAAGTTCATGTCCGTACTCAAGAAACTCAATATCATAATGAGCATAGCTATTGCAGCCTCGCCCCATTGCTTGCGCAATATCCATATCATATATCATATGTTTTGTGAGTTCGGCAAAATATTTATTTTGATCCATTGTTCCTCGCACCCCCGACAGGACTCGAACCTGTCAACCCTCCACCTTGAGATGGCCGTGCTACCTTTACACTATATTAGGGGTTGTTTTGGTAGAGCGCCAGCACCCTTTGGGATTTGCCCCTCTACCAAGTCAATAGACTTACGACAGGCATCGAATATGTCCTGCCATTCCAAGAAACCTAACTCTTTATTAATAGTCGTCGATCTACCAATGTGCTTATACCAATGGACTGCAAGATCGCTTGCAAAGTGTTGAAAGTTTGGCAACACTACATGACAAGTGGGGTCATGGTCGTTCAGGCTTTGCCATTTAATCCACTCCGACTGGTGGGTACAGGTACAATGTATTGCGCTGCCATTAGGATAGGGTAGCCCGTATTTTTGACATAGTGCCTCTACGTTATGGTCATATGCCTTAGAATGCCATCGCTGGGTATTGTCAATAAGTGCTAATTCGTTTTGATAGCACTGAAAGTGATTATGATTGTCGGACCATTCCCATTCTGCGTTCTCGTAACCACATTCGCACTCCCCCCAATAGTAGGGACGCATGGCGAACGTTTCGTTTTCAAACTCACTCCACCAACCGTCCCATTTGCCTTCCTCTTTAAGGGCTAGGAATCTGCCCAAAGAATAGAGGCCGTC
>Ga0209109_10000857_pt1 | contig 16749 bp, 12 predicted proteins | sample Rifsed10ft2_FD_184004 | JGI IMG/M metagenome (GOLD analysis project Ga0209109, IMG submission 184004) | Soil microbial communities from Rifle, Colorado, USA - sediment 10ft 2 (version 2) | ecosystem: Environmental > Terrestrial > Deep subsurface > Rock core/Sediment | place: Rifle, Colorado... | reverse complement strand
CCCCCGGCGCGGTTGATGGAAACCTACACCGCGCGCATCACCACCAGCCTCGACCTCCCCAGCCTCATCCGCTTGCTCACACACGAAGTCCTCCCCAGCCTGCTCGTCCGGCAATCCGCTTTGCTGCATTTTGAAACACCGGGCCGCGCCGCCGCGCTCTACCAGAGCGGCGTTGACGACAAAGACCTTCCCACCGAGAGAGATTCTTCCGCTCTGCTCGCCGAAGCGGGCCGCTACCGCCTGCCTCCGGCAACGACCGGTGAGCCGCAGCCCTGCCCGTGGGTGCGCCTCGCGCTCCCCCTGCGCCTCGGCGAGCAGACCATTGGCCTGTGGCTGCTGGGCCGCCGCGACCCGGACGACTTCTACAGCCAGGAGGAAATCCCCCTTTTCCAGACGCTCGCCAACCAGACCGCCATCGCGCTGAGCTACATCCTGCAGGCCGAGCGCCTGCGCGTACTCTACCGGGCAAACATTGACCAGGCGGAGGTCGAGCGTACCCACCTGGCCCGCGAATTGCACGACGACGTGCTCAACCGGCTCGCCGCGCTGAAGACCGGCCCAGAGAGTAATGCCTTCTCACCGAAGTTGTTCGGGGAACTCGATGCGGTCATCGCGCGCATCCGGCAGACCATCGGCGGCCTGCGCCCGGCCTCGCTCGACTACGGACTGCGGCCCGCGTTCGAGCAGCTCGCCGACACGGTGGCCGACCGCGCCGGCCACAGCCTGAAAGTGCGGGTGGACCTCCCGCCGAGCGACGTCCGTTACGACCCGCGCGCCGAGCAGCACCTCTTCCGCATTGCGCAGGAGGCGTGCGAGAACGTCCGCCTGCACGCGCGCGCCCGGACGCTGTGTATGCAGGGCTGGCTGGATGAAAAGGACGTTGCCCTCACCGTCGAAGACGACGGCGTGGGGTTTGCGACAGGTAACCCCTCCGGCCTCACCGGCTTGCTGGCGCATCTGATCAACCAGAAGCACTTCGGCCTCGCCGGGATGGTGGAGCGCGCGGCCCTCATCGGGGCGGAGTTGAGCATTGACTCGGCCCCCGGGCGCGGTACCCGCGTGCGCGTCCACTGGAGTCCGAATAGCCAATCGAATCAGTGAGACACTGATTGGCGCTGAAAGCGCTCTCCGCAGAAACCCGTTTTCTCCGAGAAACCGGGTTTCTCTGCGCTCCTCAGTGTTTTCATCTTTTTCAGCGCTTCAGTGATCCCATCTTGCGCTATAATCCCCGCAGGCCATATGTTCAACCCGCTCAAATCCCTCTTCGGAAAACCCGAGCCAAAAGGCAAGGGCAAAGGCAAGCCGGGCAAGGGCGGCAAAGGAATGCCGGGCGGCAAAGGAGCGCCTCCCGGCAAAGGCGGAACGTCCCCGAAAGGAGGCAAGCCCGGAGGGAAGGGCGCGCCCCCCCCCGCCAAAGGCGGCACACCCAAAGGCGCTCCGCCGCCCGAGGTCGCGCCCCCTCAGCCCCCGCCCGGCATGTCGCTTGACCGCAAGCTTGACATCGCCGGGATCGTGCTCGTCTTTGTCGGCATCGTCTCGCTCATCAGCCTGTTCACCGCCAACCAGAGTCCGGTGCTGGCCGCGTGGCTCAGTTTGCTCAAACAGGCCGCGGGCTGGGGCGTGTTCGGTCTGCCCATCGGGTTCCTCGGCGTCGGTCTGTGGCTCGTCCTGCGCAAGTTCGGGGACAAACTCCCCAAGGTCGAGCCGGAGCGCATCGCGGGCATCCTCCTGCTTTACCTTGCCCTGCTCACCACACTGCACATCATCGCCGCGCCCACCGACGCCGAAATCTTTTCGCGGGAACTCCTCGACGCCGGGCGCGGCGGCGGCATGATCGGCGCGACGATCTTGTGGGCGCTGTTCCGCGCCATCGGCGCGTGGGGCAGCGCGGTGCTGCTCGTCGCGTGGTGGATCATCGCCATCGTCTTCACCGCCGGGTTGTCCGTACCCGAAATCATCCTGCTCGTCGCAAAGCTCATCCGCCGCGCGCGTGGCCTGCCTCTGCCCGGCGAAGAGCAGCAACTGCCGCTGCCCGATAAGCGCCATTTGAGCGTGACCGGGACCGCGCCCGGTAGGGGCGGGGTTCATCCCCGCCCAGATGCGCCCGGCGCGCTACCCACCTCCGCATCGCCTGCCTCAGCCCAACCGGCCTCGCCTGCCGACAAATCGAAGCCCAAAGTTCCCCCTGTTCCTTCAGCTCCCGGCGCTTCACCCGCCATCCCGCCTCCGGCCGTCACGCCTGCCCCGGCCTACGATCAGCCCCTCGTCATCGGCGGCGACCAGCCGTGGGTGTTGCCCGAGATGGGCGACATCCTCGACCCCGGCACCGAGAGCGGCGCGGACGACGAGTTCGACCGCAAGCGCGTGCAGATCATCGAGAACACGCTGGCTTCCTTCGGCGCGCCTGTGAAGGTGGTGGAGATCAATCGCGGCCCGACCATCACGCAGTTCGGCGTCGAGCCGGATTTCGTCGAACAGCGCGGCGGCAAGAAGACCAAAGTCAAAGTCGGCAAGATCGCCGCGCTCGCCGACGATCTGGCGCTCGCGCTCTCCGCGCATTCCATCCGCATCGAAGCGCCCGTCCCCGGCAAAGGCTACGTGGGCATCGAAGTCCCCAACGTCGAGACCTCGCTCGTCGCGCTGCGCGACGTGATGGAGTCCGAGGCCTTCACCAAACTCAAGGGCACGCTGCGCCTCGGGCTGGGACAAGACGTCTCGGGCACCTCCATCTGCGCCGACCTCACCCAGATGCCGCACCTGCTCATCGCGGGCACTACCGGCTCCGGCAAGAGTGTGTGCGTCAACGCGATCATCACCTGTCTCCTGCTGCAGAATACGCCGGACGATTTAAAGGTGATGATGGTGGACCCCAAGCGCGTGGAACTGACCGGCTACAACGGCATCCCGCACCTGCTCGGCCCGGTGGTGGTGGATCTCGAGCGCGTGGTGGCCTCGCTCCAGTGGATCGCGCGCGAGATGGACGAGCGCTACCGCCGGTTCGCCAAAGCCGGGGCGCGCAACATCGCCGACCACAACCAGCGCGTGGCGACGAGCGGCGAAAAGAAAATGCCGTACATCCTCGTCATCATTGACGAGCTGGCCGACCTGATGATGCTCGCGCCCGACGAAACCGAGCGCACCATCACGCGGCTCGCGCAGCTCGCGCGCGCCACCGGCATCCACCTCATCATCGCCACCCAGCGCCCCTCGGTGGACGTGGTCACCGGCCTGATCAAAGCGAACTTCCCCGCGCGCATCGCCTTCGCCGTGGCCTCCAGCGTGGACTCGCGCGTGATCCTCGACCAGCCCGGCGCGGAGCGATTGCTGGGCCGCGGCGACATGCTCTTCCAATCGCCGGATGCCGCGACCCCCTTACGCATGCAGGGCGTCTACGTCTCCGAGCACGAGTTGCAGCGCGCCGTGCGCTACTGGAAGGGCGCGCGCGGCTTCGAGCAGCCTTCGGCGGCGACCACGGCACCGGCAGCGACTCCCGTCCCCGGAGCGAGCGCCGCGCCCTTGCCGCCGCAGCAACGCCCGTTGTGGGACCCGGCCCAATTCGGCGAACCCGAGGCCCGCCCTGACGGCGAGGACGAGTTGCTCGAAGAAGCCATCAAAGCCGTGCGCGAGATGAAGAAGGCTTCCATCTCGCTCCTCCAGCGCCGCCTGCGCATCGGCTACACCCGCGCCGCGCGGCTGATTGACGTGCTGGAAGAGAAGGGCATCATCGGCCCGGCAGAGTCCGGCGCGAAGCCGCGCGAAGTCATCAACTTCGGCGACGACGCGGACGCGGTTGACCCCACGCAGGACAGCGCGACGGAGAAGCGGACGTGGAGCGCGGAGTAGCACGCAAAGCGCGAAATCCCGACTCCAAAATCCAAATCTCATACTCTAAAGCCACAGCCCCATTTCGATGTTCAAAATCGCAAGACCCAGACAGTCACCCCGTCGCCTTTCTGACTTCATCCTTCATCCTTCATTCTTCTTCCTTCTATCCCTCTTCCTCGCTTCCTGCACCACTCCCACTCTCACACCGCCCCCAGTCACGGCGGCGTTCACCCCCGCCCCCACGCTCGCGCCCGGTGAAACCGCGCTGCCCGTCGCCCCCACGCCGACTTCTGTCGAAGATCCCCGAAGCGGAGCGAAGGGGACGCCCACCACGCCGACCTCGGCCCCAATTAAAATTCGTTACGTCGGTCTGTCGGTCGCGCCGGAGACCATCCAGCGCGCCGCGCAGGAGTTTGGATGGGGATTTGAACAGACGCCCGAGGCCTCTCCGGACGACATTCGCGCCGCCGCTCAATCCGGCGCGCAGATCGTTATCGTGGGGGGCCAGGAGCTGCAAGAACCTGCGCGGGCTATCGCGCGCGAGTTCCCGCAGGTGTATTTCATCGGTTTCGGATTGAGTGGAGACGACCTGCCCCCGAACATGCTCAATCTCGGCGGGCCAGGGTCGCGGGAAGATCAGGCCGGATTCGCCGCGGGCATGGCGGCCGGGTTCGCCACCGAAAACAAATACGTGACGGCGATCAGCGATCCCAGCTCCGTCGAGGGCCGGAAATATCGCAACGGCTTCCTGCACGGCGTGCGCTACGCCTGCCCCAGGTGCCGCGTGGAGTTCATTGACGTGGCGGACACCGCGGACGCCGAAACGACCAGCACGGAAGCGGGGCAGTACGTTTTGTTCGGATCAGATGTGTTCTTTGCGGCGGCGGGGCAAGCCGGGGAGGCCGCGCTCGTCACGGCGGCAAACAAGGGCGCATGGGTCATCGGCTCAGGCTACTACGATGCCTACAGCACCACCTTCGGCAACGGCTCCATACCCGGATCGGACAGGGTGCTGACCAGCGTGTATGTGGATGTGGGCGCGGCCGTGTATGCAGCGCTCAAAGAATACAAAAACGGAAAGCCCTTGTATGGCGCGCAGCCTTTCTCAGTTGCCAGCGGCGCCATCGTCCTCGCACCGATCCGTAGTCCGGCGGACCGCCTCTCCATACCCGATCAGGCCGACATCGCCACCGCGCTCGCGCGGCTGGCGGACGGCTCGCTGGAGACGGGGATTGATCCAGAAACGGGGGAAGAGAAGTAGGTCACGCTTGCAGCGTGACTGCCTTTGCCGCTCACATCGTCACGCTCAGAGCGTGACCTACGATCAGAATCGAAAAGGCGCATAAATTGTGAACGATGACCATTGACATCGCCTATAAAGAAGCGGCCATGCATCAGGCATGACCGCTTCTTACTCTCGCGTGCGTGCCGTCCGTCCTACGCCGACATGCCGGGCATCGGCGGCGTGCCGCCCGCCATATTCTTCCCCGTCATCTGATACCACAGCAGGCCGCCCAGCGCGCCGAGGCCGGCCATGAGCGCCACATCCAGCAGGCCGAAGCAGCACGAAGCGCCGATCGCGCCCGCCCAGAAACCAGCGGGGTCGCTGCTGGCCGGAAGCCCGAGCTGGCGCGCCAGATCCGCCGCCTGCTCCGGCCCGGTGATCGCAGCGCCGACCAACCCGCCCCCCAAATGACCGAACAGCGCCCCAACCCCGCCGATGGCCCCGGCCCCCGCGCCGACTTTCGCCGAAGCGCCCGTGCCTCCCGCGGGCTTATCGAACATTCCCGCCACGTACCCCGCGCCCGCCCCCATGAACAGCGCCAGGCACGGCGCGCACAACTGAAAATTGATCACCCCGGTGATACCGGCCAACACCAGGGCCACCGCGCCAAAGATCAGGCCAGATTTGAGCATAGGTGTCTCCTCCGAGTGACAAAAGAATGTCTATTGTTTTTCGTACGGCTGCCCGTCCGCCGCAGGCGGGATGGCGCGGCCAATCAATCCGGCCAGCGCAATCATCGTAGCAACGTAGGGGGCCATGAGCAGGAACTGAGAGGGGATGGGCACTTTGAGGATGGACAACTTGCCCTGCAGCGATTCGGCAAACCCGAAGATCAGGCTCGCACCGAACGCGCCGAACGGGGTCCACTTGCCAAAGATCATGGCAGCCAGGCTGATGAAGCCGCGTCCGGCCGTCATCAACTCGTCGAACCGCCCAACGGAGCCGAGCGTGAAGTACGCACCGGCAAACCCGGCCATCAGCCCGCCCAGCACCACGTTGACGTAGCGGGTGCGGAACACGTTGATGCCCAGCGTGTCGGCGGCCCTGGGGTGCTCGCCCACCGCCCGCACACGCAGGCCCCAGCGGGTGTAAAACAGCCCGACGTGAACCACGATCAGCAGGACGTACGCGCCATAGGTGAAGATGTTGTTGTCGAACAAGATGTCGCCGAGGAACGGGATTTTGGAAAGCAGGGGGATGGGATAGGCCTTAAACGTGCCAGGAGTGTTCAATTCCTGATAGACCTGCAAGAACTTGCTCGAAATGAAACTGGTGATGCCGGTTGAGAAGATATTGATTACTGTGCCGCTGATAATCTGATCCACCTTGTAGCGGATGGACAACACGCCGTGGACCAAGGCCAGCGCCGCACTCGTCAGCATGGCCGCCAGTAATCCGATCCACAGATTATGCGAGACGCTTGCCACGAGCGCGGCCATCATTGCTCCGCTGAGCATCATGCCCTCGATGGCGATGTTGACCACTCCGGCGCGCTCGCACAGGATGCCCGACATGGCTCCGAGCGTGAGCGGCACGGCCCGCTGCACCATCGTTTTGAGCATCCCGGCCAGGTTGATGGACTGATCGCGCGTGGCCCAGGTGAGGAAGGAGAACACGAAGAACAAGACGATGAGGCCGAGCATCACGCTCGTGGCCCGGCCAAAGCCCCGCGCCAGCTGGTACGCGCCAATAGCAGCGGACGCGACCGCCAGCATCATCACCGCGCCGTAAGAGGGGATCACCCAGTCCGGCAGGCGCTCCGAAGCCGGGACGACGCCTTGATTCAGGCCGAACGTCGAGACCATGTCCGGCTCAACGCCCCACGCAAAGAGCCAGTAAATCGCCAGCGCAATCACGATGAAGGCGGCGCCGAACGCGCGATTGCGCGCCAGGTGCGCCCGCTCGGTCAACATCTTCGATGTAAGTGTCGTCGTTGTCATGCCTGACTCCATTTGGGGTTTGGAGTTTGGGATTTGATGTTTTACTTGCCCCAGCCGCGCGTGAACACCGCGCCTTCGCCCTCGCCCGCCGCCTTCAGCCGGTAGAGCGCCCGGATGATAGCGGGGGCCGCGATGAAGGCGATGATTAACGCCTGAATGACGGAGATGATGTCAATCGGAATTTTGGCCACGTTCTGCATCCGGGTCGCGCCGCTCCGCAGGGTCCCGAACAACAGCGCGGCCAGCACCACCCCCAGCGGGTGACTCTTGCCCAGCAGAGCCAGCGCAATGCTGTCGAAGCCATAGCCGGACGAGAAGGCAAAGGCCAGGTTGTGATTCACGCCCAACACCTCGTTGGCCCCGGCCAGCCCGGCCAGCGCGCCCGAGAGGCACATGGCGATGATGAGATTGCGCGTGATGCTCATGCCCGCGTACTTGGCCGCGTTCGGGTTGGCGCCCACCGTGCGGATTTCAAAGCCGAGCGTGGTTTTGAACAGGAACCAATAGACGAACAACGCCACGCCGAGCGCGATGAAAAAGCCCAGGTGGAAGCGGATCGGGTCGGGGAAGAAGCGCGGCAATTCGGCGGACTGTTCGATGAGGGGGCTGACCGGGTTGGCCGAGTCCGGGCGCTTGAGCGGCCCCTTGTCACCCAGCAGCCAGTCGCTGAGCCGGAAGGCAATGTAGTTCATCATGATCGTGTTGATGACTTCGTGCGCCCCGGTCTTGGCCTTGAGGATGGCCGGGACAAACGCCCACAGGGCGCCGCCCGCCGCGCCTGCCAGCAGCGCCAGCGGGATGTGGATGATCGCCGGCAAGCCCTTGATGGCGAAGCCGACCCACACCGAGCAAATCGCGCCGATGAACAACTGGCCTTCCACGCCGATGTTGAACAGCCCGCAGCGGAACCCCACCGCCACCGCCAGCCCGGCGAAGATGTAAGGCGTGGCCGTCACCAGACTGTCCGTCACCGGGTAAAAGGCTTGGGTCAGGGCTTTGCTGTCGCCGCTGCGCAGGGCGGCGATCATCTGCGCGGGCGAGCCGAGCGAGCCTTCGAAGAGCGAGCCGTACGCCGTGGCGATGGCCTTCCAGACGGCGCTGAAGGCCGCGCCGGGGGCGGCGAAGAAATTTCTGAGCGCGGCCAACACCTCCAGGTCGGTCAGCACGATCACGAGCGAGCCGACGATGAGGGCCGTCAGAATCGCCAGCGTGGGGACGACGAGCGGCTGCAGGATGCGCTGCCAGCGGACCGGAGCGGCGGCAGGGGGAGGAGCAGATACGGCTTGGGTCAAGGTCTCACCTCCACTGTCGTAGAGACGTTCCCGCGGAACGTCTCTACCTTTAGAACACGGCCGTCACCTCTTCGCCCTTTTCGGGCGGCTTGATCTGGTCGGGGCTGACCCCGGCCATGAGCAGGCCGAGATACTCTTTCGTCGCCTGCGCGGCGTCCACAATCGCCACTATCCGGCCACGGTACATCACCGCAATGCGGTCGGAGAGCGCGAGGATTTCGTCCAACTCGGTGGAGAACACCAGGACCGCGCAGCCGTCAGCGCGTTTTTCGACGATGCGGTTGTGAATGTATTCGATGGAACCGACGTCGAGGCCGCGCGTGGGCTGGGCGGCGATGAGGAGTTTGATCGGGCGCGAAAGCTCGCGGGCGACGATCACCTTCTGCTGATTGCCGCCGGAGAGTGATCCGGCGGTGGTGCGGATGCCGGGGGTGCGCACGTCGAATTGCTCGACGCGCTCGGCGGCGGCCTTCTCCACCTCGGCTTGTTGAATCACGACGCCGCGCGCGAAGGGCGGGACGTAGTAGGTGTTCAACACCATGTTGTCGGCCACCGGGTACGAGAGCACCAATCCGTCGCGTTGGCGGTCTTCCGGAATGTGCGCCACACCCAGTTCCACGATCGTGCGCGGGTTGGCGTGCGTCACCGCGTGGCCGTCAATGGACATGTGGCCGGAGAGCGTGGAGCGCAGGCCGGTGAGCGCTTCGACGAGTTCCGTCTGCCCGTTGCCCTGCACGCCGGCCACGCCCAGAATCTCCCCGGCGCGCACTTCAAACGACACGCCGTCCACCGCCAGGTTCTCGCGGTCGTCCAGCACGTGCAGGTCGTTCGCGCGCAGCACGGCCTCGCCGGGCTTGGCCGCGAGCTTGTGGACGATGAGATCGACGGCGCGGCCCACCATCATCGAAGCCAGTTGCGGCTCCGTCGCCGTCTCGGGGTCGGCCTCGCCGACGACCCTGCCCAGCCGCAGCACGTTGATGCGGTCGGCCACCGCCAGCACCTCGCGCAGCTTGTGGGTGATGAAGATGATGGATTTGCCCTGCGCCACGAGCGAGCGCATCACCTTGAACAGCTCGTCGGCCTCCTGCGGGGTGAGCACGGCGGTCGGCTCGTCGAGGATGAGGATGTCGGCGTGGCGGTACAGAAGTTTGATGATCTCGACGCGCTGTTGAATGCCGACCGGGAGGTCTTTGATGTACGCTTCGGGGTCAACTTCCAGCCCGTACTGCTTGGAAATATCACGGATGCGAGCCGCCGCCGACTTCCGATCAAGGAAGACGCCGCCGACCAGCGACTCGACGCCCAGCATCACGTTCTCGGTGACGGTGAGCACGGGGACGAGCATGAAGTGCTGGTGCACCATGCCCACCCCGGCGGCGATGGCGTCGTTGGGGCTGTGGACGGTGATCTTCTTCTCTTTGACGATGATCTCGCCCTCATCCGGTTGATACAGGCCATACAGCACGTTCATCAACGTAGACTTGCCCGCGCCGTTCTCGCCAAGCAGCGCCAGAATCTCTCCCTGATTCAAGGTCAGGTCAATGTGGTCGTTTGCCAGAACACCGGGGAAGCGTTTAGTGATGCCGTGAAGTTCGAGGATAGGAGGCATAGGTAGGCGCAAGTTTAGCACAGGCGCAAGTAAAATCAAACTGGCGGCCCGGAAAATCCGGGCCGCCAGTTTGTGGTTCACGCTCTTCCAGACCTGACAGGTCTTCGCGAAGCAGATCGGTCAGGTCTCACAGCTGACCTTACGGCAGCGTGGAGAAGCTGTTCACCTTGATCTTGCCGTCAATGATGTCCTGCGTGACCTGCTTCAGTTCATCCTTGAGCGATTGCGGGACCGCCGCGTCGAAGTCGTGGAACGGCGCGATGCCGATCTCGCCGTTCGCCAGCGTCGCCACCTGCAGGCCGCCCTTGAACGAGCCGTCCGCCACGGCCTTGGCCGCCGACTGCACCGAGAGCTCCAGGTGCTTAAGCACGCTCGTCAGCACGATGTCCTGATACTCCGGCGCGCTCACGAACCAGTCCGTGTCCACGCCGATCAGCATCACGCCGGGGTTCTCCTTCACGGCGGCGGCGGTGCCCAGCCCCACCGGCCCGGCCACCGGCATGACGATGTCCGCGCCTTCGTCAATCAGGTTCTGGCCGAAAGTCTTGCCCTTGTCCTGATCGCTGAAGTCGCCCGTGAACAGCCCGTCCTTGTTGGCGTTGTCCCAGCCGAGCAGCTCGACGCTCGTGCCGTGCTGGGCGTTGTAGTACTCGATGCCTTCCTGGAAGCCGACCATGAAGTCGGCCACGGGCGGGATGTTGATGCCGCCGAACGTGCCGACCTTGCCGGTCTTGGTCTGGCTGGCCGCCACGTACCCGGCCAGGAATGCGCCTTCCTGCGTGGCGTACACCTGCTGCCACACGTTGTCGTGCGGGTCGGCGTAGGCGAAGTCCAGAATCTGGAACTTCTGATCCGGATTGGCCTTCGCAGCGGCGGAGGTGGCATCGCCGAGGAGGAAGCCCACGGTCACGATCAGATCACAATCCGAGCCGAGGAACTCGTTGATGTTCTTCTCGTAGTCGGTCTGCTGCTTGGATTCCAGATAGGCGGCTTCCCAGTTGAGGGTCTTGCCCGCTCCCTGTGCGCCGGCCCAGGCGGTGGCGTTGAACGACTTGTCGTCCACCCCGCCCGTGTCCGTCACTTCGCAGACCTTGCCGGTAAACGCGGGTGCGGTGGTCGGCGCGGCGGTCGGCGGGGGCTGTGTGGGCGCCGTGGTCGCCGTGGGGGCTTGTGTGGCCGGGGTGCAGGCCGCCAGCACGAGCGCGACGAGCACGAACCCGGACAGCAGCTTAAAGATGTTCTTCTTCATTTTCTCCTCCTGAGAGAAATCAGAAACCGTTTCCGTGCGTGAGGGGGTTTGGGAATCAGATTAGAGAGACAGAACCACCTCCTTCCAAGCCAGATACAGGGTAACCCTGAGGCAATCCAGGCATTCCAGACCGGAAAGGCAAGCCGGGAGAATAGGGGTGAATCCAGGCAAAGGGATTATACCGGAAAGCCATAGCGCCTCACAAGGCGCGAATATCCGCTTATTTTGGTCAAAACAATCAGACTTCGCGGTAGCGCCACGTCGGGTCGTACATGGCGATGACGTTCTCGATGGGGGTATCCGGCTGGATATGGTGAGAACTGCACAGGATGTAGCCGCCGTTCTTACCCAGAACCCTCACCCGCTCTTTCACTTCGGCCACCACCTGCTCGCGCGTTCCCCGCGGCAGCGTCCGCATGATATCCACGCCGCCGTGGAAGACCAATTTGTCGCCGAATTCATCTTTGAGCTTCTGCATCTCCATCCCCTTCGCATCCGGCTGAATGGGATTGAGCACGTCAACGCCCATCTCAATAAACTCGGGGATGAGGGGGTAAATCGCGCCGTCGGTATGATACATCACCGGCTTGCCGTACCTGTGCGCCAATTCGATGATTTTGACATGATAGGGACGCACAAATTCTTTCCACATCTTCTTCGACACCATCAGCGAATTCTGCGTGCCCACGTCGTCGTAGAAGTACACCATGTCCAGCCGGTCGCCCGCCGCCTTGTCGGCGTCCAGCACACGCCGGGTGTTCTCCAGATAGATCTCGGTCAGGCGATCCATGATGTACAGCGGGATAGACGGGTTGCTCGCCAGGTCCATCATGAACTCTTCCAACCCGCGCAACTGCCAGCCGATCTCGAACACCGAGCCGATGCGGAAGCGGAGGTGATACGCGTCGTGCGCATCCAACTGCTTCATGACGTTGGGGATTGGACTGAAGTCCCACCAGTCCGGCTCGGGCCAGGGGTGCTGCTTCAAGTCTTCAATGGACTCGGCTTTGCTCAGGGGCCAGGTCTTGAAACCCTCGTACGCGCCGACGGCGGTCTCCATGCGATAACTGTGGGTGCTCCAAATGTCGTGGAAGGTGTCGTCCGGGTTGACCTGCCGCCACATCCGATTGGGAGTCGAACGGTTCATGGACACCCACCAGTCCACCGCCGCTCCCTCGTGGATCAGCCATTCCGGCGGCGTGCAGAACATGTCGTACGACAGCACGCGGCAATCCACGTCGAATTGGCGCAGGAGGGCTTCGCGCGCCGGGTCGAAAAACTCGGCCGGGCCGATGCCCGTCGTGTCCGGCTCGAGGTGTTCGATCAGACGGTCCCAGATTTCCATCGTCGCCAGAAAATCAACCGGGACGCGGTCTGGCTCTGCATGCCGCATCGCCATTTTCACCCGCGCACGCGGGGTGAGGCGCTTCTGCGCGGCGCCTTCACGGGATGGTGTTTGTGTCAACGCGGCTACCTCGCATTCAACAACGCATCCAAATCCTTGCGGTCTGGCAGCGCCGGGATCACGCCCAGCTTGGTGCAGGCGAACGCGCCGGCGCACGCCGCAAAGCGCACGGCGTCGGCGAGCGGCTTGCCTTCGGCGAGCGCCACACCGAGGGCGCAGGTGAAGGCATCGCCCGCGCCGGTGGTATCCACCACGTTCACTTTTCGGCCCGGCACATGCTCGACCCGGCCATCCTCGGAGATGACGAGCGCGCCGTCACGGCCCCGCGTGACGATGAGGTTGCGCACGCCGCGCCTTTGCAGGCGATGAGCGACCTCCAGTGTGTCGGTGGGGTCGTCAGGGGCAAGGCCGCACAGGAGGCGGAGCTCGCTTTCGTTCGGGGTGAGCACGTCCACCTGCGAGAGCAGACCGTCGTCGAGCGGCTGCGCCGGGGCCGGGTTGAGCACCGAGGTCACGCCGTGCTTCCGGGCGAGAGCCATCGCGCGAGCGGCGGTGCGGGGGTGAATCTCCAGCACGCTGAGCACCACGTCACTCGACGCAATCAAATCCTCGGCGCGGTCAACGTCTTCCGGCGAGAGCAGATGATTCGCGCCCATGTCGAGGACGATTTCGTTGTCGCCCTCGGCGTCGAGGAGGATGAAGCCGACGCCCGTGTTGCGCTCACTCGTGCGGCGGAGGTGCGCAATGCCCACACCTTCCTGTTTGTAGAGGTTGACGCCCACGTCGCCGAACAAATCCGTGCCGACGACGGCGACGAGATGACTCTCCGCGCCGAGGCGGGCCGCGCCCACGGCCTGGTTGGAGCCTTTGCCCCCCGGCCCCATGTCGAAGTCCGATCCGATGAGAGTCTCGCCTCTCACCGGAAAGCGCGGGGCGCGCAGCGTGAGGCCAACCGCGAAACTGCCGACGACGGTGATTCTGGGTTTTGATCCGCGCACGTTTCCTTCCTTTCCCCGAGTTCCTTCAGTTCCAGGAAAGGAAGGAGCTGAAGGAAAAAAGGAAATCACCGTGACCACTGCTGGAAGATATAGGCGTAGAACCGGTCGAGGTCAACTTTATCGAGCGCCCGGATTTTGCGCCCGCCGGATTGGATTTGGGTGCGTCCCTGGCTGGGGCCTTCCGTGATGATGACGGTCTCCCATTCGCGCAGTTGGAACATATCCGGCTGGCCGATGTACGACGTGGTCAGCACATCCCACGCAAAGTAATCCTGGTGCGTGACGAGGGCGTAGCACAGGCCGGCGAGATCGGAGATAGGATAGCGGCGCTGGTGCGCGAGCCGCATCACGAACTCGGAGGTGATGGGCACGTGGTTGGTGAGGTCGAGCGGGCAGATGATGATGGGGATGGAAGTCCGCCAGAGGCGGTCGGCGGCGAAGGGGTCCCAATAGACGTTCCACTCGGCGGAGCCGTCCTGCCCGCCCTCGATGATCTTGTCAATGTTGCCGGGGACGTTCAGCGCGCCCCCCATCCACACGATCTCTTTGATTTTTTTCTCGAGGCTCGGATCGAGGTCGAGCGCGGCGGCGAGGGTGGTGAGCGGGCCGGTCTCGAGGCAGGTGACTGGCTCGGAGGCCTCGCGCAGCAGCCGGGCCAGGAAGGCTGGTCCGGGTTCGGGGGCCAGCGGCGCCTTGATCTCCGGGCGCTCGTTCAGAATAGGGAAGTGATCCACCGAGAAAGCGTCGCGCCGGAAGATGCGCGGGAAGGGGTTGACGCCGCGCACGGTGCTGGCCGCCACCGGCACCTCGGAGCGGCCCATCAAGTCCAGGATTTTGCGGGTCGCGCTCACCGCGGGTCGGAGGTAGCAGTCCGCCGGGGTGACGACGATGCCGAGCACTTGAATATGAGCCATCGCCATGAGCAGCATGACGGACAGGTAGTCGTCCACGCCGCCGTCGTGATCCATGACGAGAAGTTGTTTGGCCAAAGGGCGCGCTCCTCTACTCAGGAATAGGAACGCGATTATACCTCTCTTTATGAGTGAGCCTGAAATCAGGCCGGGGTTGCGCCGGGGGTGCGTGAAGCGTGACGTCCGTAGGACAAGTTGGCAACTCGTCCTACAGGTCAACCCTAGACGCTTGCAGCCGGTAACCATTGCGCCGGCAGACGCAGCCCTGGCCACACGATTCGGCGGCGCGCTCGTCCAGCGACCGCGCAGGCCGTTCGACTTGGCGTGCCGCCACCCTTTACGTCCCGGCTGTTACGTCAGGGACGGAGTGCGGCGCGATCACGCTGACCGGTGTCGCACTTTGCGTCGGCAGCGGCGCCGGTCGTCTGGATCGCGCTATCACGGAAATGCACATCAACGCCAGGAAGGCCAATAGGACCAGCGTGCAACACCCCGCAAAAAGTGCCGCATGCGCCAGGCGGGTCAACAACGGCGCGCCAACGCGCCGACTAATGGCGCTGGCCGCCACCCCGCCGACGGGTCCCGGTGGGGCCACTGCTGCCGTTGCCGAAGGCGCTAAGCGTGCTTTGATAACCACCCTGCTCCTTGCGAGGCTTAGAGGCATTCACCTTTGGCGCGCGGCCGGCCGGGGAAAAAGCGCTGAGCTGGCTTTGATAACCGCCACGCTCCTCCCTCGGTTTGGCCGCATTCACCTTCAGCTTGCGGTCGGCCAGGGAATAAGCCTTGAACATGTCAATCGCCTTCTGAGCTTCCGCTTGCGTGCCCATGGTCACGAAAGCAAAGCCCTTGGACTGGCCGCTATCTCGGTCCTTAATGAGATCGGCCGAGGTGACGTTGCCCGCCTGGGCAAACAATAGACGGAGATCCTTTTCTGTCGTCGAATAAGCCAGATTGCCTACGTATAGTTTGACTTCCATTGCAACACTCCTTGATCCAGCCATACAAAAAAAGAAACGCTTGCGTGCCCGAAGTGCGAAAGGCCTGCCGTCCAAGGCAAGCACGCACCCTCACTCAACGTTCACGTCAGGCACGCCTCTCGCCAATTCAGTGAGTGGAGGATTTACAGTTCAAAGGTCGCACCCTCCAGTCCGGGCGTGACTTGATAGGCGGGCTTCGCTTCTTCCATCGCCGCCGCCATCAGACGGTCGAGGTCGGCGTCGGTGTGCGCAGGGTCGTGATGAAACGGCACGAGGTGCTTTACTTCGGTCAGCGCCCCGAAGTCCAGCGTTTGCTTGAGTGAGCTATGCCCCCAGCCGATGTGGCCGGCATACTCGGCGGTGTCGTACTGGCTGTCGTGAATCAGCAAATCCGCCCCGGCGGCCAGCGCCCCGCCGGAGGTCCACTCTCGCTGGAGATACTTAAGAGGAGTCGCGCCGAGCGCGGGTTCGTGGTCGGGCAAATACGTCAATATCCCCTCGGCCGCTGAAATGCGGTACCCCACGGTGGGGCCGGGGTGGCACACCAGCGCGGACGAGACGCGGAACTCGCCGATGTCCACCTCCCCGCCGGGGACTTCGTGCAGTTTGCACGGCAACTCGCGGAGGCGCACTGGAAACAGCGGAGGCGAGAGATACCGCGTGAGCCGCGTCTGCAAACTCAGCGTGGTGCTGGCCGGGCCCCAGATATGCACTTCGATGTCGGGGCGATACAGAGGGGCAAAGAATCCCAAACCCTGGATGTGATCCATGTGGAGGTGCGTCAATAGCAAATCCACGCGCCGCACGGAATCGGGGAGCGTCGCCGCCAGGCGGCGGATGCCCGTCCCCGCGTCCAACACCAGCACCGTCCCCTCTCGGCCGCGCACCTCGACGCACGACGTGTTGCCGCCGTAACGGGCTGTCTCCGGGCCGGGTGTGGCCAGCGAGCCGCGCGTGCCCCACAGTGTCACTCGCATCTCAAATCTCCCAAAAGATCATCATCGCGCCCAAGAACTTGCCCGCCTGGCCGATCAGCGGAAACGCCGTGATGCTCACGTGCCGCCCGGTGTCGTCCCCAGTCCGGATCCATACGGTGCGGGAGCTGGGCTGGCGCGTGATGAGCGCCAACAACATGGGTTGCTCGCCCGGCGGGATGACGTTGCGCTCCTCGTCGGCGACGGCGAAAAGCTTGACCCATTCGGTGGCGGGCATCTCGCCCGTTTCTTCAAAGCGCTGATTCAGAATTGCCTCGGCCGGC
>Ga0209109_10000856_pt1 | contig 16752 bp, 16 predicted proteins | sample Rifsed10ft2_FD_184004 | JGI IMG/M metagenome (GOLD analysis project Ga0209109, IMG submission 184004) | Soil microbial communities from Rifle, Colorado, USA - sediment 10ft 2 (version 2) | ecosystem: Environmental > Terrestrial > Deep subsurface > Rock core/Sediment | place: Rifle, Colorado... | reverse complement strand
CGAGGCGGCCGAGCGTCTCGTCGACGCGCTCGACCCACACCTCGACCTCCTGCCCGACCTGGACGACCTCGTCCACCCGGTTGACACGACCTTGCTTCAATCGCGAGATATGCACCAGCCCGTCGGTGCCGACGCCGACGTCGACCACGGCGCCCGAGAGCTCCAGGCGAGTGACCCGGCCGGTGAGCGGCATGCCGGGCTTGAGGTCTTTCAAGGAAGTCGGGGTCGGAGGCGGGGTCTCCACGAGGCTAGCGAGCTCCTTGGGGCTGGGAATAGGGTCGGGATTCTATCACGCTGACCGATGGTCAGTTGGCGGCGGCGCGGCGGGCGACCAGGTACCAGGTGCCGATGCCCGCCAGGCGGTCGCTGGGATCCAGCAGCGGGCCGATGCTGACCCCCTGGACTCCGCTGTCGATGGCGTAGTTGTAGACCGGGTGATAGAGGAAGAGCGCCGGCACCTGGTCGCGAAAGCGGTGCTCGAAACTGCGATAGTAGTCGGCGCGCTTGGCGATATCGGGCGTGGTGCGCGCCCGCTCCAACCAGATGCTCGAGTTGCGATCGTCGAAGCCGGCGTAGTTCTGGCCGCCTTCGATCTGTGTGTCATGCCAGAAGGGATAGGGATCCGGATCGGGGTAGGGGGCGAGGTCGATCTCGGTCAGCAGGGCCTCGTACGCGCCGGCCTGCAGGTGGTCGGGGATCAGGCCGTCCGGATCGACGGCTTGCAGCTCGGTCCGAACTCCGACGGCCGCCCAACCCGAGGCGATCATCTCCGCCAGGCGGGAGGCCAGCGGTTCGTCGGGGAAGGTCAGCGTCAGGTTGAGCGGCGCGCCGTCCTTGGCGCGCACGTACTCGGCGCTGTCCGGCGTGGCGCCGGTCGGCAGGGTCCATCCGGCGGCGTCGAGCTGCGCCGCGGCCAGACCGGGGTCGAAGGGGAGCGGTTCGAGCCCTTCCGGCGACGCCCACGACCCCGGCAGAATCGGGCCGACGGCGACAATCCCCTGACCGTCGAGGGCTTCATCGATGAGCCACTGCCGATTGATCGCCCGCAGCAGCGCCTGACGGACTTCCTTCTCGGCCAGGAACGTCTTCTCGGGGTGCTTCAGATTGAGGAAGACGACGCCGGATTGGGCCAGCCGCGCCGAATACTGGCTGAGGGCGGGATCCGGCAGGACATCGGCGAACTGGTCCGGCTCGAGCCTCGACAACCCTTCGATGAGGCCTTCGTTGTGGGCCTGCCAGGCTTGCTCGGCCGTGGCGTAGGTATGGAATTCGACCCGATCGAGAAACGGCCGCCCGCCGTAAAAGTCGTCGAAGGCGGCCAGGACGGCGCCTGTGATCCGGCCGTCTTCCAGCAGGAAGCGCTCGAAACGGAACGGCCCTGCACCCACCGGTTCGAGGTGGAAGGGGTGATCGATCAGGTCTTCGATCTGCGCGCCTCGCAGCAGGTGGTCCGGCAGCAGCCCTTCGGCCAGGTAATCGAGGAAGGGGGCGAAGGGCTCGGGAAGTTGAAACTGAACGGTGAGATCGTCCAGGCGAATGATGTTGATCGACTGCCACATCTCGACCAGATCGGCGGCTCCGGGGAAGTCCGGGTCCTGGAACTGCGAAAAGGTGTAGATGACGTCGTCGGAGCTGACCGGCTCGCCGTCGTGCCACAGGGCGTCGTCGCGCAGCGTGACGGTGTACAGCGTCCCGTCGGCCGAGACCGACCAGCCTTCCGCCAGATCGGGCTGGGGCAGACCGCGCCCGTCGAACGAAACCAGGCCGCGGTAGAGCAGGCGATCGATGTCGCGGTCCACCTGGTTGGAGTCGTCCAGCAGCGGGTTGAGTCGGGAGATTTCCCCGACCAGGGCTTCGCTGTAGGCGCCGCCTTCGACCGGGACCGCTTCCCCGATCGTCCCGGGCGGCCCCTGGGTGACCAGTAGCGCTACGAGCAGGACGAACCCGCCCAGGGCGATCAGGATCTGCCAGCGGTAGGCACGCACCGGGGGCGTCGGCGGTGAAACGGGTTCAGCCAACGACGATGGCGGAGGCGAGGGCGAGTCCAAAGAAGACAACGCTGAGGGCGATGGTGAGATTGAAGAGCAGGCGTTCGAGGCCGCGGCGGACGTGATAGCCGCCGGCGCCCCCGAGCTCGGCGCCGGTCAGTCCTCCCAGGCCGGCCTCGCGGCTCTGGACGACGATAACGATGATCAAGACCACGGAGACCAAGAGCATGGCGATGCTGAAGTAGAGAGCCAAACCGATCCCTCCTGGAACAAGCGCCGCATTATACCAGGGGGCAAGGAGGTGAGCGAACGAATGCGCAGCGGGAGCATGGAACGGCACCGGAGGCACGGGAGATTCCTCGCCCTGCTGCGCAGGGCTCGGAATGACACGGTCGAGGGCATCTCTTCTCACTTGTCATTCCGAGCGAGGCAGCCAGCCGAGCGAGGAATCCCCTAGAGGACTCGCCGGAGACTAGGCTTCGGGAGGGCGAGGGCGACGCCGGTCGCAGGGGACAGCTACGCCTGGATCGTCTCCCGCAAGAAACTCTCCATCAACCCGTCGAGGTCGCCATCGAGCACCGCCGCCGTGTTGGTCTCCTCGTAACCGGTGCGGTGATCCTTGACCATCTGGTACGGGTGGAGAACGTACGAACGAATCTGGCTTCCCCATTCGGCCTTGACGTGGGCGCCCTTCAGGCGGGCAAGCTCTTCCTCCTGCTGCTGACGTTGCAGGTCGAGCAGGCGCGCCTTGAGGACCCGCATGGCGTTCTCACGGTTCTGCGTCTGCGAGCGCTCGTTCTGGCAGGAGACGACGATTCCGGTGGGGACGTGGGTGATGCGGATGGCGGTCTCATTCTTCTGGACGTTCTGGCCCCCGGCGCCGGCCGAACGGAAGGTGTCGACGCGCAGGTCGGTCGGGTTGATGATGAGATCGGCGTCGCGTTCGACTTGCGGATAGACTTCGACCAGGGCAAAGGAGGTGTGGCGTCGATGGGCCGAATCGAAGGCGGAGAGGCGAACCAGCCGGTGGACGCCTCGTTCCGCCCGCAGGTAGCCGTAGGCGAACTCGCCGTCGACGGCGATCGTGACGCTCTTGACCCCGGCTTCTTCGCCTTCGCTCAGGTCGAGGACCTCGGTCTTGTGACCGCGCCGGTCGGCCCAGCGCAGGTACATCCGCTGCAGCATCTGGGCCCAATCCTGTGAGTCGGTTCCGCCGGCGCCGGCGTGGATGTTGAGGATGGCGTCGTCGCGATCGTAGGGGCCGGATAGGAGCGCCGTCAGCTCACGGCGCGCTACTTCGGCCTCGATCGCCTCCGCCTCCGATTGCAGGCCGGCGAGCAGGCCGGCGTCTTCGAGGCCGGCCAGCTCTATGGCGTCGGCGGCGCGCTGCCGGAGCTGGCGCCAGCCGTCGACGCCCTGCCGCAGCCGGGAGAGCTGCTGCATCGTGCGTTGGGCCTGGTCCGGGTTGGACCACAGGCCGGGATCCTCGGCGGCCTGCTCGAGGCTGGCCAATTGCACTTCTCGGCCGGCAAAGTCAAAGGCGCACCAGTAGATCTTGGATTCGCTGTTGCAGGCCGTGCAGGCGTTCGATAACCTCATCCATGGCGATGCCTCGGGCGGAGTTCCTGTGGTTTCCTTATCGACCTTTCGGGACGGATATTATACCTTTGGCCTTCGGAGGTGTGGCGCCGTCCCCATCGTCGCTGCTGAACCGCACGAGTGACAGCCTACCTGCGGTTTCCTGCAAAACCGCAGGCGCGGTTGAGAGCGATTCCCTCATACAATCGGAACGGGCGCAGGCGGGCCTGGATCCTTTCGCCCCGATCCTATCGCATTCCATGGAGGACTCATGGACAGACACACGCGCAGCGCCGCCGTCGGCGGCGTGCTATTGATCCTGCTGGGCGCTTTGCTGCTTCTGGTCCAGATCAACCCGGCGTGGAGAGGCTGGCTCGGCCTCGAATGGTCCTGGCCGCTCATCGTCGTCGCCGTTGGCCTGGGCCTCTTCATCATGGGACTGATAACCGGTGCTCCGGGTATGGCCGTCCCAGCCTGCATCGTCGCCGGCATCGGCGGCATCCTGTACTTTCAGAATCTCACCGGCAGCTGGCTGAGTTGGAGCTTCGCCTGGGCCCTGATCCCCGGATTCGTCGGCGTCGGGATGATCCTGGCGGCGCTGCTAGGCGAGGGCGGTTGGTCCCAGGCCGGCAAAGGCGCCGAGTCGATCCTGGTCAGCCTGGTATTGTTCCTGATCTTCGGTTCGTTGTTCGGCGGCATGACCGGGCTTGGCCCCTACTGGCCGGCGCTCCTGGTCCTGGTCGGCGCCGTCCAATTGGTGCGCCGCGTGCTGCGGCCGTATCCGTTGGCCGCCAGGGAAGCCAGCCTACCCCCGATGCCGCCCCCGCCCCCGGCACGCTGAGGCAGGACGATGATGCAACGATCCTCGGCAACCTGCGGGCTCTTCCTGCTCCTGTTCGGTATGCTTTTGCTCCTGGCTACCACTGGCCTGATCCAGGTCGACTTCTGGGGGGTCTTCATCCCGCTTCTCATGATCGCGTTCGGCGGGTTGACGCTGTGGACGGTCATTACCCGCCGCGGCGGACCGCGGCAGGTCAAAGTGCACGTGCCCCTCGAGCGTGCGAAGTCCGCCAGCGTTCGGGTTCGATTTGGCGCCGGCAAGTTGACCCTGACTTCCGGGGTGCAGGGCGAAGACCTGGCTTCGGTCCAGGCCCTCGGCGAAGTGCGCCTGCGCGCCACGACCACCAGCGACGAGCGATCCGTCGAATTCTGGGTTCCGGTCGAGTTCCTCGGGGACGTGTTGGCCCCGTGGAAGTGGTCGGGGAGTCAACCGCCGTCGTGGGATGTCAGGTTGCGCCAGGCGATCCCGCTGTCGCTCATCGTTGAGGCCGGCGCCTGCCAGATGGACCTCGACCTGACCTCGCTGCAGGTGCGCGACCTGCGCCTCGTCACCGGGGCGAGCTCGGTGATGGTGCGGATGCCGGGCGCCGCCGGCGAAACGCGCGCTCGAATCACGGCCGGAGCGGCGGGAGTGAAGGTTCGCGTCCCTCCAGGAGTCGCCGCGCGTGTGCGCGTTCCGACGGGGCTGGGGGAGGTTCAGGTCGACCGCGGACGCTTCCCCGGAGGGGACGGCCTGTTCGAGTCGAAGGACTTTGCCACGGCCGCCAACAAGCTAGACCTGTCGGTCGAGGTCGGGGCGGCCTCGGTCGAAATCTCGTAAGTCGACCGCCGGGAGGGACGTCCGCGTTCGGCCGATGAGGCCAGGGGCGGCATTTCGCCCCGGCACGCTGGAAGGAGAGACACCATGCGAACGATCGACGCCAGGGTGCTTGGCGGAGCCCTGCTGGTCGGGTTCGGAGTCCTGTTCTTCCTGCAGAGCCTGGGCTGGCTGCAGGGGCTCGGTTCCGGATTCATGTGGGGCATTCTCTTTGCCGCCGCTGGATTTCTGTTTCTGTACGTGTTCCTGCGGGATCGTCAGCAGTGGTGGGCGATCTTCCCGGCGATGCCGATGCTGGGGATCGCCGCGCTGATGCTTCTCGACGCCATCGCGCCGGCCGTCTCGGCCGTCGTCGGCGGGGCGCTCTTCCTCGGCCTGGTCAGCCTGGGATTCTGGATGGTCTACTACGTTCGGCGGGACTTTTGGTGGGCGATCATCCCCGGTGGCGTCGTAGCCGCGACGGCAGTCATCGCCCTGCTGGCCAACATCGTGCCGGCGGTGGAGACCACGGCGCTGCTCCTATTGGGCGTCGGGCTGACTTTTCTCGTGCTGTATTTCCTGCCGGAGGGCCGCGGCCGCCAGCCTTGGGCGATTATCCCGGGCGGCATTCTGATCATCATCGGCGCTCTGACCGGGATCGCCTTCGGCACGATGGCCCGCTTCTTCTGGCCGCTGGTGTTCATCCTCGGAGGACTGGTCCTCGTCCTCCGTTCCCGCAAGTCGACGCCGTCGGCCTGACGGACGGCCGGGTCGACCTTCCGATCCTGGAGCAGCCGCGCAGGGGGCGCGGGAGGAGATTCGAATGAGAACGTATTCCCGTCGAGGTGACCTGGCCGGGCCGGTGCTGCTGATCGGCTTCGGGACGCTGGTCCTGTTGATCAATCTTGGGCGCCTCCCGGTCTCTCTGTGGGAGGCCGTCAGCCAGTTGTGGCCATTGGCGCTGATCTTGATTGGCCTGGATCTCTTGATCCCGCGTCGATCCGTGCTGGCTTCGATCCTCGTGGCGGCGCTGATGCTGGGGGTCGTGTTCGTCGGCGCCGGGCTGGCCTTCCCGGCGCTCTCCAACCCGCCCAGGGCCGTCGACGGCGAGGCCGTGGAGGTGTCCGCCACCGGCGCCGACGCGGCCGACATCACGCTGGCCGCGGGCGCAGGGTCGATGTGGGTGGAAGCCCTGAGCGGCGGCGACGCCCTCCTGTCCGGGACGGTCAGCGTCCCGGGCGGCGGTCAGGTTGAGCGGAACGTCGATACCGAAGGCGATACGACGACCGTCCTGCTGAAGACGACCGGCGTCGTCATCATCCCGATCCAATTCGGCAACGGCGAAGTGTGGGAGATCGGCATCGCATCAGAACCGGAGGTCCTGCTTTCGACGAATATGGGCGCCGGCGAGATGCACATCGACGCCCGAGGGCTCAACCTCGAAAGGCTCGACGCCAGCACGGGGGCCGGCGATGTGGAAGTTATGCTGCCGGAAGGCCGCTCATCGGTCACCCTGTCGGCGGCCGTCGGCGAACTGACGATCCGCGTGCCGGAAGGGGCGTCTGTTCGGCTGGAGGCTTCGTCGCTGGCCGGCGACGTCCACCTCCCGACGGGTTATGAGAAGGTCGGCGGCGCCTACCTGTCACCGGGTTTCGTCTCAGGCGATCACATCGAGATCGACGCCAGCCTGGTCTTCGGGACGATCTCGCTCTTGGAGCAGTAGACGAGAAGCGGCCCGTGTCCTCCAATAGGAAATCGCCCGGAGACGGCTCCGGGCGATCTTCATTCTGGGGGGACGAGCTTCGCGGACGCCACGCCCCGCGGCCTTCCACGGAAGGTCCAATACGAGGCCGCGGGGTGAGAGCTTCCGGGAAGCTTCACAGGCTGGGGGTCGAGGATTCGAACCTCGGCATACGGATCCAGAGTCCGCTGTCCTACCACTAGACGAACCCCCAATGCGCCGGCATTCTACCACGCCGCTCCGAGCCGGCGAGGTCAGCTTGACGTCGTTCGGCGCAGGGCGGCGGCGGCGGCCTGCAGCCGCTCCAGGCAGCGCTCGCGGCCGACGATTTCCATCGTCTCGAACAATGGCGGGCTGACCGCCTGCCCTGTGATCGCCAGGCGGATCGGCCCGAAGAGTTGGCCGGCCGAGAGCCCCGCCTGCTCGGCCAGAGCCCGCAGCGGCTTCTCGATATCTTCGGCGCGCCAGTTCGATACGGAACCCGCCGCGGCGCGGGCGCGCTCCAGCAGGTCGGCCGACTCGTCGGCCGTGCGGCCGTCGATGCCGAGCGCCGCCGGGTCGAGGTCGAACCCCTCCCGAAAGAGGAAGCCGGCCATTTCGACGGCCTCTTCCAGCGTGCGAATGCGTTCCTGCAGGAGCGGCGCCACGCGGTCCAGGCTGGGCCCATCGACGGCCAGGCCCGCCTGCCGGAAGAACGGCATCAGCCGCCGGCTCAGTTCCTCCACCGGGAGAGCTCGCAGGTGGATGCCGTTGAAATGATCGAGCTTGGTGAAGTTGACCGCCGCCGGGCTCGGATGCAGCCGCTCGAGGGAGAAGCGTTCGACGAGCTCCGCCAGGCTGAAGATCTCGGTGTGGTCGTCGTAGGACCAGCCCATCAGCGCCAGCCAGTTGAGGACGCCTTCCGGGAGGTAGCCCAGGTCGCGCAAATCGAGCGGGAAGATCGACAGGGCGCCGCCTTTGGCATCGACCGCATGACGCTTGCTCATCTTGCCCTTCCCGGAGGGGCTCAGGAAGACGGACAGATGGACCCACACCGGTTCGTCCCAGCCAAAGGCGCGCACGACCAGGGCGTGCAGCGGAAACGTCGGAAGCCACTCTGAGCTGCGCAGCACGTGCGTGATCTGCATCATGTGGTCGTCGACCATCGCTGCCAGGTGGTAGACCGGCAGCCCGTCGGAGCGGACCAACACGTAGTCGTCGATGGTGGCGTTCTCGACGGTGATCGTGCCGCGCAACAAGTCGACGGCGGAGGTCGAACCTTGACGCGGCGTGCGGAAACGTACGACGTGGCGTTCGCCCTGGTCCAGACGGGCCTGGACTTCGGCATGCGCCAGGTCCCGGCAGCGTCCGTCATATCGTGGCGGTTCCTTGCGTTTCTGCTGGTCCTGCCGCATCTGGGCCAGGCGTTCGGGAGAGCAGAAGCAAGCGTAGGCGTGCCCTTCCGCCAGGAGGCGCTGGGTGTGCTCTCGGTAAATGGCGACGCGCTCCGACTGCCGGTAGGGCCCGAACGGGCCGCCGACGTCCGGCCCTTCGTCCCAATCCAACCCGAGCCAGCGCAGGCTCTCCATCAGCTCGGCTTCGGCGCCGGGCACGGTGCGCTTGACGTCGGTGTCTTCGATGCGCAGGATGAACTGCCCTCCGGTCTGCCGCGCCAGCAGCACGTCGTAGAGCGCCGTGCGGGCGCTCCCGATGTGGGTGCGGCCGGTGGGGGAGGGGGCGAAGCGAGTGCGCGCCGGTGAGCTCATGCCATCGTCAGAGGTCGATGACTTTGTGGCGGAGCGTGACGCTTTGGACCAATCCGATGGCAAACAGATTGGCAGCCAGGGCCGACCCACCATAGCTGAAGAAGGGCAGAGGGACGCCGGAGACCGGGATCAGATTGAGATTCATGCCGATGTTGAAGGCGGCGGTGAACAGGACGATCGAGGTGATGCCGTACGCGATCAAGGCGCCGAACGGGTCGCGAGCGTTGCGCGCCGCCCGCAGACAGCGGATCAGCACGAAACCGAGCAGCAAGAGAAACGCCAACGTACCGACGAACCCGAATTCTTGGGCCATGGCCGAGAAGATGAAGTCCGTGTGACGCGCCTTCAGGAACCGCAGCTGAACCTGCGTGCCGTGACCGTAGCCCTGGCCCAACAGGCCCCCCGAACCGATGGCAATGCGCGCCTGGAGCACGTTGTAGGTTTCGCCGAACTGGGCGTCCGGGTCGGGGAAGAGAAACGACGCCACGCGAGCCTGCTGGTATCCGGCCAGGAGCGGCCACAGGATCACGATCATCACCAATGCCACACCCGCCATCGCCGCCAGCCGGCGCAGCGGAACCCCGGCTGCCCAAATGAGCGTGATCCAGATGATCACCAGGTCGATGACGGCGCTCAAGTCCGGCTGGAGGAAGAGCAGCACGGCCGGCAGCGCCACCAGCGCCAGGCTGCGTAAGATCACGCTCCAGCGGCTGAGCTCGAACTGGTGCCGCGAGAAGTAGTCGGCCAGCACCAGGATCATGATGACCTTGGCGACTTCCGACGGTTGGATGGTGGCGATGCCGATGTTGAACCAGCGAGCGGCGCCGAAGCCGACGAAGCCGGCCAGCAGCACCATCCCCAACAGGCCGATGACGACGGCGTAGAGCGGGCGGGCGATGGCCGACCAGATGCGATAGTCGACGGCGGCGGTGATCAGGACGACGGCCAGCCCGATGACGGCGTAAATCGACTGCCGCGGCACGGTCTCGGCCAGGTTCTCGTTGCCGGCGATCGCCGAACGGATCATGGCGATGCCGGAGATGGTCAGCACCACGACCGCCGCCAGCAACCAGACGTCGAAGTGCCGCCACAGGCGGGCCGAAGCCTGCATTGGTCTAGCGTCCCGTTCCGAAAGTCCGCGTGGAAGTCACAGCGGACAGACGGCGCGATTCGGGTTTGTGGAATAGTCCGCCGGCCTCACCCCCGACTCCCTCTGCGCGGAGTGTGAGGCCAAGATCCGCAGGTCCATGGGGGAGAGGCGGCAGGAGGACTGGGGGGTGGGGGAGCAGCGCTTCCCTTCCCCTGCACGAAGGCTTGGGAAGCGCACCGTCCCGGCCTGCTAGGGCTCGCGGCCCGAACGGGGTGTCCTTCCGGGACGACACCGCGGGCGCAGGGGGATGGGTCAGGGGAGGGAGTTGGATAGCCGTCGGCGTTTCTTCGCAACCTGCTAGTTGACCGGGCGTCGTCGGGCGCGCGCCGGGGCCAGCAGGATATCGGCCACCAGGCGCTGCTGGTTCCGCTCGCGGGTCAGCGAGATCTGCACCGTGCGGGGATCGATATCGACGTGCCGGGAGAGGACCTCGATCAGGTCGTCCTTGAGCGCTTCCAGCTTGCCCGGCGGCAGGTCGGCGCGATCGTGCACCAGGACGAACTGCAGGCGGTTCTTGGCCGTCGCCGCGCTGTGGGACTCGCCTCGCAGACGCTGCAGGAAGTTCATGCCTGCCCTCCCGAGCGCACCAGTCGCGCCAGGCGGCCGAACAGGCCGTCGCCGGATTCGCCGTCTTCGAAGGGGACCGTTTCGCCGTTGAGGCGGTGGGCGATGTCGCGGAAGGCGCGGCCGGCGCGGCTCTTGGGGTCCAGCGCCGCCGGAGCGCCGTGGTTGGAGGCCACCAGGATCGAATCGTCCTCCGGCACGACGCCGATCAGTTCGATCGCCAGCACCTCCAGGACGTCGGCGGTGGCCAGCATGTCGCCGCGGCGCACCATTTCGGGCTTGATGCGATTGAGCACCAGCTTGGGCGGGTCCTTCTCTTCGGCCTCCACCAGGCCGATGATGCGGTCGGCGTCGCGGACGGCGGAGACCTCGGGATTGGTGACGATCAGAACGATGTCGGCCGGGGCGACGGCGTTGCGGAAGCCGCGTTCGATGCCGGCCGGCGAGTCGACCAGGATCCAATCGAAATCGGGACGCAGCTCGTCCGCCAGGCGCACCATGTCCTTGGGCGAGACGGCGGTCTTGTCGCGCGTCTGCGCCGCCGGGATCAGGTGCAGTTCCGGGAGCCGCTTGTCCCTGATCATCGCCTGGCGCAGCTTGCAGCGACCTTCGACGACGTCCACCAGGTCGTAGACGATGCGATTCTCGAGGCCCATGACGACGTCGAGATTGCGCAGGCCGATGTCGGCGTCCAGGCAGACCACGCGCGCCCCACCGGCCGCCAGCGCCACGCCGATGTTGGCCGTGGCGGTCGTCTTGCCCACACCGCCTTTGCCCGAAGTGATGGTCACCACCTTCGCCGGCATGGTCTCTCCATCCTTAGCGGCGCCCGTCGCCCTCCCAGGGCTCGGCCACCAGTTGTCCGTCGCGGATCAGGGCCACTTCCGGTCGCACGGCGCCGCGCCGTTGGGGCGAGACGGCGATGTGACCGGCGATGCGCAGCTGGGTCGGCGCCAGGTCGAGGGCCGCCACGGTGGCGCTCGTATCTCCGCCGGCGCCGGCGTGGACCACGCCGCGCACGCGCCCCCACACCAGAACGTGGCCGCCGGCGATGATCTCGGCCCCCGGATTGACGTCCCCCAGGACGACGACGTGCCCCGGATGACGCACGCTCTGCCCGGAGCGCAGCGTCCGCTGCAGGAAGACCGCCTGCGCCCATTCCTCCTCGGCGCTTGCGACCTCGTCTTCTTCCTCCGGGGTGGGGGCCGGCGTCAGCGATGTCTGCAGCCCGAGATCGGCGGCGGCGGCGCGCGTCGAAGGCAAACTCGAAAGGACGCCCCACAGCGCCGCCTCGCGTTCGGCCAGCGAGTCGCGCAGACTTCCGAGCTCGGCCGCGCCCAACGGGCGGTCGTCCACCTGGAGGACCAGGTGTGCGCCGCGGAAGAAGTCGCCGCGCTCGTCGATCGTCGCCAGGAGATCGGCGCGCACGTACTCCCACGCGCCTTCCGGCAGCGTCACGAGCAGCCCGTCACGAACGCCCTTGATCGGCAATCGCCCGGTCATTGGCCCCGAAGTCGCCGGATTATAGCACAGCGGTTCGAAAGCGCTCGTGCCCCTGCATCTGCCGCAAGTGGGAGAGCGGCAGCCAGGGCTGGCGGCGGAAAGGCCCGAATCGGCCTCCCGGAAGGCTCAGGGCTTCCAGGAAGTTCTTTTCCCGCCTGGAGGCCTTCTGGAGCCGCTCACGCGGCTTCCAGAGTGGCTCCAGGGCACTGTCAAGGGGCACAACCGCCCCGGGCGGGGACTTACTGCGGAGCGCGGGCGGCGTCGATCGCTTTGAGCTCGAAGTAAGCCTCGAGTACTTGCTTCACGATCGGACCGGCGGTTACGGCGCCTTCGCCGCCGTTGTAAACGAAGGCGACCACGGCGATCTCCGGATTCTCGAAGGGCGCGTAGGCGGCATACCACGCGTGCGTCGGCCAGGCGCCCGGGATACACAGGTTGCGCTCCAGGGCCTGTCGATCGCAGAATTCCCCCGTACCGGTCTTGCCGGCCGAGGAAATCGTATCCAGATCGGCATACGTGAATGCCGTGCCTTCGGTGGTGACCAGGTGCATGCCTTGCTGCACTAACTCGATGACCCACGGAGCGACGATGGCGTCCGGTGTCCCCGGCGTCAGGATCTCGTCGGAGAGATCCCACAGAATCTCAGGCTGGACGTCGACGAGCACATTGCCCTCCCCGTCGAGGACCTGTTGGACGACGTGCGGTCGCATGACCCTGCCGTCATTGGCCAGGGTGGCCACCGAGGTCAGCACCTGTAGGGGCGTGGCGAGCACGAAGCCCTGACCGGTGACGGCGTTGTAGGTGTCGCCCGTCGACCAACTTTCGCCCAGGTTGATGCGCTTCCAGTCTTCATCCGGGACCAGGCCCGGCGTTTCGCCAGGCAGGTCGATGCCGAGCACGGCGCCGTACCCCAGCGCCGGGGCATAGATGTTCAGGCGTTCGATGCCCAGTCCCTGTTCGACCTCTCCCGGGAAGCCGCCGCCGACCTTGTAGTAGTAGACATTGCAGGACTGCGCCAGGGCGTTCAGGAAGTCGATGCGCCCGTGCCCATCCGGCTTCCAACAGAAGAATTCCCGGGCGCGTCCTGGATCGTTGGGGAAATACTGATTGGAGATCGTGATGATGCCGGGATCGTCAATCCGTTGCGTGGGTGTGACGACGCCCTCTTGGAGGACGCCGACGGAGGTGACCAGCTTGAAGGTCGAACCCGGGGGGAAGGGCGACTGGATGGCATGGTTGATCAGGGGTTTGCCGCGTTCATCGGCGACCAACTGCTGGTAGTAGTCGAGCGGGATAAAGCGCGCCAGGCGATTGTTCTCGTAGCTCGGCAGCGTCGCCATCGCCAGGATCTCGCCGGTCTGCGGGTTGATGGCGATGACCGCTCCGATCGGCGTGCGCACTTCGCCGGCGAATCGGTTGATGAATTCCATCCGCCCGCGCAGCGCCGTTTCGGCGGCCGCCTGCAGCCGGGTATCGATGGTCAGCCGCAGGTTGTTGCCCGGCACCGGCTGAGTGACCTCGCCCACTTCCCGCAGCGCCTGGCCGCCGACGTCACGTTCGACCAGCTTGCGACCGTTGGTTCCCGCCAGGACATCCTGGTACTGGGCCTCGATTCCCGAATAACCGATCTTGTCGCGGCCGACGACGAAGCCGGCCTCGGCGTAGGCATCGGCCTGGCCTTCCGGGATCGGCCCCAGATAACCGATGACGGCCGAGGTCAACTCGCCGGTCGTATAGTCGCGCACCGGATTGGCCGCCACCGACACGCCGGGCATATCGACGGCCTGCTGCATGATGATGCGGGCGGTCTCGGTGTCGACGTCGCAGGCGATCGGCCAGGCGTCGTACGGGCTGTTGGTGCCGCCTTCCTCGACCAGCTGCCGGATGCCGCGACCGGCGACGCACTGGGTTGCCGGCGGCCCGATCTGATCGACGGGTACACCGGTCAGCCCCGACAGGCGCTGGAAGATGGCCTCCACTTCGGCGGCCGAGTCCGGCAGCAGGGCCGGGGTGACGACGATGTTGAACACCGGGATGTTGCGCACCAGTTGGAAGCCGTTGCGGTCGTAGATCACGCCGCGCGGCGCCGGCAGGCTGACGGTATCGAAGCGGTTCTCGTCGGCCACTTGCAGGTACGAGGGGCCTTCGAGCACCTGGAGTTGATACAGGCGGCCGACGAATACGACCAGCAATCCGGCGAGCAACGCGTACGTCGCCATCAGACGGGCGGACGGCAGGTGGGCCAGGCGGCGGCGCTCGGTGGTCATCCCATCGTCACCGGAGGGGGGAAGGCCGACTCGCGCAAACGGGTGGCCAGTTGAGCCGTCGGCAAGGCCAACAGCAGGTTGAGGAAGGTGCTAGGCAGCACGACCTGCGTCAGGGCCAAACCGGGGTCGATCGGGTGTCCGCTGATCCAGACGGCGGTCATCGTCACCGCGAAATAAACCAGCGAGGCGACGGCCATGATGCCCAGCGGCGCCATCGGGTGGGCTTCCCAGAAGCGGCCTTCCGTCAGCGAGGCCAGATAGACGGCGGCCACCAGGGCCATCGACGAAACGGCGAAGGGCGCACCCGACAGCAGGTCGAGGAAGATACCGCCGACGAAGGCCCACAGCATGGCCTCGGTCACGCGGCCGGTCAATGCCCAGCTGACCGTGGCCAGCAGGATTAGGGTGACCGTCCCGTCGAGGAAGGGAAAACGGTTTAAGAGACTCGACTGGACCACCGCCAGCAGGGCCATCAGCCCCGTTCCGAGGAGGTACGCCATTGGCGCCGGCTCCTCAGGGCGCGCCCGGCGGGGCGAGCGGCTGGAAGTTGGTGATGACCAGGACCACAAGTAGACCCTCGAGGTCGGCGCTGGGCTGGAGCACCGCCTGCTGGAACAACTCGTAATCCCGCTTGCGAACGGTCAGGATCTGGCCCACGGGAATGTCGGAGGGAAAGGCGCCCCCCAGGCCCGACGTCAGCACCAGCTCGCCGGCCGTGACCGACGCCGATTGGTCGATGGCATCGACCCACAGCTCGCCATTCAGTTGGGCTTGAAGCGCGCCGTCGGCGCGCGACGTCTGGAGCCGGACGTTGACCGTGCTTTGCGGGTCGGTGATCAACTGGATGCGGGCGATGGTGGCGTAGACCTCGGCCACACGGCCCACCAGTCCGCGTTCGGTGACGACCGGCATCCCCTGCTGCAGGCCGCCGTCCGATCCGCGGTCGATCCACACCGAGCGGATGAAGGGGCTGATGTCTTGCCCGATGACCCGCGCCGCGACGTAGCGGCTCTCCGGGCGAGTACGGGCGTAGCCCAGCAGACCGGCCAGGACTTCGGCCTCCGCCGCCTGCTCGCGCACGCCGATCAACTCGCGCTCCAGCCGGGCGACTTCGGCTTCCAGGCGCAGATTGTCCGCCCGCAGTGTCGCCAGATCGGCCGGCGAAGTCAGCAGAGTCTGGACGGCGGAGACGCGCTGCGACAGCCAGCCCTGCAGCGCTCCCAGGGGTCGCAGCGCCATTCCCTCGACCGCTTGCAGGTAGCCGCCCAGGTTGAGGACCAGCAGTCCGCCGGCGATCAGGATGAAGGTCAGGGCGAGCAGCGCCCGCGACGAGGAGCGGCTCACGCCGGGCTCCCGCCGGACGCCTCAGGGGCGTGATTCGAAAGGAAGGCGTGCGGGGACGGCCGGGCGGGGCGAGGCGCAAGACACGGCGACATGTCTCACCCGGCGCTCCGGCTCAGCCCCACCAGGAAGCGAGCGTTGTTGTCGATGTCTTCCAGGACGAGGCCGGTGCCGCGCACGACGCACGTCATCGGGTCCTCGGCGATCCACACCCGCATCTTCAGGTCGTTGGAGAGACGATCGGCCAGGTTCTGGACCTGGGAACCGCCGCCGCACAGGCAGATGCCCATCTCCATCAGGTCGGCGACAAGTTCCGGCGGCACTTCGTCCAGGGCGTCCTTGATCGTATCGACGATCACCCGCACCGAGGCGGCCAGTCCCTCGCGGATCTCGACCGACGAAATCTCGACCGCCTCCGGCAGGCCGGAGACCAGGTTGCGGCCGCGCACGATCGTGGTCTTCTCTTCCTTGAGCGGAAAGGCCGATCCGATGGCGATCTTGACGCGCTCCGCCATCCGCTCGCCGATGAGCAGGTTGTACTTGTTCCGAATGTAGTTGATGATGTCCTGGTCCATCTCGTCGCCGGCGACGCGCAGGGATCGCGAGACGACGATCCCGCCCATCGAGTACACGGCCATTTCGGTCGTACCGCCGCCGATGTCGACGATCATGGAACCGCGCACTTCGCCGATCGGCAGCAGCGCGCCCAGCGCCGCCGCCGTCGGTTCCTCGATCAGGTACGCCTGGCGCGCCCCGGCGGCCATCGTGGCGTCATACACGGCCCGCTTCTCCACCTCGGTGGCGCCGCTGGGAATCCCCACCACGACCCGCGGGCGCGGCACCGGCACGACGCTCTGCTCGTGAGCCTTGCCGATGAAGTACTCCAGCATCGCCTCGGTGATCTCGAATTCGGAGATGACGCCGTCGCGCAGGGGACGGATGGCGGCGACATTGGCCGGCGTGCGGCCGACCATTTCCTTGGCCTCGCCCCCGATGGCCAGCACGCGCTTGCTTTTCTTTTCGATTGCCACCCACGAGGGCTCGTTGAGGACGATCCCCTTGCCCTTGACATGCACCAGCGTATTGGCCGTCCCCAAGTCGATGCCGATATCCAGGGAAAACAGGCCCAGCAGCCAGTGCAGCGGATTGATCGCCAAGGAATCTCCCTCCTGAGGGAGCGGGCCAACCGGAAATTATAGCATCCGAGGCGGGAGGGGTCCTGGCTGCCGTTCGCATTCC
>Ga0209109_10000855_pt1 | contig 16765 bp, 16 predicted proteins | sample Rifsed10ft2_FD_184004 | JGI IMG/M metagenome (GOLD analysis project Ga0209109, IMG submission 184004) | Soil microbial communities from Rifle, Colorado, USA - sediment 10ft 2 (version 2) | ecosystem: Environmental > Terrestrial > Deep subsurface > Rock core/Sediment | place: Rifle, Colorado... | reverse complement strand
GCCTACTTCAAGGCCAGCCCGGACGTCCTGCCCGCGCTGGCAGGCGCCCAAATGGGCGAGTGGGCCCACCTCGGCGAGCGCCTCTACAAGGCCACCTGGAAGTCGATATCCCTCGCCTCCACTTTCTTCGCCCTCAGCCCCGTCCTCCTGCGCCGCCTCACCCTCAGCGAGCTCGGCCGCCTCGCCCGCGTCCTGGAGGGCATCTCCGACCGCTCCGCCGACCTCGCCGCCGCCTGCCTCGACGCGGCGCCGGGCGCCGTTCACAACCTCACGCGGGCGGAGGTCGCCGCCTTCCTCGACTTCGCCGCCGCCATCTCCGAGGGCGCCTGGCCGGAGGCCAGCCTCTACTTCCAGCGCGGCCCAGACCTCCTGCGCGGCGTCGAGGCAGGCCAGCGCGGCCGCTACCTCCAGCTCGCCACGCGCGTCGCCCGCCGCCTCGGCCGCCAGGCCTACGTCCTATTCGCCGAAGGCGGCCTCGCCCTGCGCGAGGTCGCCGAGGAGCGTCACGGCCGCCTCATCGACCTCGCCGAGGGCCTCGTCGGCCTCTCTCCCCAGGCAGCGATGGCCTTCCTCAAGTCAGCGCCCGTCCTCGCCGAGCGCCTGCGCCCGGACGAGCTGGAGGCCTGGTACGAGGCCGGCCTCGACATCCTCGGCGGCAGTGTCGAGGGCGGCGAGGCCTTCTTCCGCCTCGAGTCCGGCAAGGCGGAGGAGACGATCCAGGCCCTCTCCGCCCGCGTCGAGCTGAGCCGGGTCGGCGAGCTGCTGCGCCTCTACGGCAAGGCTCTCACCGGCGCCAACATCTCCGTCCAGCCCGTCAGCGCCCTGGCGGAGAAGGGCATCGGCTGGGTGAGCGAGCGCGGCCCCTCCACGGAGGGCTCCGCCGTCTACCTGCCGGAGCACATCGAGCAGTACGAGACCAAGGCGGACAACTTCGCCGTCTTCAAGGTCTACGCCACCCATCAGACCGGCCACATCGAGTTCGGCAGCTTCGGCTTCAGCTTCCGCCGCGCCGGCAAGGTCCTGCCGCGCCGCCGTCACAAGGTCGAGCGCGAGCGGCGCGCTGCCCTGAGCTCGTCGAAGGGCGCCCAGAGCCTGACCAAGAAGCGCCGCTGGCTCACCGACATGGAGCGCTTCTTCGACCTCTTCGCCGACCGCCAGCTCGCCGCCGACCTCTTCACCATCGCCGAGGACCTGCGCACCGACAGCTACATCAAGGCCGAGTACGGCGGCATCCGCCGCGCCGGCCGGCGCGTCCAGGAGGAGGAGCTCGACCGCCGCCCCTCCGTCCGCGGCCTCCCCCTGCGTCAGGCCTTCGTCGAGAACCTGCTGCGCGCCAGCCTGGACGGCGAGACCACCATCGAGTGGCTCAAGGCGCTGGCGGCGCTCCTCGCCCAGGCGCTGCAGACCCTCGCCCGCCTGCGCCGGCCGCGGGCCAGCGTCGAGGACGCCGCCGAGGCCGCCCTCATCCTCTACGAGCTCGCAGAACGCGTCCCCAACCTGCCGCCCGAGGCCCTGCAAGACCTCGACTGGGAGGAAGTCACCGAGGAGCAGCTGCAGCAGCTCCTCCAGATGGCCGGCGACCAGAACGAAGGCCTCGACGAGCTCCCCGAAGGCACCGAAATGCCCTACGAGAGCCCCGACCAGGTCGAGTTCCGCGGCGACTTCAAGCCCGAGCTCGTCCAGCTCCTCATGCGCATGCGCCTCCAGCAGCAGGAGGGCGAGGACAAAGACCAGCTCGCCGACCTCACGGCGGAGCAGATCAAAGAGCTGCTCGAGAAGAGCGTCGAGCTCGAATTCGACCCGGACGAGATGGACATGTCCGCCTTCACCGCCTTCATCGAGAACCTGGAGCGGGAGGCCGGCAGCCTCCCCGACCAGGACCTGCCCGACGACGCCGAGGTCATCGAGCAGCCGGGCCCCCAGGCCGGACTGCCCGTCGAGGTCAAGACCTACTACTACGACGAGTGGGACTTCCGCGCCGCCGACTACAAGCCGCGCTGGTGCGCCGTCCGCGAACGCCCCCTGGACGAGGGCGCGGAGGAGTACTACGACCGCGTCCTGCGCGAGCACGCCGGCCTCGTCAACGAGACGCAGCGCCAGTTCGAGCTGCTGAAGCCGGAGACCTTCCGCAAGATCAAGCGCCTGGAGGACGGCGAGGACGTGGACGTCGACGCCGCCCTCGACTTTCTCATCCAGAAGCGCGCCGGCCACGGCGACGTGCCCAAGATCTACTGGCGCCGCAACAAGATCGAGCGCGACGTCGCCGTCGCCTTCCTCCTCGACATGTCCGCCTCCACGGACGAGGAGGTCGAGAAGCGCCGCCCCCGCTACGACTTCAACTACGACGCCTCAGACCCGCGTCGCTACCAGCAGTTCATCGCCCAGATGCGGCCCCAGCCCGGCAGCCTCGCCGAGCCGCCCAAGCGCATCATCGACCTGGAGAAGGAGAGCCTCGTCCTCCTCACGCACGCCCTGGAGGTCATCCACGACCGCTACGGCATCTTCGGCTTCTCCGGCTACGGCCGCGAGAACGTCGAGTACTTCGTCATCAAGGACATGGACGAGCCCTTCAGCGAGACCGTGCGCCGCCGCATCGACCGCGTCACGCCCATCCGCTCCACGCGCATGGGCCCCGCCATCCGCCACACCACCTGGAAGCTGGAGGAGTGCGACGCCAAGGCCAAGATCCTCTTCCTCGTCTCGGACGGGCGGCCGCAGGACCACGGCTACGGCCGCGACCGCACCGAGAAGGAGTACGCCATCCACGACACCCATAAGGCCCTCGTCGAGGCCAAGCACAAAGGCATCGTCCCCTTCGCCCTCACCGTCGACAAGGAGGGGCACGACTACCTCGGCGAGATGTGCGGCGACATCGCCTACGAGGTCCTCGGCGACATCGCCCTCCTGCCGAGCCGCCTGCCGACGCTGTACCGCCGGCTTACGGAATAGGGAGCCGCCCCGGCCTCACTCAGCGCGCCCCCGGCGCTGCGCCGGCAGCAAGGGGTAGCCAAACTTCAGGAGCAGGGGCCAGGTGAGAAGCGTCAGCGCCAGGACATCGCGCCTGCTCATCTTTTCCTTCCACTCGTCGTCCTCCGCGATGCGGGTAGCGCCGCTATGGAATCGCATCGGGTTCCCGCCCAGGAGGTGGTCGTCCACGAGCTCGGCGGTGTCCTCGCTGACGAGCTCAGCGGGCGCAAGGGAGAGACGATCCGTGATCGACCGCAGGGTCTCTCGCGGCCTGGCGGCGAGGTCTTCGTACCGGACGGAGACGTAGTCGGCGGCGAAGGGGCGCATGAACGCCGCGCCCAGGTTCGAGCGCCACGACCACCAGGCGGACCGAAGGCTTGAGTGCCTCGCCATGCGATGGCCGCTGGCCACTCCCCGCAGCCAGGAGAAGGCGACCGCTCTGCAGTCGCGCACGATGTGGACGGCGCGCAGCCTGACGCCGGGCAGAGAAGCCACGAGAATCCCCCGCGCCGGCGTCTTCGACGAGTCGACGACCGCCTTCGCGCCCGTGACCGCCGCGATGGCGGCGTAGAGGCGCGCGTAGGCGTCCCGCAGCGCGTCCAGATCCCGCTGAAGGGCCTTCGGCTTGACAGGCAGGAGCATGAAGGGCAAGAAGAGGCCGGACTCGACCCGTCGTTGCGCCCGGGCGAGGCCGCGCGGAACGTTCTCGACGCCGCCGAAGGCCCGCTCGAGCACGCTCCGCCACAACGCGCAGCGGGTCACGTCCTCGCCGCAACTGCAGCGCCGGCCGTCTTCGAGCCCCGCCCACAACCGCCGCACCTCGCCCGCCGAGAACACCTCCGGCGACCGGCCGAGGAGACGGTCGAGTAGCGTGCTGCCGGACCTCCCCGACCCGACGATGAAGAGGACGTCGACGGGAGCGTTGGGCTCGCTCATCTCGAAGCTGGCTGGTCTGACGGCGCCTCGGACTCTCGCACTGGCGCCGCCCTGCGCTGCGCCGGCAGCAAGGGGTAGCCAAACTTCAGGAGCAGGGGCCAGGTGAGAAGCGTCAGCGCCAGGACATCGCGCCTGCTCATCTTCTCCTTCCACTCGTCGTCCTCCGCGATCCGCACCGGCCCCGCTTCGAACCGAATCGGGTTGCCGCCGGCCAGGTGGCCCGTCGCCAGCTCGAACTCGGGCCCGGGTCCCAGGTCTGCCGGCGCCAGGTTCAGGCGGCGCAGGTACGACTCGACGAACCTTCCGGGCTGGGCGACGAGGTCTTCGTACCGCACGCGGACGTACTCGCTGGAGCGGAAGCGCAGAAGGAAGGGCGCCACATTGCCGCGCAGCCAGTGAAATGCCGACCGGGCAAGGCTTCGCGTCCCCATCGGCCGGCCGCGGACCGTCGGACGCCGCCAGGAGAAGGCTACGGCGCGGCTATCGCGCACGATGTGGATCGTGTGCAGCCTGACGCCGGGCAGCGAAGCCAGCAGGGCGCCCCGCGCCGCCGTCTTGGACGAGTCGACGATGAACCCAGCGCCCGACTCCTCGCGCACCGCCGCGAGGAGTCGAAACTGGGCATCGCCGAAGCGACGCAGAAAGGCCGGCAGCTTGATGGGCAGGATCAGGAAGGGAAAGTAGAGGCGCCTGAACCAGACGTGCGTCCGCCACACGGCGGCCGCGGGCAGCTTCTCCACGCTGCCAAACGCCCGCCGGACGACGGCCGACCAGAAAGGGCAACTCTGGAGGGGCTCGCCACAAGAGCAGGGGCGACCGCCGGGGAACCGGCTCCAGAAGCTGCGGAACTCCCCGACGGAGACCACGTCCGGCGATTGGCCGAGGAGGCGGTCGAGAATCGTACTGCCGGAACGGCCCGTGCCGGCGATGAAGATGACATCGACGGGCTTCCGCACGGCGCTCACGCTGCGATTCGGGAGCCCGGCCGGCGGCGGCACAGCTTGAGGTCAGCGATGCGCGCCGATTCCAACGCCGGGGCGTGGAGGAGTCGAGGAATCACCGGTCTACGAGCTCTTCCAGTTGCGCCAGAGTCAGGCCGGCTTGTCGGAGAATCGACCCCAGGTCGCGGGGCTCCAAGACGCGCTGGTTCGCCGGCACGGTAACAGCGCGTCTCGCACCCTCGTAGAAACCCCGTAGTTGAATGTGACTGCCCCTCTGGCGAACCGGCAGGATGCCGATGCGACTCAGCGCCCGGACGACCTCGTTACTCGAGAATCGCCGGGGCACGGACGGAGAACGTCCTCATCACCGGTTCTGAGCCAACTTCATTGTCTATGTGCTCGAGCTCTTCGCGCGTGATGTCCTCGAAGTGCAGCTCAACCGCCTCCCGAAGCATCTCTAGGGCGTGCTCTTCGCTGTCACCCTGACTGGCGATGTCGTATTCGAGGCAGAACGCGACCCACTGGCCGCTAGCCTCCCCCCTGTAGACGACGGCGTGCAACTCCTTCCTGCCCATTCACCACCCCCGCGTCGCCAGAAGCTCCTTCTCCGGGATGGCGCCCATCTCCAGGCCGCGCATGGCGCCGCCGAGGCCGCGCGACACCTCGGCGAGGATCTTCGGGTCGCGGAAGTGGGTCGTCGCCTGGACGATCGCCTTCGCCATGCGCTCCGGGTTCTCCGACTTGAAGATGCCGGAGCCGACGAAGACGCCGTCCGCGCCCAGCTGCATCATCAACGCCGCGTCCGCCGGTGTGGCGATGCCGCCGGCTGTGAACATGACGACCGGCAGCCGCCCCAACTCCCTGACCTCGCGCACCAACTCCACGGGCGCGGCCAGGCGCTTCGCCTCGGCGTAGAGCTCATCGTCCGGCATGTTCTGGAGGCGGCGGATGTCGTCCATGACGGCGCGCATGTGGCGCACCGCCTCGACGACGTTGCCGGTACCGGCCTCGCCCTTGGTGCGGATCATCGCCGCGCCCTCGCTGATCCGGCGCAGCGCCTCGCCGAGGTCGCGACAGCCGCAGACGAACGGCACCTTGAAGGGGTGCTTGTCGACGTGGTGCTCTTCGTCCGCCGGCGTGAGGACCTCCGACTCGTCGATGTAGTCGACGCCGAGCGCCTCGAGCACCTGCGCCTCGACGAAGTGGCCGATGCGGATCTTCGCCATGACGGGGATCGTGACGGTCTTCATGATCGCCTCGATGACCGTGGGGTCAGACATGCGCGCGACGCCGCCGGCGCTGCGGATGTCGGCCGGCACGCGCTCCAGCGCCATCACGGCGCAGGCGCCCGCCTCCTCGGCGATGCGCGCGTGCTCCGGCGTGACGACGTCCATGATGACGCCGCCCTTGAGCATCTGCGCCAGGCCCTTCTTGACGGTAAACGTGCCCTTGTCGCCGTTCATGGTTTGCGCCCCCTCCCGCCTTAGACGGACTGATGAAGGCGGAGAGAGAGCCTCCGTCCTCCTCAGTCCGAATTGTACAGGAGAGGGGCGCGAAGCGTCGCAGACGGGCCGGACTACGCTGCTCCGGTGCCGCGCGGCCAGCCGGCTTGGCGGGCGCGGAAGTAGGCGATTCCCAGCACGACGGCGCCCACGGGCACGACTATGATCCACATCCAGTACCACCACAGCGACATACCGATCACGCCCGCTGCGAGCACCGGCAGTCCTACTCGTGGCGACCGCGTCGTCAGCAGCAAGCCGGTGAGTATGAACGCGCCCGCGAGCATGGTGACAACGCCGAAGATAGCGCTGTCCGCCGCGTCCCCATCCGCGGAGCTTCCGCTGATCCCGGCGTCTAGTACGGCAGCCGCGCCCATCAGCAATGGCAGCAGTCCGATCAGGACGGCGACACCGAAAACAAGACGCTTAGTAAGCGTGTCTTTCACTTGAATCTTCCCTTCTTGGCGCGCGGACGAACCCGCCTGCGCGCGCCAGCTGATGTCGGATGCGATGCCGAGGACGCAGCGGCCGAGGATGTGCATGCCCGTCCCTGCCCCCGCTTCGTCCAGGAAGGACGCGAGGCTTTGCTGCTCCCAGAGGTCGCAGTCGATCTCGGCGCGACGCGTCGCCTTGACCGTGTCCGGCAGCCCTCTGGTGTAGGCCGCCGTCCAGGAACGCGTTAGCCCAACGGCGACCTGCAGCATTGCGCTCACGGCGTCGCAAGCCTTCTCTGGGGCGTGCCCCGCGTGGCTGCGGGCGCTCGGCTCCGGACCAACGCTATCTCCCCCGCCGCCGTGACCCGATAGAGCCGCCGCCGCGGCCGGCCTTGGTTGGCCGCGATCAGCGGGTCTTCCCACTCGCTCTCGAGGAAGCCGGAGCGCTGCAGCCGGTCCAGCGCCTTATAGAGCGTGCCGTGGGCCGTGAGAAGGCGCGCGTCCTGCCGCTCCTTGATCTCCCTCGCGATGAGGAACCCGTGGAATGCCGGCAGGCCTCGGAGTCGCAACTCGATCCCTGTTTCGAGGATCGATACCTCCAGAGGCACCAGACCGCCCGCCTTACGTCTCACGGGAAAAGAATAGGAAGATATCTGCCTGTTGTCAAGAGGGTGGAGAAGAAATCTTCGGAGGGGCTGCTGCCTACGCCTGGGGCAGCGGCGGTAGCGAGGCGCCGAACTGGCGCACGGCCGCGTCGCACGCCTTCGCCCAGCGCGCGGCGGCGAAGTCGGAGTCGTCGGCCAGCGCCGGCAGCGAGAAGAAGCCGCCCATGCCGGCGCCCACCGCCTTCGCCCAGGCGACGAAGTCCTTCAGCTGCCCGGACGCCGATAGCTCCTGCATCGGGAAGCCCTGGCTCTTCGCCCCGTCGACGATCGACTTGCCCCAGGTGAACAGCGCCCCGATCTGCTCCGTAGTCATCACGCCCCCTCGCTCAGCCTGACACACCATCCGCCAGCGGCCCGCAGTCTACCACCGGCCGCGTCACAGGCAAATCCACTCGCCACCTGGGCAACTGCAAAGCGGTCCTTGTGGCGCGCCTGCCTGCCGGCAGGCAGGGGTTTCAACCCGCGGTGTGGATCAGCCCGCCGGCGCCATATCCTCGACCGCCAGCTGCAGCGCGCCGCCGTTCTCCGACGGCCCGTAGCGGTCCGCCGACAGGCTGTAAACGACGTCGACGCGGGCGCCCTCGGGGGGTGCTTCGCCCTCCCAACCGAAGGCGATCGCCGGCCAGACAACCGCCGCCTGCCCTGAGCCTGTCGAAGGGTCCTTTAGCTTGAGGCGCAGGTGCCGCCCGTCTTCGCCTACGCCCCGCGCCTCGACGACGGTCACGCCCCGGCTCAGCAAGGTCGCCTCCGGGTTGGCCTGGCCGTGGGGCCGCAGCTTGCCCAGCCAGCGGATCTCCTGGCTGCGCAGCGCCGCCAGGGGCCACTCGGCGTCGATGTCCAGCGTCGGCCCCAGCTCGACGCCGTCCAGGGCGTCCGCCGCGTGCTCGAGGAGGCGCTCGTCGAGGGCGGCCAGCCTGTCGTTGCGGATGGTGAAGCCGCCCGCCTGGCGATGGCCGCCGAAGCGCTCGAAGAGGTCGCCGCAGGCGCGCAGCGCGGCGGTGATGTCGTACTCGGCGATGGAGCGGCAGCTGCCGCGACTCTCGCCCTCGCCCCGCTGATAGACGACCGCCGGCCGGCCGAAGGCCTCGACCAGCCGCGAGGCGACGAGGCCGATGATCCCCTGGTGAAAGCCGGCATCGCCCACGAGGAGCAGCGGCGCCTCCGGCCGCGCCTCGACCATCGCCTGCGCTTGCTCCTGGGCCTCGCGCGTCAGGCGCTGGCGCTCCCGGTTCAGCGCGTCGATGCTCTCCGCCAGCGCGAGGGCCGTGTCCTCCTCCCGCGTCAGCAGCAGGTCGAGCGCCAGGCTGGCGTCCGCCAGGCGGCCGGCGGCGTTGAGGCGTGGCGCCAGGCGAAAGCCGATCACCTCCGCCGATACGTCCTTCGGGTTGACCTCGGCGACGTTCATCAGCGCCCGCAGGCCGGGCCGTTCGCTCCCGGCGATGGCGTCGAGGCCGCGGCGTACGAGCTCACGGTTCTCGCCCAGGAGGGGCACCATGTCCGCCACGGTGCCGATGGCCGCCAGCTCCAGATAGCGCGCCTCCGGGAAGGGACGCCGCAACGCCTCGTAGAGCGCCCCGGCCAGGCGGAAGGCGACGCCAGCCGTCGAGTAGTCGGCGAAGGCGTGGTCGCCATCCAGTTTCGGGTTCAGCAGCGCGCTTGCCTCCGGCAGGGTAGGCGGCGGCAGGTGGTGGTCGACGACGACGACCTCCATGCCCAGGCGACGCGCGTGCGCGACCTCGTCCAATGAGCTCGTGCCGCAGTCGCAGGTGACGAGGACGCGAACGCCGCGGTCAGCGAGGGAGTCGATGGCGCGCAGGTTGAGGCCGTAGCCCTCGCGCTCGCGGTGGGGGATGTAGGGCAGGACGGTGCCGCCGAGGTCGCGCAGCGTCTCCGTCAGGATCGCCGTCGACGTGATGCCGTCAACGTCGAAGTCGCCGTAGACGCTGATCGGCCGGCCGCCGCGCACGGCGTCACGCAGGAGGCGGAGGGCGGGTTCGAAGCCGGGCAGACGGGAGGCGTCGGCGAAGGGCGCCTCCTTGCCGCCGAGGAAGCGCTGCGCCTCGGTCGCGGAGCTGACGCCTCGGTTTTCCAGGACGTGAGTGACCAGCTTCGGCAAGCCGGTGTGAGCGAGACGTCCGCGAAGCGGCGAGACGCGCAGGCGCCAGCGCTTGCGCACGCCGCCGGCGACGGGCTTGCCCTCAGCTGAGCGGACGGGCTGCGTCCTGAGCCTGCTTGCCCTGAGCTCCGTCGAAGGGCCGCGCCCTGAGCTTGTCGAAGGGTCGAAGGGCCGGGGTGGGGTCACGTCGCTGCCGCTTCCAACTCGAACGTATATTCGAGGAGGGCGCGGCCTCTGTCAAGCCCTACGCGGGCCGGATCCGGGAGGCGGCCTGAAGGACAGGCTAGCGGCGCCTGTCCTCCCGTTTGCGCGCGTCCGTCCGCCGCTTCGCGCGCTCGTTCAGCCGTTCCTGAGCCTTGCGCTTCTTGTACTTCGGGCTGTTGCTCTTGTTGCCGCCGGCCACTAGCTGCTCACGCGGACGTTGGCGGCGCGACTGCGCTGAGGGTTACGGGGGTCGGGCTCGACGTCGAACTCGACGCTCTGACCCTCGGCCAGCTGGTCGAAGATGCCTTCGGCGAGGGCCGTCCGGTGGAAGAACACCTCATCCGTCGCGCCGCTGGCCTTGATGAAACCAAAGCCGCGGTCCTTGATTAGTCGGGTAATAGTACCTGTTGCCACGTGTTGTTGCCTCTTTCTCGCGTTCTTCCCCTGCTCGGCCTAACAAGGTCAACGGCCCGGCTCCGCAACGGAAGCTTATTCCAGAGTGCCAGCCCTAGAGCGTAGGGAGCTGCTTCTGGAAGCCGGCCGTCCTGCGAGTCTGAGGGTGGGTAACTCTTACTTCCTGCAGTGTACCCCGGGAGCAGCCCGTCTGTACACCTCTTGGCAGCGCCCTTGCTAGCCGAGGCTCTGGCCCGCGTGAGAGGGGCGGCGATCGCGCTTGCCCGATGGCTGGACCGGCTCCGGCGGCTCGCGATAGCGCACGTGGCCGCAGGTGAAGCAGGAATCGTCGCCGCTCGTACCGTCGGGCAGCATGCGCCCGTTGCAGCGCGGGCACACTTCGGTTCTCAAGGCCTCAGTCATCGCCCCAGTCCCCCTCCGTCACAACAATACAGCATGGCGACCAGTGGCGGGGAGGCCCGGCTTATCTAATCGCCGGTCCAGTCGCCGCTCTTGCCGCCCGACTTGCGCAGCAGTCGCACTGCTTCCAGCCGCATGCCGCGGTCGACCGCCTTGCACATATCGTAGACGGTGAGCCCGGCGACGCTCACGGCGACAAGCGCCTCCATCTCGACGCCCGTCTTGCCCGTCGTGCGCACAGTGGCCGTGATCTCGACGGAGCCCGCCGCCTCGTCCGGCTCCAGCGTCACGTCGATGCCGCTGAGGAGCAGCGGGTGACACATCGGGATGAGCTCGTGCGCGCGCTTGGCCGCCATGACGCCGGCGACCTGCGCCGTGGTCAGCACGTTGCCTTTAGCGATCTCGCCGCGCGAGAGCAGGCGCAGCGTTTCCGGCTTCATCACGACGCGGCCTTTGGCCACGGCGACGCGCACCGTCTCGTCCTTCGCCGTCACGTCCACCATGCGCGCCCGGCCGGCGTCGTCGATGTGGGAGAGGCGCTGGTCAGTCACCGCTGAATCCGGATAAAGCTCTCGCCTATTTCCATGATCAGCCGCGGATCCGACCTAGTCTGACACTGCTCGTACTCGAACTCGATGTAGTCAATCACTTGCTCGATCCGGCCTCTCCCGCGTGTCTCGTTGCACCGGAACGATATCCGTCCTAGGTTTCGAAGCCTGCGCCGTGTGCCTGCTGGTGCACGCGCCGCTAATTCGCGAAAGTCCTTCTGGTTCCAGGTCACGACTATCGCATCCATCTGATCACCGATCGCGGCGACGACTGGATCTGGGGTACCAGGAAGAAGGACATCGCGAACAAAGATGACCTCATGGCCTCTCCGTTGAAAGAAGGTCGCAACTGAAAGAGGCACGTTCTCGTCGATGAGTAGCCTCACGACCGCCCGGGACTGTCATCCCGCCTTTCGGGCGCGGCGTTCTTGTTCAAAGGCGAGCGCGGCCGCGATGTCGACGTCGGCCAGGTGGGGGTACTCAGCACGGATCGCCTCAGCGTCGTAACCGGCAGCGTGAAGATTCCAAATGGCTGAGGTTGGAACTCTAGTCCCGGCAACGACCGGTTGGTTGCGAACAACGTACCTATTCTGGCCTATTTCTCCCAACTCGCCTGGCTGGCGAGCCCTGAGTCGCTGGACTTCTTGCTCAGTGTCGTGAGCAACTCGCGTCATCTCAATCGGAAACACCGTCTGATTCGCTGGCCGGGAGGCTAGCAGCGCGCCGGTGGACGGATCCTCGAACAGGATTCGTCTCCCAGTCACGTAGAGCCGAAGACTAGCCCATGGTGTTTCATGCCACTGAGCGAGCCACTTCCCAACCTTTCTCAACTCCTGGAGCGGGATGTGGTGTGTGTTGCGCAGAAGGGCGATTGTGCGGAGACCAACCAAGTTACGAAACGAATACAGCTTCGCATAGGTTCGACGCATGTCGGTTGTTATGTTCGGAGAGAAAAAACCGGTCTTGTCCCAGTACCGAAGCTGCCTAAGCGACAGCCCGGTAACTCGGCTCGCCTGTTCTGGCGTGAATCCCAATACCTGCGTCATCTTCTGCGCAGAACCTAGTTGTTATCCCTGACCTAGTCAACCCGTCTGAGGCTTACCCGCCGATGCGCGACATCTCGACCTTCTGCAGGCCGATCGTGTCCGCGCTGCGAATCTCCGAGTAGCGGTCCGTGCGCGCGCCCCAGATCGAGCGCAGCGCGGCGCTGATCTCCTCGTCGGAGCGGCCGCCGCGCAGCAGCGCCCGCAAGTCGTGGCCGCGCACGCCGAAGAGGCAAGTGTACAGCTCGCCGTCGGCGGAGAGGCGCGCCCGCGTGCAGGCGCCGCAGAACGGCAGCGTCACGGAGGCGATGATGCCGACCTCGCCGGCGCCGTCCTTGTAGCGGTAGCGCTCCGCCACCTCGCCGAAGTAGCTCGGCTCCACGGGGTCCAGCTCCCACTCCGCGCTGAGCTGGGCCAGTATCTCCTTCGCGGAGACGACGTCGTCCATGCGCCAGCCGTTCGTCGTGCCGACGTCCATGTACTCGATGAAGCGCAGGGTGTGGCCGCTACCGCGGAAGTGGCGCGCCATCTCGACGACGTCGCCGTCGTTGACGCCGCGCTTCACCACCATGTCGACCTTGACGGGCGTCAGGCCGGCCGCCGCGGCGTTGTCGATCGCCTCCAGCACCTTCGCCACCGGGAAGCCCACGTCGTTCATCGACTGGAAGATCGCCTCGTCCAGGGAGTCGAGGCTGACGGTGACGCGGCGCAGGCCGGCGTCCCGCAGGTCACGCGCCCGCGCCGGCGTCAGCAGCGAGCCGTTGGTGGTCATCGCCAGGTCCTTGACGCCGTCGATGGCGGCCAGCATCGCCACCAGCTTCTCGAAATCGTTGCGCACCAGCGGCTCGCCGCCCGTGAGGCGGATCTTGTCCGCGCCGAGGCCGACAAAGATGCGCGCCAGGCGCGTGATCTCCTCGAAGGTCAGCAGCTCGGCGCGCGAGAGGAAGACGTAGTCGCGGCCGAAGACCTCCTTCGGCATGCAGTAGGTGCAGCGGAAGTTGCAGCGGTCGGTGACGGAGATGCGCAGGTCGCGCAGGGGCCGCTGCAACGTGTCGACGACGGTGTCCGGGCTCATCGCTATGTCAAACTCAGCATATCGACCGGCAAGAAAAACAGCCTTTCGGCGGTTAGCCTAATTATAGACCCGCCCAGCCCGCCGTTACCACTTCACGTCGATGACGACGCGCGTCGGGTTATCCAGCAGGAACACCCTGAAGGGCTGCCTTGCCCTCACGCCGACGCCCCACTCGACGAGGGCCTCGAAGTCGCAGCTCTGCTTCGACTGGAGGATCGCGTTGCCGGGACCAGAAACCTGCGGCGGCACGTTGCCCGGCTGGCCCTTGATCGTCACCCGTCCCTGCTCGTCGTGCGCGTTCGTCGCCCCGAACTTCACGCGCAGGACGGCGCTGCCCGGCAGGGCCACCGGCAGGCCCGAGCCGCAGCCGGAGACGCCGCTGACGTAGTCGACGCGGCCCGCCGGCCGCACGTCCTTGAACTCGAAGACGATGCGGTCCCAGCCGCCCTGCTCCGGGTGGGCGCCGACCCGCACGTCGACGAGGGTGGCGGCGCCGGACACGCGGTCGGGGTTCGACTTGATATCGACCGGGTCGGTGCCGCCGGTTCCCTGCGCGGGCACCGTGCCGTCGACGGGCGGAAACGGCGTCGCCGTGGCGGTCGCGACGGCTGTCGGCGATGGCGGCGGCGCCTCGTCTTCATCGCCGCAGGCGGCGAGGAGGAACGCGAGGCCGAGGAGGAGCATCAGCGGGGCGAATCTCACGCGTCGATCTTAGCCTATGAGGTTGAGTGCTTCTCCGAGAGCCTTCGCGAGAGGTGTGATTTGTCATCCTGAGCGAAGCGAAGAATCTGGCCCTCGCCGGCGACGCCCCGTCTCTCTAGGTCGCCAGACCCTTCGCTGCGCTCAGGGTGACAGACTTGATACTGCCATGACGCTGCTGCCCGTTTGCCCGTTTGCCCGTTTGCCCGTTTGCCCGTTTGCCCGTTTGCCCGTTTGCCCGTTTGCCCCTTAGTCTGACCCTATGACGTCTCGGCTCGCCGCCGCCTTCGGCCGCGCCCGCGACGAGGGGCGCCCGGCGCTCATCACCCTCGTCGTGCCGGGCTATCCCGGCCCGCAGGAGACGGATGCCGTCTTCGACGCCATGGTCGATGGCGGCGCTGACATCGTCGAGGTCGAGATACCGTTCAGCGACCCCCTGGCGGACGGCGCGACCATCCAGCACGTCGTCTTCGACGCGCTGGCCGCCGGCGTCACGCCCGCCGACTGCATCGAGTTCGTCCGGCGGGCGCGCGGGCGCCACCCGCGGACGCCCATCGTCTTCATGAGCTACCTCAATCCCGTCCTCGCCTACGGGCTGCAACGCTTCGCGAAGGACGCCGCGGCCGCCGGCGCCGACGCGGTCATCCTCACCGACCTGCCGCCGGAAGAGGCCGCCGCGGCGAAGGGCGCGCTCAACGCCGCCGGCCTCGACCTCATCTTCCTCGCCGCGCCGACCTCCGGCGACGAGCGTCTGCGGCTCATCGGCGGCCAGGCGGGCGGCTTCGTCTACTGCGTCAGCGTCGCCGGCGTCACGGGCGCCCGCGCCGAGCTGCCGCCCGGCCTGCCCGAGTTCATCTCGCGTGTGCGAAGTTGCACGAATCTGCCGTTGGCGGTAGGATTTGGCATATCTCGCCGCGAGCACGTCGCGGCGCTGGTCGGCGTCGCCGATGGCGTCGTCGTCGGCAGCGCGATAATGGACGTCATCGCCGCGAGTCCTTCCCGGGAAGGACAGGAAAGAGCGAAGGCAGTACGTGAATACGTGGAGGTGCTCTCCGGTCGTCGCAGGCCCTGAAAGCAGGGCGGCGGCCCCCGACTACGTCGGGGCGCCGGTCGTTTCTCTTTCGGCCGCGACCGGCGCCTTTGGGCGCCCCTAAGACCAGCGTGCCCCGCCTGGGCGGGACGCACGCTCGCAGCCTCCTGCAGGACAGGAGACAGAGGGGGAGAAGAGAGCACCTGATGCCTTGTCGGGGTATCCGCGGCGCCATCACGGTCGAGAGCAACAGCCGGGAAGCGATCCTCGCGGCGACGCGAGAGCTCCTGGACGAGATGGTGCGCGCCAACGCCGTCCGCAAGGACGACGTCGCCAGCGCCTACTTCACGACCACGCCTGACCTGGACGCCGAGTTCCCGGCCGTAGCCGCCCGCGGCGTCGGCTGGAGCAACGTCGCCCTCATGTGCGGCCACGAGATGGACGTCCCCGGCAGCCTGCGCATGTGCCTGCGCATCCTCCTCCACGTCAACACCGAGCGCACCCAGGACGAGATCTGTCACGTATACCTCCGCGGGGCCGCCGTTCTCCGCCCGGACCTTGCCCAGGCGGGAGGTTCACGAGGGGACTAACGACATGATGGTCAAGATGAAACAGGGGTACTCTTCCGGCCAGCTGGACGAGGTGCTGGACCGCCTCAGCACGCGCGGCTGCTCCGGCCAGCCCATCCTCAGCCTCGAAGGCACGGTCGTCAACGTCGACGGCGTCCAGTCGCCGGAGCTGTCGCAGGAGCTCGCGGCCATGGACGGCGTCGCCGAGGTCGTCCGCGTGGCCTCGCCCTACAGGTACCGCACTGACGACGTCCGCATCCTCGAGATCAACGAGCTGCTCACGCCGGACGAGGTGCTGAGCGACGCGCCGATCACGGAGACGGCGGCGCGCTGCGTCTTCGAGGCGCGCCAGGCGATCCATCGCATCCTCCACGGCGCCGACGACCGCCTGCTCGTCGTCATCGGCCCCTGCTCGATCCACGACGTCGACGCCGCCAAGGAGTACGCAACTCACCTGAGGGAGGCGCGGGAGCGCCTGGGCGACGACCTGCTCATCGTCATGCGCGTCTACTTCGAGAAGCCGCGCACGACGGTCGGCTGGAAGGGCCTGATCAACGACCCGCGCCTGGACGGCAGCTTCCGGATCAACGAGGGCCTTCGCGTCGCCCGCCGCCTGCTCCTCGACCTGGCCGAAGATGGCGTGCCGGCCGGCTGCGAGTTCCTCGACATGATCACGCCCCAGTACATCGCCGACCTTGTCTCCTGGGGGGCGATCGGCGCGCGGACGACGGAGAGCCAGATCCACCGCGAGCTGGCCTCCGGCCTCTCGTGCCCCGTCGGCTTCAAGAACGGCACGGACGGCAACGTGCGCATCGCCGTGGACGCGCTGCGCGCCGCCCAGACGAAGCACCACTTCCTCTCCGTGACCAAGGGCGGCCACTCCGCCATCGTCTCCACCGCCGGCAACGAGGACTGCCACATCATCCTGCGCGGCGGCAGGCAGCCCAACTACGACGCCGCCAGCGTCGACGCGGCGGCGAAGGAGCTGGCCGACGCCGGTCTGCCCGCGCGGCTCATGATCGACTTTAGCCACAGCAACAGCGAGAAGCAGCATGATCGCCAGCTGGACGTCGGCCGCTGCGTCGCGGAGCAGATCGCCTCTGGCGATAGCCGCATCTTCGGCGTCATGATCGAGAGCCACCTGAAGGCCGGTAGGCAGGACCTCGTGCCCGGCAGGGAGCTGGTCTATGGCATGAGCATCACGGACGCTTGCATCGGTTGGG
>Ga0209109_10000853_pt1 | contig 16783 bp, 19 predicted proteins | sample Rifsed10ft2_FD_184004 | JGI IMG/M metagenome (GOLD analysis project Ga0209109, IMG submission 184004) | Soil microbial communities from Rifle, Colorado, USA - sediment 10ft 2 (version 2) | ecosystem: Environmental > Terrestrial > Deep subsurface > Rock core/Sediment | place: Rifle, Colorado... | reverse complement strand
TGCGCGACCTCGACCCGGCCTATCCCGAAGACCACCCTGTCGCGACATCGCCGGAGGGCCTCGCCGGCGCCGCCCGCGACCGCCTGGGCGATGACCTGGCCGCCTTCGTGGCGTTCGCCGGCCGGAGCGGCGGCTCCAACGCCTGGGCCATCGCCGGCAGCCGCACCGCCTCCGGCCGGCCCATCCTCGCCAACGACCCCCACCTGGAGGCGTCGCTGCCGCCGCACTGGTACCTCGCCCACCTGCGTGCGCCGGGCTGGGCCGTCGCCGGCGCCTCGCTCGCCGGCACGCCGGCCATCGTCTGCGGCCACGACGGCTTCGCCGCCTGGGGCGTCACGGCCGGCCTCGTCGACGTCGTCGACCTCTTCCTCGAAGAGCCGGCCCCCGAAGGCGCCAGCGTCCGCCGCGAGGTCATCGAGGTGCGCGGCCGCCCGCCTGTTGTCGAGGAGGTCGTCGTCACGCCTCGCGGCCCGGTCATCGGCCCCGCCCTGGAGGGCGAGGTCGGCGCCGTCTCCCTGCGCGCCGTCTGGCTGGACGCCAGGCCGGCGCGCGGCTTACTGCGCGCTCACCTCGCCCGCTCGTTCGACGGCTTCCGGGCCGAGTTCGCCGCCTGGCCGTTCAGCCAGAACGTCGTCTACGCCGACGAGACGGGGCGCATCGCCTGGCAGCTCGCCGGCGAGGCGCCGCGGCGCCGCAAGGGCTGGGGCACGCTGCCTCAGCCGGCCTCAGGCCCGCAAGACGGCTGGTTCGAAGATGGCGTCCCGTTCGAGGAGATGCCATTCACCGTCGACCCGCCCGCGGGCTTCCTGGCCTCCGCCAACAACAAGCCGCAGGCCGACGCTGAAGGCCCCTTCCTCGGCGTCGACTGGCTGGACGGCTACCGCGCCGGCCGCATAGTCGAGGCCCTGGGCGCGCGCAGCGACTGGGACCTGGCGAGCACGCAGCGCCTGCAGCTGGACGAGACGACCCTCGCCTGGCGCCAGGTTCGCGACGCCGTCCTCGGCGCGCCGCCCTCCTCGCCGGAAGCCCGCCTCGCCCTCGACCTGCTGCGCGACTGGGACGGAGTCCTCGCCGCCGGCTCCAGCGCCGCGACCGTCTTCCAACTCTTCGTCGCCGAGGTCTGGCGCCGTGTCGCCCGGGCGCGCGCGCCCCGATCCGCCGAGTGGGCCCTCGGCCGCGGCTTCACGCCCCTCCTGCCGCTCACGACCTTCGCCGCCGGCCGCGCCAGCCGCGTCCTCGGCCGCATCGTGGAGCAGCCCGCCGGCTGGTTCGAGCGCCCCTGGCCGGAGGAGCTCGCCGACGCGCTGGCGACCGCGGTGCGCGATCTCAAGGCGCGCTTCGGCCCCTCGCCGAGCGCCTGGGCCTGGGGCCGCGTCCGGCCGCTGACCCTGGAGCACCCGCTGGGCCGGCTGAAGCTGCTGGCGCCGGTCTTCAACCGCGGCCCCTTCGCCTGGGGCGGCAACGGCGACACGATCTCTGCCGCCGCGACAACGCCCCTGCGGCCTCTGGGCAACCCGACGGTCATCGCCTCTCTGCGCTTCGCGGTCGAGGCGGGCGACTGGGACGGAGCGCGCTTCGTCCTGCCGGGCGGCCAGTCCGGCAACCCCTTCTCGCCCCACTACGACGACCTGCTGCCCTTCTGGCGCCGCGGCGAGGGCGTGCCCATCGCCTGGTCAGAGCAAGCGGTCGCCGAGGCTGCGATGTCGACGCTGCGTCTGGAGCCGCTGTAGCGGGCTACTGTCCTGGCGGCGCGAAGGGCGGCGGTGGCGGCGGGTTCACGGTGTCGAGCAGGATGCCCAGCACCGTCATAGGCAGCTCCATGTAGAGGCCGTGACTCGCCGGCAGCTCGACGTAGCGCCAGGCCGGGTCGTCGCGCGTGCGCTCCGCCGCCGCCCAGAACATGTCTGTGCGCGGCCCGCGCATGCCGGGCATCATGCCCAGGCCGGCCTTGACGTAGGTGCGCGTGAACGCCCGCTGCTCCAGCGGCACAGAGAGCTTGACCTTCTCCTCGAACGTCCCCACCGGCTGGCCGCGGAAGACGAGGCCCGGCGGAGGTGGCACGCCCGGCGGCATCCGCGGCACCGCGCGGAAGCCCTCCTCGATGTCCACCGGCATGCCGCCGCCGCCGCCCCGCGTCCCGTCCATGTCGAACAGCGCCTGGCCGTCGTTGGGCAGGAAGGCGTCGAGATAGACGAGGTGGGCGATTCGGTCCGGTATGCGGTCGGCGACGCCGGTGATCACCATGCCGCCGTAGCTGTGACCCACAAGCGCTATGTCGTGCAGGTTCTCGTACTCGATCAGCTCGACGACGTCCTGGATATGCGTTGAGAGGTTCGTCTCGGCCGTGCCGAGGTGGTACCTCTCTCCCAGGCCGGTCAGCGAGGTGAAGAAGACCTCGTGCCCCTTCTCCCGCAGCAGCGGCGCGAAGCTGCGCCAGAGCGTCGCGCCGCCCCAGGCGCCGTGCACCAATACGAAGCTCGTCATGCTCCCGATTCCTCCTCTAGGCCGGCGTAAACAGGGGTGTCGCCATCTCTACAAGCTGGCGCAGGATGCCGGCGATCACCAGCGGCGCCTCGAACGGCGCGCCGTGCGTCGCCGCGATCTCGTAGTAGCGCCAGGCCGGGTCGTTGCGCGTCCGCTCCGCTGCCTCCCAGAAGTGGCCGCGCCGCTCGCCCGGCCCTTGGCCGCCGGCCATCATCATGCCGAGGCCGGCCTTGATGTAGGTCCGGGTGAAGGGCCGCTCCTCCAACGGCACGGAGAGCCGCACCTTCTCCTCGAAGCAGCCGCGCGGGTGCGTCGTGATCCGCGCCATGCGCGCCGCCTGCGCGACACCCGTCGCCGGCGGCCGCTGGCGCCGCGTGCGCCAATCCTCGCCTTCCACGGGCGCGCCGCTGCTGCCACCGAGGTCGTAGATCGACTGGCCGTCGTTGGGCAGAAAGGCGTCGAGGTAGACGAGATGGGCGGTCCTGTCCGGCACGCGGTCCACGACGCCCGTGACGACCATGCCGCCGTAGCTGTAGCCGACGAGGACGAGGTCGCGCAGATCCTCGTACTCGATGACGTTGACGACATCCTCGATGTGGGTGCTCAGGTTCGTCTCCGGCGTGCCGAGATGCACTCGTTCGCCGACGCCGGTGAGGGTCGGCGTGAAGACCGCGTGACCGGCGCTCCAGAGCAGGGGCCGCACGCTCTTCCAGACGAAGCCGCCAGCCCAGGCGCCGTGCACGAGAACGAAGCTCGCCATCTCCCGTCCTTCTCCGTCATCCCCTCTCCCTGGCAGGGAGAGGGCTAGGGTGAGGGTCGCTACGCCAGCTCCAGCAGCAGCGCCACCAGCTCCGCCGGCCGCTCGTCCGGCACCATGTGGCCGCAGTCGATCTCGCGATAGCGCCAGCGCGGGTCGTTGCGCGTCCGGTCCGCCGCCTCCCAGAACCCGCTGCGCCGGCCATCCGCCGGCCGCGGGTCGCCCGTCGCCTTGATGTAGGTGCGCGTGAACGGCCGCTCCTCCAGCGGCACCGAGAGCCGCACCGCCTCCTCAAAGCAGGCGCGCGACTGCGGCCCCCGCCGCGCCTCGTTCCACGCCTGCTCCTCCGGCGTCGCGAACCGGCGCTGGATCGGCGGCACCTGCCAGCCCTGCCCTGAGCCTGCCGAAGGGTCCTCCGTCTGCGGCGTCCGGCTGCCGCCCAGCGAGTAGAGCGAGTCGCCGTCGTTGGGCAGGAAGGCGTCCAGGTAGACGAGGTGGGCGATTCGCTCCGGCAGGCGGTCGGCAACGCCGGTAACCACCATCCCGCCGTAGCTGTGCCCCAGGAGCACGACGCCGCTCAGATCCTCGAAGAAGAAGACGTTGGCCACGTCCTCGATGTGCGTGCTCAGGTTGACGTGGGGCCCGGCCAGGTGCCGCCGCTCCCCCAGTCCCGTCAGGCTGGGCGTGTACACCTCGTGCCCCTTCGACCAGAGCAACGGCCGGATCTTGCGCCAGCGGTACGACCCGCTCCACGCCCCGTGCACGAGGACGAACGTCGCCATCTTCCAGCCTCCAGCTGCCCTGAGCTCGCGGCGAGAGTATCGCTCAGGCGCCCGCTAGCAACAAGGCTCTGGCTCGGCAGGGCGGGCTAGGGCGGCGCCGGCGTGATGCAGTTCGCCCGGAACCACTCCTGCTCGCCCTGCGAGCGGTAGGCGGTGCCCCGCATCTCCTCGCAGTTGCGCCGGTCCGCCAGCCGCGTCGGCGTCGCCGTCGCGACGGGCGCCGCCGGCGCCTGGACCTGCCCTTCGCCGCCCGACGGACCGCCGCCCAGCACGGCGAAGGCCACGCCGGCGTGCAGCAGCACGCCGACGCCGAAGGCGAAGGCCGCCGTCGTGCGCAGGTCCTTGCGCGCCAGCCGCTTGATGGTGCCGCGCAGGTCGTTGCCCGGCCGCTCGCTGCTCGGACGCGGGCTTCGTCGTCTCGTCATGCCTCAGTCGCCGCCTCCGGCGCACTGGCCGGCTCCGCGACCGCAGGCGTCCGCGTCGAGCGCGTTTCGCCGACGAAGCGGTGCATCATCATCGCCGCCAGCGTCGCCAGGACGCCGGCAACGAGCAGCACGGCGAAGCCCAGGCGAAAGCTTTCGATCTCCGGCGTTGCGTCGCCTTCCCGCCTCAGTATGCCGCCCAGGAGGGCGATGCCGACGATGCTGCCGAAGTAGCGCATCATCGAGTTCGTGCCCGCAGCCGCGCCGGCGCGCTCGGGCGGCGCCGCCTCCACGGAGGCTGTCGTCGCCGGCCCCATCACTAAGCTGAAGCCCGCTCCCTGAAGCCCGAGGCAGAGCGCCAGGAAGGCGTAAGACGCCCCCTCCGAGAGGCCCAGAACCAGCAGCAGGGCGCCGGCGCACTGCAGCCCGCCGCCGATCGTCGCCGGCAGGCGCCGGCCGTACATATCGGACAGCCGGCCGGCCACCGGCCCGAGCAGCGCCATGAAGATCGTCTCGCCTGCCAGGAGCGCCCCCACCGTGCTCGTGCTGTGCCCCTGCACCTCCTCAACGAAGAACGGGATGGTCAGCGCCGTCGTGTACATGCCCAGGTTCGTCAGGAGCAGCGTGGCCGTCGACGCCGCGAACGTGCGGATGCGGAACAGGCGCCACTCCGCCACCGGCAGCTCGCTGCGCGCCTGTCGCCAGACGAACAGCAGCCCCAGGCCGAGGAGGCCCGGCACGGCCAGCAGCGTGGCGCCGCTGCTGCGTGCCGTCCCCGGGTTGATGAGATAGGTCAGCAGCACCAGCAGCCCGGCCAGCGAGAGCCCGCCCGTCAGGTCCAGCTTCAGCCGCTGCGTTGATGGCGCCTGCTGGTAGGTCAGCAGCATCAGGCTCGCGAGGGCCAGGCCGACCAGCGGCAGGTTGGCGAGAAAGAGCCAGCGCCAGTTCCCCAGCTCGATGAGGCCGGCGCCCAGCAGCGGCCCCATGGCGGCTGCCAGCCCGGACATCGAGCCGACGCCGCCCATTGCGACGCCCAGGCGCCGCGTCGGGATCGAGTCGCGCAGCATCGCCAGGCCGTTGGGTATCACGGCCGCGCCCACCAGCGCCTGGCCGGTGCGGAAGACGACCAGCGTCTCGAAGCTCGTGGTCACCGCCGCCGCCAGCGAGCAGAGAAAGAAGACGATGAGGCCCAGGCGCAGCGTCTTCACCCGCCCCATCTGGTCGCCCAGGCGCCCGCCCAGCGGCTGCGACGCCGCCATGGCGATGAGGTACAGCGACACGAGCCAGGCGACCTCGCCGCGGCTGACGTCGAGGTCCTCGCGGATGTCGGGCAGCGCCACGGCGATCATCGTCGAGTTCAGCGGCGCAACCATGCTGACGAGCGCCACCGTAACCATGAGGAAGAAGTAGCCGCGACCGCCCCGCGGCTGCGCCAGCGTGTCCAGGCCTTCGGCGAGAGATGGGGAGTCGTAGCGCCCGTCGATGTCAGTCAAGGCCGCATCGATCTTACTGCCGGGCGCCACGCAGGCCAAACCGCGGGCTTGCCTCCCGGCAAGGAGGCGCTACGCCGCCTCGCTGGCTGCCTGCGCCTCCTCGCGCAGGCGGTCGAGCAGAGCGTTGAGCTGCGCGCCCAGGAGGAGCAGCAGGCCGCTGATGTAGAACCAGAGCAGTACGAGGACGACGCCCGCCAGGGTGCCGTAGGTCTCGTTGTACGACCCGAAGCGCGCCACGTAGAGGGCGAAGAGCCAGCTCGCCAGCAGCCAGCCGAGCGTGAACAGGGCGCCGCCCGGCGTCGCCCAGCGGAACGGCTGCCGCACGTTCGGGCAGGCCCAGAAGAGCACCGACGTCGCTGTCAGGGCGACGACGCTCACCGCCGGCCAGCGCGCGAAGGCGAAGAGCCGCGCCGCCGCGTCGCCCATCCCCAGCTCCTCGGCGATGCGTACGCCGGCGACCTGGCCAACGACGAAGACGACGAACGCGGCGACGAGCAGCACGCCGCCGAAGACGGTCAGCGCCAGCGCCAACGCCCAGCGCAGCAGCAGCGGCCGCGTCTCGCGCACGCCGTAGGCGCGGTTCGTCTCCTTCATCACCGTGCCGACGCCGCTGGCCGCCGCGAAAAGCGTCGCCACGATGCCGAAGGAGACGAGGCCGGCGTCGCGCGAGCCGATGACGGCGTCCAGCTGCTTGCGCAGCACGCTCTCGACGTCCTCCGGCAGCGAGCGGCCCAGCTCGTCCATGATCTCCTGCGTCGGGTTGCGGATGTCCAGGACGTCGGCCGTGAACCCGCCCAGCGCCGCCAGGAAGATCAGGAACGGGAAGAGGGCGAGGAAGAAGCGGAAGGCCAGCTCCGCCGCCGCCCCCACCACGTCATCCTCCCTGACCCGCCCGTAGAGCCGCTTGACCAGGTCGACCAGGTCTGCCGGACGCCGCCGCATGCGCTCTAGGGCCGCCGCGCCAGCAGCTCCCGCGCCACCGCCCGCTCGTCCCAGGGTTCTGCGCGCTCGCCGAAGATCATCGTCGTCTCCGTCGCCTTGCCGGCCAGGAGCAGCGTGTCGCCCGGCGCCGCGCCGGCGATGGCGTGGGCGATGGCCTGCCGTCGCTCCGGCACGCGGACGAAGTCGCGCCCCTCGACGCGCCCCGTCTCCCTCAGCCCGGCCGCGATCGCCTCGATGATGGCGTCCGGGTCCTCGTCGCGCGGGTCCTCGTTCGTGAGGACAGCGCGGTCGGCCAAGCGGCCCGCCGCGCGCCCCATGCCGCCGCGCCGCGCCGGGTCGCGGCCGCCCGCCGCGCCGAAGACGACCCACAGCCTGCCCTTCGTCGCCGGCCGCAACGCCTCGAGGACGTGCGCCAGCGCCGCTGGCGTCGAGGCGATGTCGATGAACACCTGGAACGGCTGGCCGCAGTCGATGCGCTCCAGGCGCCCCGGCACGCCGGCGAAGCTTGCCAACGCCCCGACGGCGTCGCGCAGCGACACGCCCTGGCTCAGCGCCGCGGCGACGGCCGCCAGCGAGTTGTAGACGTTGAACCGCCCCATGAGGGGGACGGCGGCGTTCGCCTCTCCGCCGTGGGCCTGCACGCGGAAGCGCAGCCCGAAGCCCGCCGCCGCCACGTCTTCGGCGCGCACGTCGGCGCCCTCGCCCAGGCCATAGGTGATCGGCCGCGCCTGCGAGCGGTCCCGCAGGTACGCGGACGCGTCGTCGTCGGCGTTGAGCACCGCTGCCCTGGGGAACGCCTTCGTCGACGAGTCGTCCAGCATCTCGAAGAGGATTCCTTTGGCCGCCAGGTAGCGCTCCATCGTCCCGTGGAAGTCCAGGTGGTCGCGCGTCAGGTTGGTGAAGACCGCCAGGTCGAAGCGACAGCCCGCCAGCCGCTGCAGCGCCAGCCCCTCCGACGACGCCTCGACCGCCATCGAGCGCCGTCCCGCCGCGACCGCCCGCGCCAGCAGGCGCTGCACGACCGTGCCCTCCAGCGTCGTCATGTGGCTGGCGTTCAGCTCGAAGCCGCCGCCGGCGTCGAAGCCGACGCTGCTCAGGTAGCCGCAGCCCAGGCCGCAGGCGTCCAGCACGTGCGCCACCAGGTGCGTCGTCGTCGTCTTGCCGTCCGTGCCCGTCACGCCGACCAGACGCAGCTTCGCCGAGGGGTCGCCGTGCACCGCCGCGGCCATCGGCCCCAGCGCCGACCGCACGTCGCCGACGACGACCAGCGGCACGCGGCCGCGGAGGCGCGCCCACTTCTCTTCCCGGTCCGCCTGCACGACGAGCGCGCTCGCGCCGGCCGCGAGGGCCGCCTCCACGTAGTCGTGCCCGTCGACGCGGAACCCCGGCACGGCTGCGAACGCCATGCCGGGCGCCAACTGACGCGAGTCGTGCGTCAAGTCGGGCACAGGGGGCACCTCGCCCAAGGCGCGCGCGCCCGCCGCCGCCTGCCACCACTCCATCGCCTCATCTTAAGCCTCGGCGGAAGCGGCCTGCATGCCCCGGCGCTAAAGACGGCCACCCAAGAGCCGAAAAGCATAGGAGGCCAGCCGCCCGCGACTGGTCTCTCTTTATGAACAGAATCGGAACGGCTGGCCGCCGCCGCGGTGGAGAGAAGCGCCTCGCGGCGGTGCGAAGCCGGCTCGCATCGCTCAGCGGACGCCTGCGTCTTCCCTTTTCGAGCGAGGCAGACATCGGCGTCGCGGCGATGGCCGGCGGCCTCGCCGTCATCGTCTCCTTTCTCGCCGTCCTCTATGCCCAGGGCGCCCTCAGGCCCTTCATGGCGGAGGCGTCCAGCGCTTTCGCCGAGACGTCGGCGCTGCCCGCCGCGGTCGCCGTCGGCCACGCGCCCGCGCTCGAGCAGACGCTAGCGACCGCCGAAGCTGCGGTCACGCGCCGCGAAGACAGCGTCCGGCGCCTTTCGAAGGGCCGCGTCGAGGGCGTCAGGATCACCTTCTACGACTGCCTGGGCCAGGGCTTCTGCGGCAAGATGGCCAGCGGCCGCCGCGTCTACGAGGGCGCCGCCGCCTGCAGCTGGGACATGGCCGCCGGCACGAAGTTCGTCATCCAGGGCGACCCCACGGGCCGCGTCTACACCTGCGAGGACCGCGGCCTCCTCACCAACACCTGGGTCGACATCTTCTGGCGCGACCCCGCGAACGGCTGGCGCTGGCAGGCGGCGGTTGGCAGCCAGGGCAGCATCGATATCCTGGAAACGCCCCGCTAGACCGAAAGCCCGCCTCTGCTACCATATTCTTGACAATGTTGAGAGAGTTTCTCAAACTGGAGCCCTCTCAGAGGAGGTAGCATTGGCAACCGCAACCGCACCCGATCACGTCCTTGACTGCCGTGGCACGTTCTGCCCGATGCCTGTCATCCGTCTGCGCGAGGCGATCGACAAGATCGGCGCCGGCCAGGTGATCAAGGTCCTCGCCACCGACCCCGCCAGCCTGCACGACATGCCGGCCTTCGCCCGCAACACCGGCCACGAGCTCATCGAGTCCGCGACGGCCGACGGCGTTTTCGAGTACCTCTTCCGCAAAGCGCCATGACCACCGAGATCCAGCTCAGCCCGGAGGTCGAGGCCAGGATCAACGCGGCCGTCTCCGCCCGCTTCGCCGAGCTAATCGAAGCTCAAATGAAGGCCCAGGCCGAAGCGAAGGCCGCACCGCGGCCGGAGAAGCGCCGCCGCCGCCTCGCCATCGTCGCCTCCAAGGGCACGCTGGACATGGCCTACCCGCCTCTCATCCTCGCCTCCGCCGGCGCCGCCCTCGGCTGGGAGGTGGCGATCTTCTTCACCTTCTACGGACTCGACGTCATCAACGCCAAGCGCAACAAGCATCTCCAGGTCGCGCCCCTCGGCAACCCGGCGATGCCCGTGCCCGTGCCCAACCTCGTCGGCGCCATCCCCGGCATGACCGCCATGGCGACGAAGATGATGAAGAGCTGGATGAAGAAGGCGAACATGCCCACCGTTGAAGAGATGATCAGCATCTGCCGCCAGAGCGGCGTCCAGCTCATCGCCTGCTCGACGACGATGGGCGTCATGAGTGTCGACAAGGGCGACATCCTGCCCGGCCTGGACATCAGCGGTGCCGCCGCCTTCCTCGACTTCGCCGCCGAGGCCGACGTCAGCCTCTTCATCTGAAACCGGCGACCGAAGTATAGAAGCACGAGGCGGGGGTACAGGGGGCGCAGCCCCCTGACGGGGAGCGCGAGGGGTGTCCCCTCGCATTTCTGCATGGAGACAAAGCCGCGAGCCGTCCTTCCTCAGGAAGGACGCGCGACGTGGCGTAAGGCGACCGATTGTCGCCTCGAGCGCCGCCTAGATCATCGTCGGCAGCGCGTCCGGCAGGGCGATGACCACGGCGCCGTAGACCACCAGCGCCGCCGCCGCCAGCCTTCCCACGTCCTTGCCGATCGCCAGCGACTTCTCGGCGAAGATCAGCAGCGTGATCACTGCCATCGCCGCCACGTTCATCATGCCCAGCGGGAAGAGGATCACGAAGAGCAGCCAGCAGCAACCGAAGCAGTAGGCGCCGTGCTCCAGCCCCATGCGCAGCGCGCCGCCGTAGCCGTCCCGCCACGACCCGAGGATGAAGCTCATCGGCGAGCGGCACTTCCCCAGGCAGACGTTCTTCAGGGGCGAGACCTGGTACAGCCCGGCGAGGACCAGCACCACGCCGCCGATCCGCGCCGCGTTGTCCATCAGCCACATCGAGTCTTCCGCCAGCCTGTCGGCAAGGACGGCCGCGCCGTAGGCCAGCAGGCCGGCGGCACTCCAGAGGAGGATGTAGGCGCCGACGAAGAGCCACGTCGGCACGAAAACCTGCCCCCGCTCCTTGCGGTTCGCCTGCACCCGCGCGAAGGTCAGGATCATCGGCGCCGCCGTCGGGAACATGATCGCCACCATCATCGCCGCCCAGATGGCGATGAACAGCGGCGCGCCCATGCCCATCGTCAGCCCCATCGCCTCGTCGTCCATCATCTGCGACTGCCAGACGAGGACGGCCCAGGCCGCCGCGGCCAGGACGAGGAGGGAGGCGAGGATCAGGTTGCGCTCTCGCGCGAGGGGGTAGGAAGCCTCCACGTCGCCCGCCCTAGCCGTTCGACCAACTGATCGCCGCGTAGTGGCCGATCTTGCCCGAGTTGTCCCAGCGCATGCCGTAATCGCTGAACGTATTGCCCGCCGCTCCCTTCGCGAGCGCCAGCTTCTCCATGTTGAAGGGATGGGCATTTGCAACCCAGAGCTCCCCGTCCGGGTTCATGCTCGGCAGCGCTTCGACCGCCATCTGCATCACGTTTGGTATCTGCACGGAACGACGCCTGCCGTCGATGTTGAAAGTGATCGGCGCCGTCTTCACGCCGAGGATCTTCCCCACCAGCGGCGCGAGAGCGGCCATGGGCCCGCCGGCGCCGCCGGAGAAGATCGCCTGAAGCGCCTCCCGCTGCTGCGGGCTCCCCCTCTCGTCAAGGTAGAGGCCCAGGGACCAGTTGCCGCCACCCATCGGACCGTCAGCGTGGACAGCAGCTACGACGTTGAGCCCGTCGAGCGAGGCGTCGCCGTAGCTGCCCCGGTTCACGTGGAAGGCGATACCGAGGTCGCAATAGCCCTGAGTCGGGGCCGCGGCCATCGGCCCGGCCGCCGAAAACAGGCACGGGCAGACGATGTCGCAGTTGCAGTTCTCGAAGTACTCGCCCTGAAGGCTCCAGCGCGTCGCAGCTTGGGTCATCTCTTCCACTCCTTCTCGGGTAAAGAATCGCGGGACGGCCGCATTATACAGCGGCCGGGCTTGACGTGAACTTAGCTCCGGCTATTGATCAGCGCGCCCCAAGTCGCGACCAGGAAGGGCACGCTGTAAGTGAGCGGTATCTTCCAGTAGAGGACGGCGGGGAAGCCGCCGTCGAGGAGCACGTTGCCCTGGTTAATCGCCGTCAGCACGGTGCCCACGACCAGCGCCGTCAGCAGCGACCGCCGTAGCAGCGACGCCCGCAGGCAGGTGCAGCGCAGACAGCGCAGCTCGCCGCCGATGGCGAAGCCGCGCCCCCCGGCGACCGCGCATTGGCACCGCGAGCAGCGCCTTTCTACGCCACCAGCCCCTTGTCCGTGTGCACGACGTCCGCCATGCCGCCGCTCGTGTCGCGCCAGTCGAACTTGATGGCGCCCGTCGACTTCATCGTCACGTGGGCGACCTCCATCTCCTTGTACTCCATGCCGTTGGGGAGGCTTACGCGCATGTGCAATTCGTCGTCCGTCGGCTTGATCTTGATCGGCGCGTTCGTCATTTCGAACTCGCCGGGCACGCGAACGCGGGCGTGGCGCCGCTTCAGGTCGAACTCCCACTCGATGGGCAGGTACTTGATGCCGACGAAGTCGGTGAGCAGCGACGCAACGACCTCGAACCAGGTGCCGCCGGCCTGACCCGAGAGGATCGCGCCGAATGCTTCGCGCTGCTTCCCGTTCGCTCTCTCGTCGATGAAGGCCTCTGCGCGGCCGTTCCCTTCGTAGAGCGCGCCCGGAAAGTGGAACGTGGCGCCGAAGTTCAGGCCGCTCAAATCTGTCCCGTCGAAGTTGCCCTCTTCGACGTGCCAGGCGATGACACCCTCGCAGAACTTGTTCGGCGTGGGGTCGCCGTGGGCGTCGCAGGTGCAGAACGCCATGCAGCTGCAGTTCTTCAGGTACTGACCTCTGATTCGCCAGGCCATGGCATACCTCCCTTTGGACTCGTGACGGGGATGGCAGGATTCTCATCCTCGGCCCTGCCCGTGTCAATATGCTGTGCTGTAAAAGAACGAGCGCCCTAACGGACGCTCGTGGCCAGGCGGACTGTAAGCCGAGTTCTGTGCCCTTCCGAGGAAGGACGGCGACCATCCATCTGGGACCCCGGTTACCCGGGGCCTCTTGCGACCAACCCGAGGGCGGGCCGGGCGCCCTAAGCCCTCCTATTTGGTCTTGCTCCGAGTGGGGTTTGCCCAGCCGGCCGGTCACCCGGCCGCTGGTGCGCTCTTACCGCACCGTTTCACCCTTACCCTTCCCGAATGGGAAGGGCGGTCTGTCTCTGTGGCACTTTCCGTCGCGTCGCCGCGCCTGGGCGTTACCCAGCACCCTGCCCGGTGGAGCTCGGACTTTCCTCTCCCCGATCTCTCGGAGAGCGGCCGCCCGTCCTCCTGGCCACGTGTATTCTACCAGGCAGAGGAGGCCGCTTGCTCCTGTTCCAACCGTCGATCCGGGCCAGGGTCGCCGCCGGCGAGATCAGGGTCACGTTCCGGCTCTGGAAGTACGCCCACGTCAAGGCGGGAAAGATCTACCCCACCGGCTTCGGCGAGGTGCTGATCGAGGACGTCCAGCTGCTGCCTGCCGCCCTCGTGACGGAAGAAGACGTTCGCCTCTCCGGCTGCCACGACATTGCGGCGGTCTGGCGTTCCGCGGGCGATCACACAAAGACGCGGGTCGGGCCGGATACGTTGCTTTACCGCGTGCGTTTCCGTTTCGTTGAGCCGGAAGCAGAGGGGCCTACCCCAGTGCCTGGGCCAGGACGCTTCTCGCCTCGATAACCCGCGCCAACGACTGCGAAGGGCTCATCTCCGGCGGCGCGCCCAGGTTCAGGTCCGTGACGCCGGCGGCCTGCTGCCGCCGCGCCTCCGCGATCCAGGCGTCCGGCCCGCCCGGCCCGGCGGCGACGCGGCCGCCAACCCGGAACGTCGCAAGGTCACGCTTAGCGTCCGCCAGGTACTGACGTAGCACCGGCATCGTCTCCACCGGGTCGCCCAGGGGCAGCCAGCCGTCGCCGAGGCGCGCCGCCCGGCGCAGCGGCCGCTCCGCCGGCGTGGCGCCGACCCAGAGCGTGATCGGCGGCGGCAGTTGGTTCAGCCCCACGCCGTCCAGCTTGTGGAAGCGCCCCTCGAACGTGACGTAAGGCTCCGACCACATGCGCTTCAGGAGGACCAGCTGCTCCGCCAGCCGCCGGCCGCGCGTGTGGATGTCCTGGCCCAGCGCGCCGTATTCCAGCTCGTTCCAGCTGATGCCCACGCCCAGCTCGAAGCGGCCGCCGCTGACGATGGCGAGGTCCGCCGCCTGCTTCGCGAGGATCGGCGTCGAGTACAGCGGCGCGATCAGGATCGCCGTGCGGAAGGTCAGGCGACGCGTCACGCCCGCCAGGTACGCGAATAGGACGAACGGGTCGCGGAACGGCCCGGAGACCATGCCAGCCGGCCTGTCCGGGAAGCGGCTCGGCTCCGTGCTCAGGGCATGCGACGCCAGGCTCACGGTATCGATGCCTGCGCCGTCCAGCGCCTGGGCGAAGTCGCGCAGCGCGCCGATGTCGTCCAGGCCGGTCAAGGGGTAAGATGCGCCGTATCTCACGTCTCTCTCCTCCTACTCTGGTCGCCAAGATTACGAGTTTCGCGGCGATCCGAGAAGGCTCCAACTGGCCTTCTAGCCGCCGACGTAACGCCTGCCGCCGCTACATCGAGCGCAGTATAGCGCCCGTCCGGATCGCAGCTGCCTCGAATCCGCGGCAGCCTCTTGCCCCCACGCGAGTGAGTTGTCCGTACCGTAGGCCGGTGCTATATTCGGGGCGCTTAGGGAGACGTTTCACAAACGCAGCGAGGGCCTCGTGCTGAACGAGTTCGGACGGACCGGCATCCTCCTCCTTTTCGCCCTCCTCTTCCCGTCCCTGCCGCTCATGATCTCCTTCCTCTTCCGCCTCCTGCGCATCCGGCCGGATGCGCCTGACCCGGTCAAGAGCGACACCTACGAGTGCGGCGTCGAGACGGAGGGCGACAGCTGGGTGCAGTTCAACTTCCGCTACTACCTCGTCGCCCTCATCTTCGTCGTCTTCGACGTCGAGGTCGTCTTCCTCTACTCATGGGCCGTCGCCTTCCCCGGCCACCTCGTCGTCGGCTTCGTCGAGGCGCTGACCTTCATCGCCATCCTCGCCCTCGGCTACGTCTACGCCTGGCGCAAACACGCCCTGGAGTGGCAATGACCACCGTCGCTCTCGCCGGCCCGGAGGTCGCCGAGCGCGTCCGCGCCGCCTTCCCGGACGCCGTCATCGAGGTCACAGCCGACTCCGTCACCGTGCCCGCCGAGCGCGTCGTCGCGGTCGCCCGCTTCCTGCGCGACGACGCCGAGCTGGACGGCAAGTACCTGAACTGCCTCCTCGGTATCGACTGGCTCGACCACTTCGACATCGTCTACGTCCTCTCGTCGCTGGCGAAGAACCACACCTTCGTGCTGAAGGCGCGCGCCGCCCACGATGCGCCCGTCGTCCCCTCCGTCAACGGCGTGTGGATGGGAGCCAACCTCCAGGAGCGCGAGGTCTACGACCTCATGGGCATCAGCTTCAGCGACCACCCCAACCTGCGGCGCATCTTCCTCTGGGAGGGCTTCCCCGGCCACCCGCTGCGCAAGGACTTCCTCGCCCTGCCCGGCGGTTACAAGCCCGGCCTGCAGCGCTTCCCCTTCGAGTTCCCCGAAGGCCAGCGCGCCTACCCGGAGGTGGAGGGCACGGACGCGCCTTCCGCGCCCGCCGTCCCGCGCCTCGACCAACCGCCTGCTGCCTCCGAATCCCCCTCTCCTTCGGGGAGAGGGCAGGCTCGCCCTGAGCGCAGCCGAAGGGGTGAGGGCGAGCAGGCGTGACCGAGCTACACACGCCCCCTTACGTCGTCAACATCGGGCCGCAGCACCCATCCACCCACGGCGTCTTCCGCCTCAAGGTCACGCTGGACGGCGAGCGGATCATCGACGCCGAGATGGTCCTCGGCTACCTCCACCGCTCCATGGAGAAGCTGGCGGAGGAGCGCACCTTCACCCAGAACATCCCCTTCACCGACCGCATGGACTACCTGGCGGCCATGACCGGCAACCTCGCCTACTGCCTCGCCGCCGAGAAGCTGGCGGGCATCGAGGTGCCGGAGCGCGGCTCCTACCTGCGCGTCATCTTCGCCGAGCTGCAGCGCATCGCCTCCCACTGCATGGCCAACGGCACCTTCGTCAACGACTGCGGCGCCTGGCAGACGCCCCTCATGTACATGTTCCGCGACCGCGAGAAGATCCTCGACCTCTTCGAGATGACCTGCGGCGCCCGCCTGACGACGAACTACATGCGCATCGGCGGCGTCGCCTTCGACGTGCCGGACGAGTGGTACCCGGCGATCAAAGCCCTCGTCGCCGAGCTGCCGGACCGCATCGCCGAGTACGAGGAGCTGCTGCTCGACAGCGAAATCCTCCTCGCCCGCTCCCGCGACATCGGCGTGCTCAAGCCGGAGGCGGCGATCAACGCCTCCACGAGCGGCCCCCTGCTGCGCGGCTGCGGCATCGCCTGGGACGTGCGCAAGGCCGACCCCTACTGCGTCTATGACCGCTTCGACTTCGACATCCCGGTCGGCCACAACGGCGACTGCTTCGACCGCTTCATCGTCCGCCTGGAGGAGATGCGCCAGAGCCTGCGCATCGTCGAGCAGGCGCTGGCGCAGTTGCCCGGCGGCCCCGTCAGCACGCCCGTGCCCTTGGCGCTGCGGCCCGAGCCCGGCGAGGCTTACGCCCGCATCGAGTCGCCCAAGGGCGAGCTTGGCTTCTACCTGGTCAGCGACGGCGGCCCCACGCCCTATCGCTTCCACGTGCGCTCCCCCTCGTATATCAACCTCAGCGTCCTCAAGGACCTCACCGTCGGCCTCTCAATCGCCGACGCCATCGTCACGCTGGGCAGCCTCGACATCAACGTCGGGGAGATCGACCGTTGACCAGCTTCGCTGGACATATTGCGCTACCGCGTTTGCTGTGGTGGCGAGGGAGCACCCGACGGGGGTACAGGGGGCAGCGCCCCCTGACGGGGAGTCTGAGGGGTGTCCCCTAAGGTCTCC
>Ga0209109_10000849_pt1 | contig 16812 bp, 14 predicted proteins | sample Rifsed10ft2_FD_184004 | JGI IMG/M metagenome (GOLD analysis project Ga0209109, IMG submission 184004) | Soil microbial communities from Rifle, Colorado, USA - sediment 10ft 2 (version 2) | ecosystem: Environmental > Terrestrial > Deep subsurface > Rock core/Sediment | place: Rifle, Colorado... | reverse complement strand
GTGCCCTCGATGCGGCTCGACAGCACCGCCTCGCGGCGCACGAACGGCCGAATGAGCAGGTGCGGATTGGGCAGCCGCCGGCCTTCGCCAGCGAGCCGGCCGATCGTGAGGTCCGCACGCGATAGCACCGCCGCGAGCCCGTCGCTCCATGCGAGGCGGGGCGGCAGGGGCTCCGGCATGTAGGCCTGGTAGCCGCCCGGGCAGCGGATCTTGCGGCCGTGCGGCTGGCGCTTGGTCCTTGTGGTCATCGGCTCCCTTGTTTGCGGCCGCGACAACAGCCGAGGAGTATATTAGCGAATGCGCCGCCCTTCGCAAACAAGAGCAGCGCTTCCGCTCGTCCCGTAGGCGGCCGCGTCCTCCCGCACGTCGATCTTGCCGGTCACCGCGGCGGAGATAAGGGCGGTGCGAAGCTCCTTCTGCCGAAGCCGAGGAGATCCGCGTCCCGCGTCGGACGGATGGTCTCTCCGAGCCACACCAGCATCAGCAATCCACCCTTGAGCACGAATTGCTCGGCGTACGGCGAGCGCGAGAGCCGATAGAGCAAGCGCTCGGTGGCGTAGCGTACGAGCATTAGATTCGGGTCGACGCTCAACGCTTTGGCGTGGTTAATCAGCCGAACGTGCACCGAATGCGCCAGGCCGGACGTCACGACACCACGGCCTCGACATACGGGCGCATGATGCGCTCGACACGGCACACCCGCGCCGCCTGATCCAGGGCCTCCATCGTGAACTTCCTTTCGCGCCACGCTTCGCGCAATGCTTCGAGTGCGACGTCGATGCCGACGCTGTTGCGTTGCTTGAAGAGGTCCGCCAGGGTTTTGGCCACGCTGTATACGCGCACGGATTGGCTTTCGATCTCGTGGTATTCGACGCCTTCGGTGAACGCGGCGCCGCTGAAGCGCACCACGCGGAGCGGCAGCTGCGGTACTCGAGGCGCGCGCGCGCCGCGCTCGATTGCGATCCAGACCTCGGCCGCGAGCTGCGTTCCGAGACCGTGGACTTCAAGGGCCGACAGCAGGCAGATCACGCCCCGCGGCACAGCCCGGGCGGCCACCGCAAGGGCATGATGCTCGGTGACGGGGAACTCGGTCAGGCGGTACTGTCCGCGAGCGATCCGCTCGAGGACTCCCGCCGCCACGAGTCGGGTGATTTGCTGGCTGTGAATGCCGGCACGCCGAGCGGCCTGCGCCGTGAGGACACCTTTGCGGCGCGCGAGCGCGTGGAGGCGGGTACGACCAGTCTGCGGCATGTGTGAAAGTGTAGACACTTGTGACGTTCAGTCAACATTTTCACACGATCGGCGTCGACCAACCGTCCGCCCGCTTCTTGGCGCCTGGACAAAGCGTCGGGGGTCTGTCGCGATCCCCGACGTTTTGCAGCGGAGCCGGTCGGCACGGAATGTCGACACCGGCACCTGACGTGCCGACATTTTGCGTCAGGCCTCCGGAGATCCCGTCACCCCAGCGAGCATCCGCAGATGAGGTCGGCGACGCTCCAAAGGAAGCTGACGATTTCGCTATGGTTCACTGAGGGGATTCCAGCAGCGGCACATCATAATGGGCATCGACTTAGGATAGTTCCGCGGGATCGCGCGCCGCCTCGAGCTGCTGACCCCTCGGCAGCACGTCCCGTAACGATCGGCCCGTGTGCGACTTGCGGTGCTTCGCGATCTCCTCGGGCGGGCCGGCGGCGACGACCTCGCCGCCGCCCGAGCCGCCCTCGGGCCCCAAGTCGATGATCCAGTCGGCCGTTTTGATGACCTCGAGGTTGTGCTCGATGATCACGATCGTGTTGCCCTGATCGCGGAGCTGATAGAGCACCTCGAGCAACTGCGCGATGTCGTGGAAGTGCAAGCCCGTCGTCGGCTCGTCGAGGATGTAGAGCGTCGAGCCCGTGGCGCGCTTCGAAAGCTCCTTCGCGAGCTTTACGCGTTGCGCTTCGCCGCCCGAGAGCGTCGTTGCGTTCTGTCCGAGCTGGATGTATGAGAGCCCAACGGCGATCAGCGTTTCGAGCTTTCTTGCGATCTGCGGCACGTTCTTGAAGAACTCGAAGCCGTCCTCGACGGTCATGTTGAGCACTTCGGAGATATTCTTGCCCTTGTAGCGGATGTCGAGCGTCTCGCGGTTGTAGCGTTTGCCGTGGCAGACGTCGCACGAGACGTAGGCATCCGGCAAGAAATGCATCTCGACGCGGATGACGCCGTCCCCCTCGCACGCTTCACAGCGCCCGCCCTTCACGTTGAAGCTGAATCGGCCCGGCGAGTAGCCGCGCGAGCGCGCTTCCTGGGTCGCCGCGAACAGCTCGCGTATCGGCGTGAAGAGGCCCGTGTACGTCGCAGGATTCGAGCGCGGTGTGCGGCCGATCGGCGACTGGCTGATGTCGATGACGCGGTCGAAGTGCTTGAGGCCCTCGACCTTTGCATACGGCGCGGAATCCTCGCCGCTGCCGTTGATCGTCTGTGCCGCGAGGCGGTAGACGGTGTCGTTGATGAGCGTGCTTTTGCCCGAGCCCGAGACGCCCGTGACGCAAGTCATGAGACCCACGGGGATCTCGACGTCGATGTTTTTGAGATTGTTGCCGCGCGCCCCGCGCACGCGCAGCACGAGATTCTCGTCGAACGTGCGCCGCACCATCGGCAGCGGAATCTTGCGCCGGCCCGTCAGGTACTGGCCCGTCAAGGACGCCGCGTTCGCCTTGATCTCCGCGGGCGTCCCTTGCGCCACGATCTTGCCGCCGTGCACGCCGGCGCCCGGCCCGAGATCGACGACGTAGTCAGCCGCGAGAATCGACTCGCGATCGTGCTCGACGACGAGCACGGTGTTGCCCAAGTCGCGCAGATGAATCAACGTCGCGAGCAGGCGCTCGTGGTCGCGTTGATGCAGGCCGATCGAAGGCTCGTCAAGTATGTACATGACGCCGACGAGGCCGGAGCCGATCTGGCTCGCGAGCCGGATGCGCTGCGCCTCGCCGCCCGACAGCGTTTCGGCGCTGCGATCGAGCGATAGATAGCCCAAGCCGACGTCGGCCAAGAACCGCAGCCGGTTGTGAATTTCCTTGACGATTTTGTCTGCGATCTCGCCGCGCCAGCCTTCGAGCTTGAGCTTGCTCAAGAACACGAGCGCCGCGTCGACGCTCAACGCATTGATCTCCGGCAGCGAACGGTTCTCGACGAAGACGTTGCGCGCCGCGACGTTGAGCCGCGTGCCTCCGCAGGCCGTGCACGGTTGCACGCTCTGGTACTTGCCGAGTTCCTCGCGCACGGCGTTCGACTCGGTCTCCGCGTAGCGCCGCTGCATGTTCGGGATCACGCCCTCGAATGCATGCCGCCACACGGCCTCGCTGCCGCGTGCATTCGCGTAACGAAACTGGATGCGCTCGCCGTCGTTGCCGTAGAGCAGGATGCGCTGGGCTTTTTTCGGCAGCTCGTCGAACGGCTCCTCGATGTCGAACGAATAGTGCTTTGCCAGCGATTGGATCATCTGAAAATAGTACGGATTGCGACGGTCCCAACCGCGAATGGCGCCGCCCGCGAGCGACAAATGAGGATGCCGCACGATGCGGTCGGCGTCGAAGAAGCGCCGGGCGCCGAGGCCGTCGCACTCCTGGCATGCGCCGATCGGATTGTTGAAGGAGAACAGCCGCGGCTCGAGCTCCGCGATGCTGTACCCGCACTCAGGGCACGCGAACTTGTTCGAGAATACGAGCGGCGCCTTTTTCGGCGCGTCCATGAACGCGATCTGCGCCACGCCGTCGCCGAGCTCGAGCGCGGTCTCGAAGGATTCGGCGAGCCTGAGCGCGATGTCGGGACGGACCTTGAGCCGGTCGATGACGGCCTCGATGTCGTGCTTTTGCTTCGGGTTGAGCTTAGGCGTTGCGTCGAGCTCGAAAGTCTTGCCGTCGACGCGCACGCGGACGAACCCGCGCGCGCGCAAGTCCGCGAGAATTTCGGCGTGCTCGCCTTTGCGCGACTTTACGACCGGCGCGAGCAGCATGATGCGCGTATCTTGTTCGAGGGCGAGCACCTGATCGACCATTTGCGAGACGCTTTGCGCCTGCAACGCGGTGCGATGCTCCGGGCAGCGCGGAATGCCCGCGCGAGCAAACAGCAGACGCAAGTAATCGTGAATCTCCGTGACCGTGCCGACCGTCGACCGCGGGTTGTGCGACGTCGACTTCTGCTCGATCGATATGGCCGGCGATAGCCCCTCGATGTGGTCGACGTCGGGCTTGTCCATCATCGACAAGAACTGCCGCGCGTAGGCGGACAGCGACTCGACGTAGCGCCGCTGGCCTTCGGCGTAGAGCGTGTCGAACGCGAGCGACGATTTACCCGATCCGGAGAGGCCCGTGAACACGATGAGCTTGTCGCGCGGCAGATCCAGGTCGATTCCTTGGAGGTTGTGCGTCCGCGCGCCGCGGATTTGGATCAGTTGCGTGGACATCGTGGGAATCGTCGCGGGGTGAAACGATTACTATACGACGCGCCGAAAGTCCGGCGCAAAGGCCGCCACGGCGCCGCGGGGCGCGCGTGGGACGCGGCCGGAAGACACGGCGTCGGCGTCCTCGGGTCGGCGCATTCCTCGACGATCGCGGGAGTTACGCGGGTGCCTTTGGAGGGCGCCCGGCGTACAATAACTCGCCTTTTCGGCGGCCGTTTGCACCGCACAACCAGAAAACACCAGGAGCTTGCATGGCAAGGGGCATCAATAAGGTCATTCTCGTCGGCCATCTCGGCGCCGATCCCGAAACCCGGTACATGCCGAGCGGCGGCGCGGTCGTTAACTTACGCATCGCCACGAGCGAGTCCTGGAAAGACAAGACCTCCGGCGAACAGCAGGAACGCACGGAATGGCACAGAGTCGCGATGTTCGGGCGCCTGGCCGAGATCGCGGGCGAGTACTTGCGCAAAGGCTCGCAGGTCTATATCGAGGGGGGGCTGCGCACGCGCAAGTGGCAGGACAAGGAAGGCCATGACCGTTGGACGACGGAGATCGTCGCCAACGAGATGCAGATGCTCGGCGGGCGGCCCGACGCGAACGCACCGGCGCGGGTCGCGGAACCGGCCGGCGCCGGGGTCGCAGCCGCGGGCGGTCCGATGCCCGATTTCGACGATGACATCCCCTTCTAGATCGGGTTGAGCGGCTTGGCCGAGCGCTTCTACATCCAGACTTTCGGCTGCCAGATGAACGAGTACGATTCGGCCAAGATGGCCGATGTGCTCGTCGAGCATTTCGGCGCGACAGCAGCGGGCCTTCCGGAGCAGGCCGAGATCCTGTTGCTCAACACCTGCTCGGTCCGCGAGAAGGCCGAGGAGAAAGTGTACTCGCTGCTCGGCCGTTGGCGCGAGCTCAAGGCGCTGCGCCCGCAAACTATCATCGGTGTCGGCGGTTGCGTCGCAAGCCAAGAAGGCGACGCGATCGTCAAGCGCGCACCGTTCGTCGACCTCGTGTTCGGCCCGCAGACCTTGCACCGCCTGCCCGAGATGATTGCGCAGGTGCGCGCGGGCAAGACCGGCGTCGTCGACGTGAGCTTTCCGGCAATCGAGAAATTCGATGCGCTGCCCGGGCCGCGCGCGGCTGCGTGCACGGCGTTCCTGTCGATCATGGAGGGGTGCAGTAAGTACTGCACGTTCTGCGTCGTGCCGTACACGCGCGGCGAGGAGTTGAGCCGCCCGCTCGACGACGTCCTCGCCGAGGCTTGCCGGCTCGCGGAGCTCGGCGTCAAGGAGATCACGCTGCTCGGGCAGAACGTCAACGCGTATCGCGGCGCAGTGCACGGCGGCGGTGGGACCGCGGATCTTGCGACTCTGATTCATCACCTCGCGGCTATCGACGAGATCGAGCGCATTCGTTTTACGACCTCGCATCCCGTCGAGCTCACGGATGCGCTGATCGAGGCCTACCGCGACGTCGACAAGCTCGCGAGCTTCTTGCACTTGCCCGTGCAGAGCGGCTCCGATCGCATCCTCGCTCTCATGAAGCGCGGGCATACCACGGCCGACTATGTACGCAAGATCCGTAAGGTCCGTCGAGCCCGCCCGGACATCTCAGTGTCGACGGATTTCATCGTCGGCTTCCCCGGGGAGACGGAAGAGGACTTTGCCGCGACGCTCGCATTGATCGAGCGCGTCGGCTTCGATCAGTCGTTCAGCTTCATCTACAGCGCGCGTCCCGGCACGCCGGCCGCGGCGATCGAGGACGCGGTGCCGCACGCAGTCAAGCAGGCGCGTCTCGAGCGCCTGCAAGCGCTCGTCAACGGGCAAGCGGCCGCGATCAGCCGGCGCATGGTCGGAACCGTGCAGCGTGTGCTCGTCGAGCGGACGTCGAGGCGGTCGAGCCGCGAGTTGAGCGGCCGCACCGAGAACAACCGCTGGGTCAACTTTGCCGGCGGCCCCGAGCTCATTGGGCGTTTCGTCGACGTGCTCGTCACGGAGCCCCAGCCGAATTCGCTCCGCGGACGCCTCGCCGGCGATGCGGCACGGAGGTCCGTTGCCTGAAGTCAAAGCAGCCGAGCACAAAACGGATGTCGTGCTCGTACCCGACGACCAGCAACGTTTGGCGAATCTGGTCGGCCAGTTCGACGAGCACATTCACCAAATCGAAGATTTGCTGGGACTGCACATCAAGAGTCGCGGCAATCGGTTCGAGATCGTCGGGCCGGAAAGCACCGCGCAGACCGCGGCGAAAATCATCGAAGATCTGTTCAAAGCGACGGAGCACGAGCTGCTCGATCCGCAGCGCGTGCACATGGCCATCGTCGCGCAAACGAGCTACGACGGCACCGACGCGCCCGACGACCTGATCATTCACGCGCGCCGCCGTAACATTCGCGCGCGCGGACCGAACCAAGTCGCGTATGCGCGTGCGATGCGCGAGTCGGACCTCACCTTCGGCATCGGCCCGGCCGGCACGGGCAAGACGTTTCTCGCCGTGGCCGCGGCGGTCGAAGCGCTGAGCGCGGATCTCGTGCGGCGGCTCGTGCTGGTGCGGCCGGCCGTCGAAGCCGGGGAGCGGCTCGGCTTCCTGCCCGGAGACATGTCGCAGAAAGTCGATCCGTACTTGAGGCCGATGTACGACGCGCTGTACGAGATGTTGGGCTTCGACCGCGTCGGCAAGCTCATCGAGCGGCACGTCATCGAGGTCGCACCGCTTGCGTTCATGCGCGGCCGGACGCTCAACGACTCGTTCGTGATTCTCGACGAGGCGCAGAACACGACCATCGAGCAGATGAAGATGTTCCTCACGCGCATCGGCTTCGGATCGCGCGCCGTCGTGACCGGGGATATCACGCAGACGGACCTGCCGCGCGGGCGTGAATCGGGCTTGAAGCATGTGATCCGCGTGCTGCACGACGTTCCCGGCGTCGAGTTCGTGCATTTCGGGCCGAACGACGTCGTGCGCCATCCGCTCGTGCAAAAGATCGTCGCGGCATATGCGCGCGAGGATGAAAGGGAGAACCGCGGGGAGTCGCAATGACGGCGCCGCGTCTCGCGGTCGCGGTGCAGAACGCGGCCTCGACGACGGCCGTGCCGTCGCGCGCAATCATTCGCAAATGGGTCGCCGCGGCGTTGCGCGGCGCGCGCGGCGAAGTCACCGTTCGTATCGTCGCGGCCGACGAGTCGGCGGCGCTCAATTTACGCTATCGGCGGCGCAGAGGAGCGACGAACGTTCTTTCGTTCGCCGGCGGCGCGGCCACGTCCGTGCCGACACGCGAGCTCACTCCTCTCGGCGATCTCGTGGTCTGTGCGGAAGTCGTCGAGCGCGAGGCGCGCGAGCAGAACAAAGCGCTCGACGCCCACTGGGCCCACATCGTCATGCACGGCGCGCTGCACTTGGTCGGCTACGATCATCTCACCGCGGCCGAGTCCGAAAGCATGGAGAAGCGCGAGCGCGCGCTGCTCGCGAAATTCGGCTTTCCCGATCCCTACGTCCCGTCTACGTGAGCGCTCGAGGCCGGGCGCGTTGCTTGCGCGACCCTTTCGGGCTGCAAGATAATCCGCGCATAGATGGCCGACGACATACCTCCCGCTAGCTCCTCGACCGGCCGCACGGGCTGGTGGACCCGTCTCTTCCAGGGCCGCGTCGACGAATCCGTCGACCGTAAAGAGATCATCTCGTTTCTCGGCGAGTGCCGGCTCCGCGAAGTTCTCGACGGCGACGAGTACATGATGCTCATGGGTGTGCTCGAGGTTTCCGAGACACAGGTGCGCGAGATCATGGTGCCGCGTTCGCGCATGGTCGTGCTGTCCCACGACGCGTCCCCGGATGAGCTGCTCAAGATCATCGTGGAATCGCGGCATTCGCGGTTTCCGGTGATCGGCGAGGACCGCGACGAGGTCGTCGGTATCGTGTTGGCGAAGGACGTGCTCAAGCAGTTGCTCGAGCAGGGCGGCACGATTCGCATCGCGGAGCTCTTGCGGCCCGCCGCCTTCATCCCGGAAAGTAAGCGCCTCAACACGCTGCTGACCGAGTTTCGCCAAAGCCACAATCATATGGCGATCGTCGTCGACGAGTACGGCGGCGTCGCCGGTCTTGCGACCATCGAAGACGTGCTCGAGGAGATCGTCGGCGATATCGACGACGAGCACGATCCGGAGGAAGCGCAGAGCATCGTCGAGCAGGAGCCCGGCCGCTTCCTCGTACAAGGGCTCACGCGCATCGAGCAGTTCAACGAGTTCTTCCACGCAAACTTCAGCGACGAAGAGTACGAAACCATCGGCGGGCTCGTCATTCACGAGCTCGGCCGCTTGCCGCGCCGCGGCGAGCAGCTCGATTTCCAAGGATTCTCGTTCAAAGTCGTGCGCGGCGATCGGCGCCGCGTGCAAACGGTCGAGGTCACGCGTCTCGATAGCGAGCCGGCGTAGACCTTCGCCGCCGATCGTGGCCGCTCGAATCCGTCTCGACATTGCGCTCGTGCTCGGCGCGGGCGCCGTCTTGCCGCTCGCGTTCGCGCCGTTCGATTTCTTCTGGCTCGCGCCGCTGTCGTATGCAGCGTTGCTCTACGCATGGGGAGGCGCCTCGCCGCGCCGCGCGTTCGGGCTCGGGTTTCTCTATGGACTTGCAAGCTTCCTCGCGGGTCTTCATTGGATCTACGTGAGCGTCCACGACTTCGGGCTCTTGCCCGTCGGGACCTCCGTGCTCCTGACCGTCGCGTTGCCGACAGCGCTCGCGGTTTATGTCGGCGCCGTGGGCTGGGTCGCGGCGCGCTGGTTTCCGACGGCGGGTCTTAAGGCTTGGCTCGGAGTCTTTCCGGCTCTCTGGGTCATCGCCGAATGGAGTCGCGGTTGGGTGCTCACGGGCTTCGGCTGGCTCGCGGCAGGCTACAGTCAGACGGATTCCTGGCTCATGGGTTTTGCTCCCGTCGTCGGCGTGTACGGCATGAGCTGGCTCGTCGTGATGCTCGCGGGCGCGGCCGTCGCGCTCGTCGTCGGACGTGCCCGGCAGCGCGCCGTCGCGGGCGCCGTTCTCGTCGCCGTGCTCGGTATCGGCTGGCTGCACACGACAGTGCGATTCACGCTGCCGCAAGGCGATCCGCTGACCGTCGCGCTCGTGCAAGGCGCCGTTCCGCAGACCCTCAAGTGGGCGCCGGAGCAACTGACCGCCACGCTCGCCCTGTACCGCCGCCTGACGCAAGCGAGCCACGGTCACGATCTCATCGTCTGGCCCGAGGCCGCCATCCCGGAGTTCTATGAGAACGTGGCGGCCCCCCTCGAGGCGATCGCGCGGGACGCCGCAGCGGCGGGCAGCGCGCTCATGCTCGGTATTCTAGAGCGTCATGCCGCAACGGGGACGTTCCAGAACGTGCTCGTCGCCATGACCGACCCGCCGGCGGTGTATATCAAGCGGCATCTCGTGCCTTTCGGCGAGTATTACCCCGTCCCCAACTTCATGCGGGAACGGCTCCGTCTCATGAATTTGCCGTCTACGGACGCCGCTCCGGGCGATGCCGCGCAACCGCCGCTCGCAATCGCCGGGCAACGCGTCGCCGTCACGATTTGCTACGAGGACGTCTTCGGCGCGGAGCAACTGCACTCCTTGCCGGAAGCCACGCTGCTCGTCAACGTCAGCAATGATGCGTGGTTCGGCAATTCGATCGCTCCGCACCAGCACCTGCAAATCGCGCGCGTGCGCGCCGCCGAGGCCGGTCGCTATTTGCTACGCTCGACGAATACCGGCGTGTCGGCCGTCATCGACCCGGCCGGCGGAGTCGTCGCGACGCTGCCGCTATTCGAGCCCGGCGTGCTGACCGCGACCGTGCAAGGCTACACGGGGCTCACGCCGTACGCGCGCTGGGGCAACACGCCCGTCGTGCTCGGCATGCTGCTGATCTTGCTCGGCGCCAGGCTCGCGAGCAACGGACTCGGCGCGCGGCGCCACTCAAGCTCGCACTAGACATAATTCGACGCACCGGCAGGGTCCGCGATGCGATCTGCCTCTCAGCTATTTTGCCGATCAAACAATATGCTTGGCTCACGACCATCGTTCCGTACCGACGGGGGATCATCATGCGAGGGGCCAAGGCATCGAAAAAAGACGAGGTTGTAGACTCGGTCGTGAAGCAAGCATCGCTGGCCAGCGAGCGGCGCCTGCGATGTGTGATCGAGCTGTCGTCCGACTATTACTGGGAACAGGACGAGAATCACCGGTTCACGTTGCTGCTGCACCGAAACGCAAGTCAACCGGAGAACGATCCGCAGCTTTTTCTCGGCAAAACCAGCTGGGAGCTGGGCGGCATCCCCGCAGACGGCGGCACGTGGGAGGAGCACAAGGCGCTTCGCGAAGCCCGGCGGCCCTTTGAGGATTTCGTCGTGTGTCGGTCCAACGCGGCGATCGGCGAACGGTACTTGAGCATCAGCGGCCAGCCGGTATTCGGCGCCCGCGGCGAATTTCAGGGCTACAGCGGAATCGCAAAGGACGTCACCAAGGAAAGGCGGCACCAGCGCTTGCTTAAGCTCGAGCGCGTCGTTATGGGAGCTCTCGGCGACGCGGCGGACACAACCGACGCGCTGCCGGCGGCGATCCGCGCCATCTGCGAATCCGAGAGATGGGAGGCCGGTCAGTATTGGAGCCTCGACAAGAAGAGTAATGTCATGCGCTTCCATTCGGGCTGGAGTATCGCCGACACGACGATAGAGCGCGTCACCGCCCAGGCGAAGGATCTCGCGCTCGCACCCGGTGACGGTTTGGTCGGCGTTGTATGGCAGACGCAGCAGCCGCTGTGGGTCCCAGATCTCGGCAAAGAGAGCCGCGTGCTTCGCAAAGGCATCGAAAAGCAAACCGGTTGGAAGAGCGCGCTGCTATTCCCGGTTTTCTCGAAAAGCGCGATCATCGGTGTGCTCGATTTCAATGCCCGACATATCCCGAAACCGGACGAGCGCCTGCTTCAGGTCGTCCACGTTCTCGGCGCCCAGATCGGCAACTTCTATCAGCGGGCTATCTCGCTCCAGGAGCTCCGCGAAAGCAAAGAACGCTACTCGAGCACGATCGAGATCGCGGCCATCGGTATCAGCCATGTCGCGTTGGACGGCACATTCATTCACGTCAATCGACAACTGTGCGAAATGTTGGGCTATACGAAGGAGGAGTTGCTCGGACTCACCGTAAAAGAGATCTCCCACCCCGACGACGCGCGCGTGACGGATGAGAATAGGGCGAAGCTCCGAGCCGGGCTCATCGACTCGTTCAACGTCGAAAAGCGCTACCTGCACAAGAACGGCAGCACCGTATGGGTGAGAATCGCGGTTGCCATGATGCGCGGAGCCAACCGTGAGCCGCTCTACGATATCTCCGTCGTCGAGGATATTTCGGAGCGCAAGCGCGTTGAGGAGCGCGTCCAGTACTTGGCGACGCACGACGAAATGACGCGCTTACCGAATCGTGCGATGTTCACCGAGCTGCTCAACCACTCCGTCGACGTTGCAAAAAGATACGATCGCCGATTCGGAGTGCTGTTCATCGACCTGGACCGTTTCAAAATCGTCAATGACTCTTTGGGTCACGAGGCCGGCGACACGTTGCTCAAAGAGATGTCGTCGCGTCTCCGAGAGTGCCTGCGTGCGAGCGACGTCGTTGCCCGTCTGGGCGGCGACGAATTCGTCGTTTTGATCGACAACATCGATGAGCCGAGTCAAGCAGCGAGGGTGGCGCGCAGCATCCTCTCCACGGTAATCAAACCCGTCGAGATCATGGGGCAGGAGTGCCGCGTCACTGCGAGCATCGGCATAGCGACGTATCCTGCGGATGCGGACGATGCGCAATCGCTGATGAAGAACGCCGACATGGCGATGTATGTGGCCAAAGACGAGGGCAAGAACAACTATCAGTTCTACTCGAAAGAGGCCAGGGCTATGTCGATCGAGCGGCTGGCGCTCGAGACCAACCTTCGGCATGCTCTGGAGCGCAACGAGCTCGTTTTGCATTACCAGGCCAAGGTCAATTCCAAGACCGGCGAAATCAACGGCGTCGAAGCGCTGCTGCGCTGGTGGAATCATGATCTCGGCGCGGTATCGCCGGCTCAGTTCATTCCCGTCGCCGAAGACACGGGCTTGATCGTGCCGATCGGCAGGTGGGTATTGGAGACCGCGTGCGCCCAAAGCATGGCTTGGCAGCGTCAGGGACTGCCGGCGATCTGCATGGCCGTTAATCTTTCCCCGCGGCAGTTCAAGGACGCCGCCTTGCTCGACGACGTCAAAGAAGTGATCGATAAGACGGGAATCCCGCCGCACCTGCTCGAGCTCGAAATCACGGAAGGTATGATCATGAGCAACGTCGATCAGGCGATTGAAAAACTAAGGGCCATCAAGGGAATGGGCGTGCGTCTCGCCATCGACGACTTCGGCACGGGGTATTCCTCGCTTGCCCAACTCAAGCGATTCCCGATCGACACGCTGAAGGTGGACCGCTCCTTCATACGCGACATCCCGGAGAACGCCGAGGACAAGGCGATCGCCGAGGCCATCATCGCCATGGGGAGAACCCTGGGCGTGACGGTCGTGGCTGAAGGCGTCGAAACCGCGGAGCAACAAAGGTTTTTGAGCGGCCGTGGATGCGAGGGGATGCAGGGCTACTACTTCGGCAAGCCGTCCCACGCGGATCAGTTTGCAAGGCTGCTCCGCGGCGCCGTCCCGTCCGCGTCGGCAGGGGGCCGGGGATGACGCACCGCACGTGGCGTGACGCGGGCGCGGCGCGCTAGTCGCGAGCGTCTTCGACCGCGTCGCCGACGTCCTCGGCTGCGTCCTCGAGCTCGTCGCCGACTTCGTCGAGATCTTCACCCGCGCGCTCCATCGGCCCCTCGTCACAGCCTGCCACGGCGAGGCCCGCCAGGGCCAAGAACAGGGACAGCGCGAGTGCTTCCCAATACCTTCTTATCGCCTTCATATGCTTCCACCTTTCAGTTACGGATTGAGCCGTCTTCCTGGTCGATGTTGCTTTCGGACGCGCCTGCTTCCGGCTACTCGTCGTCCTCGTCCTCGTCGTCGTCTTCGGCCGCTTCGTGGCCGATGACTGCGCCGGCGGCTCCAGCCGCCACGTAACCGCAGCCGGCCTGCAACACGGACGTCGCCAGCAGCAACGCGAGCCAGATCCACGTAATCAACTGTTTCATGTCTCGATCCTTCCGTTTACCGAGCTTCACCGGTATGGATGCAATCGACGTGCCAGTGTCGTGCCCACGTGCATAAGGCCTCTGGGGCGCCAATGGCAACGCGCCGATTGCAATTCCTGGATTCGCAGTGCGGTTGTTGCAATGCAATGCCACGGCCGGCGAGCACCGACGATCGCGCAGCGGTCGAAACGCCCCGCCAATGGCTGCGCGTTGCTTCCGCTAAGCTGAAACATCCTCGATCATTTCCGCCGCCGTCCGCAGCGCGAGTGCGGCCAACGTCAACGTCGGGTTCGCCGTCGCGCCGGTTGGGAAGACACCGCTGCCGACGAGGAACAGGTTGGGGTGGTCGTGCGTCCGGCCGAAAGGATCGGCGACGGAGGTCACGGGATCCGTTCCCATGCGGTACGTGCCCATGATGTGGCCGGCGCCGAACAGCGAGTCGACGTGGATACGCCGCGTCGCGTCGAGACCGTCGAACACGAGGTCGGCGAGCCGTCGCGCCTCCTCGCGCGCGCTCAGCACGGAGTCGTCGATCGCGTACGTGAGCTTCGGACGCGGCAGCCCGAGCGCGTCGCGCTCCTCGGCGAGCGTGACTCGGTTGTCGGGGTCGGGGAGCTGCTCGAGCAGGGCAGCCAATCGCACCTGCCGCAGCCCCGCGTCAGCCAGAGCGGCGCGCAGCTCACGGCCGCGCTTACCTTCCGCGATGAACGTTTCGGCGAGCGCGACGATCGTTTCGCCGCCGAAGGACCAGCCATCGTTGCCGATCGGCATGCGAAATGCGCCATGACGGGAACGGAACGCGCCGTCGCGCATGTGCTCGATCCCGGAAATCTCGCCGGGACCCCGATATGGGTAGACGGGGTCGCGGGCCAGCGCGAGGCTGACCTGCACGGGGTGATCCATCAGATTGCGGCCCACCTGGCCGCTCGAGTTCGCGACGCCATCGGGCAGGCGATCGCTGCGCGACATGAGCAGCAGCCGCGGCGTTTCGACCCCGTGCGCGGCGATCACGAATTGCCTGCCGACCGCCTTGTGTTCGCTGCCGTCCGGGCGCTTGAACGCGACCGCAGTCGTGCGGCCTTCGGCGTCGACGTCGATCCGGTGCGCAATGGCCTGGTCGAGGATCCTCGCGCCGACTCGTTGCGCGAGTCTCGCGTGGACCGAAGCGTCGTACTTCGCACCGACCGGGCAGATCGGCACGCACGTGTTGCTGCCGCAGCACGGCGGTCGATCCTGGAACGGTATGGAGTTGCGCGCGTGCGGGCTCAGGCGCACTCGCATGCCGAGCGGCCGCAGGACCGCGTCGATGCGCCGGTCGACGTAGCTCGCCGGGATCGGTGGCAACGGATAGGGCGCGCTGCGCGGGGAGTCGAGGTCGTCTTCGGGATCGCCGGCGACACCGATCTCCCTTTCGGCTTCGACATACCAGGGCTCGAGCTCATCGTAATCGATCGGCCAGTCGTGTCCGACCCCGTACAGGGTCCGCAGCCGAAAATCGTTCGGCACGAAGCGCATCGCCGTGCCCTGCCAGTGCCACGTCGTGCCGCCGACCCGGCGCTCGTACGTGCTGCCGAACGTGGCCGGGCCGTCCTGCACGTAGTAGCCGTCGCGCAGGTCGAGCACGGTCGGCCGAGGCGCGTACGGTTGGGACGGGTAGGGCGCGTCCGGCGTCTTGATCGGGTTGCTTCGATACGCGCGCAGCCCTTCCGCCCGGTCGACCCACGGCCCCGCCTCGAGAATCAGCACGTCTCGCCCGGCCGACGCCAGCCGGTAGCCGACGAGCGTGCCGGCAATGCCCGCGCCGACGATCACGACGTCGGCCTCGTAACGCTCTGCCATCGCGGGCCGGCCCTCGTCAGCCAGCAGGCGGAACTTCCGCCCAATGCCCGAACGCGCCGCCGCATGCGCTCGGACCGGCGGGCCGGTAGCCGAGCGTGCGCCAGGCGAGGGCGCCGGTGTAGGTCGCGACGCGTTGCTCGCCGTTCGGTGTGACGTACATGCCGCTGTACCAGTTGCCGGTGATCGTATCGGTGAGCTCGGCCATCGCGGGCAGGTCATAGACGCCGTGCGCCGCGAGATCGTCGATCGACGCGGGCGGCTCCGGACCTTCGAAGCTCCCGAGCCGCCACAGCTCGACGAGACGCCGGCCTCCGCCCGGGCGGTTCCTCAGCGCTTCGAGATACTCCTGGCCGACGCTTTCGTCGGAGAGGTCGTCGAAGCCGGTCAGCACGCGGGAGATGCGCATGAACTCGTCGAGACCGACGTCCGGCGCCGCCCTATCCTGCGCGGCGGCTTGAAGCCACGGTGTGGTCGCGAGCCATGAGGAAGCGAGCAGCAGGAGGTCGCGGCGTGTCATGGCGACGGCACGCGCCGTCGCGACGCTGTCGTCAGGCAGCGAGGCCGGCTGACGATTCGGTATCGACATGCGCCGCTCCGACTCAGCCTTCGACGACGAAGTTCAAGATGCGACCTCGCACGTAGATCGCACGTTTGAGCGCCTTACCTTCGAGATAACGAAGCACATTCTCGTCGGCGCGCGCGAGTGCGATGACGCGCTCTTCGTCGGCATCGGCCGGCACTTCGATACGCCCCCGCATCCTGCCGTTGATCTGCACGGGGATCTCGAGCGTCTCGCTGATCAAGAGCTTGGGGTCGTATTGCGGCCAGGGCGCATAGGCGAGGCTCTCCGCATGCCCGAGGCGCTGCCACAGCTCCTCGGCGATATGCGGCGCAAGGGGCGCGAGCAGCAACACGAATTGCTCGGCCAGTCCTCGCGGGAACGTCGGCCACTTGTTCGCGGCGTTCGTAAACTCCATGAGCGCCGCAATAGCCGTGTTGAAGCGCAGACCTTCGATGTCGTCGCCGACCTTGGCGATCGTCTGGTGCATGAGACGCAACTGCTCGAGCGTAGGCTGTTGGTTCGTCACGGATTCCGCGATACGGTCGTTCCGGTCGTCGATGATGAGTCGCCAGGCACGATTCAAGAAACGATACGTGCCGTCCACGCTGCGCGTGCTCCAGGGTTTGACCTGATCGAGCGGGCCCATGAACATCTCGTAGAGACGAAACGCGTCCGCGCCGAAGCGCGCGACGATATCGTCGGGACTGACGACGTTGCCGCGGCTCTTGCTCATCTTGTATGCGCGCGCGTCTACGGCGACCGAGGGATCGTCGCTCAGCACGAAATCGTCGCCGCTCTTGACGACTT
>Ga0209109_10000848_pt1 | contig 16823 bp, 17 predicted proteins | sample Rifsed10ft2_FD_184004 | JGI IMG/M metagenome (GOLD analysis project Ga0209109, IMG submission 184004) | Soil microbial communities from Rifle, Colorado, USA - sediment 10ft 2 (version 2) | ecosystem: Environmental > Terrestrial > Deep subsurface > Rock core/Sediment | place: Rifle, Colorado... | reverse complement strand
CGGCGGCGGCCGGGGTGCGATGGATCATCAAACGCAGTTCGTGAGCTCCCCCGACCAGGTCGTGGGCGAGAAAGCCTCCCAGGTTACCGGCTGCGCCAGTGATCAGGATTCGCATAATGAGGAGAGAGCAACTTCCCGCGAGCTCAAGCTCGCGGGAAGCTCGATCAGTCGGGGCGGGCGGATTTGAACCGCCGACCCCCTGCACCCCATGCAGGTGCGCTAGCCGGGCTGCGCCACGCCCCGATGTCTCATCGCCCTGTCGAGGGCGTTGTTTCAACGTCCTGTCGAGGACGATGTCTCATCGCCCTGTCGAGGGCGTTGTTTCATCGTCCTCGCCAAGACTGAGAGGGTTGATTATACCGCCCCGCTGATCAGGCCGGGCATGGCGCCGAACTCGGTGAGAATCCTGGCTGTGTGCCGGACGCCGCTGACAAAGTTGTCGATCACCAAGTTCTCGTTCGGCGCGTGGACTTGGTTGCCGGGGTAGCCCACGCCGGCCGTCGCCACCGGAATGCCCAGATCCTGGACGAACAGGTAGTTCGGGCCGGAGCCGCCCGACATCGGGACGATCAACTGCGGGCGGCCGTAGACGTCCGTCGCCGTTCGCACGACCATCTGCAGGAACGGATCCTCGGGATCGGTACGGGCCGCCGGCTCGCTGCCCAGGTCCGTGATCTGGACGTCGGTGAAACCGCGCGCGTCCAGGTGGGTGCGCAGCTGTCGCAGTACGTCCTCCGGGTCCATATCCGGGATCAACCGAAAATCGACCTTGGCCGAGGCACGCGCCGGCAGCACCGTCTTACTCCCCGGCCCCTGGTAGCCGGAGGTCAGCCCGCAGATGGTGCAGGTTGGGGTGAAGATCTCCTCGCGCGCCAGATCGACGCCCCCGGTCAAGCCCTTGATGAACGACTTGAGCCCGTAGCGGGTGAGCAGATCCTGCGCCTCGTCGGGGAGCAGGGCCAGCAGCTCGAGATCGAGCTTCGTCGGAGGGCGGACCTTGTCATAGAAACCGGGGAGGAGGATCTGCTCGTCGGGGCCTTTGAGGGTGGCCAGGGCCCACACCAGGCGCCAGGCGGCGTTGGGGAAGATCGACCCGCCCAGGCCGGAATGCGCGTCGAGCGTCCCGGTCTCGACCGTCAGCTCGACGTAGGCGATCCCGCGCAGGCCGGCGTACTGGACCGGCGTCCCCTCCTCATTCACGCCGCCGAATTCCCACAGGCATCCGTCGGCGGCCAGGAGGTCCTTGTGCGACCGGACGAAAGTCTGCAGGTTGGCGCTGCTGGTCTCCTCCTCGCCCTCGATGACGAACTTGATCGTGCAGGGAAGTTCGCCGTCGGCTTCGAGCAGCGCGTCGATGGCCGCCAAGCGGCAGGCGATATGGCCTTTGTCGTCGCTGACGCCGCGGGCGAACATCTTCCCGTCGCGGATCGTCGGCTGGAACGGCGGCGAGATCCACAGCTCGAGGGGCTCGGGGGGCTGGACGTCGTAGTGGTTGTAGAACAGCATGCGCCGATCGGACTTGCCGCGCCGCTCGCCGTAAACCACCGGATGGCCAGCCGTGGCGATCGTTTGCACGGCGAAGCCGCGCGCCCGCAGCATGCCTCCCACCAGCGCCGCACATTCGGCGATGCCCAGACCGCTGGCCGAGACGCTCGGCTGCGAGCACAGTCGCGCCAGGTCGGCGAGCGAAGCCTCCAGGCGGCCGGTGATGATTCCATCGACGGCGGTGAGGTCGGTCATGGAGTCCTCCCAAGGGCCGTACGCAGGGGCGAAGCACCCCGGAAGAATGCGTCGAGAGATGCGATTGGAGGTGCTTCGCCCCTACTATAATCTAACGTCGAGGTTGGCCATGCGCCTGTACGACATCACCGTCCCGATCGAGAACGGTATGCCCGTCTGGCCCGGAGATCCCCCGGTGCGGCTGGAGCAGGTCTCTTCGATCGCGCAGGGCGCCAACGCCAACGTCTCGTCGCTGGCGTGCGGCGTTCATGTTGGGACGCACGTCGATGCCCCGCACCATTTTCTGGACGGCGCCTCGACGGTCGAGGCGCTGCCGCTCGACGCCCTGCTGGGTAGGGCCTACGTGGCCGATCTGCGCCGGGCCGACGTGGTCGACGCCGCCGCTCTCGAGCGAGCACGCATCCCCCCGCGCATGTCTCGACTCCTGCTGCGCACGCGGAATTCGGAGTTCTGGAAGAGGGGGGAGCGGACGTTTCAAACCGACTTCGTCGCCGTCGACGCCGGCGGGGCCGAATGGCTCGTCCGGCGCAAGATCAGGCTGATCGCCGTCGATTACCTATCCGTGGCGCCGTACGGGCACAGCCGCCCGACGCATCAGATCTTGCTGTCGGCCGGCGTGGTCGTCGTGGAAGGCGTAGACTTGAGCCGCGTCCCACCCGGATCGTACACACTCTATTGTCTGCCGATGAAGCTGGCCGGCAGCGACGGCGCCCCGGCGCGCGCCGTTCTGGCCAAGGCCTAGCAGATTGCGGAAAGACGTTGACCGCCTTCGTACCCCTCCTGCGATGTGCCTGCGGGTTCTTGGTCCCGCAGTCCGCGGAGAGGGGGTAGGGGTGAGGCTGGAGGCGGGTTTTTCCGCAGCCTCCTAGAGGCCTAGAGAGGACGTCGAAGCTGATGAGCGAGACTGTCATGGTAGTTCTGATCGGCCTGGGCGTGGCCCTGATCGCCGCCGGCTTGTTTCTCACCTGGCGTCGATCCTCAGTCCGCCCCGCCGTCCAGGCCTCGCCCTTGCAGAGCAGGCGGCCCATGTCCATCGGAGACGAGCTGCAGGCGGCGCCGGCTAGCGAGACGGTCGAAGATCTCGTCAACCAGCGGTTGTCCTCCCTTCCGGAATTGGCCGGGACCCGCGTCGACTTCGGCACGGCGGCCGACGGCTCGTTGGAGATCTGGGTCGGCGATCGGCGGTACACCTCGGTCGAAGACATCGCCGATTCGCGCGTCCGCCAGGCGGTGCTGGACGCCGTCGCTTCCTATAACAAGTAGTCGAGCCGTGTCGGCGCCGCGCCTCGATCTCGCGGGCATCTTCCCTCCCATCCCGACCCCCTTCGGCCCCGCGGGGGAGATCCTCTTCGACCGTCTGGGCGAGAACCTGGCCCGCTGGGACGCGGAGCCCATGGTCGGGGTGGTCGCCGGCGGTTCGAATGGAGAATTCCCGCTGCTTTCCTTGGAAGAAAGGGTGGAGGTCGTCCGCCAGGTGCGTCGACGGACCGCCGCCGGACGGTTGGTGATCGCCGGCTCGGGAATGGAGTCGACGGCGGCGACGATCTCGCTCAGCCGGGCGATGGCCGACGCCGGCGCCGACGCGGTGATCGTCGTCACGCCCTCCTACTACAAGGCCCGCATGACTCCGGCGGCGCTGATCGCCCACTACACGGCGGTGGCCGACCGTTCGGCCCTGCCGTTGGTGATCTACAACGTACCGGCAAATACCGGGGTGGACCTCCCGGCCGAGGTCGCCATCGAGCTGTCGCGTCATCCGAACATCGCCGGCATCAAGGACAGCGGCGGGGACGTCGTGAAGTTGGCGCGCATGGCGGCCGAAGCGGCCGAGGGATTTCAGGTGCTGGCCGGGTCGGCCGGCTTCTTTCTTCCGGCGCTGGCCGTCGGGGCGGTCGGCGTCGTGGCGGCGTTGGCCAACCTTGCCGCCGCGGAGTTGAACGACCTGCTGCTCCGTTTTCGCAGCGGTGATGCGGAGGAGGCGAGGCAGATCCAGGCGCGTCTGGTGGAGGCCAACGCCGCCGTGACTTCGCGTTTCGGGGTTCCCGGCCTCAAGTGCGCCATGGACCTCACCGGACGTTACGGTGGGCCGCCGCGCTTACCGCTGCTTCGGCTCGGCGAGGCCGAGGTCGGCCAGGTGCGCGAGTCGCTCGAGCGGTCGGGCATTCAACTTGGGTAGTCGCAGGCTTTAGCCTGCGTCTTCTTCCTGGGCAAGAGCCCGGATCCGACCCCCCTCGGACTCGGACCCAGGCAAAAGCCTGGGGCTACAATTCACGTCACCACCCCGGGCCCCGTCCAGGCTCACAGCTGCCCCGTCGTCCCCCAGTCCTCCAGCAGCGCCTGGTAAGTCGGATCCTCGTAGCGCTCGAGGCGAAAAGCCCTGGCATAGGAGGGGGCTTCGTCGCCGACGACGTGTGCGGCCAGGATTTCGCCGGCGGCGGCTGAGGCCATCAGCCCATAGCCGGAAAGCGCGCCCAGCACGAACGCGCCCTGCACGGGAAGCGGCCCGATGAGCGGCCGGTTCTCGCGGGTCTTGAGGTAATACCCGCCGTCGACGACCGGGCGCGGCGCCCGGCCGAAGTACGCCCGCAGCCCCGGCAGCATGCGCGCCAGGCCTCGCAGCGCCACCTCCGGATACATCGGATCGACGGGACCGGGGTAAACGGGCTCCCGCGTTTCGGTGTGGTACGTCCACAGGATCAGGAGGATCGGACTGTCGTCGGGTCCCTCCGGGCGGGCATGAACCCCGGCGGGAAACGGTTCGAGCAAACGGCGCGTCGACTCCGATTCGGCCAGTTCCCGCCGTTCGTCCGATGTCCAGGCCAAGAGCTGCGGGTCGGTCCAGATGAGCAGCGGCGCGTCGCGCGGAACCACTCGGAGGGGATCGGCCATGGCCACTTTGACATGCCATTCGGCGGTCACCGGGAGTTCGAGGTCGAGCATCGCCGCTACGGATTGAAGCAGGGGCCCGGCGGCCAACACCAGGCGGCCGGTCTCGACCTCGTGCGATCCGCCGGACCCGTCGACGCGCACGCCGCGCACGCGCCCGCCGGCGGTTCGGACGGCGGTCATCCTCCCCGGGAGAACCTCGACGCCCGAAGCGCGCGCCCGCTCCAGCAGGAATGCGCCGAGTTGTTGAGCGCTGAACCAACCGCAGCGACGAGGGTGAATCACGGCCAACGTGTCCGGCGCCAGGTAGGGGAAGTGGCGCCGGATCAGATCGGGATCGGTGATCAGATCCGATCCATCCGGCTGTCCCTCGAACCCCGAGGAGGGGGCCGGGGCGTAGGCCGCCTCCTCGCTGGAGGGCCCATGGCGACGCAGACGCCCGGCGCCCAGGGACGCCGCTTCCTCTCCGGCGGCGACGAACTGCCCGGCCCGTTCCGCCTCGGCGGTGGCGAACAGATACCCCCGCCGGTTCAGATTAAATCGATTGCCGGATTCGCGCGCCCAGTCGTCGAGCAGATCGATGCTGCGATTCATCAGCCGCACCATGGCGTCGCCGGGCCCGGGCCACCAGTTGCGGTAGCACTCGGTCGACTTGTCGCTGGTGAGGGAAAGCGGCGGTCGCTCATCGACGAGCAGCACGCGCCCGACGCCGCGCTTCACGGCCAGGTGGTACGCCGCCGAAATGCCGGCGATGCCGGCTCCGCAGATGACGACTTCGGCGCGTGACGAGCTCATACGGCTCAGGCTGTCCCTCCGCCCAAATCGATGTCGGGGCGGGGAACGAGAAGCGCGGCTCCGCCGAGCCGCGCCGCGATTGCGGCCAGAGACTCCCCGGTGACGGGGTGCACCCCGATGGGGTCGAGTTCGGCGATCGTCACCGCCAGGTAGGGTCGAACCAAGAGGTCGGGGTCCGGCAGCGACAGCGGCGCCGTGTCCATGACGAGGTCATCGTAGAGGACCAGGTCCAGGTCGATGGGGCGGGGCGCATATTTGTCGTCGACCCGCACGCGCCCCAGTCCGGCCTCGATCTGCCTCAGCCTTGCCCGCAGCGCCTCGGGGGCAAGGTCCGTCTCGAGCAGCACGGCGGCGTTGACGAAGTCCGGCTGGCCGGGCGGGCCGGCGGCGGCCGATTGGTACACCCGAGAGGCGGCCAGGATCGAACCGACGTCCCGCAGGCGCGCCCCCGCCAACGGCAGGTTGCGCTCCGGGGCGACGTTCGAACCCAGGGAGACGGCGGCGCGCGGCGAGATGACCGACCTCTAGCCGTCGTCGCGGGAGCGCTCGATCTCGACGCCGACGGATCGGGCGAACCGCAGCGCCCCGGGTTTCTCGACGCGTACCCGAACGCGGACCGCGCCGGGTTCCCGCAGGCACAGGTCGGCGATGTCGGCCGCCAGCGCCTCGACGGTGAAGCGCGATGAAGACTCCACCATGGCCAGAATGCCCTTGGTGATCGTGCGGTAGTTGACCGTGTCGGCGATGTCGTCGGAGAAACCGGCCCGCCGCAAGTCGCAGAACAGGGTCAGGTTGATGAGGATATCCTGGGGCTGTTCGCGTTCCCAGTCGTTGATCCCGAGAATGCCGCGCGTCAGCAGGTCGCGGATGACGATGCGATCTTCGCTCATCGAGTCTCCCTGGGAACGCGTACCGGAAGGTTGTAGAGCAACTGCGTCTGACAAGAAATCCGCGTGCCGCTCCATTTCCGCGCCACTCCGAGGCGTTCGGCCCTCACCCCTGCCCCCTCTCCGCCACACTCCCGGGTGTCGACGACAGCTTCTCGGCGGAGAAGGGGCAGGCGGAGAGGCGGACGCAGAGGTCATCAAAGATCAACCAGAGCCTGACCTCCGCCTCTTCCCCTGCCCGTGGAAAGGGCGAAGGGCTCCTTCCTCGAAACTTATTGGGCAGAACCCTAGACAAGGTGCCGGCCCCCATCGAGGTGCAGGATGCTGCCGGTGATGTACTCCGGGCCGGCCAGCAAGAAGAGCAGCGCCTGGCCGACTTCCTCGAGGCGGGCCCAGCGGCCGGAGGGGACGGAATCAAGCCCGGTCGTCCCGCCGTCGGCCGGCGGCAGGACCGCCCCCAGGGCCAACCCGTTGACGCGGATCGACGGGGCCAGCGCGAGCGCCAGGCTGCGCGTCATCGCCGCCAGGCCGGCCTTGGCGATGGTGTACGGGAAATGATCGGCGGCTGGACGGAGGGCGCGCCAATCCAGGATGTTGACGATGGCGCCCGGCGCACCGGCGCGCTCTCGAGCGAAGGCCTGGCATAGGAGGAAGGGCGCTCGCAGGTCGACGTCCAGATGCCGGTCCCAGGCCTCCACCGTCGTCGCCGCCAGGTCCAGCGGTTCGAAAACGGCGGCCGAGTTGACCAGCCAGTCGATCGGTCCGAGCTCGGACTGGGCACGCGCCATCAGACCCGCCGCTTCATCCGGCCTTTCCAGGTCGGCCTGGATGGCGGCGGCTCTCCGGCCGAGGGCGCGGATTTCCTGCACAGCCGTCTCCGCTTCCTGGGCCGACGATCCGTGATGGATGACGACGTCGGCGCCGGCCCGGGCCAGAGCATCGACCAGCGCCCGGCCGACACGGCGGGCGCCCCCGGTGACTAGAGCGATGTGGCCGGCCGCAGCAGGCGGTTTCATCCCTTCTATTCTATAACGACGATCCTCCGCCGGCCCGCGCCGCCGGCCCTGGGGACAGGCTGGTATCATCGTGACGAAGGCCGTGTCCCGGGCCCGGTTGAAGCTGGAGGGAAAGATGCACAACATCGAAGCCGCCGCCGAGCTGTTGGACGGGATCGGCGTGGCGCGGCCGGAGATCGAGGCCGCCGTGCGCCAACTGCTGGAGGCCTTCGGGGAAGACGTCAGCCGGGAAGGCCTCGAGCGCACGCCCGAGCGCGTCGCTCGCATGTACGACGAGCTGCTGGCCGGCTACCGGGTGGACCCGCACGCCATGATCAACGACGCGCTGTTCGACGTGGCCTACGACGAGATGGTCATCGTGCGCGACATCGAGTTCTACAGCCTGTGCGAACATCACATGCTGCCGTTCGTCGGGAGCGCCCACGTCGCTTATACCCCGGCCGGCAAAGTCATCGGCCTGTCCAAGATCCCGCGCATCGTCGACCTGTTCGCCCGGCGGCTGCAGGTGCAGGAGCGCATGACGCGCCAAATCGCCGAATTCATCGAAGCGGCCCTCCATCCGCACGGCGTGGGAGTCGTCGTCGAAGGTCTGCACCTGTGCGCCATGATGCGCGGCGTCAAGAAAGCCAACGCCCGTATGGTGACCAGCGCCATGTGCGGCGCCTTCAAGGAGAACCAGGCGACGCGGCAGGAGTTCCTCGACCTGATCGGGCGTGCCTCGCCCGCTTCGCCTTTGTAGCCCGAGAGCCGGGAAGAGGAGCGGTTCCCCCAGTGGCCGAGAGCCCAGAGATACGCCGCGTCGCTCACGAGCTGGAGCAGGCCGTCCGCTTCCGGGCTGAAGGCCGTCTGGGGCGAGCACGTGTGTGCGCCCGACGCGCCGCCGGCTGGGCGATCGGCCCAACCTACCGGCGCAGCACCGGCGATCCCCCGCCGTCGAGCGCCATGGTGCTGCTGCGCTGGTACCGTGATTTCGCCGAAGCGTCCGACTCGCTGCGGCGCGCTGCCGCCCGCCTGACGACGCATGTCACCGAGGATCACACCCTGCCGCATCCCGAAGACCCCATTGACGATGCACGCCAGTTGATCGATGCGCTGCGGGCGGGGGCGAACCGACTCCCTGGATCGCCCGGCGCAACGAGCGATCAGAACGAGTTGGGCGGGTGAATTCCTTTGGTCCCGAGCTCTCTCCCCTCCTGTGCCCGTGCGCTCCACGCTCCTGTGAGTCCTGACTCGCATTCCCGCCGACCGGAGCCGCACCATGCCGCGTGATGTGTGCGTCGCCCTCGGCGGCGGGGGCGCCCGCGGGCTGGCGCACATCGGCGTCCTGGCGGAGCTGGAGCGCGCCGGCTATCGCATCGCCGCCCTGGCCGGCACGAGCATCGGCGGCGTCATGGCCTCGCTGTACGCCGTCGGACTCTCCCCGGCGGACATGACGACCTGGGCCGACGGGGCGCTGCGCCGAGGGCTGTTCCACTTTCGGCCATCTCCCGGCGCGCTGCTCGGGATCGACCGGATTCGCGAAGCCCTGACCGAGGTGCTGCGCCGCAAGACGTTCGCCGACGCCCGTTGCCCGCTGGCGTTGACGGCCGTCGACCTCGACACCGGGACCGAGGTCGTGCTGACATCCGGCGAGCTGATCGAAGCCGTCCTGGCGACGATCGCGCTGCCGGGGATCTTCCCGCCGCAGTGGGCGGGCCAAAGCCGGCTGGTGGACGGCGGCGTCGTCGATCCGGTGCCGGTCCAGCCGGTGCGGGGGCTTCATCGGGGGCCGGTCGTGGCCGTGACGCTTTCCGCCCGACCGGGCTCGCCGGCGGCCCTGGTGGCCTCGCCGCTGGTCCACCTGCCCGGGTCGGGCATGTTCTCGCGGTTGAGGATCGGCCAGGCGCTCCAGATCTTCGGGCGATCGCTCGAGATCTCGTCGCGCTTGTTCACCGATCTGCGACTCCGGCTCGACAACCCGGAGGTAATTGTCCGGCCGGAGGTGGCCCAGGTCGGTATTCTCGACACGCCGGAAGCGGGTCCGCTGATCGAAGCCGGCCGTTCGGCGATGGCCGCCGGCCTCCAGGCGCTGGATGGCTGTTACGGATGGCGCGGGGCCATCCGACGCATCGTCCCCGCCTGAAGATCCAGCCGCCAATGGGTGACCCTCCGCCCTCGCGCGACCTCAGGAGGTACGCTCGCGGCACGCAACTTCGCCTGTCGCTCGGCGCGCTGGCGATCCTGTTCGGCGTCGGCGGCCTGCTCATCTACTTTTTCTATGGACCGTCGGGCGCGGCCTTGGGTGTGCTGTGCCTCGTCATCGGTCTCGTCCCGGTCCTCCTCATCATCGTCGCCCTGTGGATCCTGGACGTCGTCCTTCGTCGATCGCATGAGTCCTGATCGATCGCTCGAGCCCGTCACCCTGGCCGGGCTGTCCGGCCTGGCGAGGCGCGGAGAAGGACCGGACGCCCGCACGGCCGTCTTGTTGCACGGATACGGAGGCGACGAGAAGGTCATGTGGATCTTCTCCGACGCGCTGCCTCCGGCCTGGAGGGTCATCGCGTTTCGCGGCAGCACCACGGCGGAAGACGGCGGATACCGCTGGCATGTCGGCCGAAGGTGGCCGCCGCCCGATGCGCGGGCCTTCGGCCCGGCGGTCGAGGCTCTGCGCCAGGCCGTTCCCGCCGGCCGAGGCGTACTCTGGATCGGGTTCAGCCAGGGGGCCGCCCTTGCCCTTTGCTGCGCCGCCGCCGGTCTGCCGTCGGCGGGCGTCGCCTGCCTCGCCGGCTACATGCCCCAGGGGCTGCCGGCTCTCGCGTCCGGCCTGCCAGTCTTCTGGGCGCACGGTCGGCGAGACGACAAGGTCCCAATCGACTCGGCACGCGCCTCAGGACGGCAGCTCGACCGGTGGGAGGTCCGGCTCGACTTCTGCGAGGCGGACAGCGGCCACAAGGTCGGCGCCGAATGCGTGAAGGCGTTGGCCGAGTGGGTCGGTCGGCTGGCCTGATTCGCCGGAGGTCGATGGCCGCCCGGCGCAAGGCGCTGTGCTATCATCGTGTCGCAAGCCCGCGGCTTGCGCGAGACTCCGGCTCCATCGTCCAAGTGTGGAATCTCCGGCCGGGTTGAAGCCAGCGCCCTTCGCTACGGATCCGCCGAGGCCCTGTATGATCTCCTCGTCACGCGACGTCCTCGCCATCAACACCATTCGCTTTCTGTCTGCCGACGCGGTCCAGCAGGCCAACTCAGGGCACCCCGGCCTGCCGATGGGCGCCGCCTCGTTGGCTCATGTCCTGTGGACTCGTCACCTGCGCTTCGATCCGGCCGCGCCGCAATGGCCGGATCGCGACCGTTTTGTCCTCTCCGCCGGCCATGGTTCGATGCTGCTGTATTCCCTGCTCCACCTCAGTGGATTCGATCTGCCGCTGGCCGAGATTCAACGGTTTCGCCAGTGGGGGAGCATCACCCCCGGGCATCCCGAGTTCGGTCACACGCCGGGCGTCGAGACGACCTCGGGTCCGCTCGGGCAGGGCTTCACCAATGGCGTCGGCATGGCGATGGCCGCCCACCATCTGGCAGCGCGCTACAACCGGGACGGACGATCCTTGTTCGACCACCGGGTGTACGGCATCGTCTCCGACGGGGACCTGATGGAAGGCGTCGCCTCGGAGGCGGCCTCGCTGGCCGGGCACCTCCGACTCGGCCGGCTGATCTACCTGTACGACGATAACCGCATCAGCATCGACGGCAGCACCGACCTGACCTTCACCGAGGACCGCGCCGCTCGCTTTCAGGCCTACGGCTGGCACGTGACGCGCGTGGCCGACGTCGAGGACCTGGGGACCATCGATCGGGCGCTGGCGGAGGCCAAGGCCGATGCGCGGCCGTCCCTGATCGTCTGCCGGACCCATATTGGATTCGGCCTCCCGTCGCGCCAGGACACCGCCGCGGCTCACGGAGAGCCTCCAGGGGAGGAAGAGTTGAAAGGCGCCAAGGAGCGGCTGGGCTGGCCGCTCGAACCGCGCTTCCTGATCCCGGACGAGGCGCGCTTGCCTTTCGCCGAGGCGGCACGCCGCGGCGCGCAAGATCACCAGGCCTGGGAGGCGATGCTGCAGGCCCTGCGCCGTTCGGATCCCGACCTGATGCGCGAGATCGATCGGCGGATCGCCGGCGACCTACCGCCTGGTGTCGCCAGGCTGGTGCCGACCTTCCCCGCCGACGCCAAGGGGTTAGCTACGCGGGCGGCCTCCGGCAAAGTCCTCAACGCCCTGGCGGCGGCGATGCCCGAGATCGTCGGGGGATCCGCCGACCTGACCACCTCCAACCAGACGGCGCTCAAAGGCGAGGCCGCCATGTCGGCCGAGAATCCGGGTGGTCGATACATCCACTACGGCGTTCGCGAGCACGCCATGGGAGGGATTCTCAGCGGGCTGGCCCTCCATGGAGGGTTCATCCCCTTCGGCGGCACCTTCCTGATCTTCTCCGACTACATGCGCCCGGCCATCCGCCTGGCGTCGATGATGGGGATCCGAGTCATCTATGTCTTCTCGCACGATTCGATCGGGCTGGGCGAGGACGGTCCGACCCATCAGCCGGTGGAGCATCTGGCGGCCTTGCGCGCCATTCCCAACCTGGCCGTCGTACGCCCGGCCGACGCCAACGAGACGGCCGCCGCCTGGCTGACGGCCCTCGAACGAAGGGACGGGCCGACGGCGCTGGCCCTCACACGTCAGTCCGTGCCGACGCTCGACCGAACGCGGTTCGCCCCGGCCGATGGGCTGCGGCGGGGCGCGTATGTCCTGGCCGACCTCGGCGACGGCCCGCCTCATTTGGTGCTGATGGCCTCCGGATCAGAAGTGGAACTGATCGTCGCAGCCGGAGAAGCGTTGTCCGCTGAAGGAGTGCCCGTCCGTCTCGTTTCCTTCCCGTCGTGGGAGTTGTTCGAGGCGGGATCGCCGGAGGTCCGCGACCAGGTTCTCCCGCCTGCGGTGCGCGCCCGGGTGGCGGTCGAAGCCGGGATCGCGCAGGGATGGTCGCGTTGGGTGGGCGAGGCGGGAGAGGTCGTCAGCCTGGAGCGATTCGGCGCCTCGGCGCCGTACAAGGAGCTCTTCAGCCACCTCGGGTTCACCACCGACGCCGTAATCGCCGCCGCCCGGCGCAGCTTGGAGCGGTCGGCGATGATGGCGAGGGCGGCGGGGTGATCCTCACTGGCAATGTCATTGCGAGCCCCCGAACCACGGTCCCCGAAGCGAAGCGGAGTAGGAGAGGGCGTTGCAATCTCGCCGAGGAGATTGCCACGTCGCGCCTCACTTCGTTCGGCGCTCCTCGCAATGACAAGCGGAAGGGCGGCGCGATGATCCCGCGGCCTACAATAAGGTCCTTGAGGGAGGCCGCGCGATGATCGTCGCTGTTGCCTGCGACCACGCCGGCTTTCCGCTGAAAGGGGTTGTGCTCGAGGCGGTCCGTGCCGCCGGTCACGAGCCGCTCGACCTGGGGACAGACTCCGAGGCGCCCGTCGACTATCCGGACACCGCCGCGGCCGTGGGGACGGCGATCCAGGTGCAGAAGGCGGCGCGAGGGATTCTAATCTGCGGATCCGGCTTCGGGGCGGCCGTCGCCGCCAACAAGATGCGCGGCATCCGCGCCGGCGTGGCGCACGACGTCTACTCAGCCCGCCAGTCGGTCGAGCACGACGATGCCAACATCCTGGCGCTGGGGGCGCGGGTGATCGATGCCGGGCTCGCCACCGAGCTCGTGCAGACCTTTCTGGCGGCGCAGTTCAGCGGCGAGGAACGGCACCGTAGGCGCGTGGCCAAGATCATGGCCATCGAAGAGGAACAGGGGAGAAGGTCTTGAGCCGAGCCGGAACGCCGATCGAGGCCCTCCAAGCCCTCGGCCAGTCGCTGTGGCTGGACGATCTGCGGCGCGAAATGCTCGAGACGGGGGAGCTGCGTCGGCTCATCGCCGCCGGCGAGATCCGCGGGATGACCTCTAATCCGACGATCTTCGAGCAGGCGATCGCCGGCAGCGAGGTCTACACCCCGGCGCTGCGGCCGCTGGCGCAGGCCGGGTGGCCCGCCGAGCGCATCCTCGACTCTCTCATGCAGGACGATATCCGCGAGGCCGCCGATCTCTTCCGCCCGGTCTATGAAGCCAGCGAAGGCGGCGACGGTTTCGTTTCGCTGGAGGTCCATCCGGCGCTGGCGGACGAGACCGAATCTACGCTGCACGAGGTCCGGCGCTTGTGGACGTCGCTCAACCGTCCCAACGTCATGATCAAGATCCCGGCGACGCGGGCCGGGGTGCCGGCGGTGCGGCAGGCGGTCGCCGAGGGGATCAACGTCAATATCACCTTGATCTTCTCCCTGCAGCGCTACGCCGAAGTGATCGAAGCCTACCTGGGCGGTCTGGAAGATCGGCTGGCCCGCGGCGCCGCCCTGGATCACGTCGCCTCGGTGGCCTCGTTCTTCGTCTCGCGCGTCGACACGGCGGTGGACGCCCGGCTGGAAGAGATTCTGCGTCGGGAGGGACCGCACGCGGAACGGGCGGCGGCGCTGCGCGGTCTGGCGGCCATCGCCAACGCCCAGCTGGCGTATGCCCAGTTCCAGGGCGCCTTTGGCTCGGATCGATTTGACGACCTCCGGAAACACGGCGCCCGCCCGCAGCGGCCGCTGTGGGCGTCCACCAGCACAAAGAACCCCGCCTATCCCGACACGTACTACCTCGACAATCTGATCGGCCCGCAGACCGTGAACACGGTCCCTCTCTCGACGCTGGGCGCCTTCCGCGACCACGGCCTGGCGGAGGCGAGCCTGGGCGCCGGCCTGTCGACGGCGCGCAGCCGGCTGGAAGCGCTGGCCTCGGTCGGGATCTCGATGGACCAGGTGACCGACGAGCTCGAGCGGCAGGGCGTCCGCAAGTTCACCGACTCTTTTCTCAGCCTGGTGAAGACGATCGATGCCCGCGCCGCCGCCGCGCGCCGTGAAATCCAGCCGATCCAACCTCGTCTGCAGGAGACCCTGGAACGCCTCGATGGCGACAAGGTCGCGCGGAGATTGTGGGGCCGCGACGCGACCTTGTGGCCCGGCGACACGGCGGGCTGGTTGGGCTGGCTCGATCTGCCGGAGCAGGCCGCCGCCCAGCGCGAGGCCATCGAGGCCTTTGCCCGCGGGGCCGTCGAGGACGGTTTCACCGATGCGGTCCTGCTCGGCATGGGCGGCTCGTCGCTCGCGGCGGAGGTCCTCGGAGGATGGGGCACGGGCTCCACCCGGATGAATTTGATCGTGCTCGACACCGTCGAGCCGGCCGAGGTCGTGAAAGCCGCCGCCTCGGCCGCACGGCCCTTGTTCATCGTCGCCAGCAAGAGCGGGACGACGATCGAGCCGCTTTCGCTCCTGGCGCACTTCTGGGAGAAGTACGGAGCGGCGGGCGAGTCTTTCGTCGCCGTCACGGATCCGGGGACACCGCTGGAGCAAAGGGCACGCGCACGCGGGTTCCGAAGGACGTTTCTCGCTCCCACGGATGTCGGAGGGCGCTATTCGGCGCTTTCGGTCTTCGGGTTGCTCCCGGCGGCTCTTGCCGGTACCGACTTGGCCCGCTTGGTGGAAGGGGCGGCCTCGATGGCGCGGCGCTGCGGACCGAACATCGATGCGGCGCGCAACCCCGGTGTCTTCCTGGGCGCGCTGTTGGCGGCGGCATGGCAGGAAGGCCGGGACAAGGTGACGCTGATCGCCGATCCGCCGTACGAGTCGATGCTGCATTGGATCGAGCAGCTCTTGGCGGAGAGCAGCGGCAAGGAGGGGAAAGGGCTGTACCCCGTCGTCGGCGAGCCGCCGGCGACCTCCCGACGCTACGCCTCGGACCGGTTGATGGTCTACTTTCGCGTCGATGGCGGACACGACGACCGCGTAGAGCGATGGATCAAGGCGGGCATTCCGACATCGATCGTCTCCATGGGAGAGGGCGTTGGTGGCCTGGGCGCGGAGTTCTTTCGCTGGGAACTGGCGGCGGCGGTCGCATGTCATCGAATGGGCGTCAATCCTTTCGACCAACCGGACGTCGAGCGGGCGAAAGAGGCTGCCCGCGAAGCGTTGGCCGGGGGCATGGGCGGGCGTCCGACGAGACACCGGGAGTCGATGGCGCCGGGCGCTTCGGCTGATCGAGGCGACCTGGGCAGCGCCGTCGCCGCCGCCCTGGCGGACCTGCGCCCGGGCGACGCGTTCGTCCTGCTGGCCTTCGTCCCCCGGACGCCGGCTGCCGAACGAACCCTCAGGTCCGTTCGTCGCACCGTGCGCGATCGAATGGGGAATGCCACCATGGTCGGCTTCGGACCGGGCTATCTCCATTCGACCGGGCAGCTCTTCAAGGGGGGCCCGGACCGCATGGTCGCCCTCGTCCTGCATGCTGGGGCGGCCGAAGACGTCGTTGTCCCCGGCGCCGGATATACCCTGGCCGAGCTCTTTCGCGCGCAGGCCCTGGGAGACGTGGAGGCGATGCACGCCCTGGGACGCCGCGTCACCTTCGTCCCTCTGGACTCGGCTCAGGCGATGTCGGAACTGACCAAGGCGGTCGACTCCTTCACGAAGGATGCAAGGGAGTCCGCTCGCCACCCTCGATGAGCCGCGGCACCTCCCACCGCCGGCGCAGGCACCCGCACGCGCCTCCGCCCAAAGGGATTCTGAGCGGCGAACGCGAACCGGTCTTCGCTTTCCTCCCCGAAGAAGTGCAGCGAAACATGCAGCGCCGGGAGTCCGAATCGGCGTTGGTGTGGGATTCGTTCTATCCGTTCGCCCACGCCGGGATATCGCTCAGGGCCTGGTCCTCGATTCGCCCGCTGTGGGGTTCGCCGATCCCTGCCGAGATGGAGGACCGCCTGGTCCCCTACTTCTGGGGATTGCGCGTCGACGGGTCTCCCCTCGAAGGGCTGGCCGAGGCGGCGCAAGCCATCGCCGGGCGCGAAGACCGTCTTGAAGTCGATCTGTATCTGAAGGGCGACCGGGTGCTGGTGGCGGTCGAGGCCAAGACCGACGGCGATCCGGCTCGCTGCGGCAGGTACGAGGCCGGTCGCTGCCCGGAAGTCCACGGCGGCGATGCTCCCTGTCGGTACTGGGAGGGGGTGGAGACGTTTAGTCGGTCGTTGGATTTCGGGGCACGGCCGGAGTTCGCCCTGGAGGAAAGTCCGTCGTGCGCGCGTCACTACCAGCTGGCGCGTACGCTCCTGATCGTCGAATACCTCGGGCGGGCGGCGGGCCTGGAGCCGCACCTGTGTCTGCTCGTCCCGCGTCGACGGTGGCCGGCACTGCGCGCCTTGTGGGAAGACTTCGCCGAGCGCGTCCACGACGACGCCCAATGGCGGCGTTTGCGGGTCGTGGCGTGGGAGGATCTCAGGTCCTTAAAGCGTCGGCATCCGTAGGGGCGGGTTTCAAACCCGCCCCTACGGGCCCCATCGTTCCCGGCCGGCGCCGGAATTTGATGCTGCGCTTCTTTCCCGGCGATGGCCTATCATTCTCCCCGGGAACGGCAG
>Ga0209109_10000847_pt1 | contig 16828 bp, 17 predicted proteins | sample Rifsed10ft2_FD_184004 | JGI IMG/M metagenome (GOLD analysis project Ga0209109, IMG submission 184004) | Soil microbial communities from Rifle, Colorado, USA - sediment 10ft 2 (version 2) | ecosystem: Environmental > Terrestrial > Deep subsurface > Rock core/Sediment | place: Rifle, Colorado... | reverse complement strand
AACCTGGATGTGCATCCTATTGAATAATCAAGATATTACATATGGGCACGCATTATGCGTTACTAAGAGGCATACCAATACCAGCATTGTAATGTAATGAATAGATCACTACTGAAATTTACTCTCCTTCTCACAACGGCACTATCTACTTTCCCTGTTATGGCTGGCGAGAATACGACTGCTGTACCAATGCAGGCAAAACAAACCGGTACCTACTACGTCCAGGTTAATCTCGCCGGAACCAGCAAGAGCGAATTGATGCTCGATACCGGTTCTGAATATCTGGTAATAAATGAAAAGACACTCAGACTGCTGAAGGACGAAGCGCAAGTGAAATACGTTAAAGATGTAACCGGTGTTATGGCGGATGGATCCGAGATCAGGGTGCCTGTATATCATCTTGCTCATCTCAGAATTGGTGACCGATGCGTGATTGAAGATGTGGAAGTAGCTGTCTTTCGGGGAAACAGCCGGCAGATTCTTGGCTTGAGTGCGTTAAGAAAGGTTGCGCCGTTCGGTGTTTCGCTCGAGCCGGCCAGTTTAACGTTGAGTAACTGTCAGGATACTCCGGGTTCCAGGGAACATCTTGCCTCGGAAATTGATGGCCATGATGCCTTAAATGAACATCATGATATCGCGAGTATAATAAATTCCGCCTCACATTAAGCAGCGCTGGTAGTTTTTTTCCATACAATAAGATTGAAAAACCCTGAATAATTCCTTCCTGGAATTATTCAGGGTAACGAATAGTGAAAACTGATTTTTCACTTTACACCACGGCACCTCTGAATTAATCAGAGGCATCTCATGACTTACCGGTTTATTGGACGCCGGTTATGGGTAGGCTTGCCTACTTTCACGGTGCCTTTATCTTCAAAACCCATGTCCTGTTGTTTTGTTGATCCCAGCTCAAAAGCGGAAAACTCAACCCGTTCGCAATCCTGTTTACGGAGGACAGTGCCTTTGCCTGGCGCGCCAACCCGATAGGTCGACTGAGCTTCTTTACAAGACGCGGATTTATCTGCTGCTTGCACAGGTGTGGCAGAGAGCATCAATAACGAAGCAAATGTCATGGTCATTAATACTGGATATTGTTTCTTAAATTGACTTTTCATTTTGAATCTCCTTATACGGCGTAGGGCCATTTGTGTATGTTTAATTAGTTAATTGGAAAAAAAACAGCCAGCTTGATTTCAAAGCTGGTGGGACAAGGTGTATCAAATTCTCAGGCGATTGGTTGCCTGATAGAGTGGAAGCTTGGGGTAAATCAGGTGTGAACCATAAGCGGTAATCAGACGCTGTTTCGATCCCTGTAGTAGTTCCAGGTTGGTTGAATTAATGATTACCGTTAACGGAGGCGCTGTGACAGTCCAGGTTTTCTCATACTCCGCCGGCCCGGAAATTTCAGTAATGAATTGCGTATCAAGAGTAATTACACTGATACAACAAGGATCCTGCCGGGATGTATGGGATGCCGGGCAACGATTATCCAGGGAACAATCTTCATGCAGTATATCATGCGAACAGCAACACTTCGCTGTAGTTAAGCCGTCCAATAATTCACATGCGTAAACCGATCTGACCTGCAAAACCAGGCTCGCCAGGATAAAAAATATTACGGCTATACGGCGCAACATATCATTAGTATCCCACTCAAAACCTCTGAATAAAGTATAGTACATGTTAAGACAAGTTATGCAGTGCCCCGGTTCAGTCAGTACGCCTCCGCAACAACCGGTAGGCGGCGGGGATGACGAACAGTGACAGCAATGGCGCGGTTATCATTCCGCCCACCATAGGTGCAGCGATGCGGGTCATGACCTCGCTGCCGGTGCCGCTGCCCCGGAAGAGGGGTAACAGACCTGTAATGATTACTGCCACTGTCATTGCCTTGGGACGAGTTACTCGATTGAGAACACATGCGGTTTTTCCCCATCTTTCGGAACGGCGTAGATGGTCAGCGTTCCCTTCTTCATCTCTCCCATGCCCGGTGAATTCATCGGCATGCCGGGCGCGCTGATGCCGGTTATGTCTGGTTTCTCCTTGAGTAACTTGCGGATAGCGTTGACCGGTACATGCCCCTCGATCACATAGCCGTTGACCAGTGCTGTGTGGCAACTGGCGACATGCGACACCCTATAACGTTTCTTAATGGCATCCATGTTGGATTCATTCACGGCTTTCACCGCAAAACCGTTCTCTCGTAAATAGCCCACATATTTCTCGCAGCAGCCGCAAGCCGGACTCTTGTACACGGTAACGGCCGTTGCGGCGTATGCCACACCCATGCCCACCAGCGCGCCCGTTACGGCAATGATCAGGGACAAGACTAAATTGATGATTTTCATTTTCTATTCCTCTCTTTATCATATACACCCTCCTCGTGAAAATTGTCCCGGCAATTGGATATCCATTAAACCGGAGCAAGATCATTATGGAATCGGTGATTAATCGTGTAGTTGACGTTCCTTAATTTGCAATACAAGTCCATAAATCACAGGCAACACTAACAGACACAATACGGTTGTCGTTAACATGCCGCCTACCATTGGCGCAGCAATACGCTGCATCACATCTGAGCCGGTCCCTCCACCCCGCATGATGGGCAGCAGACCAACGATGACTGCCACGGCGGTCATGATAATGGGACGGACACGTTCGGAGGTTCCCTTGAACACGGCCGACATCAATTCTTCCGCAGTCAGTTGGACTTGCGCAATCGCTTCTTTATGATGTTCGCCTTCTCCTTGAGTCTCTTTTGCCTTCCTCAGCCCGGCACGCTTTGCCTGGCGTTGTCTGGCAACTTCATGGTTAATAAACGTCAGCACCAGTACGCCGATCTCGGCGGCGACGCCCGCCAGTGCTATGAAACCTACAGCGACTGCCACGGACAGATTGAAACCATACCAGTACACCAGCCAGATACCGCCGATCAGGGCAAATGGGATGGACAGCAAAACTACCAATGGCGCCGTCACGTTGCGAAAATTAAAATACAGCAGCAGGAAAATGATCAGGATCGTCAAGGGGATCACGATACGCAACCGTTCGGCGGCCCGTTCCATGTATTCGAACTGACCCGACCAGGTAATGGTATAACCCGGCGGGATTTCGACGCTTTCCTCCAGCACTTTTTTCGCCCTGGCCACATATCCCCCGATATCCGATGTTTTAATGTCGATATAAATCCAGGCATTGGGCCGGGCGTCTTCACTTTTAATCGAGGGTGCTTCCCGCCTCAATGTGAGGTCCGCTACCAGTGATATCGGGATCTGTGCCCCGGTTGGTGTCGGAATCAACACCCGTTTGAGTTCCTCCAGGTTGTCCCGCAGTTCGCGCTTATAACGGAGGTTTACCGGGTATCTTTCCAGCCCTTCTACTGTTTGCGTAATGTTCTTGCCGCCGATAGCGGTCTCAATAATATCCTGCACGTCTCCTACGGTCAGACCATAACGCGCCGCTTCGTCACGCCGGATATCAAAATCCAGGTAATAGCCACCCGCCGCGCGTTCTCCAAAGGCCGATAATGTCTCCGGCAGGGTCTTCATAACTTGCTCGATATCCTTGGAGATGCGTTCCAAAACAGTGAAGTCCGGTCCACCCACCTTGATACCGACGGGTGTCTTGATACCCGTTGACAACATGTCTGTACGGGTCTTGATGGGCATGGTCCAGGCATTAGCAAGTCCCGGAAACTTGATCGCTGCATCCATCTCCTGCATCAATTCCTGGGTGGTCTTATGCGGATCAGGCCATGCCTCTTTCGGCTTCAGACGCACGGTTGTTTCTACCATCTCCAGTGGCGCCGGATCAGTGGCGGTTTCCGCGCGACCGATCTTGCCGAATACATGATGCACCTCCGGGAAGGACTTAAGGATCTTATCGGTCTGCTGTAATAATTCCCTGGCCTTGGTAATGGAAACACCTGGAAAGGTGGTCGGCATATACAATATGTCCCCTTCATCCAGTGGTGGCATAAATTCGGTACCAAGACGGGACATCGGATAATAAGTTACCGCCAACAGAACGGCCGCCGCCAGCAGGGTCAGCCAGCGCCAGCGAATGGTCAGGGAAAGCAAGGGCGCATGCAAGAAGTGAAGTATTCTGTTTATCGGGTTTCTGGACTCAGCGATAATCTTACCGCGAATAAAATAGCCCATAAGCACCGGGACCAGAGTAATGGCCAATAACGCCGCCGCCGCCATGGCATAGGTTTTGGTGAAAGCAAGCGGTGCAAACAAGCGGCCTTCCTGTGCCTGCAATGTGAACACCGGTACGAAGGAGATGGTGATGATCAGTAGCGAGAAAAACAGGGCCGGACCAACTTCTTTCGCCGAGTTTGCCACCGCCTGCCAGCGGCCAGCTAGATCCAGTTCGTGCTCGGCTTTTCGCGCGGCCTGTTCAAGATGTTTATGGGCATTTTCAATAAGTACAATCGCCCCATCGACCATGGCGCCAATGGCGATGGCGATGCCACCCAGCGACATGATATTGGCATTGATACCCTGCCATCCCATCATAATAAAGGCGATCAGAATGCCAATCGGCAGCGACACAATGACCACCAGAGCTGAACGGGCATGCAACAGAAACAGAATACAGACCAGGCTGACAACAATGAACTCCTCAATCAGCTTGTCCCTGAGGTTATCCACGGCGCGTTCGATCAGATCGCCCCGATCATAGGTCGGCACGATCTCCACCCCTTCCGGCAGACCCTTTGCCAGTTCCTTGAGTTTTGCGCGCACACCATGAATGGTGGTCAGTGCATTTTCGCCATAGCGCATCACCACGATGCCTCCCGCCACTTCACCCTCGCCGTTCAACTCGCTGAGCCCGCGCCGCAGTTCCGGACCGATGTGTACATCGGCGATATCCTGCAACCGCACCGGGGTGCCCCGCGGATCAACAGTCACAGGAATATGTTTCAATTCATCAAGAGAACGCAAGTAACCTTTTGCCCGTACCATGTACTCGGTTTCGGACATTTCAATAAGCCGCCCGCCGACATCGTTATTCGAGCGCATGATCGCTTCCCGTACTTCCGAGAGCGGCAGGTCGTAGGCCGTCAGTGCATTGGGATCGACTTCCACCTGATACTGTTTGACATAACCGCCTATGGATGCCACCTCCGCGACGCCCGGTACGGTCTGCAAGGGGTAACGCAGATACCAGTCCTGAAGGGAACGCAGTTCAGCCAGATCATGCGTGCCGGTCCGATCCACCAGGGCATATTCATAGACCCAGCCGACACCGGTGGCATCGGGCCCCAGGGTCGGAGTAACACCCGGCGGCAGGCGGCCGCTGACATAGTTCAGGTACTCAAGCACCCGGGAACGCGCCCAATACATATCGGTCCCGTCCTCGAAGATGACATAGACAAAAGAAGCATCAAAAAAGGAATAACCACGGACCACCTTGGCATAAGGTACCGCCAGCATCGCTGTGGTCAACGGATAGGTCACCTGATCCTCCACCACCTGCGGTGCCTGGCCGGGGAATTCGGTATAGATGATGACCTGGACATCGGACAGATCGGGGATGGCGTCCAGCGGGGTATTTTTTAGTGCCACAAAACCGGCGGCTATGACGAGAATCGTGGTGATAAACACCAGAAATTTGTTATTAAGTGATAGTTCAATGATCCGTTCAATCATGGCTGGTCTTTCCTTGCCCGGCACCGGCGTCTACCGATCCGTTTTCCGCTCCATGATCATGCTGATCCCCGGCATCGGCAGCTTCCACCTCCAGCTTTGAAGATTCTTTTGCGGCTGCGCTCTCCATCATCTTTGCGGTTGCCTCGCGCAACTTGGACTCCGAATCGATGAGGAATTGACTGGAAGTGACAATTTCCTCACCCGGCTTCAATCCATCAATCACCTGGACAAATCCTCCGGAACTTACACCCAGTTTCACTTCGCGCGGTTCAAATTTGCCGGGACTGCGCACTACAAAGACCTGCTCACGCATTCCTGAACGCACTACCGCTTCCGAAGGGATCACCACGGCGTCCTTTTGACTTTCCGCGTGAATGGTGACAGTCGCAAACATATCAGGTTTCAGCAACATCTCCGGGTTATCAAATACAAGCCGTACCTTGATAGTGCGCGTCTTGGACTCGGCATAGGGATAGATATAGGTCAGTTGTCCGGTGAAGGTTCTGCCCGGTATACCTTTAACCTGCATGATTACTTCATCGCCGGTCTTTACCCAGGGCAGTTCGTCCTCGTAGATATCGGCATAGACCCAGACCCTGGAAAGATCGACAAGCATAAACAGCTCGGTCATGGGTGTTACATACAATCCTTCGCGGATACCGATGTTAAGAGCGATACCCCTGAACGTTGAATGGATATGAAGAGTTTTCTTAATCTTGCGGCTCTCTTCCAGTTCCCGGATTTGATGTTCCGGCACATCCAGCAATTCCAGGCGTTCCCGGGAGGTCCGTACCATGTCCTCAGCACCACGGCGGATATCCTCATAGGGACTATCTTTCAGTGTCTGCAAAGTGCTTAATGCAAGCAAATATTCCTGCTGACTTGAAACCAGTTGCGGCGAATAGATTTCGAGCAGGATGGTGCCCTTCTCAACCTTTTCGCCGGTTTTTTCTATATAAAGCTTTTCGATCCAGCCCTCGGTCTTCGGATGTAACCGGGCTATGCGTTCTTCATCATAGTCCACCCGGCCGACTGCGCGGATAGTGCGGGAAATAGTCTGCTTCTCCACCACTTTAGTCCGCACACCAATGTTCTGTTCCGTAACCGGATCGATCCTGACCATACCTGCCGGTTCCTTTGTCCCTGATCCTGCATCGGCATAGACTGGGACGTAATCCATCCCCATCGCATCCTTGGCCGGCACCGGTGAAGTAACATCGGGGTTCATCGGATTGCGATAAAAGAGGATCTTTCGTTCTTTTTCCTGCGGCGGTTCCGTCCCGGCATAGACCGGGATGTAATCCATGCCCATTGAATCCTTGGCCGGTACCGGTGAAGTAACACCGGGGTTCATCGGGTTACGATAGAAGAGTGGTTTTTTTTCTTTCTTCCCCGTGTCCATAGATGTGATTGCGTCATTATGTTCCTGCTCTACTGCATACCAGTAACCACCGGCTACACCTAAACCAAGTGCAAGAATGAACATGAAAAAGCTTTGTTTACTCATAAATTGTCTCCGCACCAACAGTTGCAATGACTTTTGCCAGTGCCTGGTTGGCTTCACTCAGCATCTGCCAGTAACTGATTTCATAGTTGTAAAGGGTGACCTGGGCGCTGATCAAGTTCAGAAAATCCACCTTGTTGACCTGGTAACCGGCCAGCATGGATGATACGGTCTGTTGTGCCTGGGGAATAATGCCTGTCCCAAATAATTCAACCTGATCCCGTGAACGCCGGTAATCCGAGACGGCCGCGGAGATATCGGCCCGGACCATATTGCGCAGATCGTGCAATTTAAAATTCTGTTCCAACCATTCATTTTTATACTGGGCCACGGCCTTGCTCTGCTTGCGGCCCGTAAACAGCGGCACATTCATGCTCAACATGAAAGAGGCCAGATCGGATCGCGGATTACCGTCCGGCTCGTAACCGCTGCGGAAGCCATACGCGGCACCGATGTCGAAATCGGGGAAATAATCTTTTTTGGCCAGATCCACTCGGGTGCTTGCCGCCTGGATATAATTCTGTTGACTGGCAAGCAATGGCCGTGATTGTTCAGCCAGATCGTACAAGATCTGTTCCCTGGCCAGTTCCGGCAGTTCCTTTGCCACCTGCTGCGGCAGATGCACGGCTTGATCAGGTGACACATTCAGTATGGCATTCAAGCGCGCCTCTTCATTGCGGCGTGCCCCTTTCAAGCGGAGTTCCAGATCCAGCAGTTTGGAAAGTTCCAGTTGTGCAAGCAATACATCCTGTTGCAGACCCTGGCCAACACTGTATTTCGTCTGGGCTATTTGCACGAACTGCCGGAGGAGATCCTGATTACGTAATACGATAGTTATGGCCTGATCGAGATTAAACAGCCGCCACCAGATTGTTTTTACATCCCGTATCAAGAGCAGCCGGACCTCATCGACATTCTCGGCTGCGGCTGCCGCTTCATATTCGGCCGCCTGTTCCCGTAGGGCCAGCTTGCCTGGAAAAGGGATCGCCTGGCTGATCCCGAACTGTATCTGTGTCATGGGTTCTTGGGAAATACTGAAGCTGTCCGTCGGCAGGCTCATAGCATTGAAGCTCACCATCGGATCCGGCAGGGTACCGGCCTGAGATGGTATAGCCGCCATAGCTTCAGCACGCGCCTGCATTTCCGCCAGACCGGGGTTGTCCCGCAAGGCAATATCGATAGCTCTTTCAAGTGTAAACCGTTTAACGTCTAACGGTTCTTCCGCAACCGTACCTAATACCGCTACATCGATCGCCTGATGTCCCTTGGGGATATCGCTCGTTTTTTCCGCTCCACTCAGTGTGATAACATCATCAGCACCTGCAACTGCAATCCCGCCAGAAAATGCCGGAATCGACAAGCTGGAACAAATTAAAAATATCCACTTCAGCATATGTTTACAGTGCATGATTAATCTCCTCATAAGAAAAATTCTGAGCAAGGGTCAGGAGACAGGGACGATCGGAATTCCGGTAAAAACAGGTACCGGGGTTACCCTTAATCTTCCGGGCAGGAATAAATCCATCTTTATGAACAATGTATGGAAGATCCCCGGCTCTGGTGTTTATACGGGCCAGGCATTTTATGGCTAACAAAAAAGACTTCCACAGTATACTGTGTGAAGAACAGACACCTGAATAATTTGTGTTCACGGCTAACTCCTGACAGATTTAAAATTAAAAACGTTACTGCAAGATATCCGCACGAATGCGGAGCATGCAGGCGTTTAAATCCGCAGGCGTTGTGTGGAAAGGTAAGTGTGTGTTCCCAATCGCGATGACTTGCGATCCGGGATATAGAGCAATGCAGTTAAATAAGAAGAGAAAAATACATCTTGCGGGCTGGTGATAATAAATACCGGTTGAGTATCCGGGTTCAGTTTGCCCAGCAAGTTAAGATTGAAAGTAGTTTCTTGACCATCATGACAATGGCTGGTTTTCATAGAGAGTGCCGTAGAGAAATCACAGCAGGGAGATGTTGATTTATCAGCCGGCTTTTCACCTGCATCATGTTTATAACAATGCTCACTTGCAGGCATTGGAGTATCGATTATCACATCGCAGGCCAGTGTTTGCTGTACTTGTATCAGCAAGGCTATGACAACAGTGGCCATCAACCAGGACCGGCGGGCGATGAATTTTCTTATAGTAAGCATACGTTAAATATTAATCCTGATTTAACCTTATATGACACCAGCTTCCAGTCATGTGAGTAATTATTAAATCAATATTAAATAATATTATTAATATATTGTTTGATCTATATCAAAATTACTTGATAGAGAATATTCAGGCAGCCTCTAATTTTTTATGTCTGTGAAAAGTATAGACCATAACCTTACTACAGAGTAAAGGACAAAAATTCTTTTGATAAATAGTACCTTAGGCGGATATTTGCCGGTAGTAATGGCATTTTATGATAAAAATTCACGGCTTCTTGCCCGGCATATATATTTCCCGGTATATATATTTAATGAATATACAAACTGAATCTGACATGCTGGAGTTGCCTCCCCGTCCGGAAGAGCCCTTACCGGGAGAATGCTGTGGCCGGGGCTGCGAGCGCTGCGTTTATGTCTATTACGAAGAAGCTTTGCAACGCTGGGAGGAAAAAGTTGCCCTGTTGAAGACACAACATGGCGCGCAGGAACAACCGGATCACAGAAATCAGGCAGATGATGTATAATCGCCATTCCCGGTTTTAACCTGTAAGAACACCAACTGCTATAACAAAACATGATGGATACTCTTTTCAGCAAGATCATCGCAAGACAAATCCCGGCGGATATTGTCTATGAAGATGAACTGTGCCTGGCCTTTCGTGATATCAATCCGCAGGCGCCAGTCCATATCCTGATCATTCCTAAAAACCCGATCCCGAAGGTTATTGATGCAACTGAAGCAGATAAAGACCTGCTGGGCCATTTATTAATTGTTGCCGGCAAGATTGCAAAAAATGAAGGTCATGAAGAGGCCTTCAGGCTGGTGATCAATAACGGAGAAAATGCCGGCCAGTCTGTTTTCCATCTGCATGTGCATATTCTGGCTGGAAGGAATTTCAACTGGCCTCCGGGTTAAACAATCAATAATTTATTTTTAACAAATCCTGAATCTTTTTCAGTTTAGCTATTATGCAATACCAAACCGACGACCTCAGAATTGAATCGATAAAAGCAGTCACCTCTCCTGCCGAGGTGTGTGAAGAAATTCCTATTACGGAAACCGCTGCGAAAACCACATATGAAACACGTCTGGCCATTCATAACATCCTGCATGGGGAAGATAATCGCCTGCTGGTAGTTGTTGGCCCCTGTTCCATCCATGATGTGAAAGCCGCCAAGGAATATGCTTCCCGGTTGAAACCACTCATCGATAAATACCGTGACGATCTGGTGATCGTCATGAGGGTTTATTTTGAAAAACCGCGGACTACGGTCGGATGGAAAGGTCTGATCAACGATCCTGATCTGGACAACAGTTTCCAGATCAACAAAGGGTTGCGTATGGCCCGTTCCCTGTTGCTGGAACTGAACGAGATGGGTGTGCCTGCGGGCACAGAGTATCTTGACCTGATTACACCGCAATATGTCACCGATCTGATCAGTTGGGGCGCCATTGGTGCGCGCACCACGGAAAGCCAGGTACACCGTGAACTCGCGTCAGGTTTATCTTCACCGGTTGGGTTCAAAAATGGCACGGATGGCACCATCAGGATTGCGGTAGATGCTATTGGTGCTGCCATGCGTCCACACCATTTTCTGTCCCTGCGCAAGGAAGGTAACTCGGCGATTTTTTCAACCACGGGAAATCCCGACAGTCATATCATTCTCCGTGGTGGTAAATCACCCAACTATGATACAGCCAGTATCGATCAGGCTGCAAAAGAATTGAAGGCGGCCGGACTGCCACCACGTATCATGGTTGATTTCAGTCATGCCAACAGCCGCAAGCAATACCAGAGACAAATGGATGTCGGTAAGGATGTAGCTGCACAAATCGCCGGTAATGACAAACGCATCTTCGGGGTGATGATTGAAAGCCATCTGGTGGCCGGACGCCAGGACGTTGTTCCTGGCAAACTACTGGTCTATGGTCAGAGTATTACTGATGCATGTCTCGGCTGGGAAGATACCACTCAACTCCTGGCATCACTTGCAGTCGCCTCTGCAAATCGCCGCAAGCAAAAATAAATTCAGTTTTTTCTGAGTTTTCTTATCATCCCCTGTGTGATTATTGACAGGATATAGAACACGCCCGCCAGAATAATGATCGTGGAGCCGGAGGGAAGATCCGGTTCATATGATATGATCAGCCCCGTGGTAGTGATCACTACGCTGAATATAGCTGACAGCAACATCATGCGTTTGATGGAGCTGACGAACTGCGCCGCGCTTGCTGCCGGCAATATCAACAACGCCAGAACCAGGATCAACCCGACCACTTGTATCAGCAGCACCACGGTGAGTGCCACCATGCACAATAACAGGATGTAATAAAACTCAACGTTTATCCCGCGCAGACGCGAAAACTCTTCATCAAATGCAGTAGCAAGAAACTGCCGGTAAAACAGTAGCACCAGAACCAGAATGACACTATCCAGGATTAACATCAGATATAAGTCCCGGGTAGTTATCAGCAAGATATTACCGAACAGATAACTCATCAGATCGATGTTGTAGCCTTCAGTCCTTGAAATGAATATAACGCCTATCGCCATGCCGACTGACCAGAAGGCAGCTATCAATATATCTTCATGTTGCCGCCAGCGCAGATTGATCCAGCCTATGAGCACACCGGAAATTAATGCCGAGATCATTGCCCCTGCCAGAGGCGATGCGCCCATAAAATAGGCAATGCCCATCCCGGCCAGCACTGAATGTGCAATGCCACCGGCCATGAAGCCGATTCTTTTTACAACAACATAAGTGCCAATAATCCCGCAGCCCACACTGGCCAGCAGACATCCCAGCAAGGCATGTTGCATGAAACTGTAACTGAATATTTCTGTAATGAAATTAATCATCGAAATCAGTGCTGATGAGAATGGTGAATCATTCTGACCGGCGCGCCATAAAGTTCTTCAATGGTTTTGCCGCTGATTTCATCAGTGGTATGACAGATCAGTGTCTGGTTCAGACAGGCGACACGGTCCACATAACCTGAGATAAAACCAATATCATGGGAAACCACAATAATAGTCATGTTTTCGTTGTAATGCTTGAGCAATCCAAAAATGTCCTCCTCGACACGCATATCGATATTGGCCGTGGGTTCATCAAGGATCAGTATCTCCGGTTTGCATGCCAGTGCCCGTGCGATCAATACCCGTTGCAATTGTCCGCCGGAGAGAGTGCCAACCGGACGGTTCGCAGTATCCGCAATCTCCACAGCCTGTATGGTTTCTGTTGCAATTTCCCTGTCATTTTTTGAATAACCTCCAAAATGACTGGTAAAACCCAGCCTGCCCATCAGTACTGTATCCATAACATTGATAGGGAAATCCCTTCTTGAAAATGTCGGGTATTGCGGCACATAACCGATGTGCGATCGAGCCATAACCGGATCATTACCTAATACACGGATCGTTCCACTGCCAGGCTGCAACAGTCCGAGTATCAGTTTGATCAGGGTGCTTTTACCGCCGGCATTCGGGCCCACGATTCCGAGAAATTCCCCCTCCGGTACGGTTAATGACACATTGCGCAGCACCGGTGCCCTGGTATATGAGAAACTGACATTTTCAATTTCAATTATATTTTTCATTGGGGCTGTGCACCGGCAATAATGGCCTGTGTGACATGACGCAGATTGTTAATGTAATCTTCTGCAAGTGGATCGAGTTCAACGATCCGGCCATTAATCTCGCGTGCAAGTATTTTTGCAGAAGCATTATTAAACTGTTTCTGTGTGTAAATCGTGTGTATGTTTTCTTTCCGGGCAAACTCAACCAGTTTTGATAATTGTCTGGCCTTGATCTCCATTCCATGCTGTTCTATCGATATCTGTTGCAAACCATATGCCTCTGCAAAATGGCCCCACGAGGGATGTGCCACGATCAAATAACGGTTATTGATTCCGGCGAGTTCTGCTTCGATGTGCTGATCCAGATCATTTAATTCCGATACCAGGGTCCTGTAATTATTTTCAAAATGATCTGCATATTCCGGATCGAATTCAGACAAGGCAGACTTGATGATCTCCGCCAGCACTATGGCATTTTGCGGGCTGGTCCAGATATGCGCATCATTGACAAGCCCTGCATGGAATTCATGTTCATGAGTTACCGGATCATTGATCGCCAGATCACCACAACATTCGATAATCCTGATTTCCGGATTTATGGAACTGATTCTTTTGATCCATACCGATTCAAACGGGACTGCCATACGAAAATAAAGATCCGCGTTATTCAACTCTGCCATTTGTTTTGGCGTGGGTTCATAGGTCTCGGGATTCAAACCTGGCCGCACCATCACATTAACTATGACACGCTCACCTCCCACCCGCTCAACCAGGTATTTTTGCGGCAGGATACTGACAAACACATTAACCGGATCATGTGTCCGGGCATGGGCCGTTGTGATTACTGCAACACCCGGCAGGCAAAACAGGATTACAAAAAATAACCGGTACATCCCTGTCTCCTTCATTGATTTTCTATCGCGCATGCTGAACAGATTCCCTTGATCTCGATCGTTTCATGCTCGATCCGGAAACCCAGTTGTTTTGCGTTCTCCGCAAGCAGCCGCCTGATATTCACATTGTCCAGTTCAGCAACTGCACCGCAATCATGACAAATCAGAAACTGGGTCTGATACCTGTGGTCGGGTTCGGCACAACCCACATAGGCATTGAGAGATTCAATCTTGTGTACCAGGCCTTTGGCTTGCAGAAAATCCAGCGCACGATAAACGGTGGGAGGTGCGGAGCCGTAATGTTCGTCACGCAATTTATCCAGAATGTCATAGGCCTTGACTGGCTCATGACTGCGCCATACCAGTTCCAGCACGCGGCGGCGTATACTGGTCAGGCGTACACCTCTTTCCAGGCAGGTCTTTTCTGCAGCCAGCAAAGCTGCTTCCAGGCAATGCTGATGCTGGTGACCATTTTCCTTGAATGGCATGAGTACCCGGTTATTGCTCATTTTGTCCTCACTAATCATGGATATGTTAAATGTAATGTTATAATATAACATATATAACCCATATAGACACGAATAATGCACCAACGTAACGGAAAATTCGTCATTGCCCTGTCTTTGCTGCTGATCCTGTCGCAGTGGCTGAGTCTGGCCCATGCCTCCGGACATCTGGTAAATAGCGGTGATACCTATTGCCAGGTCTGTACCCTGCAGCATCAATTTCATTCCACCACGGTAAATGCATTACCCTGCACCACGGCTGTCGCACAAAAGACTTACACGTATTCAGCCGAAACATATCTCTATACAACAACACCTGATTCCACCAGAACCATCCGCGCTCCCCCGCAGTATCCCCACAGCTAGCAATATCATTTTGTTATTACCGCTACAGGGCTTTGCCCTGTGCGATTTTCATGGGGATATATCAATGAAAAATCTTTTTATCAGCACGGTTGTTTTCACATTATTGAGCCCTGCTGTTCTGGCAGAGGAAACAACCCAATTTGACACACTCACAGTAACAGCCAGGCCGCCGGACATGGGGAGCCTGGAACACATTGCCCAGCCTATCGATATATTGAGCGATGAAGCTTTGGACCAGGTCAAAGCCGCGAGTATCGGTGAGACACTGGCCAATGAATTGGGTGTGACCGATACCGCGTTTGGCCAATATTCAAGCCGCCCCATCATCCGTGGCCTCGGAGGTCCGCGCGTACTTGTGCTGCAAAACGGCATCAGATCAATGGATGTTTCCACCATCAGCGCTGATCATGCGGTGACGATTGAACCCTTTCAGGCCCAACAGATTGAGATCTTCAGGGGGCCTGCCACATTGCTCTATGGCAGTGGTGCATCAGGGGGACTGGTCAACGTCGTGACCGGCAGAATACCGGAATACATTCCGGAAAGTTTCAGCGCCTCGGCAGAAACCCGTATCAATTCGGTCAACCAGGAAAAACTGTTTGCCTTTCGTGCCGATGGGGGAGCGGATGATGTGCTTGCCCTGCATATCGATGGCACCATCCGGGACGCCAATAATTATGATTCGGCGGACGGGAAGATACTGAACAGCGCCTATGATAATAATGATATCAACCTGGGTGCTTCCTGGTTTATTGGCCGGGGATTTGCAGGTTTTTCTTTCGGGCGCTTTAACTCTACCCATGAGATCCCGCTGGACCCGGATGATCCGGATGAATTGCCTTTCATAGAAACAACCCAGAACCGGGTGGAGTTCACCGGTGGCCTGGATGATCCGCTACCGGGATTTTCCAGCTTGCGCCTGCGCGCCGCGCACAATGATTATGAACACATTGAGTTCGAAGGACCCGGGGAACCACCAGGTACGACTTTTATCAATGACGAATGGGAAGGACGGCTGGAACTGCAACACTATCTCATTGGTAACTGGAACGGTTCTCTGGGAACCCAGTTTAATCTTAGAAGTCTGGCCGCTGCCGGTGACGAAGCCTTTATCGTGCCGGTTAAATCACATGGATTAGCCGTCTTCCTGCTTGAAGAGACAGATATTGCAAACTGGCATTTCGAACTGGGCGGCCGCTTTGAACACAAAAAATACGAACCCACTGCATCGTCTGGTTTCTCTTCTGTTGATCATGGTGTGTACAGTGTCGCCGGTGGCGCTCACTGGCATTTCACCGATGATCATTCACTGGGTTTATCAATCTCACGCGGACAACGCATCCCTTCCGAGGAAGAGTTGTTTGCTGATGGCCCGCATCTGGCGACAGGCACATTTGAGATCGGCAATCCGGATCTGGGCGCAGAAACCTCCAACAACATAAACCTCTCTATGAAAAAAGAAACAGGCAGGTTGTCCTGGGGCGTGAATTTCTTCGTTAATTACATCGAGGATTTCATTTTCCTCAGTGAGTTCGACCGGGACGGGGATGGTGCGCCAGATTTTGTCGATGATGACGGGGTTGCACCAGGAGATTTGCTCTTGACCCGGATAGAACAGGATAATGCCCTCTTTTATGGTATTGAAGCGGAAGCCATTTTCGGCCTGATACAAGGGGCAAACGGCAACCTGGATCTGCGGGTGTTCGGTGATTATGTACGCGGCAAGCGGGATGGCGGAGATGATCTCCCGCGCATATCACCGCCCAGACTCGGTGCCGGCCTCCTCTACAACAAGGCAGCCTGGACGGCAAACCTTGATGTGATCAATGTCTTTGCACAGGAAGATGTGACCCGGCTGGAGACCGGTACTGGCGGGCATGTCCTGCTCAATGCCGGTATTGGTTATGGTTTCAGGACAGTGGCAGGGGCAATTGACAGCAGTGTGTTTCTACGTGCCAATAATCTGCTGGATGAAGAAGCCCGGAGACATACCTCTTTCCTCAAGGATCGTGCGCCGTTACCGGGCCGCTCTTTGATGTTGGGCATTGAGCTCAATTATTAGGGAACCTCTGATTAAGTATCTTCACCGTCATGCTGGTGAAAACGACCCACAGGATGTGGGAAATGTCGCGAGACGCCTATATGGATATAGGCGGTAGAG
>Ga0209109_10000844_pt1 | contig 16847 bp, 16 predicted proteins | sample Rifsed10ft2_FD_184004 | JGI IMG/M metagenome (GOLD analysis project Ga0209109, IMG submission 184004) | Soil microbial communities from Rifle, Colorado, USA - sediment 10ft 2 (version 2) | ecosystem: Environmental > Terrestrial > Deep subsurface > Rock core/Sediment | place: Rifle, Colorado... | reverse complement strand
AGCCGAGCCAGGCCGGTACGGGCTTGGCGAAACAAGTTGGAACGGCACTAGACGGTTGTAATTTGCCCCGTCTTCGCGGCAAACCACGACGTGATGCCTCCCCCGAAGACCGTGAGCACCGCAATCAATGCCAGTGCCACGAGGGCGATGAGCATGCCGTACTCAGTAATCGCGATCCCTTCTGTGGACGCGAGCGCTTTGGCCCGAGCCACGAAACGCCGTGCTACCAAGACGACATTCATTCGCTCCTCCTCCAAGGCAAGCTGCCCGCTCCCCGACGCCGGGGAACGCTGCGCCAAAGCTGTGCCGTGACGCAGGCGTTGACCCGGATACGGGACCTGCCTTCGTCGATCAGACCGTGGTGATCTGACCGGTCTTCGTGGCAAACCAGACCGAGATGTTGCTGCCGAAGACCGTGACGACGGCGATCAGGGCGATCGCAACGAGCGCGATCAACAGGCCGTACTCCGTCACCGCGATACCGTCCTCTGAACGGACGAACTTCTGGATCCTGCTCATTGCGTGAATCCTCCACCAAGGAAATTAGAGAGGGACAACAAAGCCGAGTCTGACCCGTTTGGCAAGCCAAACCTCCGCCATACCTGCAACTTCGACGGCAAAACAGTGTCGAGCGAATCCAGCAGTATTCCACCGCTCTTCGCGCGGCCTCAACCGGCACCCAAACTAGCAAATTGTGTGACACACCTCTAGAAACCACCAATAATTGAGCCTGCTTCGCGCCTCGGCTCAACGATCGAACCGGCACTGCGGCCCACCTGCCGGACTCATGTTCAACAAACTCAAGCACTAACGAGACTTTCCAGGGGAGTCGTACCGCTTGGAGGCTGCCTTCTGAAGGTCGCTCGGTTGCCGACAATCAGAGCGTCTCTACCGGTTCGGATGTCGCTTCAAACCCGCAGGCATGCCAGGGAGATGTCGCTTTCGTCCTACAGTTTGCTCCAACGTCAACATGAAGACGACTGCCTGTGACGGAAATCGCAGGAAAGGGCCCGGAACTGCGGCATCAGGGGCCGACCGGTATTCCCGGACCGCGTCTCGACCGGATCTCGCGTGAAGGCGATTCACCGGGTGCGCGACAGGATGAAGTCGCTTGCCCGTATTCTGGCCGCGGCCGACCCCCCGCTGCCTAACGAGGATTCACCCGGATCGCGTCACCGCGTCGCCGCCGCTATCGTCGTCGGCGTGCTGGCCGGAACGTTCGCGTGGTTCATGGCGCAACGCGATGGAGCAACGCCGGATTTCGCCTATCCGCATACGGCAGCGCGGCTCTTCCTCGATGGGCAGAACCCATACGCGGTCATGGCAGGACGTCCCGGGGCGCCCCCTCCATACGATGAACCGCTTTTCTACCCGTTCACGATCGTTCTCGCCGTGCTGCCCCTCGCGGGCCTGACCACGGCCCTCGCCTGCGGCGTGTTCTTTGGCCTTTCGTCGGCGCTGCTCGGGTACCTGGTGACGCGAGACGGATTGTGGCGCCTGCACCTCTTTGCCTCAGCGCCATTCGTGATGGCCGCGACACTGGGGCAGTTCTCTCCCCTGCTCATGGCCATGGCCTTCAGCCCGGCACTCGGCTTCCTGGCCGCACTCAAGCCGAATCTCGGGCTCGCGCTCATCGCGCGCCGACCAACCTGGCGCGCGGTCGCGGGCAGTCTGCTGGTGGTTGGCGTGAGCCTCGTGGTGTTCCCGACCTGGCCGCGCGATTGGTTGGAGTCCCTTCGCCGGGATGTCACCGATCGCCATGCGCACAGCATCCCCCTCACCGAGATGGGCGGATTCCTGCTTCTCCTGGCGGCCGTCGCGTGGCGACGGGCCGAAGGCCGACTCCTGCTCGCATTGAGCCTCGTGCCCCAGCAGCTCTTCTTCTACGACCAGTTGCCGCTCTGGCTCATTCCCCGCACTCGGAACGAGTCGGTCCTCCTGACCGCCGCGAGCCAGGTGGGGATGCTTCTATGGTATGTCTCGCTGGGCGAGGATGACCTCCTGGTGTTCTCCGCCTATCCTTTCGTCATGGCGCTTGTCTTCCTGCCCACCCTCGGTCTGGTGCTGCACCATCATCTGCGAAAGGCGCCGCCCGGCGGACCGCTGACATGATCGAGACGTGATCCGGCAAGCCGCCTATCGAGCCGCGGTGATGCCCGGGCCGGGCGAACCGATTCGCGTGGAGTCGATTCCCGCTCCGGTCCTCGAGCCCGGGTCGGCCCTGCTTCGCGTGCTGTACTCGGAGGTCTGCGGCACGGACGTGCACCTGCATCACGGCCGTCTCGCCGGCGTGCCCTACCCGATAATCCCGGGCCATGTATCCGTCGGCGAAATCGTCGAGCTCCCGACACCGCTCGCCGATGTCGATGGCCGGTCGTTCAGCATCGGAGACACGGTGACCTTCCTGGATGTTCACGGGACTTGTCATCGTTGCTACGAGTGCCTGGTGACAAAGCAGACCACCCGTTGTCCGCATCGGCGTGTGTACGGAATCACGTACGGAGCACGCGACGGCCTGTCAGGCGGCTGGGCCGAAGCTCTCTGGATGCGACCGGGCGTACACATGTTGCATCTCCCGAACGGATTGGACGCCGAGACATTCATCGGCGGCGGATGCGGACTCGTCACCGCGATGCATGCGGTCGAACGCGCGGACCTGTCCATCGGCCAGAGCGTTGCCGTGCTTGGTGTCGGTCCGGTCGGTCAGTCGGCGGTTGCGCTTTCGGCGATTGGTGGCGCCGACCGCATCATTGCGATCGGCGATCCGGCCTCGCGGCTCGACTTCGCGCGACGAATGGGAGCGACGGACGTCATTGGGCTCGACGTTCCGGCGACCGAACGCGCGTCCATGATACGCGCGCTGACCGATGGGCGCGGCGTGGACGTCGTGATCGAGGCGGCGGGAGCGCCTGATGCGGTGTCACAGGCGATGGACCTGGTGCGCGACGGCGGCCGAGTGGTGGTGTGCGGTCAGTATACGGACGGTGGTGACGTTGCGATCAACCCGCACGCTCAGCTGAACCGGAAACACATCGAGGTTCACGGCTGCTGGGGATCGGACTTCTCTCACCTGTATCGCGCCGTCCGGGTCGCGGCGCGGAACGCCCACCGTGTGCCGTGGCGTGAGATGATCGGTGCTCGCTACGGACTCGACGATGCCGAGCGCGCCTTGGAGGCGGTCGCCCAACGACGCGTCACCAAGGCGGTGATCGTCCCCGACCTGGTGGCCGCGGCGCGCTAAGGAGACTCTGAACTAATGACTGATTTCACCACAGGGGTGGATATTCGAACGCCGTAAAAGACGCAATTGTGTGGTCTCGGTACGTCCTCGGCTTCCTCTCTCTAACGGTATCGCCAGTGGATCCGCAGCAGGTCGAACGCGGCGGCAGGAAAGTCAGTCCACGAGACCTTCGATCCTTTCACATCTTCCCATCGCATGAGCGGATGCTCGACCAGCATTGAAGCCAGAGGCGGAACAATCCCCTGACGATGTAATCGGTTCAGCCTGGCCAGGATCTCCACGTCGAAGACCCACCGCGATGTGAATGGCTGGTCCAGCACCGTCCGCAGCACGTCTCCCGCGCGGAAGAGCTTTGCCCCGCACTGCGTGTCGTAGACCGCGGCTTGAAGCGAAATCGAGACAAGGGTCGCGAACACTCGCCCGGCGTAGTGTCGTGCCTCGTTCCGCCTGATGTGTCGCCCCATCAACTTCACCCGCGCGCCGAACACCGTGAACAGGCGGGGATCGCCATCGAGGATCTGCGCGAACACCGCGACATCCTGGAGCGGCGTGGCAAGGTCGGCGTCCCAGAATCCGACGTAGCGGACATTCTGGTCGTTCGCGCGGCGCATGCCGACGCGCACCGCTTCAGCCTTTCCTGCGTTCCGCGGCATCTCCAGCACGTCGATGCGACCGCCCGAGGATTCGCTCAGCGAGGCCAGAAGCCCGCCGGTACCGTCCGTGCTCCCGTCGTTCACCAGCAGCAGACGCAGGCCGTCCGTTTCGGCCACGGCCCGTCGCAATTCATCCGGTCGTAGTCGATCGGCCTCGTTGTAGCACGGGATTACAACGACCGTTTCACCTGGCATTCACTGACTGGACTGGGGGGAACGGCGCGTCCGCCACATGTGTGTGGGTCGATTCGAAAGTTGGGCGAGTGCCGCGCGACGATACGTCGCGAGATGAGAGGGAGCCACCTCGACTTGAACGGGAGCCCGTAGATAATTCGCGAACACTTTTGTTGAAGTATTCAGCGAATTGGGCTATCGTTCTCCCCATGACGGCGACCGCGTTCCCATCTGGCTACAAGGGCATGAGAGGTGATATTCTCATCGCCTTGAAGAAGTCGCAAACGCTTACAGCCAAGGAACTTGCCACGCGCTTCGGCGTGACGGCAAATGCCTTGCGCCGCCACCTGAAAGAGCTCGAACTCGAGGGTTTGGTGCGGTATAGCCGCGAGGTGCGCGGCGTTGGCGGGCCCGTCTTTGCCTATTCCCTGGCAGAAGCGGGTGAGGCCCTCTTCCCTCGCGCCTACGACACGGCGCTCGCCGAGATCCTCGAGACAGTTCGCGAGCAGCGCGGCGATGAAGGAGTCGTCGAACTCTTCCGCCGGCGCTGGGACCAGATCGCTGAAGCCGCAAAACCGGAGCTGATGCAGCTCTCCATGCCGGCGCGCAGCGCGCGACTGGCCGAAATGTTGACGTCACTCGGGTACATGGCCGAATCAACTGGTGGCGCGCTCCCGGTCATCACCGAACACAATTGCGCCATCCGGCTCATCGCCGAACGCTTTCCCGAAGTCTGCGCCGCCGAGGAACGGTTCATCGCGGACCTCCTTGGTGCTCCCGTGACCCGCCAGGCGCACATCGCCAAAGGCGCCAATTGCTGTGAGTACTGCATTACTCGTGAATCGTGATTCGTGACTCGGCGGGCGCACCCCTCTGAGCTCCGACCTCTGACCTCGGACTGAAGTGCATGGGCTCTGAAATCGAACTTCTCGTCAACAAGGACTACCAGTACGGCTTCTCGACGGACATCGAGGCCGACGCGCTGCCGCCTGGTCTCAATGAGGGCATCGTGCGCGCGATCTCGGCTCGGAAGAACGAGCCGGAGTGGATGCTCGAGTGGCGCCTGAAGGCGTTCCGCCGCTGGCTGCAGATGAAGGAGCCGCACTGGTCGAACGTGAGGTATCCGGCCATCGACTACCAGGGCATCTCGTACTACTCGGCGCCCAGGACAGCCAAGCCGCTGGGAAGCCTGGACGAACTCGACCCCAAGATCCGCGAGACGTACGACAAGCTCGGCATCCCGCTCCAGGAGCAGAAGCTGCTCGCCGGCGTGGCCGTCGATGCGGTCTTCGATTCCGTGTCGGTCGGGACGACCTACAAGGCAGAGCTCCAGAAACACGGGGTCATCTTCTGCTCCTTCGGCGAGGCGGTGCAGGAACACCCGGAACTCGTCAAGCGCTACCTGGGCTCCGTCGTGCCATACAGCGACAACTTCTTTGCCGCCCTCAACTCGGCCGTCTTCTCCGATGGCTCGTTCGTGTATGTGCCGCGCGGCGTGAGATGTCCCATGGAGCTGTCCACGTACTTCCGCATCAACGCCGCCGACACCGGCCAGTTCGAGCGCACGCTGATCGTGGCCGACGAAGGTGCGTACGTCAGCTATCTCGAGGGATGCACTGCGCCCAAGCGGTCCACGAACCAGTTGCATGCGGCGGTCGTGGAACTCGTCGCACTCGATCGCGCGACGGTGAAGTACTCCACCGTGCAGAACTGGTACGCCGGCGACGAACACGGCGTCGGCGGCATCTACAACTTCGTCACCAAGCGCGGCAAGGCGTTTACCGGATCGAAGATCTCCTGGACGCAGGTTGAAACCGGCTCGGCCATCACCTGGAAGTATCCCAGCGTGATCCTGCAGGGCGACAACTCGACCGGCGAGTTCTACTCCGTGGCGGTGGTCAACAACCACCAGCAGGCCGACACCGGCACGAAGATGATCCACATCGGCCGCAACACGAAGTCGAACATCGTCTCCAAGGGCATTTCCGCCGGACATGGTAACAACAGCTATCGCGGACAGGTGAAGGTCCTGCCGAAGGCCGAGGGCGCGCGGAACTACACGCAGTGCGACTCGATGCTCATCGGGAATCGATGCGGCGCGCACACGTTCCCGTACATCGAGGTGCAGAACAACACCGCGATCGTGGAGCACGAGGCCAGCACGTCAAAGATCGGGGAAGACCAGATCTTCTACTGCAAGCAGCGCGGCCTGAGTGGCGAACAAGCGGTGTCGATGATCGTCTCCGGATTCTGTCGCGAGGTGTTCAAGGAACTGCCGATGGAGTTTGCTCTGGAGGCGCAGCAGTTGCTTGGAATTACGCTCGAGGGCTCTGTCGGTTAGCGGTAAGCGTCTTACTGCATTTGAAAACAGCCTTACGCAGAGAACGCAGAGGGTTTGACAACATCCATTTGAACACAGAGAACGCAAATGAGTTCACGTACAGGAAGAAAAGAAAGACAGGAAACAGGAAGTCGAGGCGCATTTCAGGTTCAGTCTGATACTTGACCTCCGCGATTCCTCTGCGTTCTCTGCGTGAAAGTGTTTTGACTTTTCCGTGTAAATCCAAACGAAACGAAATCGAAATGATCCAGATACACGACCTGCACGCATCGGTTGGCGGCAAGGAAATCCTCCGTGGAATCTCTCTCGAAATCGGCCCCGGTCAGGTTCACGCCCTCATGGGGCCTAACGGCTCGGGCAAGAGCACGCTGGCCCAGGTGCTTGCCGGACATCCCGGCTACGAAGTCACCAGCGGCACCGTGACGTATCGCGGGAAAGACCTCCTGGAGATGGAACCCGAGGAGCGCGCGCAGGCAGGCGTCTTTCTCGCGTTCCAGTATCCGGTCGAGATCCCCGGCGTCTCCAACGCCTACTTCCTTCGTTCCGCGTACAACGAGATCCGCAAAGCTCGCGGCGAATCCGAGGCCGACCCACTCGAGTTCCTCGACATCGTCGAGGGGCGCCTGAAGCTCGTCGACCTCGACGATTCGATGCTCAATCGTTCGGTGAACGCCGGCTTTTCCGGCGGCGAGAAGAAGCGCAACGAGATCCTGCAGCTCGCCGTGCTCGACCCGCTGCTGGCCATCCTCGACGAGACCGATTCGGGCCTCGACATCGACGCGCTGCGGACGGTGGCCGATGGAGTGAACAAGCTGCGCCGCAAGGACAACGCCTTTCTCGTCGTGACGCACTATCAGCGGCTGCTGAACTACATCGTGCCCGACCGCGTGCACGTGCTCGTCGACGGGCGGATCGCCCGTTCCGGCGGCAAGGAGCTGGCACTCGAGCTCGAAGAGCGTGGCTACGATTGGGTCACCGCCGAGCAAGGCGTGGGGGGGCAGCGCTGACGTGAGCACCGCCTTTGCCGAACAGTTTGGCACCACGCGTCCCGAGGGACCGGCCTGGCTCGCGGCGGTCCGTGAGCGCGCCATGGCGAGCTTCCAGGCGGCCGGCTTCCCCACGACGAAGAACGAGGATTGGCACTTCACCAATCCATCGCCGATCGCCGAAGCCACGTTCGAGCCCATGCGTCCGCCACGCGGCGGGCTGACGACGGATCACCTCACTCCGTGGCTCTTCGGTGAGACCGCGTGGCCGCGCCTGGTCTTCGTCAACGGTCGTTTCTCGCCCGCGCTCTCCAGAGTGGACGTGATCGACGGCATCACCGTGATGAGCCTGGCCGTCGCGCTCCGCGAGGAGCCATCGCTGCTCGAGCGGCACCTGACTCGTCAGGCGGACACGGAAGACCCGGCCCAGGTGTTCGCCGCCATCAATACGGCACTGATGCACGACGGCGCGGTCATCCACGTGCAGAAAGGCGTTTCGGCCAAGGCACCGATACACCTGCTCTTCCTGAGCGACGCCGACGCGGCGGGCGGGTCGAGCCAACCTCGCGTGCTGATTGTCGCCGAGCCAGGCTCACAAGCGACAGTGATCGAGCAGTACGCTGCGGTCGGCGGATCGCGTTACCTCACGAACGCGGTGACCGAGGCCTGGGTCGGCGACGGCGCCACGCTCAACCACTTCCGGTTGCAGCAGGAAGCACGCGACGCATTTCACGTGGGAACCACGGTGGTCCGCCAGGAGCGGGATTCGCACTTCGTGTCATTCTCGTTCGCGACGGGCGCGGATCTGTCGAGGATCAACGTTTACGCCGGCTTGCACGGCCCGGGCTGCGGCGCGACACTGAACGGACTCTACATGCTGGGTGGGTCGCAGCACTGCGATCACCAGACTCGCATCGTGCACTTCGAGCCGAATTGCTACAGCCGGGAGCTCTACAAGGGCGTGCTGGACGATGCGTCGCACGGCGTCTTCAACGGGAAAGTGTACGTTCACCCGGCGGCACAGAAAACGGACGGCAAGCAGACCAACAACACGCTGCTGCTGTCCGAGCGCGCGCGGATCGACACGAAGCCGCAGCTCGAGATCTTCGCCGACGACGTGAAGTGCACGCACGGCGCCACGGTCGGACGGATCGACGAGACCGCGCTGTTCTACATGAAGAGCCGCGGCATTCCAAACAACGAGGCGCGCAAGCTGCTCACGTACGCGTTCGCCGCCGAAGTACTCGAGACCATTCCAATAGACGCGTTGCGCGAGGGGCTGGAGCGCCTGACGCTCGAGCGTTTCACCGGAACGGTCAACAGTTAGGCAGGTTCACGAGAACGAACACTTCAACCGCAGAGAACGCAGAGCCCGCAGGTTCAATGACAACCATCACTGAGCGATCCGGCGCGATACCGGCCCGGGCAACAGCGCTCGACGTCGACAGGATTCGCGCCGACTTCCCGATCCTCGGCATCCGGCCGCGTGGGCATCCGCTGGTCTATCTCGACAGCGCCGCCACGAGCCAGAAGCCGCGACAGGTCATCGATGCGTTGCGGCGTTACTACGAGGAAGAGAACGGCAACATCCATCGGGGCGTTCACTACCTCAGCGAACTGGCGACCACTCGCTACGACGAGACGCGCGAAGCGGTTCGCCGCTTCATCAATGCCGCGTCAGTCAACGAGGTCGTGTTCACCCGCAACACCACCGAGGGGATCAACCTCGTGGCATCGTCGTACGGGCAGGCGTTCGTCCGCCCGGGCGACGAGATCGTGGTCTCGCTGATGGAGCATCACTCCAACATCGTGCCGTGGCAGTTGCTGGCCCAGCGCTCCGGTGCGGCGGTGCGCGCCGTGCCGGTAACGGACATCGGGGAGCTCGATCTGGACGCGTTCGAATCCATGCTGGGACCGAAGACGCGCATCGTGGCGCTGTCCTGGGTATCCAACTCGCTGGGCACGGTGAATCCGGTGAAGCGCATCGTGGAGATGGCGCACGCGCGAGGCATCCCGGTGCTGCTGGATGGCGCACAGGCGGCGCCGCATCTGCCTATCGACGTGCAGTCCGTCGGCTGCGACTTCCTTGCGTTCTCCGGCCACAAGATGCTGGGCCCCACCGGTGTGGGCGTGTTGTACGCGCGTGGCGACTGGTTCGATCGTCTGCCGCCGTATCAGGGCGGCGGCGACATGATCGAGACCGTGACGATCGAGAAGACGACGTATGCCAAGGCGCCGTCGAAGTTCGAGGCGGGGACTCCGGACATCGGTTCGGTGGCGGCGTTCCGCGCGGCGATTGATTACCTCGAGCGCACAGGGCTCGATGCCATCCATCGGCACGAGCTTGCGTTGCTGGAGGAAGCCACTGCGCGGGTGGCGTCGTTACCCGGCATTCGCCTGATCGGCACGGCGCCCGGCAAGGCCGGCGTTCTGAGCTTCACGATGGAGGGTGTGCATCCGCACGATATCGCGACGATCCTGGACCAGCAGGGCGTGGCGATACGAGCCGGACACCACTGCACGCAGCCGTTGATGGCCCGCTTCGGTTGCGGTGCCACCGCCCGCGCTTCGTTCTACCTCTACAACACGCTCGATGACGTTGCGGCCCTCGTAGCGGGGCTGGAGAAGGTGCGAGAGGTGTTCGCCTGATGGACCTGGGTGCGCTCTACGAGGAAGTGATCCTGGACCATAACCGCTCACCGAGGAACTGGGGCGAGATTCCCGGCGCAAAGCACGTCGACGGAACGAATCCGCTGTGCGGGGATCGCATTTCGCTGAGCGTGCAGGTCGATGGCGACGTCATCACGGATATCCGGTTTACGGGCGAAGGGTGCGCGATCTCCAAGGCGTCGGCTTCGATGATGACGCAGGCCATCAAGGGGAAGACCCGCCAGGAGGCGGAGGCACTCTTCGAGCGCTTTCACGACCTGGTGACCGGCCGCTCGAAAGAGACGCCTCCGGACAAGACGTTAGGGTCGCTGCGCGCATTCGCCGGAGTGGCGCGATTTCCGACCCGGGTGAAGTGCGCGACCATGGCGTGGCATGCCATGAGAGAGGCAACAGGCAACAGGCCCTGATGCCGCGATGCCTGATGCCTGATGCCTGATGCCTTCGCCGTAAGAGACATCCCCGACGGCGGCACCTTGGCAGTAATCCTCTCCTCGGGCGACCGCGTCTGCCTCATTCGCCAGGGGGGCCGTGTCTCCGCGCTTCGCGACGAGTGCACGCACCAGGGGATGCCGCTTTCGGCGGGTGAGGTTTTGCCCGACGGCACCATCGAGTGCGCCTGGCATGGGGCGCGATTCGACTGCGTGACCGGCGCGCTGCGACGCGGACCGGCCGAGGAAGACGTGAAGGCCTACGCGGTTCGCGTGGAGGGCGACACGGTGCTGGTGGAGAGCCGCGACGACAGCTAGTGCCGTTCCAGGTACAACCTCCAGGCGCAGGCGCGCGTAAACGGCTGGCGGGTGACCTGGAACGGCACTAGTCTGGCGTGCCTTACTAACCCCGTCATTCCCGGTCTCCAGCCCCTCACTTGATGCTTCGCGTTTGCCAGCAATCGGTCGCCATCGCCGGCGCGTTGTTTCTCGTCGCGCCTTTCGTTCAGAACCTCGGCGCCCAGGGTGATATCGGCGCCCGAACGCCGGCCGGATTCCTGCGCCGGGAGGTGCCGGCGCTCCAGCTCTCCGAGCCAATCCGTGTCGACGGCGTTCTCGATGAAGATGCGTGGCGGCGGGCGACGGTCGCGAAGGACTTCACGCAGAGCGAACCGCGTGAAGGGCAGCCGGCCACCGAGCCGACCGAGGTGATGATCGCGTTCGACGCCCAGTACCTCTACATCGGGGCGCGCTTGGGGGACGCCGAGCCGACCCGCGAGATCGTCAACGACATCCGGAAGGATTTCCGCGAGGACGACCAGGATGACTTCGAGGTCATCATCGACACGTTTCGCGACCGCCGGAATGGCTACGTGTTCATCGTCAACCCTGAGGGCGGACGGGCCGATCGCCAGATCGCGAACGAAGGACGGGAGATCAACTCCAGCTGGGACGCGGTTTGGGACGTGAAGACGCAGCGTGGTCCGGAAGGGTGGACTGTTGAGTTCCGCATCCCGTTCCGGACGCTGCGATTCGATCCCGGGGAGGATCAATCGTGGGGGATCAACTTCTCGAGACGCATTCGACGGAAGAACGAGGTGACGTTCTGGGCGCCCGTGCCGCGCGCTTACAACCTCATGCGGCTGTCCCTGGCGGGCAACGTGACCGGGCTGCATCCGGGCCAGGCCGGTCGCGACATCCGCGTGAAGCCGTACGTGCTCACCACCACGCTCCGCGAGCTGGGCGGCAATGACTTCCAGGGCGACATCAATGGGGGCGTGGACGCGAAGGTCGCCGTGACCCGCGGCCTGGCGCTCGACCTCACGGTGCGCCCGGACTTCGCGCAGGTCGAAGCCGACGAGCAGCAGGTCAACCTGACCCAGTTCGCGCAGTTCTTTCCCGAGAAGCGCGAGGCATTCCTTGAGAACTCGGGCCTGTTCTACGTTGGCGACGCCGCCCGCTTGAATCGCGTCTTCACGCCGCCAACGCCTGACGACGACAACCTGCTCTTCTTCAGCCGGCGCATCGGCATCAGGGAAGATCGCAAACCACTCGATATCGATGCGGGAGCGCGCCTGACGGGGGTGGCCGGTGGCTTCGGGATCGGCCTGATCAACATGCAGGTTCGGGGCGATGACATTACTGATGCCAACAACTACACCGTGCTGCGCCTGCGCAAGAACATCGGCGGCGGCTCGGATATCGGCGCATTGTACATGCAGCGCCAGTCCACCGATGACAACGGCGACTACAACCGCGTGGCCGGCATCGACGCCAACGTGCGCTTCTTCAACCGGCTGGACTGGAACACGTATCTCGTCGGCACGCGCACGCCGGGCCTGACTGGCGACCAGTACGCGGCCCGCACGTCGGTCAACTACGAGGGCAACTTCTTCCACGGCAAGACCGGGCTGATGTCCCTGGGCGAGCACTTCAACAACGACCTCGGGTTCTATCGCCGCACCGGTGTCAAGAAGTGGTTCGCCGACATCGGGGTCCGCCCCCGCCCCGAGGCGTTGCGACGCAACGGCATCCGCGAACTGCACCCGCATCTGACGTGGGAGCTGTTTACCGACCAGGGCAACCACATGGTGCAGAAGCGGCTGCACACCGGGCAGTCCTTCTTCTTCGAGAACGGCGCCGTGGTCGAACTGTCATACAATCCCCAGTTCAATCTCCTCAGCGCGCCGTTGCAGCTGCATCCGGACGCCGATGCGCTTCCCGCAGGTCCTTATGGATGGAACGAGTTCGGCATCCTGGCCAACACCGACCAGAGCCGCGCACTGTACCTGACATCGCGATGGACGTTCGGCGAGTTGTATAATGGAACGCAGGCATCGGTGAACGGCACGTTGACCTGGCGGCCGAGCTATCGAATCAGGCTGAGCGCCGGCATGCAGCGCACCGATGCCGACCTCGATCTTCCCAATGGGTCGTTCGTGAGCTCGGTCTATACAGTCCGCGCCAACTACTCGTTCAGCCCGTCGATGTTCATCGACGCGCTGTCACAGTACGACCCCACCACCGAGCAGCTGAACGCGAACATCCGCTTCAACCTCATTCACCACCCGCTCAGCGACCTGTTCATCGTGTACAACGATCAGCGGTTCCTGACGGCGGACGCGCCGGTGGCGGGCCGGTCGGTAGCGGTGAAGTTCACGCAGATGCTTTCCTTCTAGCGATCAGCGATCAGCGACCAGTGATCAGCGACCAGAGTGGACGACTGGCCGACCGGCTCATTGCCAATCTCTGATCGCTGATCGCTGGCCGCTGGTCGCTGGCCGCTAACACAGATGCACCCCCATCGCCTTGAACGTCGCGTAGACCACCGAGCCTTCCCGCAGACCCATTTCCTGCACCGAACGCGTGGTCACCGCGGCCACCAGCGGCGTGCCGTCCACGTCGATCGTCACGCGCGCGAAGGCGCCTAACGTCCCGACCTCCACTACCCGGCCGCGGAACAGGTTGCGCGCCGAGGTCGATTGCGGCGCCAGCGACAGCACCACCTCTTCCGACCGCACCACCGCGTAACAGGGGCCATCGCCGCCGCTGCCCACGGTGTACAGCGTGAGCGGACCGCTGGTGAACTCGATGGCGTGATAGCCGTGAGCGAGCGCCGCCACCTCGCCTTCCAGCCAGTCGGGCGCGGCCTCGGCGAGCACGCGGGCGGTCCCCGCGAAGACATTCTCGGCGCCGAGGAATTCGGCGATGTACGGAGACGCCGGACGGCGGAAGACCTGCTCGGGCGGTCCGTACTGCAGCACTTTCCCCGAATCAAGCAGGACGGCGACGTCGCCCAGCAGGCCCGCCTCGGTGAAGTCGTGCGTGACCTGAAGCGCGGTGAAGCCCCACTCGCGATGCAGCGCGCGGATTTCGCGACGGGTCCTGCCGCGGCGCCGCGGATCGAGCGCGCTGAACGGCTCGTCGAGCAGGAGCACGGCCGGCCGGCGCGCCAATGCGCGCGCCAGTGAGACGAGCTGCCGTTCGCCGCCGCTGAGCGATCGCACATCACGGTCGCGGAGCGAAGCGATTTCGAGGCGGGTCACCAGTTCGCCGACGGACGCCTCGTCCCGGGCCCCGTACCGCAGGTTGCCGACGACGGACAGGTGCGGGAACAGGTAGCCGTGCTGATACACGAGCCCGGCGCCGCGCTCGTCAGGCGGAGTCCTGGTGACGCTGCGGCCGCCGAGACGCACGTCGCCGGCGCGCGCTGGGATGATGCCGGCAATGGCCTCCAGCAATGTGGTCTTCCCCGAACCCGCGGGTCCGATCACGACGCCGTAGCCGCCGGTCGGCACGTCAAACGTCACGTCGCGCAGCTCGAACTCTCCAATCCTCGCCGACAGGCCCCGGATGTCGATCACAGCGACACCGACGCCGTTCGATCGTGGCGCAGCGCGCGGAGTACCGTGAGCGGAATGAGCGCGAGGATCGCCATGACCGCCGCTACCGGCAGGGCTTCCTGCAACCCGAACGTCGCGAAGCGGTCCCAGCTCAGGATGCTCACCACTTTGGGATTGTAGGTGAGAATGACGATCGCGCCGAACTCGCTCACCGCGCGCGCCCACATCACGACGGCCGCGGCGACCATTCCGCGGCGCGCCAGCGGCAGCGTCACGCGCCGGAACGACCGCCACGCGTCGTCGCCCAGCGTGCGCGCGACCGCCTCGTAGCGGGGATCGACACGGGCGAATGCCTCACGAGCGCCGCTGATGTACAGCGGCGCCGACACGAACAGCATGGCGCAGATGATCCCGATGGGAGAACCGACAACGCGCAATCCGACCGTCAGGAGCGCCGAGCCCACGGCCGATTCGCGACCGAACACGAGCAGGAGCGCGATGCCGGCGACCGGATGTGGTATGAGAAGGGGCAGGTCGAGCACGGCCGAAAGTACCGCCCGGCCGCGAAACGCGGAGCGCGAGAGGATGTAGGCCACCGGCGTTCCGCACACGACCCCGAGCAGCGTGGCGGTAGTCGCTGTCATCACGGTGAGCATCAGCGACTGCCGCAGCTCCGGATCGCGGCCTAACCGCGCCAGCCCACCCGCGCCGCCGCTGACGATGAGCTCCGCTACCGGTGCGGCCAGAAAGAGGAGCAGCAGTGACCCGCCGAGCGCCGCAAGCACAGTCAGCGCTCCGTGCCTCAGTCTGGGTCGACTCGGGACTTCGGAATCGGGAATCGCCATGCTGATTCGTGATTGGTGACTGGTGACTCGGCTGGACTCTGACCTCTGACCTCTGACCTCCGACCTCCGACCTCTGACCTCTGCCCTCTGCCCTCTGACCTCTGACCTCGGCCTCGCGCTGTATATTGTCTCGCTCGCACGCCACTGGCACCCCATGAGCGCACCAGTTGTCGACATCCAGAACGTCGTGAAGCGGTTCGCCGGTCACACGGCGGTGCGCAACGTGAGCTGGCGTGTACCTCGTGGCATCGTCTACGGCCTGCTGGGACCGAACGGCGCCGGCAAGACCACGACCATCCGGATGCTGCTGAACATCATCGCACCGGACGAAGGCAAGATCACGGTGTTCGGCGTGCCGAATCGCACGCCGGGCGTCACCGACCGGATTGGATATCTGCCCGAAGAGCGTGGGTTGTATCGAAAGATGCAGGTACGCCGGCTGCTCAGGTTCCTGGCCGAACTGAAGGGTGTCTCGCGACGCGTGGCCGACACGCGCATCACCTACTGGATGGAGCGGCTCGAACTCCGCACGGCCGACAAGGATTGGGGCACGGCGAAAGTGGACGACCTTTCGCGCGGGATGCAGCAGAAGGTCCAGTTCATCGGGACGTTGCTGCACGATCCGGAACTCATCGTGCTCGACGAGCCGTTCAGCGGCCTGGACCCGATCAACGCGCAGGCACTGAAGGACATCGTCGTGGAGCTGCGGCGGGGCGGCAAGACGGTGATCTTCAGCACGCACGTGATGGACAACGCCGAACGGTTGTGCGACTCGGTGTGCATCATTGCGCGGGGGGAGGTGGTGCTGGACGGGCCGTTAGGCGAAGTGAAGGCGAAGCATGGCGGCCGGCACGTCGCGCTGTCGATCGAGGCCAACAACGGCGCCGTGTCGCACATCTTCGCCGACCCGTCACTCGTCAGGCGTGTGGATGACTCGAACCGTTATCTGGAGGTCGAGCTCGCGGAAGGAGCAGATCCCCAGGAACTGCTGCGCCGGGTCGTGGGCGCCGGCGCGCTGGTAAATCGCTTCGAGCTCATCCAGCCCTCACTTCACCAGATCTTTCTCGACAAGGTGGGCGCGAGCGGAGTCGAGGAAGGGATGACGGGGCATGGATAAGAACGCTGAATGCTGACTGCTACTTGCTAGTACTGGTTCTGCGTGCTGGTGCTAGAGTGCTGGTGAAGGCCACGCAGCAGTCGGTAGTCAGCACTCAGCATACAGCAGCTAATGTACCGGTGCGAAAGTCTCGTTCACCAAGATTCGTCGAAGTCAGAAACTCGGATTGATCGGATGGGACGGATACAGCGGATCGGCCATACGCGGACTTGCCGCCAAGTGCGCTACGCTGATCGCCTCGGCAATGTGAGGATGATATGGATCCCAGCCAGCCGAGCAATGTTGAGGGATGGCGCGGAGACCCGGGGGGCTGATTGAGGAAGAACTAACCCGTTCGGTGATCGGCGCCTTCTTTGACGTCTATAACACGCTCGGGTACGGTTTTCTCGAGCACGTCTACGCCTTGGCGCTGGAACGTGAATTGCTCGGTCGGGGACATCGCGTTGGCCGCGAGGTGTCGGTCAACATCGCCTACAAAGGGATCACCCTTACCTCGCAACGGCTCGACTTCGTCGACGACGAAAAGTTGATTGTGGAAGCCAAGTCGACC
>Ga0209109_10000836_pt1 | contig 16903 bp, 20 predicted proteins | sample Rifsed10ft2_FD_184004 | JGI IMG/M metagenome (GOLD analysis project Ga0209109, IMG submission 184004) | Soil microbial communities from Rifle, Colorado, USA - sediment 10ft 2 (version 2) | ecosystem: Environmental > Terrestrial > Deep subsurface > Rock core/Sediment | place: Rifle, Colorado... | reverse complement strand
GTGTACCAGCGCGCCGCCGCCGCGCAACTGCTGGACGATCGGCAACTCACGCTCGACTATCTGCGCCGTCAGGGTGTGTTGACGCTGGACGTGCCCGCCAATCACCTTTCGATTGCGGTGATCAATCGCTACCTGGAGTTGAAGGCGAGGACGAGGTTGTAACGTCGTGCAACGTAGTGCGTGGTGCGTATTGCGTAAGGAGGAATTGTGAATTACGACGAATGGCTGAAGACCGTCCCACCTGAAATAACAGGCGACTCGATCTGGAAGACGACGGTGTATCGGCAGGCGTTGTTCCTGGGTGAACTTGCTTGGTTCGACGTTTGCAAATTGGCGCAAGTCCGGCAGACATTGGCGCTATCTGAACAACTGTATGACTCCGTCGGCGGGATCAGCGCCACAATTTGCGAAGGCTATAGCCGGGCTTCTGAGAAGGATCAGGCACGTTTCTATGAATACGCTCTTGGCTCGGCTCGCGAGACCCGCGATTGGTATTACAAGGGTCGCCACGTTTTAGGCGAAACCATTGCTACACATCGCATACGGCTGGTCGTCCATGTGATCCGCCAGTTGCTGACGATGGTTCCCGAATACCGGGGCCGCAAAATTCGGGAGGAAGTTGCTGATTACCATCTTCCATCCTTTGATGACTTGCTCAACGACGTCCCAATGTCGGCGACCGGCAGCGCTCCGCCGTGAACTGAACAGCGCATTTCTATTGGGCGATACGCTCTACGGACTACGCACTACGTTTCTCTGCCCGCCAGCAACAGATAGCCGTACAAAAATACCCCGCTCCCCACCCCCACCCCCCAATGGATCGGCCACGGCAGGTTCGTCGCCGGAGAGATGAAGCCCTCGATCAGACCCGCGATCACCAGCAGGGGCACACACCCGATCACGAGCCGCACGGCTTTGCGGGCGGCGAGCGCGAGCGCGTCCCGGCGGCGCAGCAGGCCCGGTTGCAGCATCGCCCATCCCAGCATCAGCCCGGATCCGCCCGCGATGAAAATCACGCTGAGCTCGATGACGCCGTGTCCGATGACGAACGTCCACAGCTCGAAGCCGACGCCGTAGTGGGCCGTCAGCCCGGTCAGCCCGCCGAGGATCAGCCCGTTGAGCACCATGGCCCAGACCGTGAACAGCCCGGCCAGCATCCCGCCGCCGAAAGCGAGGAACGCCACCTGGATGTTGTTCTGCATGATGAACGACGACGCATACGGGCGCTCCTGAATCGGGATGTCCAGCCACAGTTCTTTCTTCTCAATCGTCGGGATCAGGCGCTGGACTTGCGCCGGGAGCATCCATTGGGCGGAGGCCGGTTGCCAGGCTGTGCCCACCCCGGCGACGAGCGCCGGTATAATTAGCAGCAGCGCCGCGACGAGTGTGAAGGGCAGAGTTTCGCGGTAGGCGCGCGGGAAGCCGGTCGTCGCGAAGCGCCAAAGCCGCCGGAAGGCGAGCGGCTCGCTGCGGTAGAGAATAGCATGCGCGCGGGCGACGAGTTGATTCAAGTAGGCGGTCACGCGTTGATTGGGGAAGTCACGCTGCGCGAGGGCCAGATCAGACGTGGCCGCGCGATACAGGCGGCCCAGCGTGTTGACCTCTTCGGGCGATAGACGCTGCAGCCCGCGCTGAGTGCGGTCGAGCAGTTCGGTGAGCGCTTTCCAGTCGGCCTGGCGCGATTGATAGAATTGATCGGCGTGCATAAGTGCTCAGGGAACTAAAGGAATTCAGGGAATAGAGGCAGATGACCAGCAACAATCCCCCGGACGATTACCTCAGCATCGCCACGCCCGAAAATGTCGCCTTCGGCTACGAGGTCGCCGGGATCGGTTCGCGCTTTCTGGCGGCGGTGGTGGATACGCTGATCATCCTCGCTTTGATACTGTTGGTCGAACTTACGTTGTCCCTGATCGCGGCCAGTTTCTTTCGCGACCAGCTGCTCAGCGACAGCCCGGCGCTGGTGTGGATGGCGGCGATCTTCGGCCTGGTTGCCTTCGCCTTGTTCTGGGGCTACTACATTTTCTTCGAGATGCTCTGGAACGGCCAGTCGCCCGGCAAGCGCTGGGTGGGCCTGCGCGTGATCCGCACGGACGGCACGCCCATCACCCTCGCCGAATCCATCGTCCGCAACCTGGTGCGCCTCGTTGACTTCCTGCCGGCGTATTACGGCGTCGGCGTGGTGACGATGTTCGTCAACGGGCAGTCACGGCGGTTGGGCGACCTCGCCGCCGGGACGCTGGTCGTGCGTGACCGCGTGGCCGTCACGCTCGAAAGCCTCGCCGCGCGCCCCGCGCCGCCTGCTCCGGCGCTCCCGTCCGCTGCCGGTCCCGCCTCGCTGGCCCCCACGAGTCCGGCGACCGGGTGGCCGGTCGAACGCCTCACCAGCCACGACCTCGAAATGGCGGAAGACTTCCTGCGCCGCCGCGCCCAGCTCTCCAACCGCGCCGCCCTCGCCCAGCGCATCGTTCAGGCGCTCCTCAAGCAGATGAACGTGCCGCTGAGTCCGATGGACGAGCGGCAGGCCGAAAGCCTGGTCGTCGAAATCGTGCAGGCCAGCCGTGCGCGTGGCGGATAGCAGATAGCGAATGGCTGATGGCAGATGGCTGATAGTGTGTCGCCATCTGCCATCGGCTATCAGCCACCGGCTATGTGCGTCGAGTCAATAATCCCCACAATCACCGAAATCACACATCCATCGGGCAGGTTGAGCGCCTGACGCGCGCCGTTGCCCTCGCGGTTGACCAGCACCGTGTCGCCGATGCCCGCGTGCGTGTTGTCGAGCGCGAGGAAGTCGCCGTCCTCCGCCTGGCCGGTGAGCGCGAAGGGCTGAACGACGAGCAGCCGCCGGTTCTTGTAATGCGGATGGCTGATGGTCGTGACGACCGTGCCGACGACTTTGCCGATGATCATTTTGGCTTCAGGAAAACTGGCGCAAGAGAGACGCCAGTTTGGGCGCGCGGCTGGAGAGGGATGGGGGCTTTGTCGTCACCGACCATAACTCGAAACGTTCGCCCTCGAACCCTTTGAGTTCGGTCTCGAACGGCGCAGCGACTGCCGCGCCGCTCGCCAGCCACTCGACGACCTCGGGGTCGTCGTGGACGGCGGGGGAGATGACGATGCCGCCGCGCGCGCCGGAGAGGCCCTCGAGGCGTGAGGCGATGTTGACCGTCGAGCCGAAGTAGTCGAGCCGGTCGTTGAGCGTGACGGCCACGCACGGCCCGGTGTGAATCCCGACTTTAAGCTCGAAGGGGGGCGTGCCGTCGGTGGGGGAGGCGAGCTCCTGCTGGGCTTTCACGATAGCGCGCAGCGCGTTGATGGGGCGCAGAAAGACCGCCATCACCGCGTCGCCAATGGTCTTCACCACCGCTCCGTCTTCAGAAGAAATCGCGGCGCGCAGGATGTCAAAGTGGCTCATCACGCGGCCAAAGGCGACGGCGTCGCCGCTCTCGCGGTACAGGCGCGTCGAGTCGCGCAGGTCGGTGAACAGGATGGTTAGGCTGCCGACGGAGATGCGCTCGCCGGGGCGCAAGGCTTCGTTGGCGAACAGGTCGCGGAAGACTTGCAGGGTGGTGACCTCCGCCGCGGTCGCCGCCTGATCGTTCCAGGCTGTGCGCTCGACGATGAAGAGCTGTTCGTTCAAGGTCGCGTTTTCCAATTGCAGGGCCGGCGTGAGCGAGAGGCGCAGCTCGTCGTCAGGCCAGCCGCCCGCGAGGGCGGGGATGGCGGCCCCAGGCGCGCCGTCGGGGGCTGCGGCCATCGAGAGGCCGCCGCGCAGTTCGAGCGTCCGCAAGCGATAGCGGCCTTCTTTGAGGGACAGCGCCAACTCGCGCCGGTCGCCGGGCGGGAGCAGTTGCTGCGCGATGATGTGCGGCGTAACCTGCGGCCCGCCGACACAGAACGAACTGGCGGCGGTGGGCCGGATGGCCGGATTGGGGCGAAAGACCAGCTCCACCGAGCGGTCGAAGTTGACGTCGAAGTCAATGTTGCAACTGTCGCAGTGCACGCGCGACTGGATCTGCCCAAGCGAGTCGCCGCCCTGCTTGGGGCCCCGGCACAGTGGGCAGAGCACGTCCCACTGAAAGTTGAGCAGGCCCGCGCGCGTGGCCAGCAGGCAGAGTTCGAGCACGGCGCGGCGGGGCTTTTCCCAATAGTCCGCGAGCGCGTAGGGTCGCAGGCGGAAGAGGGCGAGGTCGTCGGCCTGTTCGATCAACTCGACGAGCGGGTTGAAGATGTCGGGGGAAGCGCCGCGGGCGAGCAAGGTGGCCTTGATGGCGGCGAGGCGCTCCCTGCCTCCGGGGGCGAATTGAACGCGGTCGGACGCGGCAAGCTCCAGGGGCGAAGCCTCTGTCTTCGAGGCCACGCGGTCGTAGCGCCGAAAGGCTTTGTCGAAGCTGCGCTGGCTCAGGATGCCGATCTGCGCCGGGATGGCGAGGTGGCCGAGGAGGTTCTTCGGCTGCGCCCAGACTTCATACACGAGGCGCGTGCCGCCGCCGGGCTGTGGGGTCAGTTCGGCCAGCGTGCGCATCTCGGCCACCGGCCCGCGGGAGTAGCGCCGCAGGACCCCATAGCGATAGGGGTAGACCCACTCGAACGGCTCTTCCTCCCACTCCACCGGGACGCCCAGCCGGAAGAGGCGCAGCGAGCGGCGGGCGTTGGTCAGCCGCTCGCCGGGGCCGAGCAGTTGCTCCACGGCGGGCACGCCCGTGTCGCGGTTGAAGCGATTGGTGTCGGCGACGAACGGCCAGAGGGCCTCAGGGTTGGAGCGGAGCTGCCATTCCCACCGGTAGTGATATTCGCGGTTGCGCATGGGCCTGCTTTCGTAACGCGCGACAGCGGGGCCGCGCGGCCTCGCCAGCGCGCGCTATCGAGCAATACGTTGCCTTTGTTATCTTGAATTTCGTTACTTGCTCACTTTCTCTACGTATACTGCATCCACCCTTTCTTGAACTCAAACGCAAACCCGTTCTTAACTTCCAGCTCGTCCACCACGCCTACGATGGCGAGGTCAATGGGGACGAACTTGACGTCGAGCATGGCGAGTGAGGCCTCGCGAGCGCGCACCATCACCACCAGGTCGCCCGGCCCGGCGTGCACCACGTCGGCGGCGACCTGTATCCGCCCGACGGGTTCGAGTCTTTTGTCGAGGGGTTGCACGGTGAGGAGCTTCACGCCCTCAAGGTCTTGATATTTAAGTGTGCAGACGGCGGAACCGAGAACGCGGCCTAAGAGCATGTTGGGAGTGGTTTATCGGCAACTGAGTATATAATCGGCTTATCCAACCGAAAGGATGTATCGTGTTCGGCGCGATCAAATTCAAGTATTTCGCGGGGGGATGTCTTATCGGCGCATTGGCTGCGGTGTTGATATTGGTCGCGGGATGGGGAATTCTCTTACGTGTCTTGCCGCCCCCCACACCTGCGCCCACTTCCACCTTCCCGGCTACGCCGACCCAATTCATTCCGCAGACTCGGACACCCACGCCGACGCAACTGCCGTCCGATACTCCGCTATCACCGGAGACGCCGGGGCGAACCCCGCTGCCCACAAATACGCTCGTGGTGCAGCCGCCCACGGATACTCCCATTGTGATCGTGTCGTCGCCGACATCGACTCCTATTCTCCCGCCAACCGATACCCCCATTGTGATCGTGCAGCCAACGAATCCTCCAGCGCTCCCGCCACCAACGGATACCCCTCCTCCTCCTCCGCCGCCGCCGGAACCCACCTTCGCACAACCCTCGCTATTTTAGCCCGCTCACCACTTTACTGACGACCGTGTCCAACAGTTTCGCATCCACCTGATCGCCAAGGCGGGCGATGACGGCGGCCTTGACGCGGTGGGCGAGGTCGGCGTCCGCGCCGTCTTCGGGGTGGGCCGGGTTGGTGCGGGTCAGCCGCATGCCGCGCTTGAGGGCCATGTCGCGGGCGTTGTCGGTGAGCACCACGTCGTCGTTCACCTCCAGCGAGGTCACGCCGCGGTTGACGAGGTCAACGATGTCGCGTTCGGTGTAGAAGGTTTTGGGCATAGTTACCTCCAAGTCGGTTACAAATGGAAGGTGGAAGGCTGCACGTCACTTTCCACTTTCCACCTGCTACCTCACTTCCCTGTCTTCCCCTCCAATTCCTCCAGCGCCTTCACGGCGGCGTTGCGGGCGGTGAGGATTTCGGCTTCGGAGCCGGAGAGCCACATGCGGCCAAAGCGGCCCACGGAGGAGACGTGCAGGATTTTGATGTTCGCGCCCTTCTCGGCCTCGTTGCAGGCGTAGTTGATGTACGCGGCGGGGGCGCACTCCAGCACGAGCATCGTCTCGCCGGGGACGAGCATCGAGCCGCGCCGGAAACGGTTGAGCAACTGGGCCTGATACGGGTCCACGTTGGTGATGATCTGAATAGAAGCAATCTCGGGCTTGAGGCGGTCGGCGATCTGGTGGCCGATGCGGTCCAGCACGATGCGCCCGGCCTCCAGCACCTCGGCCTGCGATCTGGAGTGCACCTCGAACATGCCGAACTCGCGCTCGACGAGCTGCGCGCCGGGCCTGGCTTCGGTGGCCTTCACGGCGATGTCCACCAGCCGGAACGCCTCGTTGCCCGGCGACAACTCGATGTACAGCGCCGCCATGCCCTCGATGGGCAGGTCGCCCTGCGTGATCGTCCCTACGAAGGCTGCATACTGCGGCTGCATCCGGTCGAGATACGAATAACAACGCAGTTGGAATTGGTCGCCCATAAAATGTCCTCAGTTGGCCCGCAGCGCCATCGCGGGCGTATTTGGAAAGTCGAGATGGAGGGCCGACGCGCCGGGCGTCACGACGAAGACGAAGACCACCTTCAGCGACGTGTGGGCTTCGACGGGGATCGCCACTTCCCGCAGCACCCCGCCTTCGACCGTCCCCGACCCGAAGTCGGCGCCCATCTGGTAATACTTGCGCCCGCCCGCATCGCGCAAAATGACGTCGCCTTGAATGAACCTCTGCCGTGCGCCAGTTCGGTTGGTGACCGTCGTCGCCAGCAGCCAGTAGTCGGCGCGGTCGTCGAGCGGGAAGTCGCCCTCGATGTTGTATTCTGACTCCAACCCCTGCAGGAACACCTTGACCGTCTTGGCCTTGTCCAGCGCGGTCACGCGCACGTCCCAGGTTTCGCTCCGCGCGCGCCCCACGCCGGGCGGGAAGACGTAGCGATAGACCAGGAACGTCGAGACCCAGGCCACCAACAGCACCAGCGTGACCGTGCCAGCGAGGAGGCCGCCCCATCTCTTTCTAGCCGATTTGGCTGATTCCGGTTGCTGGGTCTGGGTATACATCTTTTTCAATCGCTTCAGTAATCAGTTATCGGCAATCACAGTAGTGTATCGCGCTGATGACTGACTACTGACGACTAATTACTGACTACTGATTGTGCATCGCGATCCCCAGCGGCGTGATGAATAGGGGCGCGCCGGGGACAAACGTCTTCACCCCTGTGTATTCTTGAACGACGGCATCCATGCCCGGATAGGCGCACGTGCCGCCCACCAGATAGAGCGTCTCGACGTTGTGGCCCGCGATGTGACGGCGGACGATGGCGCCGACCTTTTCCATCACCGGGCGGACCACCGGGAACAGCGCGGCCTGCTGGCGCGGGTCGGTCTTCATTTCCTCGGCCTCTTCAAAGGTGATGTTCTTGGCCCCGGCGATGACGAGCGAGAAGTGCGTGCCGCCCGTAGCCTCGTCGGCAGTATACACGACTTGCCCGTCGCGGAAAACTGCGATGCCGGTCGTGCCGCCGCCCACGTCCACAATCGCGCCGTCCCGGATTTGCAGGACGTTGTTCGCGGCGGTCGGCTCATCCACCAGCCCGGTGCATTCCAGCCCGGCGGCGCGCAGCACGTTGGCCGTCGCGCGCACCTCGGCCTGCGGCACGCCGGGCGGGTAGCCGGACGCCGCCGAGGCCAGCTCGAAGCCGAGCCGCTCCTCGACGCGGGCTTTCATCCGGCGGAGCAGCTCCACCGCACCCACAAAGTCCAGGACCAGACCGTCGCGCACGACCTGGGCAAATTGATATGTGCCTGCAATCGGCTGGTAGTTTTCGTCCAGCACGGCCAGCACGGTGTACGCCGTGCCGAGGTCAACGCCCACATGTACCGGTCCGCGATAATGGCCGTTCGCGCCGGAGGTCCCCGAAGCGGAGCGGAGGGGGCGACCGGCCATGACGTCGTCGGCGAGGGCGAGGAGGGAGGGGAGATGAGGATTCATGCTAGTTCAATCCGCTAGCCTTTGAGGATTTGTTTGATGTTCTTCCAAGTGCCTTTGAGTCCCCCGGTGCTCATGGCCGCGCCGAGGCCGAAGTAGACCAGATTGCCGAGGTAAGGGATTGGAAAAGAAAGGAAGAAGATGATATCGCCGTTGAGGGTCATGACAAGAATCGTGCCTGCGATGATCAGTCCGATGAGGCTAGCGGTGACCCCCATCAAGAGGGCGGGCAGCCTTTGCCGCAAGCCAATTTGACGCCGATGTCGTATCTGAACGAGACGGATAAACGCTTTCGCCTGCAGCCAGGACATGTTCCCCTTCCGGCATATTTCCTGAGCCAGAGGGTCGCGCGGGGCATGTTTGCCAAGTTGCTTAATGACGTGTTGGGTGAGTTCGGTTTTTTTCATGTGCCATGCTTTTGGCTTATCTTGGGTGTCTTGATACCACACAGCGAGTAGATGTACGCTGTGCCGAGGTCAACGCCGACATGAACGGGGCCGCCTACCCCGACGTAAACTGATACCCCTCGATCTTCCCCTCCCGAAGATTCACGAGCGCGCCGTGCAGGATGCCCTCGCCGTATTCGCTGCCGGGGTTGAGGCACTGCGTGCGCCCGATCTTGATCGCGCCGCGGCTTTCGTGGATGTGGCCGTGCAGCGCGAGCAGCGGCTGATACCTGTCAATCGCCGCGCGCACCGAAGTGCTCCCCGCGCCGAACATGATCGGCTGCCCGGCTTCCATGATCACGGTCGGCGGGTCGGTCGAGGTGTCGAGCATGGCGCAGGTGTCGAGCGTGCTGTCTTTGGGCGGGCAGTGGAAGTTGAAGATGCAATGCGAGAAGTCCGTTGTCCCGCGCACGGCCTCTTCGATCTTCTCGGCCAGTTCGTGTTCGGTGATCTCGCGCGGGGTGTGCCACGGCGTCTCGTTGCTGTAGCCGAGGCTGATCATCGAGTGGGCGTCGTCCAGCTTGACCACCTGCCCCTCGCACGCGACGATGTGCTCACGCGCGTTCTCCTCCACCGCCGCGAGCACCTCCCACGGATCGTCGTTGCCGCCGGTCACGTAACACTTGATGGGCGTGCCTTTCAGCCGTTCCTCGGCGAGCTGCACCCAGTCCGCGAGGCGCTGGCGGGCGGCTTTGACGAACTCGCGCTCAATGGCTGTCTTGTCGTCCTTCATCACCGCGTATTCGTCGGGCGAGAGCAGGATGTGATAAAACCCCAGGATGCCGATCTTCTTTTTGAAGTCCGCGAGCGCGGCCTCGGTGGCGAATTCCTGGCTGACGCCTTGCAGCCGGGCGCGGAATGTTCCACCGTCGCGCACGATGGGGATGAGCAATTTCCCGGCCACGTCGCCGCCCATGATCAGCGCGTCCGCTTCGTAGAATTTGGCGGCGTTGATAAACTTGCGGAAAGAAACCTCCGAGCCGTGCAGGTCGGTGGCGAAGAAGAGGCGAGTCGTTTTCTTCGAGGGTTTCTTTCCGAAGAGCGGCATGGGTGGCTCCCGAAAAACCGGGAACTACGGGAACAAGAGGTACTCAGGGAAAGCTCCTTGAGTTCCCATTGTTCCTTCAGTTCCTGCACTTCAGTTCCCGGAATTTTCCGCCGCGCGCACGCGGCCCCGGCTGACGACGAGATTGAACGCGAACGCAAGCGGCACGAGTGTGACGGCGAGGCTGACCCAGGCCATCAGTGTGTAGCCGAAGGCGGCGAACAGCAGGCCGCTCCCCAGGTTGCCCGCCGCCGACACCAGCGCAATGACCACGTCGTTGCTGCCCTGCATGCGCCCGCGCTCGGCGAGGGTGAGCGTGTCGGTGAGCAGCGCGCCCCCGGCCACGTAACAGAAATTCCAGCCCAGCCCGAGCAGAAATAACGCCAGCGCCAGCAGATACGTCTCGTGCACCAGCGGCGCGATCAGGCAGGCGGCGATGAGCAGCCCGCATCCGGCCACGATGACGGGCGCACGCCCGAGGTTGTCCGCGAGGCGGCCCGCGACCACGGACAGGCCGAACATGCCCAGCGTGTGCGCCATGATGACGAGCGACACCTCGTCGAGGCTGTGGCCGTGATCTTTCATATGCACGGAGGTGATGGCCATGACCATGACCATCACCAGTTGGCCGAGCGACATCGCCAGGACGGCCACTTGAGTTCCGGGCTGGCGCAGGATGGCGCGCAGCGGGCGGACTTCGCCGGGCTGCCCGGCATCGGCAAGCGTCGCGGCGTGCTGGGCGTCGAGCTGGCGGCCCAGGTCGCGCGGATCCGGGCGGAGGAAGAAATACGTGAGCAGCAGGCCGAGCGCGAACAGCGCGGCGCTCGCAAACCACGGCCCGGCGAGCGGATCGCGTTGAAACGACTCCGCCACGCGGCCCATCGGCCCGACGAGGGCCGGCCCCGCAATCGCCCCCACCGTCCCGCCGAGGACGACCAGGCTGATCGCCCGCGCCCGCTCGGCGACCGGGTGCATTTCCGCCGCCGCATAGCGTCCCAGATCGCTGAAGCCTTGCGACGCGCCCATGAGCGCGAAGCCGAGCAGGAAGCCGGCGAATGAATGGGCCAGCACGGCAAACCCGGCGACAATCGCGCCGCCGATCCCGACGACGAATCCGAGCGAGAGGCCCGCGCGCCGCCCGGTGTGTTCCATGAAACGCGCCGCCGGGTAGGCGGCCGCCGCGCTGCCCAGCAGATAGAGCGCGCCCGGAACCCCGGCGAACGCGGCCTGCCCGGTCAGCTCTTTGGCGACAATCGCGCCGATAGTCGCGCCCGCGATGTAGGCCGCCGAGCCTAAACTGCGCCCGAAGAAAAGGAGCCACGTCAGGCGGCCTCGGGCGCTGGCGGAAGTGTTCATTTCACCTCATCCACGTCTTTGTACCACTTCACGCGGTCACCGATTTTGTCACGCATCTTCCACGCCAGCGGCTTGGCCTCAGCGTCCAGGGCGGCGAGCGCGGCGTCCACCTGCGAGGCAACTTTAGCCTTATCGTCTGCGGAGAGTTGGGCGTAATTCTGGGTCAGTTGCTTGACTTTGTTCAAATTCATCGTCGTCGTGCGCCACAGGCCCCAGTCCGCCGCGCACAGGCGCGCGACGAGCGGCAGGTTCACCGTTTCTTTGTCGCCCGCGCCCAGCGGGTGCTCGAGCAGCAGCATGATCGTGTCAATCACGTCCTTCTCGTTAATCCTCACGATCTGCATCTTTTCGAGCAGCAGCTCGGCGAGCGGGAGGGTGGGCGAGTCCACCTCCAGCCGCCCGTCCCAGCGGATGATGTGGCAGAAGTCGAGCTTGTCGTAGAAGATGTCCACGTGCAGGCCGTTGGCGGGGTTCTCGAAGATGGCGCGGCTGCCCTCGGAATTGATGAACACCTCGCGGTCTTCGGCGTACCCGAGCTGGCCCGTGAGCAGCTCGCGGATGGGCTTGGCCTGCCTGGAGTAGCTGGCTAAGTCAATGTCGGTGTAGGCGCGGCCCAGCTTCGCCTGCAATCCACCCAACTGCGGGCAGTGCAGTTGAAAGGCGAGCGAGCCGAGGAGGCGCAGGGCCACCCCGGCCTCGTTTCCGGCGGCGACGATGCGCCGCACCTCGTTTTCAAATCTGGCGCGTTCCGCCGCGTCCTGCGGCGCCATACCGATTGTGGAAGTCACCGGGGAAGCCTCATGAGGGTGGGGGAGGGTTCAGTTTTTCCATCCGCTCGCAGATGAGGCGCAGGGGCCGCCAGTCCCGGCGCGCGCAGAAGATTTCGGCCAGCCGCGCCATGACGTTCGGGTCGGCGTTCGGGCGCGTGATGTAAACCGCGTAGACTTTGGCGGCGTCGTCGTCCATCCGGCCGTGCTTGAGCAGGTTCATCGTAAGCTGCACCAGATACTTCTCGCGCTCGATCTCGGCGATCTGCGCGGCCTCGGTTTTCTTCCTCGCCTCCATCACCTGCCCGGAGACCCGCTTCACCGCCGAGATGAACTCGTCAACCGTGAACGGCTTGATCAGATACTCGCGCACTCCGGCGGCGATGGCCTGCCGCAATTGGTCACGCTCGCTCTCGGAAGACATGATCATGCAGACCGTGTTCGGGCTGACTTTCGCCACATTGCGGATGGCGGTCAGGCCGTCCATGCGCGGCATGTTGATGTCAAAGATGGCGAGGTCGGGCTGGAGCTTGTGCGCCAGTTCGAGCGCCTCGACGCCGTCGCGCGCCACGGCCACGATCTCCAGCTCGCGCTCGAGCGAGAGCATCATGCGCACGCTCTTGCGGAACTCAGCCGTGTCGTCGGCGATGAGGATGCGGATGGTCGGGCTGAGCGGGCCGGTTGGCATCGGGAATACCCGCCACGCGTGTGCAGATCACACCATAGAGCAAGCGGCGATGAGCTGATGCAATCAGAAAGCAGAGTGCAGAAGGCGGAAGGCAGCGGTCCGAACTGACTGCCTACTGCTTACTGCCTCCTGCCTACTGACCACTGCGTCCGCCAAAACCGCCCTTGGTGTTCTTGGGCAGGATCATCTCGACGTCCGAGTGCGGGCGTGGGATGACGTGCACCGAGACGAGCTCGCCCACGCGCTTGGCCGCGGCGGCCCCGGCGTCGGTCGCGGCCTTCACCGCGCCTACGTCCCCGCGCACCATCACGGTGACGTATCCGCCGCCGACGTACTCGCTCCCGATGAGGGTCACGTTGGCGGCCTTGACCATCGCATCGGCGGCCTCAATGGAGCCGATCAGGCCTTTGGTTTCGACCATTCCGAGGGCGATCATGGCAATGTCTACAGGCATGGCATCATCTCCTTGACGAAATAATGGAAGCTGGAGGTCAGAGGTCGGAAGTCAGAGAGTCCCTCCGACCTCCGACTTCTGACCTCTGATCTCTGATCTCTATTTCTTCAACTCCGCCAGCACTCTCTGGACGATCTCGTCCACCCGGTCTGCCTCCGCGCCCACGGGGGCCGATCCGTTCCGGCGCAGTTGGCTGGGGTCGTCGGTGGAGCCGGGGCGCAGCGCCGCCTCGGGCGGGGGCGTGGTCTCGTAGGCGAGGCGCTTCACATTATACATATGATGCACGGTGATGTTGTCGCCCGTGATCGCGCCGCCGACCCCGCCGGAGCCGAGCGTCATCGAGGGCATCACGCCCGTCGTCATGCCGGTCGTGCCGAGCACACCCATCGTGTTCACGGCGATGCGGAACACCGGCTTCTCCAGCCCGAACTGCATAATGACTTTCTCGTCCTGCGCGTGGATAACGAGCGAGTGGCCGCGCCCGCCGTAGTTGATCAGTTCGAGGCAGCGCTCGCAGCCCGCTTCCCAGCCGTCGGCCTCGTACCAGCCGAGGACGGTGGTGAGCTTTTCGCCGGAGAGCGGCGCCTCGCGGCCTACGGCCTCGAGTTTGGCGACGAGGATGCGCGCCATACCGGGGACGCTGATCCCGCACATCTGCGCGAGTTGCTGGGGGCTTTTGCCCACGCCTTTGGGGTTGGGGAGGTGGCCGGCGAACAGGATGGGCGCCAGCGCGCGGGCCTGCGCGTCGTCCACGAAGTAAGCGCCCTCGGCTTTCATCAATTCTTCCAACTGCGCGGCAATCGGTTTGTCGGCGACGACGGCCTGCTCGGTCGCGCAGATCACGGAGTGGTCGAAGGCTTTGGAGGCGACGATGTACTTCGCCGCGCGCTTGAGGTCGGCGGAGCGATCCACGTACACCGGCACGTTGCCCGGCCCCACGCCGTAGGCCGGTTTCCCGACCGAGTGCGCGGCTTTCACCATATCACTCCCGCCCGTGGCGAGGATGAGCGAGGTGTAGCGATGCCTCATCAATTCCTGCGTGCCGGGCAGCGTGACCCGGCTCATGCACGAGACCAGCCCTTTGGGCATCCCGGCGCGCTCGCCTGCCTCGGCCATAATGCGCGCGGTCTCCACGCAGCATTTCACGGCGGAGGGGTGGGGGGCGGCCACAATCGCATCCTTCGCTTTGACCGCGATCAGAATCTTGAACATCACCGTGGAGGTGGGGTTGGTGCTGGGGGTGAGCGCGGCGACCACGCCCATCGGCCAGGCGATGTCGTAAATCTTCTTGCGCTCGTCGTGCCGGATGACGCCGACGGTGGGGATGTCTTTGATGGCATCCCACAGAAGCCGGGAGCACAGCACGTTCTTGAGCGTCTTGTGCTCAGGCACCCCGTAGGTGGTCTCCTCGACGGCCATGCGGCCCAGGCGCTCGGCGGCGGCGTAGGCGGCCTCGGCCATCGCCGCGCAGATGCGGTCCACCTCCGCCTGCGAGGCGCGCAGGAACTGCTGCTGCGCCTCCCGCGCGGCCACCGCGAGCGTGCGCGCTTCTTGAATGGATTGCAGGTCGAGATCGAATTCGGCCATGGATGGATGCCTCGGATTGTCTTTACCGCGGAGAGCGCAGAGGCCGCGGAGAGATGGGCTAGAGCAAATTCAGTTTGCGGTAGTCGCGGATGACCCTGCCCGTTATTACAGGCCCGGCAACTGTCAACGTGAACGACGGCTCGGAGGGCGGTCTTCTGCCCGGCGACGTGCGCGTATTCGTAAACGTAGTAGCGCATGGCGCACCGGACGAAGTATGGACTCAAACGCCGGTTTCGGCAAATTCGGCGATCTCCATACACGCGCCTTGCTGCGCGATCACGACTTTCGGAACGTCACCTTCCCGCTCACTTCCAGCGAGTCGATCACGGCCATGATGACCGAGTCCACAGGCGTGTCTTTGGTTTGATTGGTCTGCCGCGCAGAACTGCCTTGCGCCACGAGCACGAGGTCGCCCGTCCCGGCGTCCACCGTGTCCACAGCCACGTAGGGCTTGCCCATGGCCTGGCCGGTCTCGTCGGCCTCGCGCACGATGAGCAGTTTGCGGCCAACGAGTTTTTCATCCTTGATAGTGGCGACGGTGGAACCGATGACGCGGGCGATTTGCATGTTGGCCTCTTACTTGTTCCCTCCCCTGTTCGCGCTGGCGAACGGGGGAGGGCTAGGGTGGGGTCACACACGCCGTCGTCCGTTGGGGCGGGCCGGTGTTTCGGGGGGGACGCGGCTCCGGCGGGCGCGTCGTGACAATTCGCGGCGGAAATCGGCCTCCGGACCCAGACTCATCTCCAGCCGCTCGAGCGCAGCGGCGTCGTATTCGCGCTCGCCGCAAATATCGCACACCCAGCCGGGGAAGTTCGGGATGACGATGAACTGCCCCTCGAACCAGTGCGCGAAGATGACAGGTTTGGGGCGGAGCGTGCCCATCTGGCAGTGCGGACAGACGAACGTGGGTTGCAATTCGGGTTCGGCGTTCATCTCAGTATTTCCCTTCTCCAGCGGCTTCGCCCTGGATGATTTTGACCCCGGCGCTGGCGCCGATGCGGGTGGCCCCCGCGGCGACCAGCGCCTGCGCGTCGGCGGCGGTGCGCACGCCCCCGGCGGCCTTCACCCCCATTGTAGACCCGACCACCCGGCGCATCAAAGCGACATCTGCGACCGTCGCGCCGCCCGAGGCGAACCCGGTGGACGTTTTGACGTAGTCCGCGCCGGACTCTTTCGCCAGCAGGCACGCGGCAATCTTCTCTTCTTCGCTAAGCAGCACGGCTTCGATGATCACCTTAACTAACACCGCGGGTGTGCGCGTGTGACACACGCGCACCACGGCGCGGATGTCGCGCGCCACCAGTGCGTAGTCTTTGCTCTTCAGCGCGCCGATGTTGATGACCATGTCAATCTCGGTCGCGCCCTGATCCATGGCGAGCTGCGCTTCGTAGGCTTTCACCTCAGGCGGGGTTGCGCCGAGCGGGAAGCCGACCACGGTGCACACGGCGACCGACGCGCCCTTCAGCAGTTGAGCGGCGAGCTGGACGTGCGTCGGGTTCACGCACACCGCCGCAAAGCCGTGCTTGCGCGCCTCGTAGCAGAGCTGCGCGATCTGATCGGGCGTGGCCTCCGGCTTCAGAAGGGTGTGGTCAATCATCGAGGCCATCTCCGCCTTTGCGGGCGTCGCGCCCAGCCCGGCGGCGATGCGCTCCGCCCCGGCCTGCACGATCAAATCCACTTTGTTGCCGCAGTGCCGGATGCAGTAACCCCCGCCGCACTCCTGCGTGCAGGTGTCGGCGGGGCTGGCGGCGCGGCGTTCTTCCTCGGCCAGCGCCAGCAGCACCTGCCGCGTGACGAGTTCGACGATGCGTTCGACGGTCTGAGGATCAGCAGGCATGAACGGATTACCGCCCGTCTTTCAGAAATCGTCTCTCGATTTCGACAATCTTATCCACGCGCCGCTGGTGCCGCCCACCGCCGAAGGGGGTGGCGAGCCAGGTCTGAACGATCTGCTTGGCGAGGTTCGCGCCAATGAGGCCCGCGCCGAGTGTGAGCACGTTGGCGTCGTTGTGCTCGCGGCTGTTGACGGCGGTGGCGTGGTCGTAGCACAGCGCGGCCCGCACGCCGGGCACTTTGTTGGCCGCCATGGCGCTGCCGATGCCCGCGCCGTCCACCACGATGCCGCGCCACGCTTCGCCGGAGGCCACCAGCCGCGCCACCGCGTAGGCGAGGTCGGGATAATCCACCGCGTCGTTGGAGTGCGTGCCGCAATCCACCACGGCGTAGCCCAGACCGGTCACAAACTCCTTCAATGTCTCTTTGAGCGCCAAGCCGCCGTGATCCGCGCCGAGGGCGACGACCTCACCCCTCACCCCCGGCCCCTCCCCCC
>Ga0209109_10000835_pt1 | contig 16910 bp, 19 predicted proteins | sample Rifsed10ft2_FD_184004 | JGI IMG/M metagenome (GOLD analysis project Ga0209109, IMG submission 184004) | Soil microbial communities from Rifle, Colorado, USA - sediment 10ft 2 (version 2) | ecosystem: Environmental > Terrestrial > Deep subsurface > Rock core/Sediment | place: Rifle, Colorado... | reverse complement strand
TACGGATGAAATCTTAATTTCTATTGGTTACGATGAAGAAGAAATAATGTCTCTTAGAAACAAGGGAGTAATAGGGTGACGGTTAGGTTCTTCTTTCAAGAAATCTACAAATACAGTTGTAGCTTTTAGGTTTACACTAAATCTATGGTTAGCTCGCTAGATATTAATCCGTTGACCAACCTGTTGAATATACTAATGTAAATACTACTTGAGCCAATAACCCGTAGAGTTAATTTTTGGCCTATATCTAATCCTCATACTTTGCATATGCAAAATTATATTGCCCATATGATTTAACTCCACATGTATCTTGTAAAATTTTTAGGGCATTTAATCTTATTGCTTTAACCTCTTCTTCTCTAAGGCTAAGCTCCCATCTTTCTTCAAAAATTCGATTTGGTTTGGAAGTATAAACTCTCAATAGTAGGTCATACTTGCCAGATTCCCAATAACATAGATGATATAAATTTGTGTAATTTTCTACATGAATGGGAGCTTGAGAAAACTCATCATAATATTTTTTTGAAATTATTGTCTCATCTTGAATACCCTTTTCTTGAATCTCTTTTATTAAAAGCTTTATCCTCTCTTCTTTTAGGTTTTGAATCTTATCTTGCATTTCATTTCTTGTCATTGTATCAAAGAAAGCAATGTTATATCGTTTGGGTTGAGATGTACTTAACATGAAACCATACGGAAGTTCGAATTCAGCTTCCTCACCCTTATGAGTTAATTTCTGAGATCTGAAAACTCCCCAATCAAAAGAATGAGTCGACTTATCTTTTTGCTTTACAATTTCAAGACTAATTGAGCTAACGAACCATCTTGATTTAAACATCTGAAAGTCCCATGAAGTCCGATAGTTGGTCCGTAAGAACTATATCCAACTTCTATGCTTCCAGTTGGATATAGCTTTATTTCACCTTTCCTAACAAATTTTTTCCAAAGGTAAACTACCCAGGGTTGTATTAAAGCTATTATGGCAACTATTAATGTTCCATATTTAGATAACAATTCTTTCACATCCACCCCTCTTACCAATAAGACACAAACTAAAGAACGCTAACAAAATGAAGACTATTACTAACTCACCTAGGTGGCTGACCTGAGCTGTTTTTTACTTCTTTTCTCCTCCAACCATCTGATCAACAGATAAATTCCCTGCACCCCACACTAGGAGAGATAGTGAAAGTCCGATAAGAGCAAGGCTATACTCGATTCCATGTCCCATGTTCGGGACGTTGAACCAGTTTAAAAAGAACCCGTTCTGAAGATGAACCTTAAAGATTGCAACAAGCATAGCAATTGTAAGACCAAGCGCTGCAAGGCGTGTAAAAAAACCCAAAATAATAGCTATTCCTCCAAAGAACTCGGTTATTATCAGAAGACCAGCAAGAAAAGGTGGAACGCCACTTTGCTCAAAAAATTGTATGGTTCCTGACCATCCGGATCCACCAAACCATCCAAGGAGTTTTTGCGAGCCGTGGGCAAAGAATATAATTCCAAGAGTAAGACGGGCAAAAATAGGCGCCCATGATGGGTATGTTTTAAATATCCACATGATTATACCTCCTTTAAGCTAATATCAAACACATATCATAATATATATTTCATTAAGAAATCTCAATCCCATTTAAATTAGGTGAAATGGTTAAGCAACATTTATACAGGGATTCCTCGCTTTGCTCGGAATGACAAAAAGAGATTTAAATTAGGTAAAATGGATGACCAACCCTTAAAGGGGGAATACTAGCATCATTATTGAAATTGCAAACATTGTTCTTCCGGTATTTCTTATAACTTTCATAGGTTATCTATTTGGCAAAATAAGGAAAATAAACCTTACTGCAATAAACGATTTCGTTATATACATATCAACCCCGTGTTTAATATTACATTCACTAGCTAAAGAACCCATTGAAATTTTCCTTGCTGGAAAGGTTTTTGCCTCTGTACTGTTAATTATTGGAGGATCTCTTATTATAGGCTATTTCATAATCAAAGCACTCAACCTACCTATAAAAGTGTATCTACCACCAATTCTTTTTGCTAACACGGGTAACATGGGGCTTCCTCTCGTGCTCTTTGCATTTGGAGATGCTGGATTTAACGTAGGAATCCTCTACATGGTCTCTGTAACTATAGTCCATTATACCCTTGGCATCATGATTTTGAGTTTTGATGAAAGCCCGTTTGAGTTATTTAAACTCCCATTAATATATTCCGCAGCTCTAGGAATACTACTCAGCGTGTCTGGATGGACTATGCCAACTTTGGTTGATAGAGCTATACATCTTTTAGGAGACGCAAGTATACCAACTATGATCTTTGCGCTTGGATATAAACTAGCTGAGGTTGCTATATCAGAGGTAAAAAAGTCTTTCGCCTTTGGAGGGCTCCGAATCGGCCTCGGATTCGTTTTGGGAGTGGGAATGGTAAAAATTCTTCACTTAAATGGTGTCGCTTCTAGTGTAGTAATCCTGCAGTCAGCAATGCCCCCTGCCATATTTAATTTCGTTCTTGCAGAAAGGTATAAGCAGGATTCCCAAGTAGTAGCATCAATCATTATGGCAGGGACTTTGATTTCAATTGTTACCACCCCTATTATTATTGCTTATTTGATCAGGTAAGTTTTCTTAATTATATAACCAATGGGATAGATTTAGACTCCGTATTTACTTCCTATGTTGGAACTACTTTCTCTACTTCCCTTTCAAGGTCAAGCTCTGTAAAAAGACCGATTGAATGCAGGGCATCATTTGCCTCGTCTAAAGATTTAGAACCTGAAACCAGCCTTGCTGGCTTTGAAATCATTTCGTAGACAACCCGAGGAGAGAGATAGAAAGTAATTGTTGATGTAAGAGATAAAGTAACCATCCTTGTTCCTCGACGAATAGTTGTTTTCCCTGTTGCCCCTTTTGCACATTCAACAGGGATTCTGCTTGCCTCAGTTGAAACCCTTGTGAGGACCATTTCGAGATCAGTGAGAATTTGAGGAGTAATCCCCCAAGCCCCAATAAGCCCTCCTTCTTTTGCAACTATGCTAAGAGACCTTTCTAATTCCGTATGTTCTAGTTCCCCATCGCTTCCGTAACCGAAAACCCCTAAAAGAGCAACACGCTTTTTCTGAAGCTCTGAAAGCGCAGAAATCATTATAGAATCAGCAAGTGGGCTAGCAAGCCCCTTCTCATCTCCAAAAGCGAGGGAATCTCCCCCTACATCTATTCCTATCAATAGATCTGCTTGTAGCTCATTCATAGCCTTGCTTAAACCATTCACTACGCCTTCTACACCCTTTGTTATATCAACCAGAAGCACTTCCTTTCCGTATATCTCGGCTATTTCAGTCTCAGCAAATCTTACCCCGGTTGTGGTCACCGTATCTTTATTTGCAAACCAAACGGTACTATTCAAGGGTCTTATATTTTTAATCTCATTAAAAGCTCGCGGACCAGGGATAGGATCATAAACGAACCTTTCCCAAGGAAGGCCCCCAAGAACACATTCTATACCAAACATCTCAAGGAGCCTTGCTGTAGGAATAGTTCCTACAATATCGCCTCCACCCCCTATTCCCAAGAGTATTGCCTTTGTGGATTTTCTTAATATCTCTTCAAGAGACAAATTGGACTCCATCTGAGAATAGCGCCTCCTTTTTACATAACTATCCTTATTATCACTTGATTCGGTAAATTGCTTGAAGCGTAATTTTACGCTTATTCCAATATAACCCTTTGCAAGTAAGATATAATACCACAATAGAGAAAACACTGAGCTTCAGAGGAGGGTCTTATCCCGTTTTTGATGTAAAATATAGTGGAAGGGTGAATCTCATTAGCCGTCATTTTGCGAGCATAAGCAAAGCAATCTGTTTGAGATCCCTCACCGCTCTTTAACCTATGCCGAAGACAAGGTTTCGGTTGACGCTTCCTATAAATTTCTTCTTAACTTCGTTGTTCAGATTAACGGTCATTAGAAACGATACTTCACAATAACTTAACGAGGTGAACCATGATAAAACTATACGATTACCCACAATGTCCATTTTGCAGAAAGGTAAGAATCGTTCTTGCCGAAAAGGGTATCGAATACGAAAGAATCCTTGTCGATCTTAGAAAGAAGGAACAGAAAAAAGAGGATTTCCTTAAACTCAATCCCTACGGCAAGGTTCCGGTGCTTGTTGACAATGATGTTTTGATTTATGAATCGTCTATAATTAACGAGTATCTCGATGAAAAATACCCAAATCCTCCGCTCATGCCTAGCAATTTTGCAGCTAGAGCGAAAGTACGGATTTTAGTGGATTTTTGTGAATCTCATTTCTACCCTCCCTGGTATAACATCTATAGAGAAATTACCTTTAAAACCGAGCATGAACGGAATGACGATTTAATAGAAAAAAGTAAAAATGAAATAAAAGAACATCTTTATCGTCTAGAGCAGGAACTAGAAGGGAAAGATTATTTAGCAGGCTCTTACAGTCTTGCTGATGTAACCTTTACACCCAAGGTTGCACCCTTTGACTCGCTTGGGATTCAAGTGGATTCCGAACTCAAGAACGTAAGAAGTTGGGTAGAGAAAATTAAATCAAGACCAAGTTATCAGGCCATTTAGACTGTGGATTTAAAAACATAGCCACAGAGTTCACGGAGAAAAGAAAGATATTTGTGTTTTTTTCTCAGTGTTCTCCGTGGCAAATCTTCTATTCTGAAATTGGCAGTTAGGATTCTTCAATAAGTTTTCTCTTCTTAAAATAATCCTTTTTCTTCCCGACCGATTTTTCGTAGATAAAATCTGCAAGGAATAGTCTTTTTTCATCAAGGGTTGATAGCTTCTTTAAGTCCCTTTCTACCCAGAGATTTAACTTTATTCTCTCCTCTTCTGTGTAAGGATTGGGAGGAAGGGTAAGAACGTACGCCTCTTGAATTAGCTTCTTATAATTATTCCTTAATGTAAGAATATGCTTCGTATCTGTCCTTTCAGGTATAGGTTCAAATTTGAGCTTACTGTTAAAAAGACCTGTAAGAGAAAAAATTGACTTGCTTTTTTTATTATTATTCTCCTCTCCTGGGATTTTATAATATGTCCTTCCCAGCTCTTCAAATGGAACAATAAATCCCTCTTTAATTATAGGATCGAGTTTTTCCTCTACACGGAAAATATCGGTTTCCACTATCACAGACATTTCCCATATGGAAAGAGGTCCCCTTTCTTTGATTAGCTTAATAAACGTCGATGAATCGACAGCTTGTGTGTAACTCATAACAAATTAATAATGATGATAAAATTTAAAGTGCTGTCAATAGTAAATTCATATACTCTTTTTATATTAAAAGTATGTTTAATTATAATTCCTATTTAAAGAATCATATACACAAGTAGATATAGGAGGACCATAAATGTTAATTCTTAAATCTGCTCTACTATTTATAATCGCCGGGCTTTGTGAGATCGGAGGCGGTTACTTGGTGTGGCTTTGGCTTAGAGAGTCTAAAGCACTTTTTATCGGCGTTCTCGGTGGGTTAATTTTGTTCCTTTATGGTGTAGTCCCGACCTTTCAGCCTGCTCACTTTGGCAGAGTTTATGCTGCATACGGTGGCGTCTTTGTTGTTCTATCCCTTCTTTGGGGATGGCTGATAGATAATAAAAGACCCGATCCTTTTGACCTATTTGGTGGATCACTTTGTTTAATTGGTGTTGCAATAATTATGTGGTGGCCTAGGGGTTAAGTGATTATATAGAGGAACAAAACCATTATCATTGAAGGATTAATAGTAATACCTATATTGAAAAACTAAAAAACAGTATAGTTCATCATATTCAGACAATTGATCGCCTCCAATGAACATTTTCAAACCCTAATATTACTTAACATCAGTTATCATCCCAGATTTGCAGCTGGCATGACTTTGTAAGCGCGCGAGTTGTTAGATAACATTTCTAATTGAGCAATTCATTATGAAACAACACCCTCAAGCATTTTGGAGTATTCCTGCTGCTGAGTTGCTTGATCGACTTAAAACTACTCCTCAGGGTTTAACGAGAGGCGAAGCCCAGGAACGACTCACACGCTATGGGTACAATCTTCTAAAACCCAAAAAACGATTTGACGCACTTTCGCTTTTTCTAGCTCAATTCAAGAGTCCAATTATTCTCATACTTATCTTTGCAGCAGCATTATCTTTTTTCCTTGGTGATCATACTGACGCAGTCATAATCTTAGCAATAGTCTTTGTAAGTGGCCTTCTTGGATTCTGGCAGGAACGGGGGGCGGCAAACGCAGTGACAAAGTTGCTTTCTATCGTAGAGATAAAAGCGATTGTGATTCGCGATGGAAACTCCATAGAAATCTCTATTGAAGAGATTGTGCCCGGAGATCTTGTCATCCTTAATGCCGGAGACGTCATACCTGGAGATTGCTTAATTTTAGAATCCAAGGATCTGTTTGTTGATGAAGCGACTTTGACAGGAGAAACCTATCCTGTAGAAAAAACGGCTGAAACGCTGCCACCAGAAAAGCCTCTCAGTAAACGTACGAACACTCTCTTTATGGGAACTCACGTTATTAGTGGTAATGCAATAGCAGTGGTTGTGTACACCGGGAAAAAAACCGAATTTGGCAAGGTTTCTGAACGGCTGAAACTCAGGCCACCTGAAACAGAATTTGAACGCGGCGTAAGGCGATTTGGATATTTTCTCATGGAGGTCACACTGGTACTGGTAATTGCCATATTCGCTATTAATGTCTACTTAGCACGCCCAGTTTTGGACTCCTTTCTCTTTGCTTTAGCACTAGCTGTCGGCTTAACCCCGCAGCTGCTGCCGGCGATTATCAGCATCAATCTCGCCCACGGTGCCAAACGTATGGCGCTGAGCAAGGTGATTGTCAAACGCCTCTCCTCTATCGAAAACTTCGGTAGTATGAACGTACTCTGCTCGGACAAGACCGGCACCCTAACAGAAGGGGTTGTGCGCTTACACTCAGCCATTGATACCGACGGCAATGAAAGCGAAAAAGTCCTTCTTTACGCCTACCTAAATGCCTCTTACGAAACAGGCTTTACAAACCCGATAGATGAAGCCATCCGTAACCAATGTCAGCTCGATATCTCAACCTACCAAAAGCTGGATGAGGTACCCTATGATTTTATTCGAAAGAGACTTAGCATCTTAGTCTTAAAAGACGATAGAAAACTGATTGTGATGAAGGGCGCGCTCCAGAATGTGCTCTCTGTCTGTTCATCAGCAGAGACATCTTCTGGAACGATCGTTGATCTAACAGCTCTCGAGGAACGCATTCAGAGGCTTTTTGAAGATTTTGGAACTAAGGGTTTTCGCATGCTAGGAATTGCATATCGAGATATAAGCCCTGACTCACACATCACTAAGGACAGTGAAACTAATATGACATTTTTGGGATTTCTCATTTTCTATGATCCACCAAAACCTAGGATTTTCGAGACTATTAGCCGCCTCAAACAACTTGGTATTTCACTAAAGATCATATCTGGAGACAATCAAATCATTGCTTCCTATGTCGGCCAACAGGCAGGGTTAGCAAATTCACAGATCCTCACAGGCAATGAGCTTCGCCAGATGAGCAACGAGTCTCTACTTAAACAAGTGAACGACGTAAACGTCTTCGCTGAGGTCGAGCCCAATCAGAAAGAACGCATAATTCTCTCTCTAAAGAAAACCGGAAATGTCGTGGGTTATATGGGAGATGGCATCAACGATGCCTCGGCACTCCATGCCGCCGATGTCGGCATTTCTATTGATAGCGCTGTGGATGTCGCCAAAGAGGCAGCCGACATCGTGCTGCTTGAAAAGGACCTAGGTGTTCTTGAGCAGGGTGTGCGAGAAGGGCGAACGACCTTTGCCAATACGCTGAAATATGTATTCATGGCGACAAGCGCTAATTTCGGAAATATGTTCAGCATGGCAGGAGCATCCCTCTTTCTACCCTTCCTTCCATTGCTACCCAAGCAAATTCTGCTTACAAATCTACTGACCGATTTTCCAGAGATGGCCATAGCTACCGATAGCGTGGATACAGAAATGACCGACCAGCCTCGGCGCTGGGATATTAAGTTCATCCGTAACTTTATGCTAACGTTCGGCGCTGTAAGTTCGGTATTTGACTATCTAACCTTTGGTGTGCTTCTTCTTATCCTCAATGCTACAACTGATCAATTTAGGACTGGTTGGTTCATGGAGTCTGTAATCTCTGCTTCAGCCATTGTGCTTGTTATTCGCACTCGTAAACCCTTTTTCAAGAGTAAGCCGGGGAAGTATTTGGCTATAGCTACGCTTATGATTATTGGAGCAACGCTTATTCTCCCTTTTACTCCTCTTGCAGAGATCTTTAGTTTTAAGCCTTTGCCAATTTCATTTCTTTTCGTTTTGGGGGGAATTCTTGTGCTGTACATTATTGCGGCAGAAATGGCGAAGAGGGTCTTCTACAAAAAGGTGAAAAATTAACGAAAGATGACTTAAGAGACCCGATACTTTTGACTTATTTGGTGGCTCAATTTGTTTAGTTGGTGTTGCCATAATCATGTGGTGGCCGCGGGGTTGAGTTATTATGTCGAAGAACTATTAACTCTCCTCAGCGCAGGAGACACCAGATTTGGATGATATTTTTGAATCGCTTCAGCAAGCATTTTTATAATATCTTTAATATCCCACTGCGCACCCTCAGACATTCTAAGGTTAGTAAGATGATAGAGTTCCCATAGATCGAAACTCCCCATTATGCGCCTGTTATGTGCATTTGTGACAACGTAGCCTGCAAGTTCAGGAAGGCTCTCATTCATTAATTTTTCATATAAATTCTCACACTTCTCTGTAGCGTTTTCGAGCAATTCTTCTGATCCAGCTTGTCTGACATTTGGAGGCACTGTAATTCCATTTGAGACACTTGGCTCCTGAGTAACCCAGTTTACCTTCCTGTGTCTCAATAGCTGATGCCAGCAGGCTTCACTAACGACGAACTCTGCCTCATATTCAATGAGCTTGAAAACATTTAGTGGATTATCATGCTTACCGAGTTTCTCTATTACCTTCCTAAGTATTATTAATTTACTCTCCAAATCTGTTTTTTGAGTTTCTTTCTCGATATCCTCATATCCTAAGTCTGAATGTTCAAAGAGGATTGCCTTTATCATCTTATCTATCGCTACCTCTTCGGGATTAGATTTATCTTTTCCAGTCCAGTCTAATAACCTGACTGTAGGGGTTTGATTAATCAAACCCCTGCTCTTTGAGGAAGAAATAGAATGAGATATATGTTCAAGCTCATGTCTTGTCTCTTTAATGTACTTGTTTTCATTTGCGTATTTTACTAAAGTAGGTACTGAGATCCTTACTTCCCTTTTTATTTCCTCTGCCCTCTTTCTCGCCTCTGGATATCTACTTGAAAGGAGTTTTGTGAGAGAATCCTCTATGGCTCTTGCGTTACCAGACATTCCCAAATTAGTATAGGTTGCAAGACTAAGAGCATACCTCGCGTCTTCAAAAGCTATTTTTTCCAACGCTCTAAAGTGTGTTTTTTCATCCGTTCCTTCTGGAGTAGGAATCTCATTCTTTAGAAATTCGTATAGCTTATCGTTTATTTGGACGTAAGTATCGTAAAGGTAATTATTAAGTTCTACGTATTCATTAAGAAGAGAAGGTTTTTCGGCTAGTTCCTCTGGTACATAGAAATCTCCCCTTCTGGGCTTCTGGTATCTCTGGGAGTATTCAGTAAAGGATAGATATTCATTTGAAAGCTCTAAAAGGGATGAAAATAGACGGGATACATTTTCAATCCCTATGTGAACCGTTGCGTGCTCTGCAACTGATGCATGACCGTAGTGGAGAACCCACTTTTCATGGAATTTTGTTGCCCTTTCCTGGCCAAGCTCTTCTTCCTTTATTACAACACCAATATTTTCTCTGAAGCCCTTAGGACTTCTACTTACATACGCAAATATGACTGCTATTACCTCTTCAGGGAGATTACTTACAGTGTATATATCCTTGTCAGTGTTTGAGACGTATTTTTTTATTTCATCAGGAACCAAGTCCCTTTCTTCAGGCATTTATCCTCCATAAATTTTAAGTAACTTTTTACCACAAAGACACTAAAACACGAAGTTAGAATTCAGAGGTCAGAAGTCTTTTTTATTCCGGATTCTGTCTTCTGTATTCTGGCTCCTGAAACAAGTTTAAACTCATATTTTTCCTTTGTGCCTTAGTGGCTGAATAATTACAATTTTACCCCCAAAACCCCCACTTTTTCCTTCATTCCTGGGGTTGATTATAAAATGCCTCTGCCAAGGTAGGTGTGATAAAATTCATAAGAAAGAGTGTTCCCAGATCTGAGAGCCCAAGAAGCACCTCACCGTCCTCAGACTCACTTCCGAGAAGTACTGATGACAAGCGCTTTGCAAAATGAATCTGCGTGGCAGAGCTAAGTGCATCTCCCCTCTGTCTGTCAAGGTTTCTGTATTCTTCAATCCTTTCGAACAATGAATTGTCCAGCCCCCCAACTCTATCTACAAACTGCTCAACAAAACCTCCGACTTCTTCAGGGTTCTGAAGATAACCATTCATTCTTAGTAGAATCGGAAGGGCATGAGTGGTAAATCCAAGGATTTCTTCACGCACTCCTTCTTTTTTTTGTGGAGTAATTTCATAGAAATACTCTGCAAATTCAGGTTTGTTTATAATTTCATTAACCCCTTTATTAAATTTATCAGCAAGTAATTCAACCTTTCTGTTTAGTTCTTCTGTTTTGCTTTTATTTTTCATTATATTTTTACTCTTTTATGTCTTAGAAATATATCAAAGTTGTCTCAATAATGCCACTCTCTACAAAGTATAAATTAGAGGAATAAACAACAGTGGCATATTGAAATCAATATGGTTGAGGTATCAGATGAATACAATGAGTGTATTTGAAGTTGCACTTGAAAAATTGTTTGACTGTAAACTATATTTAATAAAGAAGCCGGCAACAAGTTGCAGCGTATCAGGGTGTAAAAGATAGTCTCTTTAATCAATGTCATGACAGCACAAAAATGTCATTGCGAGGGACGAAGTGACGAAGCAATCTAAATACGGGATTGCTTCACTTCGTTCGCAATGACCGAGAAAAACGAGTAGCAAGCTACAGGAATTCTCAAGTTAAATATTAGATGCTTAAAAACCCATAATAGGAGGTTCAACTATGACGCAACAGGAATTGGAAAAGCTCTGGCAGGAACACACCACGGCGGAGTTTGTGAAAAGGGATCTGGAGGCAACCATGGCAACGATGACTGATGATGCGTACATCAACATAGTACCGTTGAATATAAATGCGCGTGGTAAAGATATGGTGCTGGCGTTCTATCGTGACATCTTGATTCCGTCGGTTCCTGACGATCTTCAGGCAACAATCGTAAATCGTGTTATAGGTGAGCGATATTTAGTGGACGAAGTGAGCTTCACCTTGACGCACAGCAAGCGGATGGATTGGTTACTGCCCAACGCGCCTCCTACCTTCAAAAAGATAGAGCTTGACCACGTCGTGGTGGTAGAGTTTCGCGGTAACAAAATCGTGGGTGAACGGGTTTACTGGGACCAGGCTACAGTTCTAAAGCAGGCTGGACTGCTGAAGGATTAAGCTTTAAGATACCTCGATTCCTTCTTTTACTCTCTTTAGCAGATAGGGAAGTACCTGACTTGGCTTCCCATAGATTACCGCATCCACATAATCATCTGCTTGGCTCTCTCTTTCACTTATTATTACTACTTTAGCCCCCCTTTCCTTTGCAAGCGTAGGAAGCGAAGACACAGGTTGAGTATCTAAAGATGCACCAATAATAAGAAAGAGGTCACAGTTATGAAGCATCATCCATGCTTCTCTAACTTCCCAATGTGGAGGCGGCTGTCCTGGAAAAGAAATAGGTGGCTTTAAAATATCTCCACCACATTCCTCACACTCAGGAACATCTTTTCCTTTTTCAAGAACACCCAGAATCCTATCTATCGGGTAGTCCTTTCCACAATTAGTACAGGTTACCCATAGCATTGTGCTATGAAGCTCTATTACTGTTGATTGTCCTGCACGATGATGAAGTCCATCTGTTGTTTGGGTAAAAAGGCAGTCAAGCTTACCAATCATCTCAAGTCCTACAAGCGCTTCATGGGCTGGATTCGGTTGAGCGTTTGCAAGTGAGGGATAGATTTCTTTAATCTTCTTCCAGTACTGGGCTCTTACATCTCTACTTGCACGAAAATCGTTTATATGGGGATTAAACTTTGGATCTGAAAAATCAGGCACACCTGATTCAGCAGATAGTTCAACTCCGGTAAGCACAACTATCTTGTTCGCATCTTTAATCCAATTAACTACAGTTTCTAATACGTCCTTTGTCATTTATATGGATTATAATATTTATAGCTAAAAGATGTCAACAAAAGGAAAAAACTTCCATCCTAAGATTCGGCCTAAACTAAGAGGGTTGATGCCTTTGACGCACGAACTCAATTATTGCTGGTAGAACTGAAATGATAATGATAGCCAAGATTATAAGCGCAAAGTTATTTTTTACTAAAGGTATATTACCAAAAAAATACCCCCCTAATACAAAGGTTACAATCCAACCGATACCACCAAGAACGTTGTAAGCGATGAATCTTTTGTATGTCATGCGTCCGATACCAGCCACAAAGGGTGCAAATGTACGAATAATTGGAATAAATCTCGCTATAATAATTGTCTTTCCACCATATTTTTGGTAGAACCGATGAGTGCGGTCTAGATACTCCTTGTTGAACAAACGAGATTTTTCCTTTGAGAACACCTTTGGCCCCACGAGGTACCCGATCCAGTAGTTTACAGTATCTCCGGCGATAGCTGCGATGCTAAGAAGGATAATTATCAAACTAAGATCTAGTGAACCGAGGGCAGCAAATGTACCTGTAGCGAATAGAAGTGAATCTCCTGGCAGGATGGGTGTTATTACTAACCCGGTCTCACAAAATATGATTAGAAAAAGAATCCCATATGTCAAAGTGCCGTAACTTCTTATAATTGAATCAAGATATTTATCGAGATGAATTAGGATGTCGGCAAAATCTTTTAAAAATTCCATAAAATGTCCTTAAATTGTAGGGGGATAATTTAAATTAATTAAAACGATTTCACAAGCATTAAACTGTTTTCTTGTTTTATCCATTGTCCACTAGGACAAAATAGAAATTGAACTTCTACTTGTACGGATGTATTGTTTTAATAGAGTTTAGAGAATTTTCACGAATCTAAACATTCATTTATGAAGGTTTATTTAAGTAAGATTGTAGTTGTTTCGCTCATTTTTATTTGTTCCCTCCTTATTCCATCTTATGCAAAGGAGATATATAAGTGGGTTGATAAAGACGGATTAGTTCACTTTACAGATAACCCTTCTAGCATTCCCGAGGAGAAAAAAGATGAGGCCATCATTATTGGAGAAATTAGTGATGGCTCAGATGAGGAAGTGGAAACGTTAGAAGCGGCTCCTGCTCAATCGGAAGAGGAAGACCTTGAAGAAAGCTCAGAAGAGGAGAGAAAAGAAGAAGCTATAAGGCAATTTTGGAGAAGCCGTGCACTAGAAATAGAGGCTGAAGAAAGAATGATTCTTGAGGAAATTGAAATCACGAAGAAGCTAATGAGTGCAAAGAAAGGGGAGGTTGATTTCTTGCTTATAAACGGATACTTTGCGGACTATTCTATACTAGAACTTAGAAATCTCCAAGATTATCTAAAAGGGCTTCAAGACCAGTTGAGCTTATTCAAAGAAGAGAAAGCACAACTTAAAGATGAAGCCCGCCGAGCGGGAGTCCCACCAGGATATTTGAGACCGTAAAATATAGATGAAAAGGATTAAGATTATCGCAGGTGAGATTGAGGTTTTAGCAAATCTACACGAGACTAAGACTGCATCAGCTATATGGGATTCACTGCCATTTCGAGGAAAAGTTAATAGATGGGGAGATGAAATCTACTTTGAAATTCCCCTAAAACTTCCCAAAGAAAAAGAAGCGAGAGAATCTGTAAGAATTGGAGAACTCGGATACTGGCCTACGGGACATGCTTTCTGCATATTCTTTGGGATGACCCCTGTAAGCACAGAAAATGAAATAAAGGCGGCAAGCCCTGTGAATATATTTGGTAGAGTGGAAGGAAACCCAGAGATATTAAAGGGAGTCCCAGAGGGATCAGAAATTAGGGTGGAAAAGTTTTCCTGAATCAAAAAGCAACATAACTACTCAGCCACTAAGACACCAAGACACTAAGTTATTAATGCAGGATTGATAATTAGAGATTTTTTAATTCACAATTGATAATCCCCAGCTCTTTATGAAAAATTTTATGTTGAAGTGTCTTCGTAACTAAACATTTACAAGCAACAATTTATAAAAAACAATGAATCCTTATATAGATAAAGCCATAGATTTAGCAAAGGAACTCAAACTGACAACTAGCCATCACCCTTGGGAAATTCAGCATGGTATTTTAGCAAACGGTACCGATTACAAAATATATGACCCATGGGGCAAAGAAGTCAATGCCTTGGATTTTCTCCTTCGTGGAACAAACGTGGGATGGTATCCAATTCAGGGAGGCATTGTTCGAGAGGATAAAAATGGTTACCCTTATTTCATAGAACAGGAAAAAGGACTCGAAGCGGAGATTCACGTAAATCTATTCCTAGGAGAGTTTTCTACCGTCGGTATAGACCTCGATTCAACTACCGTTCTAACCAACCTTGGAAACGAATATCCACTTAGAAAGGCTTTGGAGAGAGCCATGCTTTATACCTTCCCCGAAAAGTTGAAAGAAAGTAAAGAAGAGCCAAGTTGGTTGCTTACCTCTTTTGCAAGATACCTACCCATGGGTTCATGGAAGAACATTAAAGGAGAGGAGGTCAGACTCGAGGATATAATCGGATACGCTAATGAATTAGAATTAGGGTTTGGCTCGTGCTTTGGAACACACGTTATGGAGGGTATCGCAGTTGCTGTAACAAAATATATGGGAAAGACCGGATGTTCACCTCTAAAGCTTCAAGGCCCGTGGCGTGAGGCACATGAAAAGCTTGAGCTAGGAATTAAGTTAGTAAAAAAGCTTCAGAGAGAAGACGGGTCAATTCCACGCTTGTGGTTTAAGTCCGATACGATCCCAAGAAATCTAAATGAGTTTAAACTTGCATTAGAGCAGCTTATAGGAGCTACTTTTTTCAAACCGAGGGAGATCCTTTACACCACGGGACATACGCTAGACTGGCTTGTGCAATATGTACCCGTCCAAATACTTTCTCAGGAGTGGGTTGTAAGGGCTGTAGAAATTACTGCTAGAACTATAGCTAATAACTTCCATAAATTTTTAAAAGAGGTTTCTCCTCTTACACACGCAGTTCATGCGCTCAAGGTTTATAAAGATAAGTTAGGCAACAATTAGCGAATTACAAAATGAAGCCAAAAGAGATCAGTGAATTCAGCGATACTGCGCTATTAATCGTCTGGGATGACGGACATGAAAGTATCTATATTTATGAAGACCTCAGACAATCATGTCCCTGTGCTTCATGTGATGAACTTAGAAAATCGAGTAAAATCGGTCGTGAGGGTAAGCTGCCTTTTAAACGTATTATTCCCATGGGAACGTCTCTTCAAAAAGTAGAAATAAAACCTGACAGGATGGACCCAGTAGGTCTATATGCTTTAAGGTTTAAATGGAATGACGGCCATGAAACAGGAATATATTCTTTCGACTTTCTAAGAAAGCTATGTATGTGTGAGAAGTGCCAGCCTGCTTAAATAAAACTATAGCTGTTTAGCCACAGAGGTCACAGAGATAGATTTTTTAAGAAAAGATTCTATAAGCTCTGTGTTCTCGGTGGCTATGTAAAAATTTTCACTGTATCTCAAATACTATGTTTACCGTTGCGGTGACTGTAAGTTCACCTGGTTCAATTGGGGTTGGAGCGGCCTCCATAGCGGCTAATTTCTGAGCACCAAATTCCCTATATAGCGGTCTTGGCACCTCATAAGAAGGTGAGATTTTAAGAATCCTAACTATCTTTACCCCTGAGGCGTTAGCAACTATTTCAGCTGTTCCTTTTGCATCCTGTACTGCTTTGACTAACGCCTCCTTTCTATACTCCTCTCTTTTATCGCTCCCGAAGCTTATGTTCTCAATCCTGTTTGCTCCTACTTGAGTTGCGGAATCAATAAGTTTTCCGAGATCGTTAAGATTATGAGTTTCAACAACAACTTCGTTAGACGCTCTATACCCAGTTAGCTCAGTCTTTTTTGTTCTATCATTGTATTCATACAACGGATACAACTGATACCCTGTGGTTGAAATCTTATCACTCTTACCAATTTGAGGTTTAAGTTTATCCAAAACATTTTTCATCCTCTCTGCATTCTCTCTAACAGCATCTGAGGCCTTCTTCGCGGTCGTCTCAACAGAAAGCGTAAGATATGCTACATCAGGTTTTATTTTTATCTCTCCCCTCCCTGCCACCTCAAGCGTATTTTTCTCATACATCCCTGTTTGGGCAATTGCTCGGTTGCTCATTAAAAGCATTAAAATAAAAGTAATAAATCCAGCAATGAACAAAATAGAACTGCCTAGAAAATAAGACCTCTTTAACATTCTGCTTCCTCCTTTCAAGCTTCTCTCTTTACCTTACTTATAGAACCCTTTTTCTTCAAACATTGGATAATACTTTTTGTTTAAAGTCCAGAGCTTAAAGCCGTTTATTTTCGTCGCCGCTCCGATCAAAGAATCCGCCATTGTTACATTATGGGATTTTCCAAACTTATTAATAAATACTCCAGCAAGTTCCCCAACCTTCTTATCAATATCAATTACGCTGAAAGATTCAAGA
>Ga0209109_10000830_pt1 | contig 16937 bp, 10 predicted proteins | sample Rifsed10ft2_FD_184004 | JGI IMG/M metagenome (GOLD analysis project Ga0209109, IMG submission 184004) | Soil microbial communities from Rifle, Colorado, USA - sediment 10ft 2 (version 2) | ecosystem: Environmental > Terrestrial > Deep subsurface > Rock core/Sediment | place: Rifle, Colorado... | reverse complement strand
GGTGAATTTCAAAGTTATATTAGAACCGTCAGGTTTACCATCATTTATTGACATGCCCCCCGTTTCATGATCGGCAGTAACAACAACTAAAGTATTACCATTTTGTTCCGCAAAATCTAATGCAACATCAATTGCTCCGCAGAAATCTTTCAATTCTGACATTATATAATCTTGATTATTTTCATGACCACCCCAGTCTATCTGAGATCCTTCAATCATCAAGATAAAACCATTTTCATTTTGTGATAGAACAGGCAATGCTTTGTTGGTAAGATCAGCCAATGAATAATTTCTATCTTTAGTCCTTTTTAAGTGTTCTTCTTCCAGAAGTGCATAAAATTTATTATTAGGTTGACTGGTGAGAAGTTCATCAGCATTTCTATAAATATCGTAACCATGGCTTAACAATATATCAAAACCATTTACGATTGAACTTGATGCTTCAGCTTCATGAAAATATTTTGCCCCGCCACCAATCACCACATCAATATCATTTTCAAGAAATTGGTTTGCAATCGCAGTTTCTTCTTTTCTGCTAATCACGTGAGCAACAAATGAGGCAGGTGTCGCATCTGTAATTGAACAAGTTACAACTATACCAGTAGATAAATTTAATCTTTCTGCAATCTCAAAAATCGAGGTGAGCCGATTCCCAAGTGTATCAACGCCAACGACGCGGTAATTTGTGGGATACCCTGTAGCAATGGCGGTTGCCGCTGCTCCAGAATCGGTAATTAACTTATCAGCAGCACAGGTAATCGAAAATCCAACCGAAGTGAATTTCCTAAAAGGATTGTTTGGAAAGTTTAAGACAGCGGCGCTAACATAATTAGCGCCCATTCCATCTCCAATTAGGATAATAATGTTCTTAGGTCTTTGTGTATTTTGTGAGAATAAAACGCCGCAGCTAAAAACAAAAATTAGAACTAAAGCTTTAAGAACCCTCATGCAACTTCAACTTCTTTTTTTGTAACATGCGTAAGCCAATTATACTTATCTTCGGAAAGACCATAGTGAATTGAAGTCAATTTATCAAAAAGGTTAAGTGCAAGATTACTTGATTGATTTCTGTCAAATTTCATCTCCACATCTTTATATTTTAGAAATTCAACTTCAGAAATAATTGCAGCAGTTCCGGTGCCAAACACACTAAGAACATTTCCCTTTTTATATTCAGATATCACTTCTTCCATAGGAATTAATCTTTCAGTTACTTTTATTTCCCAATCCTTCAGAATTTGAAGCACTGATTCGCGTGTAATTCCCGGTAAGATGCCTCCGGTCAACTTGGGAGTAGCAACTTCATTTTTGAACTGGATAAAAATATTCATAGTTCCGACTTCTTCAATATATTTTTGCTCTACACCATCCATCCAAAGCACTTGAGTAAATCCTTGACGCCTTGCATATTCAGTTGCAAATAAGCTGGCGGCATAATTACCCGGAGTTTTACATTCGCCAATTCCTTTCCTTACGGCTCGAACAAATTCACTAGTTGCTAATATTTTTACAGGTTTAAAACCTTCTGGATAGTAAGCTCCCACCGGAGATAATAAAATAATTAATTTATAACTTGATGACGGTTTGACTCCCAAGAATGGATCTGAACCGTAAATAAATGGTCGAATATATAATGATTCACCTTTCTTTGTGGGAATCCATTCTCTATCAATCCAAACTAGTTCTTTCAAAGCTGAGAGAACAAAATTAATATCAATTTCAGGAATACATAATTTCCTGGACGAATTATTAAGTCTTTGAAGATGTCTATCAGGTCTGAATATAACTACATTTTCATCTTTAGTTTTAAAAGCTTTAAGACCCTCAAAAACAGTTTGCCCATAATGAATAAACATAGTTGCAGGATGAAGGGATAATTGTTCGAGAGGTTTTATTCTGGGATCATACCAGCCCTGATCACTATTATAATCCATTTCAAAAATATGATCTGTAAATATTTGGCCAAAACCTAAATTTACTGGAAGATTTACCTTCTCTTTGCTTTCTTTTAATTGATATGCTATTTTTTCCATTTTAGACCTCTATCAGATTTTTTGTAATTAATAACAACCGATATTTACAGAAAATTATTGAAAATTTAAAATAAAAGTGCCCGGTGGAGGGCTACCGGGCATGGGGAAGACTCATTAAGGGGGGGTAGAACTTAATGAATCGCTGATCAAATATAATATATTTTTTTTATTTAAGCAATTACTTTTTAATAGATTATTAGAAACAGTTAAATAATGACTTCCTGTAATTCTTATTAAACCAATAGAAGTGGTTACTTAACGAAAGATACTCTTCTAACAATTACTTATTATTGACATTCCAAAAATGAGACATGAAAACAACTCAAAATTCAGTGTATGCATCCTACAAGAAAAAAAATTACTGTGAATATTAGAATAAAAGCATCCAAAGAACATAATCCAAAATTAAGATTAGTGCAGCCGAAAGAACGAATGATCTAATTGTAGAAAGTCCAACACCTTCTGCACCACCTTCAGTTCTGAAGCCAATATGGCATCCAAGAAGAGCTGTCACTCCACCAAAAAATATTGTCTTGAGCAAACCAGAAAAAAGATCGGATATCTCAAAAAATCTTCTAACCGATTTAAAAAATACTGCAAAGGAAATCCCAAGAAAATAATTTGAAACTATGTATGCACCAAATACAGCAATAAAATTTGCAAAAATAACAAGAAGAGGCATCATTAGAATTGAAGCGAGAAATCTTGGCATTGCCAGATAGCGAACCGGATTTATTGCCATGGTTTCAAGTGCATCTATTTGTTCCGTGACTTTCATTGTACCAAGCTCAGCAGCAATAGAAGCACCTACTCTTCCGGCAATTACAATTCCAGTAAGAACGGGACCAAGTTCAGTTATAATCGCTCTGCTTGTTGCAGCTCCTAAAAATGATAGGGGTGCTATCCCCTTTAATTGATAAGCCGCTTGCCAGGCTGCAACTGCTCCGGTAAAAACAGCAATGATAATAACAAGTGGAAGTGAGTTTACTCCAATATGTTCCATTTGATAAAGAATTAATCGCCTGCTCTTAGGTATCCAGGTAAAACTTTTCACAATTCCCCAAAAAAGTTTTGACACCTGTCCAATTTCCTCAAAAAAGCTTAAAGTGGCAGCGCCAATTTTTTGAAATATTCTCTTAATCAAAATTCAAATTGATGATTATTGGTTGATTAAATTTAATAAATTTATTGTCGAATTGTATTATGCTCTATGTACATCAAAGTAAATGTGTTGAGTTTAAAATTTTTGAGTGAGCTGAATATCGAAAGGAAGATTTGTGTAATAATTATCTTTTAAAATATCTATTATTTTCAAATACTTTTTCCAATGAAAATTTTTAATTATATCCAAAATATGATTCATTAATTTCAGTGAAATGAATGATGAATTATTATTAAAATAATTCATCACAATGAGACAATACTTTTCAGGTTTTTTAGTAAAGGAAAGTTGCGTAAAGCTTATAGTCTCAAATTAGACTAAAATCCTAAAATTTACATGGCTTGTAAGTAATTGTTTTACATTGGTTTGCATCAGACCAACTCCGGAATTTGACTTTTCCTTCTTTTTTGTTCTAATTCGCTATCTTAAAAAGCATTGTAGCATTATTATTGATTAGATTATAATACCTTAGAGGGTCACTATTCAAAATAAACAAATGATGAATTCAAAACACTATATGTTACAGGAAAATTCCAATGGTTTTTTCTTAAGACTAATTGAATCTGTTCCTTTGGGAATTTTAACATTTAATTCCGAAGGCAGGATAACTTATTTGAATAACAATTTCCTCGAATTTTGTGTATACCATAAAATAGAAATTAATCCATCGACCACAATAAATATTTTCGAAGAAAATTTGTTCTGCGACAACCCTCTTGTAGAATATTTTCAAAAGCTTCGTGAAGGATATTCATTTGAAAAGGAGATTGAAGGATTAAAAACTTTCAGCTTACGAAAAATTATTATTCTCGTTAAAGCCATTCCTCTTTTTAAGGAGGACAAATTCGACGGTGGGATTTTACTATTGCAAGATATTAAAATTAGTAAAGAGGAAGATGATTCATTAAAAAATATTGAACCTCAATGGAAAGAGATATTAAATTCTTCTTTAGATCTTTTATTAATCACTGACGAAGAAGGCAATATTAAATTTTCTTTCGGGAAGAAATCGAAGAAATTCTTATCGAGAATCTCTCCTTTCGAACAAAACAATATCAACAACCTATTCTCCCAGGAAGCTAACATCTTAATAAAAAACAAGATCAGTTTAGTAAGAGAAAACCCAAGCTTACAAAAATTCAATTTAATATTGTTCATTAATAATCGTCCTTACGACTACGAATGTGAAATTGAACCTATCTTAGATGATGATAAGAAAATAAAATTATTGTTTTTCCGTTTTAATGATATCCGTAATTTCATTAAAGCACAAAAAGCTCTCGAACTTAAAATTCAAGAAATATTTAAAACTAAGACTTATCTCGAAAACACTATAATGCCAATTTTCGCAGTAGATATGAAAGGAAAGATTATCTACTGGAATAAAGCTTCACAAGATCTTTTCGGTTATTCGGAAACTCAAGCGAAAGATAAATTTTTTGTTCGTTTGATTGGAATTACTGAGCCAAACTATTTCGAGGACATCAAAAAGCTATTGGCAGAATCAAAACAAACCGAAAGTATTTTTAAGATTATCAATCTATCTGGAAAAGAAGAAACATTAAGCGCATCATTTAATTTGGTTGAAAATGAAGAGCCATACATTGTTATCTCATGTCAAAGCATCGCAGAAAAAATACAGCTTGAAAACAAAATAAAAATTGCTGAGAAAAGGTTTAGCGATATCATCCAACATTCGGGAAATATAATTTTCAACGTCGACCTAAACGGCAATTTGATTTATGCTAACAAAGCATTTCTCGATCTCATTGAAATTAAAGAAGAAGAAATAACTCAAAAACAATTAGAAGAACTGATTGATCCGGAATTTTTCTTGCATATTTCATTAGAAAATTTATTTCCGGTATCCGAAACTCATAAGCAATTAGAAATCCCATTCTTATTAAAGAACAAAAGAAAAATTTTCCTTTCGGGATTTTTACAGAAGATTATAGATTCAAGCGGCAAGGAAATTTACATCGGTCATTTCCAAGATGTCACTTCAGTCAAGGAAATTAGTAATGAATTCAAAATTCTATCATCAATCGTAAAATCTGCAAATGATGGAATAGCGATCGAAAAAGACAACAAGATTATTCTTGTAAATGATTCATTCGCGAAAATTTTCGGCTACAATAGAAAGGAAGATTTGATAGGAAAGTCTTTCGTAGAAATGGTTGCCGATGAAGATGTAAAAAGAATTTCCGAGTATCTTCATCTTATCCGAAGAAAAATGGATGCCCCCGATAGATTTGAATTTCTTGGTAAACGTGAAGATGGAACAAATATGTTTTTCTCAACTTCCGTATCGGAATTTGAATTAGATGGGGAAAATTATCTCGTTTACTTAACTCGTGATATTTCGGAAAGGAAAAGATCCCAGCAAGCTCTTCGTGAATCTGAAGAAAAGTACAGAAGTTTAGTTGAGAACATAGATGATTTCTTTTTCACCTATGCCAAAATTAAAGATAAGCTTAGACCAATTTTTTATACCGCCAGCGTTCAGAAAATTACCGGTTATTCACAATCTGATCTGATTAGAGATCAAAGGATGTTTTTCAAAATTATTCACCCGGATGACCTTCATTTCGTTAAGCAAAAAATAAAAGATATTCTGAAAAGCCGTATTAAAAATTCAACAGAAATTGAATTTAGAATTATTAATAAGTATGGGAATATTGTTTGGGTAAGAAATAAAATAAATCTCATCCGCGATGATTCTGGAGTAGTTAAAAAATTGTATGGAATTGTCAGTGATATAAGCATTCGGAAAAAAGTAGAAGAAGATTTAAAGAAGTCTAAGGAAAATCTTATAAAGCTGAATGAAACAAAGGATAGATTTTTATCAATTGTTTCACATGATTTACGTACACCATTCAGCTCTATTTTAGGATTTACCGAACTTTTACTGAACGATGATTCATTAACAGATAAAGAACGTAAAGAATATATTAATTTTATTCGGGAATCTTCTAACTCGATGCTGTCGCTTGTAAATTCATTACTGGATTGGAATAGATTGCAGTCGGGTCGAATTCAATTTGAACCCGAGAAAACTTATGTTTATTCAATTATTGAAAATTCTATTAATTCATTGGCTGGCGCTGCATTAAGAAAAAAAATAACGTTAAGGTCAACCGTATCAAAGGAAATTCAAATTTTTGTTGATGAGAATTTAATCTCCCAGGTTTTTAATAATTTAATTTCAAATGCGATTAAGTTTACAAATTCCAACGGAACAATATCCATTTCGGTTAAACCTTCTGAGCGGTTAAGATTTTTGGAATTCTCAATTCAGGATACCGGTGTTGGAATAAAAGCCGCCGACGTTAAAAAGCTTTTTTCAGTTGACAGTAAATTTACAAAAGAAGGTACATCGGGTGAAAAAGGAAGCGGAATGGGTTTAAACATCGTAAATGATATCATACAAAAACATGGCGGATCAATTTGGGTTGAAAGTGAACCGGGAAAAGGTTCCAATTTCAAATTCACTTTACCAATTGCTTCAGCTGTAATTCTTTTGGTGGATGATAATAAAACCGATCGACTGCTTTATTCAAAAATCCTAAAAAATATTACCCCTGATTATAACGTTGAAGTTGCCTCGAATGGAAAAGAAGCGATGGAAATAATTATTAAGTCACCGCCGGCTTTAGTTATAACCGATCATAACATGCCGGAAATGAATGGCATCCGGTTCGTTCAGGAAATTCAAAAGCTTGAAGTTAAGTCCAAACCTCCGATTATTATTCTTAGTGGTGATATTGATAGAACTGCTATTCATGATTACGGATTATTGGGAATTGATTACATCTTTCAGAAACCGGTAAACCTTGCTAATTTTAAACAAGCAGTTGAGCGAACGATTAGAAAAGGGTTGTTAGGAGAATAATGTTTGGTGAAGGAGACGTGTTAAGAAATTCCAATTATCAAAAAACAATCCGCCTGTGACGGACCAAATAAATTTCACTATCACAAAACTCAACCATGAACATTGAAATTTTTTTATTGGTTATTATTTGGTAATTGGCGCTTGTAATTTTGAATTTACAAACTATTCTTCAAAATTTTCGAAGCAGCCGTAAGCCGGTTCAGGAACTACGACTTTAATCGCTTCTTTATCAATTAGGATATCCCAAATTTTATTTGCCACTGAAGCTGAATCAAGTAATCCATCGTTCAACGCATCTTTAAATTCTCGCTCGATTGTCTTCATTATTTGTTGTAATACTTCATCCATTAGCGACTCCTGTATTAGTAAAATCTCTGCTAAATTGAATTATTTTATGAACATTATCTGTCCACATTCAATATATAAACAGAAACTATGCCATTGGTTTAGATTACGATCCAGTTCTCGATTCTCATAACCAAATTATAACTTGCCTCACTTTCAATTTGTGAATCTATTTGAAGCATTTTCAGTTGCAACGATTACAAAACCCATGAGGATTAGGTTTTATAATCCACTAATTATTTAAGTGTGAATTTAATTCACATTTCATAATTTTGCATTGAATCTCAATAACTCAGAGGGATTTCGAAAGGACGACCTATGGACGAACAGAAAAAAGATTTCTATCAAAAACTTAGAGCTGACATTAAAAAATGGCTGGATGAAAAGAAAACAACCGACAATAGATGGGCAGAATATATTTTACTTGCCCCTGATCTCTTCCATTTGCTAACCAAGTTAACTCTTGATCCCGATGTACCTGCAAGTAAAAAAGTAAAGCTTGCGGGAATAATTGCTTACTTTATTTCACCATTAGACTTCCTGCCTGAAATGCTATTAGGACCTATCGGCTATCTTGATGATATTGCGCTTACAGCTTATGTACTCAACGACATTCTCAATGAAGTTGATCCAAAAATTATACAGAGAAATTGGGCAGGTGATCGGGATATTCTGCCTCTCATCAAAACTATTATTGCAAATGCCAACAATATGGTAGGCGGTGGAATCTGGAAGAAGATCAAGCGGACTTTCGGATATTAATTTTAAGTGCCGAATAAATTATTATGATAAACCCAATTCCTTCTACAAAAACAGTTTGAAAGGAATTGGGTTTATAATTAGATGCAGGTCAATAAATCAAAAAGCGGAAACGAAACCTAAACTAAACTTACCATACTCATCAGTAAAATTATGTGTGTATTCACCAACTAATCGAATATTCCTTGCTAATACATAACCAAGATGAGCCGATCCTGTTTTCTTATCCAATGCGCCAATGTTTGATTCAACCCAATTATATAAACCAACTGCATACCAATCGCTGTTATCTCCATCGGGTTTGTAAATCAGCTCGGCAAATGCACCGCGTGTTTTAATTTCTATTACAGCAGGTCCGAAAAAGAAAGGATCTTTATCCCTCCTTTCAACATACTGAACATTTAACTCAAGAGGATCGAAAGAAATTGTTGCATCCGGTCCAACCATCCATAGATCATTTACAACATCATTTGTTTCTTCCTTACCGAGATAACCAAAACCACCAATTCTCAGATGCTTATTAACATCCTGCGAAATTCTTCCCATAAAATTTTTATGCTTATCATTATCAAAATTTCCATTGGCGGGTAAACCAATTCCATTTCCATTTACAATCTCAAAAGTAATATCGGTTCCGGTTTCAAATCCGTAATTAAGCATTATCCCTCTATCATAAGTAAGATTCACATTTGAAGAGCCAACCTTTACTTTATAAATATAATAATCATCACGTGTCAGTCGCAGTTCTCTTTTAAAAAGTGGATCAGAAACTTGGAATTGCCCAATTGAAAAAGCTAATCCACTTCCAAAAAGATTGTTGAACATTATAAAAGCATCTTCAAGTTTTCCGGCATCGCCTTCTTCAAGAATATAATAAGCATAATATGAAACATCTTTGAAAATAGTTCCCCCTGACATAAGTTTGAATATCAAAGGACTTTTGAAGTCACTCTGCTCTGATTTGTCTTCATTGAAAGTAAGATGACCTTCCACTCGAATAGCGAGAGGTAAATCCCTAATAAGTGAAAGCTTTTCATCTCCTGTTTCAACAAAATATCTTGGGGCATCTTGATCTTTTAGAACAAAACCGTTTCCGGCAAATTCATCACCATAAGCTTTAAGCTTTGGAAATGGCGAATGACAAGTTTTACAGGTCATATTATATTTTCGCGCAAAAGCTGGAATAGCATAAATACTGTGAGAAGTTAAAATCATTAGTAAAACAGAAAAAATTATTGTCTTTTTCATTATCTCACCTATGGTAAAATGTTAACGTAAGTTGAATGTTCATTTACTTTGATTATCTCAGATTCTTCCTCTGGAACACCAAGAAAATCCGCAACCGGTTTTACGAGCTTTTGATAATTTAACACGGCAGTAATTTTTAATTTGCCTGGTGCAACATTGTTTGGAAGAGTAAAAGTGCATGTTTCCAATTTTGTTTCCCTTGGGCCAATTCTATAATCAACACCTAATGATTTTGTGTTCCATTGCTGAATTGTCATTCTTCCTTGGGGATCAAAATATGACATACGGAATATTTTATCACCGACTGGAATTCCATCCCTTTGAACCCCTTTAAAATTGGGATCATTCAAGGCAATTCCCATATCCTGATAAGCAAGAGTATTACTTCCGATTGTGTATTCTTCTCCAGCAAATCCCTTTTTATCTACAGGGATATGATAAACATTTCCTTTAGAATCAACTGCTTCAATATGCATCCAAACAATTCTATCTTCCACTGATCCGGTTGGAAATTTATGTCCGGTTTTCTGATTGAATAATGCAATTGTGAACTTCACTCTTTCACCTGGTTCAGCTTCATTGATATCGGGGTGAATTCTTAGCTCTATAGTGCCTTTTACTTTTCCAGGATCGTGTGCACCGTGGAATAAATGCTGACGAGCATCAGGATATTGTTTTCCCATTGCTGCCGTTAAACCGGGGGCATATGTCATATGACAATCCTGACATTTTACTCCCTGCTTTGAGTATGGACCTTCTTTCCATTCGAGATGAGTTGACTTGACCCAAGTGCCATAGGGGCTTTTTTCATTATGACAAGTACCACAAAATTCTGCTGTACCTAAGAATTCGGATTTTCTTACTTCATGTTCTGGCGATTCGACATTTTCTCTCGGTCCGTATTTAATATTGCCTGGGGAAGATATGAAATTAAAGTTGTAAGGAGTATCCCCTTCATATCCGGTTACAGTATGGCAAACATCGCAATTGACTGATTCATTTGCCATAGACATTTTTTCAGGAAGCGGCGGCGGGACATCTCCTGCTAAGAAAGCAATCGGAGTATGACAGCCATTACATCCTGCTTTAACTTCTGCAACAATGGGATCTTTTTCCGCATGCGGAACTGCAAGTTTGAAATACTCTATTTCATCCCAATGATGAGTATATGCTTGAGACATCATTGCCTGCTTCCATTGCTGAAAAATATCATTATGACAAGCAGAGCCGCAAAGGTTGGCTTTGCTGAAATCTTCATACTTTTTTGTACCTAATGCGTGATCTCCTGTTTTAATTTGTTGCGAATAGTTATCAAAGCAGAAGATAAAAACAAGTAATGTAAGAAAGATAATTTTATAAATAACACCTTTCACTGTATACCTCCATTTTTCGTTAATGAAATATTGATTTTGGGTAATTGTATTTTGAAACATGTACCAGGTCTGTTTTGACTAGCTAATCTTGAGGGACTTTCAACTGAGATTTTTCCCTCATGTTTTTCTATAATTTCTTTTACAATTGATAAGCCGATACCAGTACCTTCGTGTTCATCCTTTTTTATATTTGAAGACCTAAAAAATTCCTTGAATATTTTTTCATGCTCATTCTCTGGAATACCGATGCCATTATCGCAGACCGTTATAACTACATCCTCTTCCCCATCTTCAACTTTCACTTCAATCAAACCATCTTCGTCAACATATTTTATTGCATTTCCAATTAGGTTTGATATGGCAAGCGTTAAAAGAAATTTATCGCCGATAATTTTTGTGAAAGCTTTTCTATCATCATTAAATATCAGCTCAATCTTTTTACCTTCTGCATTAGCTGAATGTTTGTTCGACAATTCATTTATCACTTCTTCAATTTGTATTTCCTCTTTGATGAACTGATCGAATAATTTAAATCGAGAAATTTTTATCACGTCATTTATCAAGTTGATTGCTTCTTCAGATCTTGCACTTGCTCTGATTAGTCTTTCTTCAACCTTTTCATTCAACGGTCCAAGAAATTTTTGCAGAATGAGATTCAAATAAGAATGAACTGCAGCCAATGGTGTTTTTATTTCGTGGACAATTCCAATTATATATTTCTGTTTTTCAATTTCTACAGTATTAAGCTTGTTAATTGATTCAACTAAATCCTGCTCCATTCTGTAAAGTTGACGTGCAATTCCATTGGCAAGGTAAACGCTGATGAACATTGTGAATCCAAAAATCGTAAAGATTGATACGACATAATTAAAATCATCATATAGTGGTGTGTTCAAAAACCCTTGAATGGTATAGTGAGGAATAATATGATAATATTCTGAAAATACAATTCCGCCAAAAACCAGGACAACAATGGTTCCAACGGTGTAAATAATGGAACCCGGAAGAACCAAACTTCCAATAATCATATGAAAAACAAAAAGCATATAAAGCGGGGTCTCTATTCCTCCCGTAAAATGAACAAGTAAAAACAACGCAATAAAATCTAATAACATTTGAATCAGTGACAGATGGAGCGGATTAAATTGTCCTGCGATTGATTTTATATGTTTCTTGCCAACATGTAAAAATACATTATAAATAAGGATTGAAATGGTTACTACAGATATGGCAAGAGTTTGAGTTTCAGTAAACTTAAACCCGAGAAAAAATTCAGATGCAAGAATTAAAGTTGTAAGCATAAGCACAGCACCATAACGCAGCTTAATGAACCACATGTTGCGTTTTCTTATAGCATCCCAAAACGCTTCGTACTGGCTTGCCCAATACGGAACTAATCGTATCATATCATTTTGTCTCTTTCAAATTTCAGCAGAGATTAAGTTCAAGTTATTTCAATAAAATCATCTTTCTGCTTAGATGATGATTTCCAACTGAAAGACGATACACATAAATTCCGCTGGCTAAATTTAAACCATCAAATACAGTTTTATATTCACCAGCATCCTTTTCTTCATTAACCAAAGCTGCAACTTCTTTACCTAAAACATCAAACACTTTTATTGTTACGTGGTCTCTTGACAACAATTCATATTTAATTATAGTTTTAGGATTAAAAGGATTAGGATAGTTTTGATATAAAATAAAGTTGACTGATATAATTTTATCATTTACATCTCCAATAGGATCAAGTCTTTTAACACCAAATAAATTTATATGTCCATTTGCACTGTCTTCCCAAATCGCATAAGAAACGCCATAACCGAAGGGATACATTCCCAAATTTCCAATCGATGTACTTGTGTTTTTAACATTAGTAAAAAATAATTGGTCCGGGAAAAAAAGTGGATTAAAAGTCACAAATACTGAGTCATTTTTGATAATTTTATAAGAATGGGGAGAGTAAATTTCAAAATCCGATGCATTTGTCGTGAGAGTATTTAGAGATTGCCTTTGCGTTATAATTAAATAAAAATGATTAGTAAAATCAGAATATTGGATCAATGGATCATCTAGTAACCGAATAGCTTCCCAGTTATGACCGAGTTGATCGATACGGGTAAAAATACTTACACTTTTTAGTCCATTAACTTTAGTTTCAAAACTAAGTAGTGCATCGTTGTAAATTCGAAAAAATTTGGGATTCTCAGAATAATTACTATCAAACGCAACTTGGATAGGCTTCCATAGAGAATCGTAGTAATCTTTTATTCGATATTTGATTATGGACGAACCATCTGTTTTTCGAGCAGTAACGACTACATACAAACCCGCTTGAGGACTACCACCATATGGAAAAATATATACTCCTGATGGTTGTGTATAAAATATTGTGTCGTTCCCTTGAAATACGACTTCATTCTTAATCAATGTATCTTTTTGATGATATAAATAGACTGAATTATTCTTTTCATATAGAAATTCGAATTCATCATAATTCGATATGTAATCATACGAATTGATTATCCATTTAGGATTTGTCTCACTACCTGGCGAGTCAAGCAGAAATTTTTTCTCACCCCAAATCGAGTCAAAAAAAGTTCTCATTACGATATCCCAGTTACCATTCTCATTTGTTTGCCAAACCAAATTCATTTTGGTATTGGGGTACCAATTGTTATCCATAGCAATTGGATTAATATTTTTAAAATTATTTGCGGTAATTGGTACGGAACTATAAAAACTATCTGAATATGAGTTATAACTCATCATCATAATATTAACAGAGTTACCATCATGCGCCTCATAGAATAATGGTGGTTTTGAAAGAGTAGAATATCCCATTGGATAAATTGGAAAACTCGCTCCCCTCGAATCGTAATTAAAATTAGTAATCTGTTTTTTCTCGAATGACTGAGCAAATAATTGATTTGAAAGGAAAATATATAAACAGAAAAAAATAACTTTTTTCATTTTGTACCTTACTATCTTCCTAGATTAGATGATTTTTCTGAGAAGAATTTATTATTCGACCCATAAAAAACAATTTTCATGGTCAATGTCAAGAATGAAAGCATAATAGCATTCTCTCTAAAATTAATTTCTTTATCTCACTGAGCCGCTCCGCTCTAAGTTGGGCAAGTAAAAGCGAAGATTTATTGACAATGTCAGTCTTCGACCTGCCCGCCTAAGGAGGGCAAGCTCTGACTGACATTTTGAAGTTGCACGTCAACTATATTTAACAAAAGTTATTTACGAAATAAATTTCCCTCTCTTCGTATAATGCGTATGAAGCAATTTATGAGCAGTGTGTCCGCAAGGACCATCAGTCAAGAATTCTTCATACAACTTTAATACGTGAGTATTCTCGTGAGATTTTCGAACACCGAGTGATTCATCTTCAGCATAAATTGCTTGCGCTCGTTTCTTTCTGATCTCAGCATTTGTAGGAATCGGCTGACCGCCGCCGCCAAGACAGCCACCAGGACATGCCATAAATTCGATGAAATGACATTCGCTGAATTTACCTCCGGCTTTAATGTCTTCTATGATTTTCTTGGCATTGGCTGTCCCATGAGCAACAGCAATTTTTAATGTTACACCTTTCAGCCAATCCCAATTAGGAACAAGATGCGCCAGTATTTTAGGCACTGGTCCAACTTTTGTAATTGGGAGTTCAGCATATTTAATTCCTTCGAATCCTCTTACAGGCATAATATTCATATTATCAAAAACTTTTTCGACTTTTTCTCCGATGACCAATTCAATCACGGTTCTGAGAGCTGCTTCCATTACTCCGCCCGTCACACCAAAAATTAATCCTGCCCCAGATGCATCACCAAAAGGATCATCAAAATGTGATTTTGGCATTTCAGGTAAATAAATTCCGGCTTCTTTTATCATTTGTGCAAGTTCGCGCGCTGTTAAGCCGTAATCAACATCTTTAAATCCTGATGAAGTCATTTCCGGTCTGTTGCATTCAAACTTCTTTGCAGCGCAAGGCATTACAGCAACACTTACAATATTTGCCGGATCAATGTTATGTTTTTGGGCATAGTAAGTTTTTATCAATGTCCCAAACATTTGCTGTGGCGATTTTGCCGAACTGAGATTCGGAATAAATTCAGGATAAAAATGTTCGAGATATTTTACCCAACCCGGTGAACATGAAGTGAATTGCGGAATAACTATAGATGCATCCTTCTTTACAAGAGCTTTGTAAAGTCTCAGCAGTAATTCAGTTCCTTCTTCCATGATCGTCAGATCAGCACTGAAATTGGTATCGAACACTTTGTTAAAGCCAATTCTTCTTAAAGCTGTGTTCATTTCGCCTGTAAATGAGTGACCAGGCTCAATTCCAAATTCCTCACCGATTGCAGCTCTTGGCGACGGAGCAGTTTGAACAACAACATGCTTATTGGGATTATCAATTGCTTCCCAGATTTCATCTCGCGGATCATTAGCTCTTAATGCACCGGTTGGACAGCGATTTATACATTGACCGCAATTTATGCAGATAACCTCGGCTAAAGGTTTATCCCCAAAAGTACCGATGTGAGTTCGATATCCTCTATTAATTGCTTCAAGCACGCCTACTTCCTGCAAATCAATACATGTCCGCACACATCTTTTACATAAAATACATTTATCTTTATCGCGAACAACAGAATAGGATGAGCTGTCCACTTCATATCTTGGATGTTCAACGTGACCAAAATTGTAATGATCAACTCCATATTCTTTTGCAAGTGCTTGAAGCTCGCAATTATTATTTCTAAAGCAAGAATAACATTCTCCATAATGCTCGCTTAACAGTAGATCAATAATATGTTTCCTTGCTTTACGAACCATCGGAGTTGATGTTTTTATTTTGATTGGAGCTGTTATCGGAAAAGCACAAGATGCTTGCAGAGTTTTCATTCCTTCAATATCAACAACACAAATTCTGCAAACACCTGCAACGCACAGATCATCATGATGGCATAATGTGGGAACATAAATTTGATTTTTTCTGCAAGCTTCCAGAATTGTTGTCCCAAATGGAACTGTGACTTTCTTTTCATTTATTTCAACTGTTATTGAGCCGCCAATGTATTCCGGATGTTCCGGTTTTTCAATTACATGTGCCTGCTGGCTGATAGGAGCGCGGGAAGTTTCATTAGTTTTCATTGGTACCTCCGTTTTGGCTGGTGAATATTTCTTCACTGAAACTTTCGAGAATGGAAATAAAAGCATTTGGACTTGACTGCCCTAAACCGCACTTTGAAGCTACCTGCATGGACTTTCCTAATTCTTTCAATTTATTGATATAAGAAAAAGTATACTCACCTTTCTGAATCATCTTCACTCCTTCGAGTAGTTTAACATTACCTATACGACAAGGCGTGCATTGACCGCAGGATTCATCAACAAAGAATTCCATAAAATTATCGAGCACCCGCAACATGTCACGGCTTTCATTAAATATCATTATAGAACCGCCGGTTGCTGCATCTTCATAAGCAAGTGCTCTATCAAACTGATTCTTGTTGTAGCAGAATCCCGATGCCCCACCAACTTGTACAGCTTTAGTATTTTTTGCACCAACAATTTCGAGAAGTTCACCTATTTTTGTACCCCACGGCAATTCATAAACGCCTGGCTTTTCACAGTCACCGGAAACTGAAAAGAGTTTGGAACCAGAAGATTTTCCAGTGCCGAATTTTTTATACCACTCTGATCCTTTAACTATTATATGGGGAATTGTTGCGAGGGTTTCAACATTATTTACAATTGTAGGTTTTCCCATAAAGCCAGTATTTACAGGATACGGCGGTCTGTTTCTTGCTTCACCACGATGTCCTTCTAACGATTCAATTAAAGCCGTTTCCTCACCGCAGACGTAAGCCCCCGATCCTAAGAAAACAGTTATGTCGAAATAAAATCCTTTTTTGCCAAGAATATCTTTTCCGAGTAGATTATCGTTACGCATGGTTTCCAAATAATCTTGAAGCGGTTTAAGAATGTATTCGTATTCACCTCGCAAGTAGACTATTCCTTGTTGTGCACCGATTGTATATCCCGCAATCACCATTCCATCAAAAACAAGTTCCGGATATTCAATAAGAAGAACGCGATCTTTAAAT
>Ga0209109_10000829_pt1 | contig 16937 bp, 17 predicted proteins | sample Rifsed10ft2_FD_184004 | JGI IMG/M metagenome (GOLD analysis project Ga0209109, IMG submission 184004) | Soil microbial communities from Rifle, Colorado, USA - sediment 10ft 2 (version 2) | ecosystem: Environmental > Terrestrial > Deep subsurface > Rock core/Sediment | place: Rifle, Colorado... | reverse complement strand
CGACCTGCGCGACAAAGAGACCGAGGGCCACACCCGGCGTGTGACCGAGATGACAGTGCGCCTGGCGCAGATGATGGGCATCGGCGAGGCCCAACTCGTTCACCTCCGCCGGGGCGCGCTCCTGCACGACATCGGCAAGATGGGCATCCCGGACAGCATCCTGCTCAAGCCCGGCCCGCTCACCGACGACGAATGGGCTGTCATGCGCAAGCACCCCGTCTATGCCTACGACATGCTCTCACCCATCGCCTTTCTCCGCCCCGCGCTGGACATCCCGTATTGCCATCACGAGAAGTGGGACGGCACGGGCTACCCGCACGGGCTGAAGGGCGAAGCCATCCCGCTGGCCGCGCGCCTCTTTGCGGTGGTGGATGTGTGGGATGCGCTGCGCTCCGACCGCCCGTACCGCCTGGGGTGGCCGGACGAGAAGGTGCGGGAGCACATCCGCTCGCTGGCGGGCACGCACTTTGACCCGCAGGTGGTCGAGGTGTTTGTGCGTGTGGTGAATGAAGTGGGTGGTTAGGTAGCTGCGCGAATTTGAGCGCGAGGGCCTCCGTAACCAGACCCTACGCGGTTTTTACTCTGACCGCTTCCAATATATAATCTCCACAGATTCATTCCTGTGAGGGAGGCTTCATGATACTGCTCACCCGCGCGGACTGGGACGGGTTGGTGTGCGCCGTGCTGCTCACTCAGGCAGAGAATATCGAGAATATCTACTTCGTCCATCCCAAGGACATGCAGGACGGCAAAGTGCCCGTACCCAAACAGTCCGTCATCGCCAACTTGCCGTATCATCCCAACTGCAGCCTGTGGTTCGACCACCATATTTCGGAAGAAGAGAAGGCGGCGACCATCGGCGAGTTCAAGGGCAAGTACGCACTGGCCCCGAGCGCGGCGCGGCTGGTGTACGAATACTACGGCGGCGAGGCGAAATTCTCCCGCGCCCGGGAGCTGGTGGAGGTCACGGACAGGATTGACAGCGCCCAACTGACCATAGAGGACGTCACCAACCCGACCGGCTACGTGCTGCTGTCGTACACGATTGATCCGCGCACCGGCCTGCGGGACACCTATCAGCAGTATTTCCTCAAGCTGGTGGATCTGCTGAAGACAAAAACCCTCGAAGAAATCCTGCAAGACCCGGACGTGCAGGTGCGCGGCGAGCGCGTGGTTGCCGAGGACACCCAATTCCGGCGCGCGCTGATGATCAACTCGCGCCAGGAGGGGAACGTGGTCATCACGGATTTCCGGGGACTGGGGGAAGTGCCGCCCGGCAACCGCTTCCTGATCTACGCCCTGTTCCCAGAGGCGAGCATCTCGGTGCGCCTGTTCGACGGGCGCGGGGGCCGGTACGTGGTGGCGGCGCTGGGCCACAGCATTTTCAACCGCACTTCGAAGACGAACATTGGCGAATTGCTGGGCCAATATGGGGGCGGCGGCCACCGCGGCGCGGGCACGGTGCAGTTCCCCCGCGCAGAGGCCGACCCGAAGATCGCGGAGATCATCGAGAAACTGAAAGCGGATGGGTAACGCTCAGGCCGCCAGCAGCTGCTTCGCCGCCGCGAGCACCTCGTCGTAATTCGGCTCGTCGCCCAGTTTGGGCATGTAAACCGCGTAACGGATCACATCGTCCTTGCCCACGATAAACACCGCCCGGCGGAACCAGCGGCGCTCTTTAATGAGCGTTCCGTATTTGACGCCGAACTCGCTGGCCATGTGGTCGCTCACCATCATCACCCGCTCTACGCCGGCCGCGCCGCACCAGCGCTTCTGGGCAATCGGCAGGTCTGTGCTAATGGCGATCACGCAAACATCATCGCCCAGACTGACGGCCTCTTCGTTGAACCGGCGTGTCTCCTTGTCGCACACGCTCGTGTCCAGCGAGGGCAGCGCCGTGAGAATGCGCACCTTGCCGCGTGTGGCCTCCAGCGGATCAACCTCGTCCCACGTGTTCAACCCGGCCCAACTGCCCACCTGCGCGATGAAACGCGGAGCCGCCTGCCCTGCTCTCACATCGGCGCCAATGACGGTGGCCGGCTTGCCCGCGAGTTCGATCACCCCCACGCGCTCCGGCAGCGCTTCGGGCGCGGCAACGCGCTTGGCGACCAACTTTCGCGCGGGCGCCTTTCTGGCAGGTTTAGCCGTCTTCTTCCCTTTACTCGCCATAGTCTCTCTCCTGAGCAATCGTGATGCACGTGTATGACCAATCATATCACGAGTGTCCCGCCGCCGCATTCTGAGTGGAATGGCGCGTTTCCTCGACCCGGGATCTGCGCCACGCCGACGAAGGACACGGGGCCCGTCGCCCGCAGCGCGACCGGCCTCTCACGGCTCCCCTCTCATTGACAAGCCTCTGCCCCGATGTTATTCTCACCCCACTTCGGAGCGGACATGATTTTCACGCGGCGAGACCTGGAAGAGCGCGAAGCGCAGGCGCTGGCCCCCTACGGCCTGAAGAGCCGCGACTCGCGCGGGCGCGCCTACCAGCCCGATCCGGAGCCGGAAGACCGCACCGCGTTTCAGCGCGACCGGGACCGCATCCTGCACACGACCGCGTTCCGCCGACTCGAATACAAGACGCAAGTCTTCATCAACTACGAAGGCGATTACTACCGGACGCGGCTGACGCACACGCTCGAGGTTGCGCAGCTGGGGCGGACGCTGGCGCGCGCGCTCGGCGGGAACGAAGACCTGGTGGAAGCCATCTGCCTCGTGCACGACCTCGGCCACCCACCCTTCGGCCACTCGGGCGAGACCGCGCTCAACCGGCTGATGCAGGCTCACGGCGGGTTCGATCACAACAAGCAGTCCCTACGCATCGTGACCGAGTTGGAGCGGCGCTACCCGGACTGGCCGGGGCTGAACCTGACGTGGGAGGTGCGCGAGGGCGTCGTCAAGCACGAGACCGAGTACGACCTCGCCGATGCGCAGGATTACGACCCCGACAAGCGCGGCCACCTCGAAGCGCAGATCGCCAACGTGGCCGACGAGCTGGCCTACACGGCGCACGACCTCGACGACGGGCTGCGCTCCGGCCTGCTCTCGCCGGCCGACCTGGCCGGGCTGGAACTGTGGGAACTGGCGCGCGCGAGCATCGGCGCGCGCGTCGGCGAGACGGAGGCCATGACCGACCTGATCCGCCATCGCCTCATCCGGCGGCTGATTGGCCTCGAAGTGGACGATCTGGTGCACGCCACCGACCAGCGCCTCGCCAAGGCGAACGCGCTCTCGGTGGACGCCTTGCAGCGGCTTTCGCACAACGTCGTCGGCTGGAGCGAGGGGATGGCGGCGAGCAACCAGCAACTCAAGCGGTTCCTGTTTGAGAACATGTACCGCCATTACCGGGTGGTGCGGATGCAGGTGAAAGCCGAGCAGATCCTGAGTGATCTGTTCCAGGGCTACCTGCGCGAACCGGCGCAGCTCCCCGGGGAAACTCAAAAGCGCGCCGAGGCGAAAGGCGATCTGCACCGCGTCGTGTGCGACTACGTGGCCGGGATGACGGACCGGTTTGCGCTGGACGAACATTACAAGTTGTTTGATCCGTACACACGCCCGTAGCGCGCAGGGCGTTCTCCGTTTACGCATTCCGCATTACAAGGAAGTCACGACCCACGAGGGACGACAGCATGCCCGAAACATTCCTCACCCCGGAAGGCGCCGAGAAGATCAAGGCGGAACTGGAAGTCCTGACCACCACCAAGCGCGTCGAGCTCGCCGCCCGCCTGCGCGACGCGATCAAAATGGGCGACCTGTCCGAGAACGCCGATTACATCATGGCGAAAGAAGAGCAGGCCTTCCTCGAGGGCCGCATCCAGGAATTGCAAACCCTGCTGCGCACGGCGACGATTGTGAACAGCAACGGCCACGGCGAAGCCGGCATCGTCAACGTGGGCGCCACGGTGACCGTTCAGGAACCGGGCCAGGACCCGGAGACCTTCACGCTCGTGGGCGCGAAGGAAGCCAGCCCGCGCCAGGGCAAGATTTCCAACGAATCGCCTATCGGGCGCGCCTTGCTCGGACAGCGCGTCGGCGAGACCGTCACCGCCGAGACCCCCGGCGGTAGCATCAAGCTCAAGATTCTCAAGATTGAATAACAGGACCTGCCGGGTCTAGAAGATCCGGCAGGTCTGCACCGCCAGTAATAAAACGACCCGGTGCACGTGAGGGTCGTTTTGTTTTCCGTGGGACAGGCTTCCAGCTCGCCCTACTAGCTCGTCGCCGGTTTCTTGAACGCCGCAAGCTCAATCGTCAACCGCTCGAAGAAACTGCTGGACGGCAGCGCGCCGCCGCCGTAGGCCATGTCCACCACGCGCGCCGTCACGATCAGGGTCGCCGTCTCAAGGGTCACAGTGTCGCCGGACGCAGCCTGCACGGGTTCGCCCTTCGCCGCCAGGCGGCTCTTCAACCCCTCGTCGCGGAAGGCGTGCTCGCTCATCACGACTTTCGTCACCGTACGAATGTCGTTCTTGTCGAACAGCCATACCTCGAACGCCGTCACCTTCTTGGGGTCACCCACGCCGATGGTCTCGGAGATTCCCATCCCGCACTCGCCGAGGAAGTTCCCATCCGGCCCGTCAATGCTGAACGAGTCGTCGTAGACATCGTCCCCGAGGGTGTAGGTCGTCATAAAGCGGGCCACGGGCGGCGCGCCTGTTGGCGTGACCGCGCCGGGGGCGGTATAGTCCGTCTTCACCGCTTCGGCGCTCAGCCGTGCCGACACGGCTGCCGGCGACTTGGGCGGGGCCGCGCGGCCAGCGCGCGGCTGGCCTAGCGTGCGGAGGTATAGCAGACCGCCCACCCCCCCGACGAGGAGCACCACCACACAGGCCAGCAAGAGCGGAACCCCGAACCGGGCCAACAGGCTGGGCGGGGCCGTTGCCTGCGGCGGCGCGAGTACGCCTTTCGCCTCCGCCACGGCCTTCAACTGTGTGATTAGAACCGCCTCATTGCCTTGAGGATTCTGCTTCTGGGCCGCCGCCAGCGTGTCCGAGATGACCTGGCCCGCGCCCGGTCCGAGGGCCGCAACCCGCTGGGCGGCCAAGTCCTCATCAAAGTCGGCGGCGTAAGCGCTGGCAACGATTCGCACGTATTCCTGCTCGAAGTTGGGGTGCAGGTCCGCGAAACTCGCATCCGTCCACTGGACCGGCCACACGCCCCAGCCAATCGCCAGCCAGCCGAACAGCACGCCCACCACGAAAGCCCCGACCGCCACGAGCAGTGGTTGTTTTTTGACGAAATCCGTCACGCCTGTGAGAGCAGTCATTTTGATCTCCCTTACTCTACTCTGGTGATGGGCCGCGATTTTATATTAGTCAGCCAGCGAATGCAACTGAGTTCTAACCGAGGGATGCAGGCCCCGTGCCCGCCGCCCTTGTGAAAAAGGGGCCTTTGGGGTCTTCGTAGACCCCGAAGGTCTGCCAGAGCGTGACGATGGGGGCTGGCCCGGAGAGTCTCCCGCCGCCAGCGTGACCTACGTAGTCTCCCCACCGGCCGTTTGCGGCTGAAGGGCAGAAAGTTCGACCTGCTGCTCACAGACCGTGCACTGGGCATAATTCTTGTTGGCGACCACGAGCAGGCCCCCGCAGTGGGGGCAGGGCTGGGACAGCGGGCGTTTCCATGACGTGAAGTCGCACGCGGGATAATTCGCGCAGCCGTAGAAGACGCGTCCTTTGCGCGTCTTGCGCTTGGTCAACTCGCCGCCGTCTTTGGGGCACTTCACGCCGATCTTCTCCAGCCACGGCTCGACGTAGCGGCACTCCGGGAACCCGGAGCACCCGATGAATTTCCCGTACCGGCTGTAGCGGATGATAAGCGGGTGTCCCGACTGCGGACAGTCTCGCCCGACCAGTTCCGGCTCCGCGTTCACCTGCGGCATGTCGGCCTCGGCGGCTTTCAGATCCCGCGAGAACGGCTCCCAAAACTCGCGCAGCACCCCCACCCACTCGCGCTCGCCGTCCGCGATCTGGTCGAGCTCCGCCTCCATGTTCGCGGTGAAGTTCAAATCCACGATCTCGGGAAAGTGGCCCACCAGCAAATCGTTGACGATAAGGCCAGTTTCCGTGGGGGCGAGACGCTTGTCTTCGCGGATGACGTAGCCGCGCTGCTGGATGGTCGAGATAATGGGCGCGTAGGTCGAGGGGCGGCCAATGCCGTACTCCTCCAGAGCCTTCACCAGCGTCGCTTCAGTGTAGCGCGGCGGCGGCTGGGTGAAGTGCTGTTCGGGAAGCAACCGTATCAGCGCCAGCACTTCGTCCACCGAGAGCAGCGGCAGAGACTGCGCCTCGGCTTCCTCTTCGGGCACGGCGTCCTCGTCGCGCGCCTCTTCGTAGACCGCAAGGAAACCGGCGAACTTCAGCGTTGACCCGGCCACGCGGAACAGGTAGAGACGACCCGGCGGGTCGCCCTTACTCTGGGCGGCGATGTCCACCGACACCGTGTCGTAGACTGCGGCGGCCATCTGGCTCGCCACGAACCGCTGCCAGATGAGGGTGTACAGCCGAAGTTGATCTTTGGTCAGATACTGCGCGATAGACTTCGGTTCGCGCTCGACGAGCGTGGGGCGGATGGCCTCGTGCGCCTCCTGCGCGCCCTTGGAGCGCGTCTTGTACTGCGGCGGCTCCGGCGGAAGATAGTCGGCCCCGTAACGTTCCGTGACAAACCGGCGCGCTTCCTGCTGCGCGACCTCCGCGACGTTGGTGCTGTCCGTGCGCATGTAGGTGATCAGGCCGGTTGCCTGCTCATGGCCGATCTCGATGCCCTCATAGAGTTGCTGGGCTGTCGCCATCGTGCGTTTGGCCGTGAAGCCCAACCGCTTCGAGGCCTCCTGTTGCAACGTGCTGGTTGTGAACGGGGGCTGTGGGTTGCGGCGGCGCTCGCCCGTCTTCACCTTTGCCACCGTGTAGCGCGCTTTTTCGAGGTCGGCGACGAGCGATTGCACCTGCGCTTCCGACTTCAGTAAACACGCCTCGCCTGTGCCCACCTCGTCCTCGCCGACCTTGATGAGCTTGGCCCGGAAGGTCGGCGGCTTTTCTCGATTACGCTCGGCGTCGGCCTGCCTGGCCAGCTCCGCATCAATGCTCCAATACTCCGTGGGCACGAAGGCGTCAATCTCGCGCTCGCGATCCACAATCAGCCGGACGGCCACGGACTGCACGCGCCCCGCCGAGAGCCGCCCGCGCACTTTGGCCCACAACAGCGGGCTGAGCGAGTAGCCCACCAGCCGGTCGAGGATGCGCCGGGCTTGCTGGGCGTTGACCAGGTCCATCGAAATCTGGCGCGGATGCTGGAAGGCCTCTTCGACGGCCGGTTTGGTGATCTCGTGGAAGACCACGCGCCGCGCGCGCTCCGGCTCGATCTCCGCCGCCTCCAGCAGGTGCCACGCGATCGCCTCGCCTTCGCGGTCGGGGTCGGTCGCGAGATAAATCTCCTCCGCCTGCGCAGCTTCGGACTTCAGCGCTTTGACCACATCCTTCTTCTCATTCGGCACGCGATATTTCGGCGTGAAGTCGTGCTCCACGTCCACGGACAGCGTGGACTTGAGCAGGTCGCGGATGTGCCCCACCGAGGCTTTAACCGTGTAGCCCCGGCCTAGAAAGCGGCCCACCGTCTTGGCCTTGGCGGGCGACTCGACGATGACGAGCTTCCCATCACGCTTACCGTTACCGTTCTTCGCTTTGCCGTTCCTGGTTTTCGGCGCGCGCGCGGTTTTCTCGGGGCGCGGCAGACCGGCGTGGGCTTCGGTCTGGCCCATGCGGTACAGGTTCGTCCCGCACACCGGGCACTTGCCCTTGGTCGCCGGAGTGCCAGCGGCCGTGAAGACCGGCTGGGCCTCGGCCATTTCTCGTTTAGTTTTGCACTTGACGCAATACGCTTCCATATCGACTCAATTCTCAAGGCGCAATTCGCAATGTCATTTTGCCATCCATAATCAGCTACATCCGTTCCATCCGTTGACTACAAATAGCCCGCCCCGTCCCGGCGCTGCTTGAGTTGCTCAACAACCGCCCGCACCTCCTGCGAACGCTCGCGCGGGCAGATGAGCAGCACGTCCCCGGTGTCCACGATCACCAGATTCGACACGCCGATGGTGGCGATGAGGCGGCGTGCGCCGCGGCTGGAATGGATGAGCGAGCCGGTGGTGCCGAGACCGAGATGTTCTGCACCCACGACGATGTTCCCGGCTTCGTCCGGCGCGAGCACCTCCAGCAGAGATTCCCAGCTCCCGATGTCGCTCCACTGCAAGCCATCCGCCGGGATCACGGCGACCTCGTCCGCGCCTTCCATGATGCCGTAGTCAATCGTGGTCGTCGGCGCGTTCGCCCAAATCCGCGCGAGCGACTCCGGCGCGGCCTGGCTGCCCAGCAACTGCTCATGAAACTCAGGCATCTGCCGCGCGAACTCGGCCAGGATGCGCTCCACGCGCCAGATAAACATGCCGGAGTTCCACGAGTGCAGCCCGTCGGCCACCATGGCTTCGGCCTCGGACAGTTTGGGCTTCTCTTTGAAGCGTGCAGCCTGGTACACTTCCCACTCGCCAAGCGTCCGCAATCCCGCGCCGCGCTGGATGTACCCGTAACCCGTCGAAGGATAGGTGGGTTTGATCCCCAGCGTAACGAGGAAGCCCCGTCCGGCCACCTGCGCTGCGGCCGCGAGCACATCGCGGAAACGCGCCTCGTCGCCGATGAAATGATCGGCAGTGAGGCAGGCCATCAGGCCCCCAGGATCGCGGCGGCGGATGGCGAGCGCCGAGAGCGCGATGGCCGGGGCTGTGCCTTTCGGCGCAGGCTCGAGGACGAAATTCGCCTCGGGCAGCGACGGGCACTGCCGGTGCAGGTCCGCCGCATAGGCCGCGCTCGTCACCACCAGAATCCGCTCCGGCGAAAAGAGCGGCGTGAGCCTCTCGACCGAAAGCTGAAACATGGTGCGGTCGCCCAACAGCTTGAGCGATTGCTTGGGGCGGTCCTTCCGCGAGAGCGGCCACAAGCGCGTGCCTCCACCCCCGGCCATGATGACGGCGTAGTAGTCACCCATTTGACCCTACTCCACTCGATACTCTGCCCGCGCCTCTTTGGCCGCGATGTAATTCATCCCGCCCACCTGCCGCACGAGGCCTTTGAGTTCCATCATCGCCAGCGTGCCTGTGATCTGCGAGATGGGCAGACCCATCTGCGCGCCAAGCTCGTCCACATGCACCGGCTCCGCCGAGAGACAAGCGAGCAGGCGCTGTTCGGTTTCGTCGGCCGGGAAAACCATCCGGGCCTGCGTGTGTTCCGTGACCAGCGCCAGGTTCAACTCTTCCAGGATGTCCGCCGCGTCCCGCACCAGCTTCGCGCCCTCTTGGATCAGCTTATTCGTGCCCCGGAACGAGCGCTGCAAGATACTCCCCGGCACGGCGAACACATCGCGCCCCTGCTCGGCGGCGAAGTCGGCAGTGATGAGCGCGCCGCTGCCCTCGCCGGCCTCCACAATCACCGCGCCTTTGGAGAGGCCGCTGATGATGCGGTTGCGCGGCGGGAAGTTCACGCTCTCCGGCTGCGTGCCGAGCGGGTAATCGCTCACCAGCGCGCCGGATTTGGCGATCGCCTCCGCCAGCCGCTGGTGCTCCGGCGGATAGATTTCGTCCAGGCCCGACCCTAGCACCGCAATCGTGCGCCCGCCCGCGTCGAGCGCGGACCGGTGGGCGACGCCGTCAATTCCGCGCGCGAGGCCGCTCACCACGGTGACGCCGCTCGCCGCCAATCGCGCCGCCAGATCGCGTGCAACTTCGCGGCCGTAGGCGCTCGCGTGGCGCGTCCCCACCATCGCCACCGCCCACTCATCCGCGGGCGTCAAAGCGCCTTTCACGTACAACACGGGCGGCGGCTGAGCGATGCTCAACAGGTTGCGGGGATAATCCGGCGAGTCCCACGTGAGCACCTGGAGGCCGATCTGCTTGATGCGCTGCAGAGCCAGGTCGAGATCGTCTCTGGCGCGCACGGCGAGCAGGTTGTCCAGCGAGCGGCGATCCAGCCCGCACGCGCGCAATTCGTCCGGCTCGGCTGACCACGCCGTCCCCAGATCACCAAAGTAATCCAGCAGCCGGCGCACTTTGGCCGGGCCGATGCCTTTGACGAGATTGAAGCCGATCCAATAGCGGAGTTCCATGTATTCCCCGCAGACACTGCGCGTCTGACTCGTGTTCTCAATCGCGGGGCAACGCTTCGACCATCACCCCGAACAACTGCGGCGGCTGAACCCCGAGTTCAGCCAGGTAGGCAGCCAGTTGGCTGCGGTGGTGAATCTCGTGCTCCACCATCGCCATCAGAATGCGCCACACGGCCACGGGCCGCCCCTCCAGATCGCCGCGCCGGGTTGTCAGCCCGGCATCGGGCAGAGTCCGCAGACGTTCCATCGTGCGCACGTGACTCTCACTCAGATACGCCCGCGCCGCCGCATGGCTTTCTCCCAACGACGGCTCGTGGCCGGGATAGCGCCAGCCGTGGCCGAGCGCCGCCTCGACATCCATCGTTTCGACCGAGGCGAGATGCCGCACGAGGTCGCCGCACGTGTACTCACCGGCCCGAGGCGACCAATCCGTCTTCTCCGGCGGAATGGCGTCCACGATGCTCATCGTCCGGGCGCGCACACGCCCGAAGTATTGAATGAAAGCCGAAGTGCTGGTGAGCATTCGCCGCCCTCGCCGGCAGAGAAACCCGTTTTCCCCGAAGGGAAAAAAACGGGTTTCTATCGTCTGCCGCCACCCGTGGAGCGCGCGCAGAATAGCATAGGGGTTTGTAGGGTGTCAAGGCGGCGAGGAGAACACAGTTTGGCGGAATGAGCGGATTCGACTCGGGCCATGCTTTCGCCCAATTATCAGCGCAGGCCTTCAATCAGGTGCACCATCATGCGCTTCGCCTCGAGATCAACTTTGAGAATGACGCTCTTGAGCGCAGGCAGAAGAATCTCACCGGAGGGGCCGTTGACCACGTACACGTCGTTCGACCCGGTTTCGAGAATCTCAGTCACCTCGCCCAGCGTCTCGCCCTCCTCGGTGACGACGGCCAGGCCGACGATCTGGTGATAGTAATACGAGCCGGGCGGGGGCGGCGCGGCGTCGCCGAACCAGATCTGAACGAGTTGCCCGCGAAAGGCTTCCGCCGCCTCACGGTCAACGCAGTCTTCCAATTGGATCAAGAGGCGGCCCCGGTGCATCCGCGCGCCCGCCAGCGGATGCGGCTCGGCGGCGTCCCCGAGATAGATGGTGTCAACGCCGTCCAGATGCTCTGGAAAATCCGTGAGGGCCTCCAGCAGCAATTCACCGCGCACCCCGTGTGGGCGCAGGACGCGGCCAATGGCGAGAAATTCAGGCGGCATGCCTCACCCCCCGTCCCCCTTTCCTGACCACACCAAGATGCGGTCAGGAGAGAGTGGGCAGGGACAAAAGAAGAGCGGGCTTGTCACCCGCTCCAGCTTCACTCGGCCTCCACGATTTCGAGCTGCGCGCGTTTGGCCTCGCGCGCGGCGCACATCTGCACCAGCGTGCGGATGGCGTTGGCCACGCGCCCCCCGCGGCCAATCACCCGGCCCATGTCCGGCTGGGCCACGTGCAGCTCGATGAGCACGTCCGGCCCCGTCTCGACTTGCGTGACGACGACCTGGGACGGATCATCCACGAGCGCTTTGGCGATGTGTTCGACCAGCTCTTTCATTACTCTTTCTTTTCGGCCGCGGCCTTCTGCCGCTTGGAGGGCCGCTTGACCAGGCTCTGCGCGGTCGAGGTGGTGCGGCTGGTGTTGCGTTGGGCTTCCGCCTCTTTGGCTTCGGCCACGAGCGTCTCCGCCACCTCACCCGCCTTGAAGCGCGCGTAGCGGTCCAGCGTGCCGGTCGTCTTGAACAGCTTCGCCACCGACTCGCTCGGCTGCGCGCCGACACTCATCCAGTGATAGACGCGCGCCTCGTCCACCGCGATGGTCGCGGGATGGGTGCGCGGGTTGTAGCTGCCGAGCGCTTCGAGGAAGCGCCCGTCGCGCGGATGCTCGCGCTCCGCGGCGACGATGCGGAAGCTCTGCTGGCCTCTGGAGCCGACCTTGCGTAAACGAATACGAACCATGAACGAACTCTCCTTCTTTGAATAGTTCCCCGCGATGGGGAATGGGTCCCGTGCCGCGCAACGTCCGCTTTGATCCTTCGGACTGCGTCCTCAGGACGATGTCTCGCCCATGCTGAGGGCGACCGGAAAGGCGGTCGTGGCCCGAAGGAAGGCCGGCATGGGACGAGCCTGGGCGTTGCACGACAGTCCCCGCAGCGAAGCGGAGTGGGAGGCAGCGCCCCTGCCCGGACGTTGAACGGTTCTTACCGAAAGCGGGGGAGGCCAAAGCCTTTCTGCTTCCCCATCTGCTTCATCAGCTTCTGCATATCCTTGAACTGCTTGATCAGTTGATTGACCTCGTACACCTGCACCCCGGACCCGGCGGCGATGCGCCGCTTGCGGCTGCCGTTGAGGATGTCCGGATGGCGGCGCTCGCGGGGCGTCATCGAACTGATGATGGCCTCCGTGCGCTTCATCTGCTGTTCGGCAGCCTGCTCGTCAATCTGCATCTTCGGCCCGCTCATCCCGGGGATCATGCCCATCAGTTGGCCGATCGGCCCCATCTTGCGGACCTCTTTCAACTGCACCGCGAAGTCTTCGAGCGTGAAGCTGCCGGAGACGAGCTTCTCCGCCGACTTCTGCGCCGTCTCTTTGTCCATCGCCTCGGCGCGCTCGATCAGCCCGAGGACGTCGCCCATGCCGAGGATGCGCGAGGCGAGCCGGGACGGCTCAAACGCGTCGAGCGCGTCCACCTTCTCGCCCATCCCCAGGAACTTGATCGGGACCCCGGTCACCGAGCGCATCGAGATCGCCGCGCCGCCCCGGGCGTCGCCGTCCACTTTCGTCAAGATCAGCCCCGTGAGGCCGACCTGCTTGTGGAAACCCTCGGCGATGCGCAAGGCTTCCTGCCCCGTCATCGCGTCTGCGACGAGGATGACCTCGACGGGCTTGGTGCGCTCGCGGATGGCGACAAGCTCCTGCATGAGCTCTTCGTCAATTTGCAAACGTCCAGCGGTGTCGAAAATGACGACCGTCTTGCCTTGCTTCTCGCCGGAGCGCACGGCCTCCGCGCACAAATCCGGCGGTTTGGCCCCGCCGGTGAACACCGGCACGTCAATCGCCTGCCCCAGCGTCTGCAGTTGCTGGATGGCGGCGGGGCGGTACGGGTCGGCGGCGACGAGCATCACGCGCTCGCCCTGCGCCCGGAGCTTCCGCGCAAGCTTCGCGGCGGTCGTCGTCTTGCCCGAGCCTTGCAGCCCGACGAGCATCACCACGCGCGGCTGTTGGCCCTTGAGATTCAGGCGGCCCGGCTCGCCCAGCGTGGCGACGAGCTCTTCGTTGACGATCTTGATGACCTGCTGCGCCGGGTTGAGGGCGCGCGAGACCTCCACGCCCACCGCCCGCACGCGCACGCGGTCCAGAAAACTCTTGACGACCGAAAAGTGAACGTCGGCCTCCAGCAGCGCCAGGCGCACTTCGCGCAGCGCCGCGTCCACGTCGGCTTCGGTCAGTTTCCCCCGCCGCGTCAGGTTTTGGAAGACGTTTTGGAGTTTGTCGGAGAGATTCTGGAACATTGTGTCAACGGACCTACAGCGGACGGAACGGATAAATCTGTTCAATCCGTTGACCACCACAAGCGCGGCATTGTAACCTGACGGGGGAATATCCGTCAAGGAACAGAGTTCGGCGGGATAGCCTCCACAAACCCTGACGGGCTTCTCCACATTTCCTCCATCATGGATTGATACCCTTGGAAAAATACGCCAAGGAGAAATCAACCCATGAATACCTCCCAAACATCACATCTTACATATGCAAGGGTCGCCGGTTTCACGTTCCTCTTTTACATCGTAGCCGGCATCGCCAGTCTGGCGCTAGGCAGTGAGTCGCAGGTGGGAGACAACGTGCTTTCCCTGTTCCAATCCTTTTCAGCCCTCGTGCTGGGCGTGACCTTGTACGCGCTCACCTACAAGCAGGGACCCGCCCTCGCAACGCTGGCGTTGACCTGTCGTGTGATCGAAGCCGTCCAGTATGGCGAGAGTGCCATCTTCTTTGCTGTGGGTAGCCTACTCTTTTCCTGGCTCCTCCTGCGCGGACAGATGATTCCCGTCACGCTGGCTCAATTTGGCGTGTTCGCGTCAGCTCTGCTCGTTGTGATCCTACCCCTGCAACTCGCCGGACTGTTCGGCGGTTCCATGTCGTGGTCGGCATCCATCACCTGGCTGATATGGTTACCCATGTTGATTTTCGAGGTAACGCTGGCACTGTGGCTGATGATTAAAGGCGTCAACATTGAACAGTGGATAATGGTTGAATCAAAACAAGCATAAGGAATATCACATAATGAAAGCGATTATTTACACAAAATACGGAACACCTGAAGTTTTGGAAATACAGGACATTGAAAAACCTGCCCGCAAGGATAATGAAGTTCTGGTAAAAGTTCACGCCTCATCCGTGAACTCGGCGGAGTGGCATGCCATGACGGGTTTGTTCATTGCACGAACAGGCAACGGACTTGTCAAACCAAAGAACACAAGATTGGGCGCTGATTTCGCAGGAGTGGTCGAAGCAGTCGGCAAGGACATCACTCATCTCAAAGTAGGTGATGAGGTCTACGGCGGGAGAAGCGGTGCGTTTGCCGAGTATGTATGCGTCCGCAATGCGGTGACGCCCAAACCCGCCAACCTGACGTTCGAGCAGGCGGCGGCTGTCCCTACGGCGGCGATCACCGCGCTACAAGGTCTGCGCGACTATGGGCAAATCCAGCCGGGGCAGAAAGTCCTGATCAACGGCGCGTCGGGAGGCGTGGGCACGTACGCTGTGCAGATCGCCAAGGCATTCGGAGCGGAAGTGACCGGCGTGTGCAGTACGAGGAATGTGGACACAGCCCGTTCGCTCGGCGCTGACCACGTCATAGACTACACCCGGGAGGATTTCACCCGCAACGGGAGGCGTTACGACCTGTTCCTCGACATCGCCGGGAGCCGGTCATGGCGCGAGTGCAGGCGCGTACTGAACCCCCAGGCAAAGTTCGTCATCGTCGGGGGACCGAAGACCAATCGTTGGATCGGACCTTTGAGTCACGTCATCAAGGTACGCCTTGCTTCGCTGGGCGCGAGCCAGAAAGTCGTTTTTTTCGTTGCAAAGTTCAACCGGGAGGATTTCGCCTTCCTGCGAGAACTTTTCGAAGGCGGAAAGATAAAGTCGGTCATTGACCGAACGCACCCGCTGAGCGAAGCGGTGGAAGCCATGCGCTACCTGGGAGAGGGTCACGCTCAAGGGAAAGTTGTCATCACCATGGGATAAAAAGGATGCGTACATCCCGTTGACACAACCGGCGCACACGTAGATACGCTCATCCATAATCCTTCCACAATGGGCTGATCCATTTAGCGTGTAAACCAAATCACTCCCCACGCATCAATTTCTCCCTTATACTTCCCCCATGCCGCAACTCATCCTCGTCGTGGATGACGAACCCAAGGTTGCCCGCCTCGCCCGCGACTATCTGGAGAAAAACGGATTCCGCGTTACCACCGCCGCAGACGGTCAATCCGCGCTGACAACTGCCCGCCGCGAAAAACCCGATCTCGTCATCCTCGACCTCCTGCTCCCCACCATTGACGGGCGCGAAGTCTGCCGCATCCTGCGCCGCGAGAGCGACGTGCCCATCATCATGCTCACCGCCTTATCCGAGGAAATTGACCAGGTCACCGGTCTCGAAATCGGCGCGGACGATTACATCACCAAACCGTTCTCGCCTCGCGCGTTGGTGGCGCGTGTGCGGGCGTTGCTTCGCAGAACGCGCGGCGAAGTCAAAGTGCCGAATATCATCAGCACCGGCGGGCTTGAAATTGACTCGGAAAAATACTCCGTCACCTTCAAGGGCACTCCGATCAAACTCACGCCGCACGAATTCAAACTCCTGCATCTGCTCGCCAGCCGCCCTGGTCAGACACTCACCCGTGAACAACTGCTCGAAGACCTGCACGGAACCGCCTCCAGCATGGACCGCAGTGTGGACTCACACATCAAGAATTTGAGAAAGAAACTTGAAGCCGCTTCCGGCGAGGCCATGATTGAAACGGTCTACGGCATCGGCTATCGGTTTTTAGAAAAGTAATTGGTAAATGTCAGGTCTCAGGACATCGTGAACTGTTTTATCTCGAAAAAGTCTCAAGACATCGTGAACTCTTTTCGGGCCTGTAAGTCGAAGTTGATCCATGCTTTCTCCAAAAAGGAGAAGGCATGGACGACAAGCAAGAACTCCGACTACGCCGGCGGGCGATCCGCTTGCGTTTACAGGGCACTCCCCACCAGGGCATTCTCGAAAAGGTTCAGCGGAGCCGGGCTTGGTTAAGCAAATGGCAAGAGCGCTTCGACCGACAGGGCGCTTCAGGGCTCCGCAGTCACTCTCGGCGTCCTCATCACACGCCGAGCGCTTGCGCGCCGCGGATCGTGCGGTTGATTGTCCAAACGCGACGACGTTTGGACAAACAGACCGTGGGCCTGATTGGCGCCCGTGCGATCCGGCGCGAACTGCGCAAGGTGTTGGGCAAACAGACCCCGTCGTTGACCACCATCAACCGGGTCTTGCAAACGCACGGCTTGGTTTCCACGCCGCGCGAGGCGTCCCCGGCTTATTTTCCGAAACCCTTGACGACGGTGGACGGAACCCTGCACGCGCTGGATTGGACGTGTCGCTATCTCGAAGACGGCCCCAAGGTCTATGCGTTTCACACGCTCAACCTGCGCACGCGCGCGTGCACGCAAACCATTGCGTCCGACAAAAGCAGCGCCACGGTGATTCGGCATTGCATGAACACCTGGAAAACCCTGGGAATCCCGACACTGTAGCATGATT
>Ga0209109_10000826_pt1 | contig 16963 bp, 9 predicted proteins | sample Rifsed10ft2_FD_184004 | JGI IMG/M metagenome (GOLD analysis project Ga0209109, IMG submission 184004) | Soil microbial communities from Rifle, Colorado, USA - sediment 10ft 2 (version 2) | ecosystem: Environmental > Terrestrial > Deep subsurface > Rock core/Sediment | place: Rifle, Colorado... | reverse complement strand
GTGGATGCGCTCGATCAACGCGTCGATCAACTCGCCCAAGCGATCGAGATCCATTCCCGTCCAGTAGTTTACCTCATACAACATGCGGCTGCGGTAGGCAATCATAAACGACTCGGCCGAGACGCCGCGGGCGCCGGGGAACAAGCGTCGCAAGTCGGTGTTCAACAAGCGCGGCAGGCCCAGCGCGCGGCGCCCGCGCTGATCGAGATGGCTGTACCACTCGGCCAGGGTTGCCCGCAAACGCTCGACCGGTTCGTCGAAGTACTCGTCGGTGACGAGCGGCGGTTCATCGCCGTGCGCCCGGGCCATGCGATCGACGTACAGCAGCTTCTCGATCGCCGGCGTGCCGGCGTAATCCTCCTGCCACGACGACTTCGGCGTCAGCCACACGGCGAAGGTCTCGGCGAAGTCTTCGTCCGGATGGCGCTGCGCGTACCAACCGGGGATGTGCCGCACGTAGCGATCGCTGAACGGCTCGGGGCGATACTCATCGGGGTACGGCCGGCGGAAGGATCCGAAGGTGCGCGTCCATTCCGCCTCCAGGTACAAGCGATAGGCGTAGTTGAAGGCGTGTCCCGACTCGTGGCGCAAGTACATCAGCGTCTCGGCCTTGGTCTCGGCTTCGATGCCGGTCAGTTCGCCTTCGATGCGCGCCAGCTGCGCATCGGCCAGGTAGAAGGGGATGCCCACGACCGGGACGCCGGTCGGGCAGCCCCATTCGTCGGCCAGGTAACACTTGGGGCGAAAACGCAGCCCGCGTTCGCCCAGCTCGCGATAGAGCTGCGCGATCAGGCCCTCCAATGGGGTGCCGGCGATCCGCAATTCGAGGTCGCTGATGCGCCGCGGCAGGAGCGCCAGGACGGTGGCGTCCAGCGGGCCGCGTTCGATTCGCTCGCGGAATTCGGTGACCGACATGAAGCGTTGCCCTCGTTTCGGTAGGATAGCACAACTGCAGAGACTGCCGTGAGGTCCGAACGGCTCTGCCTCCCATGACCTGGCCGGGGTCCCCTTCGCCCTCACCCCCTTCCCCCCTCTCCGCGGCGAGGGAATCGTCCTACAGTACGAGTCAGCGGAGAGGGGGAGAATACGCAAAGAGGGCGGGGGCCGAAGTCCCCCGCCCTCTTTGAGAAAAACACCTCCCTCCCCCTGCCCAAGCCGCCGTCAATCGAGATTCGCCGCATGCAGGGGAGGGCAGGGTGGGGGTCTGCCGAATGGATGAAGGGTCTTGGATTCACTGGTCTCCGCACCCGCCTCGACCGGTTTCGCACCGCGCTGGAACCGGGACTCCGGTTCGCGCGCGCTGCGCTGGCCGTCGGACCCTGCGCCGCGCTCGCGTTCCGTGCGCCAGAGAGCGCGGCTCGGAATGACATATAATGCCCGGCGACCCCGAGGGACGATGCCTTCAACGTCGAAGCCACCCCGCACCAGCAAGGAAGTCCGCCAGTCGTTCCTGGACTTCTTCGCCGAGCGCCAGCACACCGTCGTCCATTCGGCTTCGCTCGTCCCGGCCTCCGATCCGACGCTGCTCTTCACCAACTCGGGGATGGTTCAGTTCAAGGACGTCTTCCTCGGCACCGGCAGCCGCCCGTACCTGCGCGCCGTCGACTCGCAGAAGTGCATGCGCGTCGCCGGAAAACACAACGACCTGGACGACGTCGGCCGCGACGACAGCCATCACACCTTCTTCGAGATGCTGGGCAACTGGTCGTTCGGCGACTACTACAAAGCCGAGGCCATCCCCTGGGCCTGGCAGCTGCTGACCGAGGTATGGGGCCTGCCGCGCCAGAATCTGTGGGCCACCTGCTTCGAGGACGAACAAGGCGACATCCCGCGCGACGACGAGGCGGCCGACCTGTGGCGCGCCCAGCCGGGGATGGACCCGGCGCGCATCCTGTTCTTCGGCCGCAAGGACAATTTCTGGGAAATGGCCGATCTCGGGCCGTGCGGCCCCGACAGCGAAATCCACATCGACCGCGGCCCCGACACCTGCGACCGGTCGCAGATCCCCGGCCACGTCTGCCGGGTCAACGGCGACTGCGCCCGCTTCCTCGAGCTGTGGAACCTGGTCTTCATTCAATACAATCGTCTGGGACCGACCTCGCTCGAAACCCTGCCCAAGAAGCACGTCGATACCGGAATGGGCCTCGAGCGGGTCGTTTCCGTCCTGCACGGAAGCGGCATCAGCTACGCCACCGACCTCTTCCAGCCGCTCTTCCACACCGTCCAGCGGCTGCTCCGCCATGACGACCGGCAGGTCCGGCAGTTCCTGACGCCCTACCGCGTCATGGCCGACCACGCCCGCGCGGCGGCCTTCCTGATCGCCGACGGAGTCGTCCCGGGCAACACGGGACGCAACTACGTCTGCCGCATGGTGATCCGCCGCGCCAGCCGCTTCGGGGTCAAGGCCGGCTTCACCGGTCCCTTCCAGGCCCACCTGGCCCGCACCGTCATCGAAGAGTATGGGGACGTCTATCCGGAACTGGCGCGCAATCAGAACGCCATCGAGCGTACCATCACCGAGGAGGAGGAGCGCTTCCAGCGCACCGTCGACACCGGCCTGGCCCGTCTCGAAACGCTCTTGTCCGAAGTGGCCTCCGAGAACGCCGGACGGCTCGACGGCCGGCGCGCCTTCGATCTCTACGCCACCTACGGCCTGCCGCTCGAGATCAGCCGCGACATCGCCCGCGAGCGCGGTCTCGACGTGGACGAGGAAGGCTTCCGTCAGGCCATGGAGTCGCATCGCGAAGCCTCCAGCGGCGCGTCGGCCGCCGCGGGCGCGACGGACGAGACGGCGGCGTTCCAGCAGGTCTTTGAGTCGCTCCGGCAGTCGGGTCGCCTGCCGCCTCCGGGCGTCGCCTATGACCCGTATGGTCCCCTCGAGATCGAAGGGCGCGTCGCCGCTCTGTTCGACGGAATGCGGCCGGTCGACTCGCTGGGGCCGGGCCAGACCGGCGCCGTCTTGCTGCCAGGGACTTCCTTCTATGTGGCCGCCGGCGGCCAGGTCGCCGACACGGGCCGAATCGTGTCCAGCGGGAACGGCCACGGGGCCTGGACCTTCATCGTCGAAGATATGCGCGAGCCGATCGCCGGATTGATTCTGCATCTGGGCCGAGTTGAAAGCGGGACGGTGCACAGCGGCGACGCGGCGCGGGCGATCGTCGACGCCTCCCGTCGCTGGGACGTCATGCGCAATCACACCGCCACCCACCTGCTGCATGCCGGCCTGCGCGCCGTCCTCGGCGAGCACGCCCGCCAGGCCGGCTCCCTGGTGGCGCCCGATCGCCTGCGCTTCGACTTCACCCATGGCCAACCGCTGACGCCGGACCAGATCGCGCAGGTCCAGCACCTGGTGACGAACGCCATCCTGGAAAACTATCCGTTGACGGTCGTCGAAAAACCGCGACGCCTGGCCGAAGCTGAAGGCGCCATGGCCCTCTTCGGGGAGACCTACGGCGACACGGTGCGGACGATCTCGATCGGCGGCGTCCCCAAATTCTCCTACGAGCTGTGCGGCGGGACCCACGTCCCAGCGACCGGCGTCATCGGTCCGTTCGTGATCGTCCGCGAGGAGAGCGTCGGGGCCGGCATTCGGAGGATCGAGGCCCTCACCGGCCGCCAGGCCCAGGTTTATCTGGAGCGCACGGCCGGGACGCTGCAGCGGGTAGCCGAGATGCTGGAGACCACTCCGGACCGGGCCGACGCGCAGCTGGAATCCCTTCTGCGCGAGCGTAAGGCGCTCGAAACGCGCATCGCTGAACTCGAGCGCTCGGCCGCCAGAGGCCTCCTGGCGTCGCTCCCGGAAACGACGATCGGCACGGCGCAGGTCTTGATCGGTCTGATCCCTGGCTGCGGCGCCGATGACCTGCGCGATCTATCCGATCCGTTTCGTCAGCGACATTCGACTCACGCCGTCCTGCTCGGGTCGGAGCTCGAAGGCAAGCCGGTGCTGGTCGCCTCCCTCAGCTCCGATCTGACGGCGCGCGGCTTGAGCGCCGTCGAGTTGGTGCGGGCCTCCGCCGGCGCCATCGGCGGCGGCGGAGGCGGCCGCCCCACCATGGCCCAGGCCGGGGGCAAGGACCCCCGCCACCTGCCGCAAGCCATCGAGCTCGGTCGCCAGTGGCTCGAAACCAACCTGGCCCGCGTCTCCGGCTGAGGCCGAGGCCGCTCCGGCTGGCCTCAGGCCGGCCCTCCAACAGAGCCGCGTGAAGACGCAACTGCTGTACCTCGACTCGCACGACGACGCAGCCTCGACCTTGGAGAAACTGCGCTGGGCGCAGGCCGATCGCGTCGTCCTGGTTTGGCCGTCCCACGGCCGGATCCTGCTTCGGCGTGTCGAACTCGTTCTGCTCGTGCGCGAAGCGGAACGCCAGGCGGCACAGCTGGGTCTGCTGAGCCACGACCCCGACGTCCGGGCTTCGGCGCGAGGCCTGGGCCTCCCGGTGTTCGACGACCTCGACGCCGTCTCCCGTGCACCGTGGCCGGCGAAATCCACCAAGGATCTCGACTTTGGGGTCGCCATGGAGCGCGCCCCCCTTCCGCCGCGTCCGGAACGAAACGCCACTCCCACGCGTCGACGATGGACCGACGCGCAGCGCGCCGGTTGGATGCTGGTCGTTATCGCCGCGCTGTTGCTGCTCTCGATCGCCATCGGACCGGCAGCCGTGATCGAAATCTCAACGGTTGAGGAGGAGCCGACCCTGACGATTCCGGTCACCTTCGGCGAACGAGGCCAGGATCCCTCCGAGGGAATCGTTCTGCCGTCCCATTCCGTCGAGGTTGAAGTGGACGCCGAGCTGCGGCTTCCCACGACCGGGAAGGTGCAGGCGGCGACAAGGGCGGCGGAAGGGCAGGCCGTTCTTACTAATCGCACTCAGGCCGAGGTCATCCTGCCGGAGGGCACCGGCCTGCGGACCCTCGGTTCGAATCCCCAGCGCTTCGAGACCATCGAGCGCGCTCTGGTGCCGGCCGGGATCGGCTCCGAACTCGTGGTTCCGATACGCGCCTCCGCTCCCGGCCGGGCCGGCAATGTCCCGGCCGGATCGATCGGCGCTATCGAGGGGACGCTTGGATTGGCCCTGACCGTCACCAATCCCGATCCGACCTCCGGCGGCGAAACCGAGGCGCGGCCGGGCGTTTCGCAGGCGGATCTGCGCGAGGTGCGTTCGGCATTGGAGCGCCAGCTGGTTCAGTCGGCGAACGCGCGGCTGCAGGAACAGCTCGCCGAGGGAGAAGCGCTGGCGCCCATTTCCTTCACCATCGCCGAAGTCGTGGCCTCCGCCGTCCACCCTTCCCTGGGCGAGCCGTCGGAAGTCGTCGAGGGTTCGATGACGGCCCGCATCACAGCCACCGTTTTCGACGTCGATCGCTTGCAGCAAGCGGCCGTGGCCGCGATGGCGCAGGCGGCTGGCAGCGGGATGACGATCGTGCCCGGATCAGTGCGCGTCGACCTGGTCCCGGCCGGCTCGGCGGCGGCCGCGACATACCAGGCGCGGGTTCAGGCTCGCACCCGCCCCGACTTCGATTTCGGTGAGATGGCCCGCCCGATTGCCGGCATGACGACGGCCGATGCCGCCGCCTTTCTGGCGACCGCATTCGACCTGGAGACGCTTCCACGCATCCGGCTATGGCCGGGCTGGTGGCCGCGCCTACCGCTTCTGCCGCTGCGCATCGAGGCGGTATGGGGGCCGTTTGAATCATGAGCCGCGTCCTGGCCGTCGACCCCGGCGAGGTCCGTATCGGGTTGGCCGTGTCCGACCCGACCCGGATGGTCGCCCGACCGCTGAGAGTCGTGCGCCACACGTCGCGCACCGACGACGCCCGCCGCATCGTCGAGTACGCCCGTCAGGAGCAGGCTGAGGTAATCGTCGTCGGAGTCGCCTACGGCGGCGAGGGACAGGCCGGCCGCGGCGCCAAGCGCGGCCTGCGTCTGGCCGAAGCCCTGCGTCAGGCCGGCTTTCCCCGCGTCGACACCTGGGACGAGAGCGGTTCGACGCTCGAAGCCGAGACGATCCGCCGGCCGGACGAGATGACCGACGCGCGGGCGGCGGCCGTCATCCTCCAGAGCTACCTGGATGCCCAGAAAACGACGTAGTCCAGCGCCCTTGATCTTCATCGCCCTCCTCGCCGGCTGCCTGTGCGTTGGGGCTGGGTTCGCCGGCATGAGGGCCGGCCTGGAGTCGCTCGGCCCGGCTTCCTCGCAGCTCTCGCCGGTCGAGCAGGCGCTGCTCGGCGCCTACCTGCTCCTCAATCGCCGGCCGCTCGTCGCCCATGCCTCGCCGCCGCTGCGCTCCGCCTCGCTCGATATCGAGCCGGGGATGGACGCCGGCGCCGTGGCCGCCGAGCTGGATCGGCTCGGCGTTCTGGACCGGCCCGATTTGCTCAGCCGCTATTTGCAGTACCGCGGCCTGGACACGGCGATCGAAGCCGGCCGCTACCAGGTGACGAGCGGCATGTCCATCATCGAGCTGGCGGACCTCCTGCAAGAGGCGCGTGACAGCCGCTACAAGGTGACGATTCCCGAAGGCTGGCGGCGGGAACAGGTCGCCGAAGTCTTGGCCCGACTCGACCTGGGATTCACCGGGGCGGACTTTCTCGAGGCGACCCACCCCGCCCCGCCGGCGTGGTCCGCCGCGCCCGGCTCGGCCGAGACCCTGGAAGGGTTCCTCTTCCCCGACACCTATCAACTCGATCCAGGGATGTCGGCGGACGAGGTCGCCGAATTGATGGTCTCCAACCTCGAAGACCGTCTCACGGACGAGGTCCTGGCCGGCTTCGCCGCGCAGGGGTTGAGCCCTTTCGAGGCCGTCGTGCTGGCCTCGATCGTCGAGCGAGAGGCGGTCCTGGCAGCCGAACGTCCGCTCATCGCCTCGGTGTTCTTGAATCGCCTGGCCCTGGGCATTCCTCTCCAGGCCGACCCGACCGTTCAGTATCCTCTCGGGCGGCAGCCCGATGGATGGTGGAAGGCTCCGCTTTCTTCGGAGGACCTGCAGGTCGACTCGCCATACAACACCTATCTTCACGGCGGACTGCCTCCGGGGCCGATCGCCAGCCCCGGATCGGCCGCCCTCGAAAGCGTTGCTACTCCCGCACGCACGGGCTACCTTTTCTTTCGTGCTGCCTGTGATGGTTCGGGGCGTCATCTCTTCGCCGCGACCTTCGAGGAGCACATCGCCAACGCCTGCCCGTAGGATCCCGCAGAGAGACCGGTGCGCCTCATACCCAACTCGAGGGCGATGGATACCCAAAGAACCCCTCCCTGAGCGGAGGCCGCCTTGCTCCCGCGGCTGCGGCGGGCTGGGCTGCGGCCGCAGCCTGCCCTGAGCCCAGGCCGAGGGGTCGAAGGGCGGGCTGTTTGCGCGCTTCGACTGCGGCCAGTCGCCTTGCGAGCTCGGCGACATGCCTCCGGTCCGCGCGGAGATTCGCTCCCGCCCCGTGGGGCCGTATAATCCCAGCGCTCGGTCTTCGAAGGGTCCCAGGTCCGCCGCGGTGAGCGGAACCTCCTGAACCCTTAGCCGGGTCGAGCCCTGGACTCGGATCCTCGCATCATGGTGACGGAGAGAATGGAGCAAACTCGGCTGCGTCGACCGGGCGCCCAGCTTCCGGCGCGTCCTGCCCATTTGCCGCGCCGGCCATGAGACGCTTTCTGACGCGTCTGGTCCAGGTTCGGGCCGGAGAGGAGCGCCTGGCGCTGCTCGGCTCGGCCTTCTTCCTCCTTGTGCAATCGGCGCAGGTGTTCTCTTTCAACGCCGGCGATACCATGCTCTTCGACCGCTTCGGGGTCGAAACCCTGCCGCGCCTGTTCATCCTCTTGGGCGCCGCCACCCTCGTCACAACGACGGCCTACGCCGCCGTCTTAGGGCGCCCGAACCGAGCCCGCCTCTCGTTGTGGCTCCTCGCCGGGCTGGGTTTCGCGGCGATCGTCGGCTGGGCTGCCACGTTCTCGTCGAACGCGGCGGTCTATCCCTGGCTCTGGCTCGGCGTCTCTCTGGTCAACGCCATCATCGGAACGCTGATCTGGGTGCTGGCCGGTGAAGTGTGCGACGCCCGCCAGGCCAAGCGGTTGTTCGCCCTCTTCGCCAGCGCCGGGATTCTGGGGAGCGTGCTGGCCGGGTTTCTCACTGGGCCCCTGGCGCGCGCCCTGGGAACTCAGACGCTGCTTCTGGTCGATGCCGGGCTGATCCTCGGCGCCGTCGCCGTAGGCAGCCGGCTCTCCCGCGGCTATGCCCGTCCAGCCTCTCGGCCGTCCCGCATCGCCTCGCCCCTGGCCGAACTGGGCAAGGCCCATCGCATCGTCGTCTCCAATCCGACGATGCGGCTGACGGCGATCGCGGCGGTCATCTTCTCGATCCTGTTCTTCTCCGTGTCCTATCCCTTCAATGTCGAGGTCGCCGGTGCCTTCGCGGATGAGGCGCAGCTGGCGGGGTTTCTGGGAGTCTTCGGCGGCATCGTCACCGGCGTCACGTTCATCGTCTCCCTCTTCTTCGCCAGCCGCGTCTACGCCCGGATCGGCGTCATCGGAGCGCTGCTGCTTCTGCCGATGGCCTACCTGGCCGGTTTCGCGTTGTGGTCGGTCCGCCTCGACCTGACGACGGCGGTCCTCTTCCGTTTCGTGCAACTGGTGCTGCTGGGCGGCATCGCCGGCACGGCCTTCAGCGCTCTGTTCAATGTCGTCCCTGCCGACCATCGAGCGCAGGTGCGAGCGTATCAGTCCGGCCCGCCGGCCCAGCTCGGTGTCGTCCTCTCCGGGGTGCTGCTCCTGCTCGGACAGCAGGGTCTGAGCCTGCCCCAGACCCTTGCCATCGGCCTCGTCTCCTCGGCGATTTGCGCCGCCTTGATTTGGGGAATGCGCCGAACGTACGGCGCGTCGTTGGTGGCGGCGCTGCGGCAGGGCGTGACCGAGGTCTTCACCTCCGGCGACTCGCCGTTCCAGTCCGTCCGGCGTGACTCGCAGGCGGTGCGCGTCGCCGTGCGCGGCCTGGCCGACCCGCGCCCCTCCATCCGGCGACTCTCCCTGACTCTCCTGGGAGAACTCGAGGCGGAACAGGCGGTCGATGCGATCGCTTCCCTCCGTGGAGATCCTGCCGCCGAAGTCCGAGCCGCGGCGGTGGAGGCCCTGGACCGCATTCCCTCGAAGGCGTCGGCGGCGCCTGCGCAGGCCTTCCTGTCCGACGAAGACGATGGCGTCCGGGCGGCAGCGGTCGGCGCCTCGCGCCTTTCCATCGCCGCGCTGGAAGCCTTGGCGGTGGATCCGTCGCCGCGGGTGCAGGCCCGCCGCGCCGTGGCCCTGGCGCGGGCCGGGGAAGTGAGTCGAGCGCGCACGGTCCTCGAGGGTCTGCTGGCCGGGGCCTCCGTCGCTTCGCGGCTGGCGGGACTGCAGGCCTGCTCGGAGGTCGAAGGCGCGGCGGCCTTGCCGGCCCTGATCGCCGCCCTGCACGATGGGCCTCGTCCGCTGCGACTCGAGGCTGCCAGGGCCCTGCGCCAGTCTCCTTCCAAGGAAGGACGCACCGCACTATTGGAATCGTTGGACGATTCCGATGCGCTCGTTCGGCGCGCCGCCGGCGAATCGCTGCGGGCCATCGGCGAACTCGAAAACCTGCTTCCTGTCCTCGACGGCGGGTCCTCCAGGGCTCAGGAAGAAGTCGTGGCCGCCCTCGCCGGACAGCCGGGGCGCGCGCGCCAGGCCGTGCTCGAGTGGGCGGCCCATCGAATCGCCGAGGCCGAGCAGCTGCGCGCGTGGATGTCCTCGCTTTCGGCCGGCGAAGAGACGGCGGCGCTCATCGGCCTTCGGACGACTCTGGCCCTGGCCGAAAAACGAGTCGAGCAGCGCGTCCTGCACGGGCTGGGCAGCGCCGGGTCAGCCGAGGCCATGCGCACCGTCGCCCGCGGCCTGCAGTCCAAGGATAAGGACCTTCGCTCGCAGGCTGTCGAGGCGCTCGAATCGGTCGCAGATCGGCAAATCAGCCGGAGCTTGGCCCGCTTGCTGGAGGCCGATGTCTCTCCCGCCACGCCGCCGGCGGCCGCGGCGGCTCTGGCCGATCTGATCCGGCACCCGCGCCCGTGGTTCCGGGCTCTGGCGTTTCGGGCTCGAGCGGAGCAGAATCGGGAGGCGAGGGCGGAGTCGGCCCGCCTGGCGGCCGACGATCCCAGCCCGATCGTGCGCCAGGCGGTGCGGTGGCCGCAGCCCTCGACCTCGGGAGACGACATGATGCAGACCGGCCAGACGCTCGGCACCGTCGAGCGGGTCCTTTTCTTGCGCGAGGTGCCCATCTTCCGCCTGCTCGAACCGGAAGACCTGGAGCAGATCGCCGATCTCGCCGGCGAGCGCCTTCATCTTGCCGGCGACTACGTGTGCCGCGAGGGCGAGCTCGGCGACGAGCTCTTCGTGCTGGTCGAGGGCGAGGTCGAGGTCAGCAAACAGGTCGAGGGAGTCTCACGGGTGCTGCGGACCCTCCGCAGCGGTGAACATCTGGGCGAACTGGCCATTCTGCGGGAACAGCCGCGTTCGGCGAGCGTGCGGGCGCGGCTCGACACGCGCACGCTCGTCCTGAACGGGGACGCGCTGCGATCGATCCTGGAGGACCGTCCGCAAGTCAGCCTGGCGATGCTCGCCAGCCTGGCGGAACGGATGAGCAGCCTGACGTGAACAAGCGCAGTCGGCGCGACACAAAGTCTTGGGCTATCGGCGGCGGCGCCTCGTGCGCGCGCCGGGACTTGAGGGTTCGAGATGGAATGCCCGAACTGTTCCTTTGAGAATGTGGCCGACTCGCGCTTCTGCGAGAACTGCGGCCAGCCGTTGGAGCGCGCGTGTCCCAACTGCGGGCAGGCGGTGCCGGGCAGCGCCCGGTTCTGCCGCCACTGCGGCCACGACCTGTCTCAGTCGGCGCCGGCCGCGCCCAGCACCGTCCCGCGCAGCGCCGGCCTGGAGGCGATTCGCCGGGCGGCGCCCTCGGCCATGGCCAAGAAGATCCTGGCCGACCGGGAGCGGAGTGAGGGCGAACGCAAACGCGTGACGGCGCTCTTCGCCGACATCGTCGGCTCGACGGGCCTGGCCGAAGCCCTCGACCCGGAGGACTGGCGCGAGATCGTCGGCGGCGCCCACCAGCGGGTCAGCGAGAAGGTCTACGCCTACGAGGGCACCATCGCCCAGCTGTTGGGCGATGGCGTGCTGGCCTTCTTCGGCGCCCCGCTGACGCACGAGGACGATCCCGAGCGAGCCATCCGCGCCGCGCTGGCCATTCAGGAGGCGATCCAGGCCTACGGTCGCGATCTGGTGGCGGCCGGCCGCGTGCCTCATTTCCAGATGCGCATCGGCCTCAACTCGGGCCTGGTCGTCGTGGGGGATATCGGCAACGACCTGCACATGGAGTACCTGGCGGTGGGCGATACCGTCAACCTGGCGGCGCGGGTGCAGAGCGCCGCCGACCCCGAGGCGATCCTGGTCACCGACAACACCCAGCGCCTGGCGTCGTCTCTGTTCGACTTCGAGGACCGCGGGCAGGTGACCGTCAAAGGCAAGAGCGGCGAGATCCAACTCTTTCGCGTGATCGGGGAGCGGCGGGGCGCCGCGCCGGCGCGCGGCGTCGCCGGCCTCGACTCTCCCATGGTCGGCCGCCGACGCGAGGCCACCACGCTGCTCCATCTGGTGGACGAAGTGCGTCAGGGGCGCGGCACGACGGTCGCCATCGTCGGCGAGGCCGGTCTGGGGAAGTCGCGCCTCATCGCCGAATGGCGGCGCCAGGCCCAGGGCTCGGCCGGCGCCGCGCCGCTGCGCTGGGTCGAAGGGCGCTGTCTGTCCTACGGCTCGACGATGGCCCACCACCTCTCCACCGGGATCTTGCGCGGCCTGATCGGGATCACTCCCGAATCGACCCCGGCCGACGCCGCCACGTCCCTGCGAGCGACGCTCGACCGGGTGCTCGGCGGTGAGGCGGAGAACGTCTACCCGTTCCTGGGGCATTTGTTGGGCCTGGAACTCGGCGAAGAAGCCGCCGCCCGCGTCAAGTACCTCGATGGACCGGCGTTGCAGAGCCGCTACATTTCTTCCTATTCCCTGTTGATCCGCGGCCTGTGCGCCGAAAGCCCGGTCGTGATCGTCTGCGAGGATGTGCACTGGGCCGATCCGTCGTCGGTCGAGTTGGGGCGGCAGATCCTTCCCGTCGTCGGCGAGCTCCCGCTGATCGTCGCCCTGGTGATGCGGCCCGAAAAAGATTCGCCGGGGTGGCGGCTGCTGGAGTCGGCGCGGGAGACCGCCGGCGGAGCCCTGGAGATCCACCTGGCGCCGCTGACCGAAGGCGACACGCAGGAGCTCGTTCGCAATCTGCTCGACATCGAGTCCCTGCCCGACGATCTGCGCCAGGTGATCCGCGCCAAGGCCGAAGGCAATCCCTTCTTCGTGGAAGAAGTGCTGCGCATGCTGATCGACCAGGGGAGCCTGCAGCGGGAGGGCCAGGGCTGGCGCCTGACCGGCGACGTCGCCAGCCTCGAAATCCCCGACACGCTCCAGGGCGTCCTGGCCGCCCGCATCGATCGCCTGCCGGAGGAAGCCAAACGCACGCTGCAAATCGCCTCGGTCATCGGACGGACATTCCAGGTTAGAGTCTTGGAGGAAGTGATCCAGCGGCAGAGGAGCGGCGGGAGGACCGGCGCCGGGTGACCCCCTCGACTGCGGCGGCCCTGCGTGTGCTGGAAGCATCCAGTCTGATCCGCCCGGGAGAGACGGCGGACGACGGGGAATACCGCTTCAAGCACACGCTGGTTCAGGAGACGGCTTACGCCGGTCTGCTGCGCGAGCGTCGCAGCGAGCTGCACCGGCAGGTGGCCGAGTCCATTTTGCGCGTTGATCCCGAAGCTGCCATGTATCAGCCGGCGGTGCTGGCCTTCCACTACTACCATGGCGGCGACCACGAGCGTGCCTTCCGCTTCGCATTGCGTGCCGGCCATCTGGCGCGCCGCAACTATGCCCATCAAGAGGCCGTCGCCAACTACGACCTGGCGCTGGAAGTCGCCCCGCGGCTGGCTTCCACCAACCTGGCGGCGCAAATACGCCAGGCCTTCGTCGGCAAGGGGACGGCGCTCGAGATCAGCGGTCACCATGCGGAAGCTCAGGCGGCTTACCGCGCCATGGAGTCGTTCGCTCGCCGGACCGACAACCCGGCGCTCGAGGCCGACGCCCTCAACCGTCTGGCCACCGCCGCCACAGTCAGCAGCGATCCGGAAGTGGATGTCGCCGCGATGCTCTCACGCGCCGAGAGCCTGGCCCGGCGGGCCGGGGACCCGCTGACCCTTGCCCGGACTCTGTGGAACCAGGGCCTGCGCAGTCGTTTCGTCGATCCGGCCCGCGCCGATGGGTTCTTCCGCCAGGCGTTGGAGATCACCCGGCGTCCCGCCTGTCTCGAGCAGCCCAACGGAGACGAGTTCCGCGAGGTGGAGGCCTTCGTCCTGATCGACCTGACGGTTTCCGGTATGACCAGTGGGCGGCGGCGGCAAGCGTTGCAGACCGGCGCCGACGCCTTGCGGGCCTTCCGCCATCTGGGGAATCGGGCCATGATGGCCGACGCCATGGCCGGACTCGGCCTGATGAGGTTCGACGGCGGCGAGTTCGACGCGGCCCTTTCCCTGAGCGACGAGGGTGGCTCCATTTCCACCGCCATCGCCAACCCCTGGGGCATCAGCTACAACGGCTGGGTCCGCTTGGCGATCCTGGCCGACCGGGGCGAATGGACCGAGGCCCTCGAACTAGGCCGGCGCCTGCTGGACGTCTCGACCCAGGTCCCCTTCATCGGAATCCGCGGGAGCCTGAACGGGATCGTCAGCAGCATCTGGATCGGGTTGGGCGACAACCTTCAGGCCCTTGCCTACGCGCAAACGATGCGGAGCATCGTCGAGGAGGCCGGGGCCCTCGACCTGTGGAACCTATGGAGCCGTGGGGTGCTGGGGCGGGCGCTGGTGGCGAGTGGCGATGTCGCCTCGGCTGCAGAATTGCTGGAGCCTCATCGCCGACTCCACCCCGGCGTCCTGCCCGCTTCTCAGGACTATTACTACGCCGGCCCCGCCATCGCCGCCCTCGACGTGGCCCAGGGCGAGTTCGACCGCGGCCTGCGTTTCGCGAATGAGCTGATCGACCGCCTGCACGCCGAACGGGTCGATCGCTACACGGCCGAGATGCGCTACTGGCGCGCCCGCATGCATGCCGCCCGGGCGTCCCTCGACGAAGCGGAGGCCGATCTGCGTTGGGCGATCGAGGCGCTGACACCGGCCCGGGCCCGAGCCGTGCTGTGGCCGATCCACGCCCTTCGGGCGGACGTGCTGCATCGAACGGGTGACGAAGAGGCGGCGCGACGGGAACGGGCCACCGCCGCTTCTCTCGTCGAAGAGATCGCCGCCGGGCTGGGTCCGACCCTGCGCCGGACGTTCATCACCCGGCCCGCCGTGAACGCCCTGCTGGAGCAGGCCCACACCGAATGAAACTCGATCCGCCCCACGACCTCGACCGCCAGGCCCCGCACTTCGAGCGCGCCGGCGCCCTGAACATCACCCCCCTCGCCGCGGAGCGGGCGATTGCGCCGATTCGCCGCGCTCGGCCTGTCCGAGTGCTTTCTCGCACAGTCCCACGTCCGGGCCACGTTCGAGCATTCGTCGGGCCCCGCCGCGCCATGATGGCGGCCGGGCAAACCTCGGCGTCCGCATCGGCCGCTGCGCGGTCGCCGCGACAGACAGCCCAAGTCAGGAGGCTCACATGACGACGCAGAAACCGATCGAACAGCAGACCGTCAAGGCCTTGTCGTGGCAGTTGCTGTACGGCAACTACGCCCGCCGGCTGGGGCCGGATGGCTGGCGCAGGATGGCGGAAGAGATCGAGGTGCCGGACTTCCGTCATATGAATCAAGACGAGGACTGTCCCATGCAGCCCTTCAATCAAGCCGTGCTCTACATCGACCGGGAGGTGGGCAGCGGCGACGGCTCGAAGGTGAGGGAGATCACCCGCGCCTCGGTGGCGCGCTGGGCCAGCATATTCAAGAACCTGGTCAACCAACTGCCCGGACGCCCGCAGAAGATGATGGAGATCTTCTGCCGGGAAGTGCACCCGTATTTCCTCAACGATGGGACGGCCAGCTCGATCGTCGACTCGAAACCGGACGAATTCACCCTCAGGCTGGACAACGGCCTGCTGGAATCGTTCAAGATCGGGCTGATCGAAGGCTTCGTCGAGATCGTCGGCGGCGTGCCGTCCGTGACGGCGCGACCCGATGGCACATACCATGTGACGTGGACCCTCCCCGAGCGTGCGCAGCAGCCGTCGCGAATGGCCCTGTTCATCAACGCGACGCGCCTGCCGTTTCTGACCGCCACGGCGATCCCGGTCCTCCTGGGGACCGCCATCGCCTGGAAAGACGGCTTTCTGAACTTGCCGCTGTTTCTCCTCACTTGGATCGGCACGGCGTGCTTCCACATCGGCCATAACGTCATCAACGACTACTTCGATTTCACAACCGGCGCCGACGACGCCAACCTGACTCCGACGCCTTTCAGCGGCGGGTCGCGCGTGATCCAGCGGGGTCTGATGGCGCCCGGGGCGGTGCGCAATCTGGCGCTCGCCTTCTACGCCGTCGGCACCGCCATCGGCCTGCTGTTGGCCGCCACGCGCGGCGTCGAAATTCTGTGGCTGGGCCTCGCCGGCTTTCTGGCCGGATTCCTGTACACGGCGCCCGGCCTCCGTCTGTCGTACCGCGGGATCGGCGAGGTCATGGTCGGGCTCGGCTTCGGCCCGGTGATCGTGATCGGCGCGTACTTCGTGCAGGCCGGGCGCTGGAGCTTCGAGGCGCTGTACGCCTCGCTGCCGGTGGCGCTGTTGATCACCGCCGTGCTCTATATCAACGAGTTCCCCGACAAGCCGTGGGATGCCAAGGCCGGCAAACGGACGCTGATCGTGCAGCTGTCGACGCCGGCCGCCATCAACGGTTACCTGGCGCTGGTCCTGGCGACGTATGCGCTGATCGTCGCCGGCGTGGCGGCGGGGTTCATGCCGGCGGCGACGCTGCTCGGACTCCTGACCTTCCCCATGGCGATGCGCGCCTTCCATACCCTGCGCCGGCACCATGCCTATCCTTACCGGCTCATCCCGGCCAATGCCGACACGGTCTTCCTGCACTTCTTCACCGGCCTGTTGTTGTTTGCCGGATACATCCTGGGCGGCATCGTGAGCGCCTGAGGGCGCACGGCGTTCGCGCGGGCCACGGGATCGAGCCGGGCCTCCGCGTCTGGCGGCCGGGGCGGACGTCCCTCCGCGTCCTGCTCCCGCTCCACATGGAAAGAGGTCCGGCGTGAACGACGCGCAGATCGAGAAGATTCTGAAGGAGGCCAAGACGATCGCCGTCGTCGGCCTTTCGCCCGATCCGGCGAAAGCCAGCCACGGCGTGGGCCGCTACCTCGCTTCGCAGGAGTACGAGGTCATCCCGGTCAACCCCAACGCCGATGAAGTCCTCGGCCTCAAGAGCTACCCCGACCTGGGTTCGATCGGGCGGCCGGTCGACGTCGTCGATATCTTCCGTCCGTCGGAGGCGGTTCCGCCGATCGTGGCGCAAGCCATCGCCGCCGGAGCCAAGGCCATCTGGATGCAGGAGGGGATCTTCCACGCCGAGGCCGAGCGCCAGGCCAAGGCCGCCGGACTGCAAGTCGTCATGAACCGCTGCATGATGAAGGAGCACTACCGGCTGATCGGGGCTAAGCTCGACGTAGATTGATCGCGAAGCACCCCATCCGGGTGCGGAGCATCCCGTAGGGAGGCTGAGGCGGCGCAGCCGCCGGCTTCCTTGCGGAACGCTTCGCGGTCAGCTGGCTCCGGGGCCACGTTGGCTAATGGCCTCTTGGGGGGCGAGATGCGTTTCGGGCACACGTAGGGGCGAAGCACACCTGCCCTGGCGGGCGGTGCCAGGGTGCTTCGCCCCCTCCGCCTCTAATGAAGAGC